>Ga0182015_10005783_pt1 | contig 12695 bp, 9 predicted proteins | sample 712P3MmetaG_FD_120478 | JGI IMG/M metagenome (GOLD analysis project Ga0182015, IMG submission 120478) | Permafrost microbial communities from Stordalen Mire, Sweden - 712P3M metaG | ecosystem: Environmental > Terrestrial > Soil > Wetlands > Permafrost | place: Sweden: Stordalen | collected...
GCCGGAACGCCAGGAACCCGACTGCGCCCAGGGTCGCAATCCCGAGGAGTGCACCCACATGGGTTCCCTCGTGATTTGGCATGAAGGCTCCGATGAGGAGCGACGCCCCAACCCTGCGGCCCACCGAATGAAGGATGAGCCCGGTCGAGGCAGGGCTTCCGGGAGCACCGAGATCAAGCGAGGGCTGCTCGTTGAGAATACATGCCTGGACGAGCGCGCAACCCGTGACGATCGCCGCCAATGCCGTGCTTGCGGCCGTCCGTCGACGAAAGGCGCGCCAGATAAAGAGCGGCCACAGGATGATGCAAAACGGTCCCGTGAGCCCGATGGCCAGGGTGGCCCCCAGGTCGTGAACCCAGGAGGCCTTTTCCTTCGGATCCCGTGAGATGAGGATCAGGATGAAGCCTGCCGCCAGAACCCATTGAATATTAATAAGATTGAGAAGCACCTCGTAGGTGTCCGGCACCAGGACCACCGCGAAGGCGCAGAGCCCGGCATAGCGCGGAAGGGGACAGCGCCTGGAGAGAGTTCGCGCCGCGACATACAACGTGAGGGCCGCTGCGCATGCGGTGAAAATTCCCGGGACGAGGGCAGGATCACAATATGCGGCCAGGACCGCAATGATCCTTGGGATGGCGTGGAGGTATCCCGCGTACGGCTCGCCCAGGGAGCGCCACCCCAGGACGCAGGCCCGCTCATAAAAGTGGCCGTCCTCGGCCCAAAACTGGGGATTGGAAAACGCTTCGGCACGTCGAAGGGCCAGCATCACCGCGCTCAGCATAAGGACGGCGACTCTAGGAGGATCATCCAGCGACCATGGGGCGCTGGCCCCCGCGGATTGGGCCCTTCTTCGGCTCGGCATATTTTCGACCATTCGACGTCGCTGCTAGGGTGGGGGCTCCCGGGGAATCTCGGCGAAAGGAAGCCTCAAACCCTCTACCCTACGCTGGCTTGGCCGGCTTCTCCACGGGAATATGCGCGGCGCGGCGCAGCACCTCGCTCTTGGAGACCCCAAGGCGGCTAGCGATGACGTTGAGCCGGACCACTTCCGGCTGGCTGAGCGCCGTCTGGCGTTCAACGCCGTCGCGATCGACCCATTTGACGTGGTGCAGCTTCTGCCGGGAGGCTTTGACCAGGTCCCTCAGAAAAGTTGGCTCGTCAGGAGGAGTATCCACGCCGCATCAAGTGGGCCTTGAGGCTGACAGGTCAAGATCACCGCGCGCGGAATCCGGGATGCCCCGGTGACGGCAATGGGATTTCAGCCCGGTGGCGGCTTGTCGGGCGCAGGAATTGGGTTCATATCTGTGCAATGAAAACGCCCCGTTCATCGACCCCTGTTTCCCGTCGCACCTTTCTTGGCCAGCTGTCGACCGCCGCGGCCGCGGCTTTGGCGCTCGCGCCGCGCCGGCTTCGCGCAGACGACGCCCAAAGGCCGCCGAAGGGATACGGCGTCGCCCTCGTGGGACTCGGCAACTACTCGGCAACGCGCCTCGGGCCCGCCCTCAAACTGACCGACCACTGCCACGTCGCCGGCGTCGTCACGGGCGACCCGAAGAAGGGCCGGGAGTGGTCGCGCCACTACGGCTTCTCGGACAAGAACGTTTACGGATACGAGACAATGGGTCAGATGGCGGGCAATCCCGACATCGACATTGTCTATGTGGTGACGCCCAACGCCTTGCACGCCCAGCACTGCATCGCCGCCGCGAAGGCCGGCAAGCACGTGATCTGCGAGAAGCCCATGGCCACCAGCGTCGCCGACTGCGACGCGATCATCGCGGCGTGCCGCGCGGCCAACGTGCGGCTTTTCGTCGGCTACCGCCTGCACTACGAGCCGCACAACATCGAGCTGGCGCGCCTGGCGCGCGAAGGGACCTTCGGGCCGTTCATGCGCATCGCCGGTGAGAACGGCTTCGACATGGGTTCGCCGGACGCCGCCGACAGGAACTGGCGAGTGAACAAGAAACTGGCGGGTGGCGGTCCCCTCATGGACATGGGGATCTACGTGATCCAGGCGGCCTGCATGGTCAAGGTGGAGGCGGCCCCGGTGTCCGTGACCGCGAAGTTCGGGCCGGTGACGCGCCCCGAGGTCTTCTCCGAGGTCGAGCAATCCCTGAACTGGACGATGGAGTTCGCCGACAGCGCCTCCGCCAAGTGCTTCACGAGCTATGCGGACCAGGTGAGCCATTTCCGGGCCGACGCGGATGGCGGCTGGGCCGAGATCGAGGACCCCGCGTTCTATTACGAAGAGCCGATACTCAGGACTTCGCGGGGCACGCCGAACCTCCCCAAGGTCAACCACCAGGTCGCCCAGCTGAACGGCATGGCCGTCGAGCTGATGTCGGGCCGTCCCACCATCGCCTCGGGCGAGATGGGCCGCCGGGACATCGCGATCGTCGAGGCCATCTATGCCGCGGCGGCCAGCGGCAAGCGCGCGGACGTGAACGCCTGAGTCCTCAGGGCCTCAGGACCTCGATCACGTCGACCTGCACGGAATTCCAGCCGTCCTCGTGGCCCTCGAGGGTGACCCGGTTCGCGCCCGCCGCGAGCGTGACGGGCACGTCGACGTTCCTCCACTCGCCGGCGGTCGGATCCATCGGAAGCTTCACCGGCGCCGAATCCCCCACGGCGATCGTCAGGGCCACCGGCGTCGACTGGGTGCTTGAGTAGTGGATGCGGACCACCTCCGCGCCGCCCCTGCCGGCATTGACGCCGAACGTGAGGCTGCTGCCGGCGCGCCCAAGGTTCTGGATATAGCCGAGCGGCCGCTCCTTGTCGCCCAGGCCGGTCAGCGCGGCCACCCCCTTCCGGAACGCGAGGGCCGCCGGGTACTGGGAGCGCGGCTTCGCCGCGGGCCTGAGCGTCATCGTGTTCAGCACGACGCCGGCCTTGTCCACGTAGACCAGCATGCTGAGCTCGCCCGGATTCAGGTAGACGGACGGGAACTCGATGTCCCTGAAGGCGTCGTCGCCGCCGGTGGCGGTGACGTCGAGTGTCGCGATCGGCTGGTCCAGAGCGACAAGGCGGATCCTCCCGCCTCCGCGGGCGCTCGCCGCGCGGACAGTGAGGTCAAAGTACCCTCCATTGCCGCAGTCGATCGTGTAGCGCGCCCATTCCCCCGCGGCCAATCCCGCCAACACGTATCCCCCGCCGGCATCGGAAGTCGCCGCCAGGGCGAAGTCGTCCTCGCGGTATACCTTCTGCAAGGGAAGGGGACGCGTGGAATGGAACGCGATCCCCTCGCCGCCGTTGTCGTAGTTGCTGGCCTTGAGCGTCGCCGGCAGCGACGGGGGAGGGAAGAAATGCGGGATCGGCCGTCCGCCCGAGCCCGCCGCCTCGCCCTTCGGGTCGATCAAGTCCGCCTTGATGACCGGCGCCAGGCGCGCGGGAAGGAGGGTGCCGTCGAGGCCCACGTCCAGCACGTGGCTCGTGCCTACGCCGGCGCCAAGGTCGACCGTGAGGACGCGCGCGTCGGAGTCCCAGGACCATGTGCCCGGCATCGCCCGCGCGGTGTCGATCCCCACCGAGACCGGAGTTTCGCGCAGGTGGAACCGAACCCGGTAGTGGGTCGGCGTGAAGCGCTTGTTGGACTCCTCTATCGTGAACTGCACGGCGCCGGACAGCTGCTCGCACCCGAACCGCGTCGTCGTGAAGTCCCCGGACTCGTAGGCGAACGAGCGGCCGTCGTCCTGGTACATCGTGAACTCCGACACGCCCGACGGGAAGACCTCGAGCGTCAGCGGGTCCCACGGCTTCTCGGAGGTGTTCCTCATGTCGGGCGCCATCGGGATGATCGCCCCGGCCCGGACGGCGACGGGGATGCGGTTCTGCGGCGCGGCGACCACCCACTCGCGGCCCCCCGCGTAGTCGTAGCCGTAGTCCCAGTCGACCCAGGTCCCCGGGGGGAAGTACACCTTGCGGTTCGACTGGCCCTCGTAGAGGACCGGGGCCACGAGGAGCTCGCTCCCGAAGAGGTACTGGTCACCCGGTGTCGCCACGGCCGCCGGGTCGTCCGGGAACTCGAGCGCCATCGGGCGCACGATCGGCAGGCCCTTCTGGCTCGCGATCCACGTGTGGGTATAGATGTAGGGAAGGAGCCGGTAGCGCTGCTGCAGGTAGTGCTTGGTCCCCTGCTCCGTCGCCGGCCCGAAGGCGTAGGGCTCGGGCGCGCCGCCCGCCTTGTGGGCGCGGGTGATCGGGGCGAACGCGGAGAACTGCATCCAGCGCTCGTAGAGGCGAGCGTGCGCGCCCAGCATGTCATCCTTGTAGTACCCGACAAGGAAGCCGCCGGTGTCGCAGGCCCAGTAGACGAGCCCGGAAAGGCCGGAGTTGAGCATCTCGGGGGGATGGGCGCGGTAGGTCGCATAGTCGCTGTAGATGTCGCCGGTCCAGACGGCGGCGTGGTGTCTCTGGAAGCTCGCGGGGCCGGCGCGGGAAAGGATGAAGGGGCGCTGGTCGGGATGGACCGCAAGCTGAACGCCCTCGAAGCTCATCGTGCAGAGGAGCGAGTACTGGTTGTGGATCTCGGGCGGGCGCCCGGCGAAGTAGTGCGTCTGGGCGGGCTCGCCCTCCGGCTCGTCCAGGTCGAGCCACCAGCCAGCGACCCCGTCCTCGTTCAGCTTGCGGGTCTGCGGCCAGAGCCAGTCGTTAATCTTCGGGCTCGTGAAATCGAGCAGCATGCCGCCGTAGTACCCGGCCTGGATGGGGTTGCCCTTGCCGTCGGTGGCGAAGACGCCCATCGCCCAGCCGGGGGCGTATGTCGGGGACTCGGTCTTTATCATGGGGCCCGACTGGGACATGACGATCTTCACCCCCTTCTTCGCATAGTCCGCGATCTTCTGCGCCGGGGTGAGCCCGTGGGCCGTGTCGATCCACCGCTTGGCCCAGACGTAGTCGGTGACGACCTCCGGCCAGTCGGCGTCGATCACCATCACGTCGACGGGAAATCCCCGCGCGGTCAGCTGGTTGTAGGCCTCGTCGAGGGAGGTCCAGTCATAGTACGTGCACTTGCTCTGCCAGTAGCCGAGGGCCCAGAGCGGCGGGAGGGACGGCCGGCCGGTCAGCCCCGTGTAGCGCTCGATCACGTCGGAGAGGCGCGGGCCGTCGATCACATAAAGGTCGATCTCGCCGCCGTCGGCGTCGACCCGCAGCTGGTCCGCCTGCGTGCTCCCGAGGTCGAATTTGAGCCGGTGGACGTTGTCGAAGAAGACCCCGTAGGCGTGGCCGTCGCGGCCGGTGCTAAGGAGGAGCGGCACCGGGTACTCCGCGGTTACGTTGCCCGAGCTGATCTGCTGGCCCTCCCAGAGCTCGCGGATGACGCCGCGGCGGTCGAGGCGCCCGTTGTGGTGGTTGTCCTGGCCGAGCCCGAAGAGCCGCTCCGACGGCGCCAGGGTCTCGGTGAGGGCCCACGCCCCCCCGGTCGCGGCCTCGGCAACGCTCGCATGGGAGAGGAGGGCTGGGCCGCCCTTTGCGACCACATCGAAGGTGAGTGAGCCGCGGCTGACCCTCACGTCGATCGGGCCCGAGCTCACGTCAACGATGCCGTCCCTCTCGGACTGGGAGACAGTGGTCCGGGTGTCCGGGGCGACCTCCATCGCGAGCGACGGCTGCCGGGAGAAGTCGCCGCTCGGTTTCACCCAGATGCGGACGACGTGGGGCTCGACGGCCTCGACCCGGAGCCGGGCCCCGGACGGCCCGTCGACCGTGACCTGGTCCGGGACGGGCGAGGCAGCGGCCACCGGCCCAAGCGCGATCAGCGCCGCCGCAGCCGCCAGGAAATGTCGGGGTCCTCGCATGTGGGGGCCCAGAATCCGGGGTCGGCCGCGTGTTGGCAACTCCTCGCGACCCAAAGACCGCCCCTGTTTTGCCGCCTCCCGGGAGGCCGGACCCCGCCGTTTATGCTTCCCTTTTGAGGCAGGGCTTGGTTGACCTTTGGACCCCCCGTGCACTCGGTCCGGCCCGCGGGACATGGCCCACAATCAACATCATGCGTCACACCATTTCAGTCCTCGTTGAGAACAAGTTCGGGGTGCTTGCGCGCGTGGCGGGAATGATCTCGGGGCGGGGCTTCAACATCGATTCCCTGAATGTCGCCCCGACGCACGACGCGTCGCTGTCCCGGATCACGATGGTCCTCAAGGGGGATGACGCCGCGCTCGACCTCTGCTCGAAGCAGCTCCGGAAGCTCGTCAACGTGGTCGAGGTCATGGATTTCAAGGAGGGCCTGACCATCGCCCGCGAACTCGTCCTCGTTAAGGTCCGCGCCGACGCAAAGACGCGGCCCGAGATCCTGCAGATCAAGGAGATCTTCCGCGCGAAGATAGCCAACCTGGCCCAGGACACCCTCATCATCGAGCTGACCGGCGACGAGGAGAAGGTCGCCGCCTTCCTCGGCCTCCTCGAGCCCTTCGGGATCCTCGAGATCGCGCGCACCGGGCGCCTCGCGCTCACGCGCTGAGGCGCGCCAAGCTTCCAGACCCACTTTCACCATGCCTGCCAAAGTTTACACCGACAAGGACGCCGACCTCGGCTTCTTCAAGAAAAAGACGCTAGCCGTGCTGGGTTACGGCTCGCAGGGCCACGCCCACGCGCTGAACCTGAAGGACAGCGGGTGCAACGTCATCATCGGCCTCTACCCCGGCTCCAAGTCGCGCAAGGTGGCCAAGCAGCACGGGTTCAAGGTGTACGACACGGCCGAGGCCGTGCGCCGCGCCGACGTGATCCTCGTCGGCCTGCCCGACATGAAGCAGGCGAGCGTCTACAAGAACGACATCCTTCCCAACCTATCCAAGGGGAAGACCCTGATCTTCAGCCACGGGCTGGCGGTCCACTTCAGGCTCATCAGACCGCACAGGGACATCGACGTCATCATGGTGGCCCCGAAGGGACCGGGCCACATGGTCCGCAGGCTCTACGTCGAGGGAAAGGGGATGCCGGCCCTGGTCGCGGTCTTCCAGGACCGCTCGGGTACGGCGAAGAAGGCGGCGCTCGCCTGGGCGAAGGGGATCGGGTCCACGCGCGCCGGCGTCCTCCAGACCACCTTCAAGGAGGAGACGGAGACGGACCTCTTCGGCGAGCAGGCGGTCCTCTGCGGCGGCGCGAGCGCGCTCGTCCAGGCCGGCTTCGAGACGCTGGTCGAGGCGGGCTACCAGCCCGAGATGGCCTACTTCGAGTGCCTCCACGAGCTCAAGCTGATCTGCGACCTGATGTACGAGAGCGGGATCGCCGGCATGCGCTTCTCGATTTCCGAGACGGCGAAGTACGGCGACATCACGCGCGGTCCGCGGGTCGTGAACAAGGCGACCAAGCGGGAGATGAAGAAGATCCTGACCGAGATCCAGACCGGCAAGTTCACCCGCCAGTGGGTCGCCGAGTACAAGGGGGGCCTGAAGAAGTACAACCGCCTCCTGAAGAAGGGCGCGGCCCACAGGATCGAGAAGACCGGCCTCTACCTGCGGGGCATGATGCCGTGGATGTCGAAGAAGAACCTGAAGGGCGTCCAGGCAGACTACTAACGGCCCCCGGTACCGGACGCACGGGAGGGGGCGCCTGAGCATGGGAAAGAAACTCGTCCTGGCGACCCGCAAGAGCCCGCTCGCGCTCGCGCAGGCGGAGCTGGTGGCCGCGTACCTGCGCGACAGGATGGGGGCCGAGTGCGAGCTCCTGACGGTCGTCACGACGGGGGACCAGCAGGCCGACTGGTCGCTGGAGGAGAAGGGCGGCAAGGGGCTCTTCACGAAGGAGCTCGAGGCCGCGCTCCTGCGGGGCGACGCGGACCTCGCGGTCCACAGCGCCAAGGACCTACCGGGCGAGGCCGTCACGGGCCTCTCGACCGCGGGCTACCTTCCCCGCGAGGACCCGAGGGACATGCTTGTCCTCCGCTCGGGCGTGACCACCCCCCTGACAATCGCCACGGGGAGCCCGCGCCGGCGGCACCAAGCGGCGATGCTTTTTGTGAACCTCGAGTTCGTCGAGATCAGGGGAAACGTGGACACCCGCCTGAAGAAGATAGCCGACAGGAACGTCGCCGACGGGACGATCCTCGCCGCCGCCGGCCTGAAGCGGCTCGGGATCGAGTCCTGGCCCGGCGTGAACTTCCATCCCATCGGCTGGGAGAGCATGGTCCCCGCGGTCGGGCAGGGGGCGATCGCCGTCCAGTGCCGCTCCGCGGACGAGGCCCGGTTCGGTGGCGTCCTGGACGCCGCCACGGCGCGCGGGCTCTCGCTTGAGCGCGCGATCCAGACGGCGCTCGGGGCCGGGTGCCATACCGCGCTCGGCGTGTACGCCACCCATGACACGCTCTACCTCTTCCACGAGGACGTGGGCCTGAGGACGGTCCCGCTCTCCAACGACGACTTTGCGTCCCCGGCCGAGGCCGCCGGGCGGATACTGAAGCGCCTCGGGCTGAGATAGGGACACGGGCACCATGGCTGAACCCAGGAAACTCCCCCTGACCGGACGGCGGATCGTCGTCACCCGCACGCGCGACCAGCTCTCGGAGCTGTCGGCGAAGCTCGCCGCCTTCGGGGCCGAGGTGATCGAGCTTCCCGTCATACGGATATCGAGGGAGGTCTCCAAGGAGGCGCTCGCCGACGTGATGCTTGAGTTCGGGGCCTACGACTGGCTCGTGTTCACGAGCGCGAACGGCGTGCACCATTTCTTCGGGGAGTTCTTCAGGATCTTCGACGACATCCGCTCGCTCGGCCTGATCCGGATCGCCTGCATAGGCGACGCGACGGCCAAGGCGGTCGCCGACCTGCGCCTGAAGGTCGAATGCCGGCCGCCGAGGGCGACGGCCGAGGCGCTCGCGACCGAGATGGTCGCCACCGGGAGCATGGACAGCGCGAAGATCCTCGTCATCACCGGCAACCTGAACCGGGACGTGATCGTGACGAAGCTTGAGGAGGCCCGGGCCATCGTCGACTGCCTGCAGGTGTACAAGACCGAGGCCGTCGACCTCTCGGCGAACCCGGCCGCCGCCGAGTTCCGCAGGCTCGGGGCGGACGCGGTCCTCTTTGCGAGCTCCTCCTCGGCGCAGTGCTTTGTCGGCCAGGGGGACGCCCTCAGGGTCGCGGAGGGCGGCAGGAAGCCGGTCAACGGGAGCATCGGCCCCCAGACAAGCGAGACGATGCGCAAGGTCGGCCTGAGCGTCGACTTCGAGGCCCCGACGCCCGGGATCGACGAGCTGGTCTCCGAGTTGGTAAGGTCCCTCGCATGAAAGTCCCCTTCCTCGACCTTGCGCTCCAGCACAGGGCGCTCCGGGGGGAGGCGATGGCCGCGCTCGCGGCCACCTACGACGCCCACCGCTTCTGCCTCGGGAAGGACGTCGAGGACTTCGAGGGGAACTTCGCGTCGGCGCTCGGCTACCCGAACGCCCTCGGGATGAACAGCGGCACGTCGCCCCTCCACGTCGCGTGCATGGCCGCGGGGTTCAGGCCCGGGGACGAGGTCATCGTCCCCCCCTTCACGTTCATAGCCTCCGCGTGGGGCGTGAACTACGTTGGCGCGACGCCGGTGTTTGCCGACATCGAGGAGGACACGTTCAACCTGGACCCCGCCGCGCTCGAGAAGGCGATCACCCCGCGCACCAAGGGGGTGGTGGTCGTCCACCTCTTCGGGCTCCCGGCGAGGATGGACGAGATCATGGCAATCGCCCGCAGGCACGGCCTCTTCGTCATCGAGGACTGCGCGCAGGCGGTGGGCGCCCGCTACCGGGGGACGCCGGTCGGCCTATTTGGTGACGCGGCGACATTCAGCTTCTATCCGACCAAGAACCTCGGCGCTTGCGGCGAGGGCGGGGCCTTCGTCTCGCGGCGACCCGACGTGGCCGCCCAGGCGAGGCTGATCCGCGTCCACGGGATGGAAAGGCGCTACCACCACCGCATTGTCGGGGGGAACTTCCGGATGGACGGGTTCCAGGGGGCGCTCCTGAACGTCAAGCTGCCGCACCTCCTGTCGTGGACGGCGCGCCGGCGGGCCATCGCTCGAAGCTACCGCGAGGGGATTCGCCCGGAGTGCGCGGCGCTCCCCGAGGCGCCGGCGTACGGGGAATCGGTCTACCACCAGTTCACCCTCACCCATCCGAGGCGGGACGCACTGCGGGAGCACCTCACGGCCCGCGGGGTCGGAACCGACCTCATCTACCCGGTGCCGCTGCACCTGCAGCCGTGCTTTGCCAACCTCGGCTACGCCAGGGGATCCTTCCCCGCGGCGGAAAAGGCCGCGCTCACCTGCCTCAGCCTGCCGATGTTCCCCGAGCTGACGGACGAGCAGGTGGCCCACGTTGTCGATTCGGTCAACTCCTTCCGCTAGGGTCCTGACGCCATGAGGGACGCCATTCGGATAAAGGTCTGCGGGCTCACGTCGCCCGGCGACGCGGCATTTGCGGCCGACTGCGGCGCCGAGTACCTGGGATTTGTGCTTCACCCGAAGTCGCCGAGATGCGTCTCGCTTGGGAATTTCCGCTCGATGGCCGCCCGGCTCCCCGCCCGCCCCAGGGTCGCCGTCACGGTCGAGCCGTCTCCCGGGGCCCTCGAGGAGATGCTCGCCGCCGGCTTCGACTGCTTCCAGGTGCATTTCCGCCACGATTTCCCGATCGAGAAAGTCGGGGCGTGGTCGAAGGCCGTAGGCGCGGACAGCCTCTGGCTCGCCCCGAAGCTGCCGCCCCAGGTCGACCTCCCCCCGGCGCTGCTGCCCCTGTCCAGGACCTTCCTCCTTGATACCTTTGATCCCACCCTCTTCGGGGGGACCGGACGGACGGGAGACTGGCCGAAATTCAAGAGGCACAGCGACGCACATCCCGGGAAGACGTGGATCCTGTCCGGGGGGCTAAATCCCACGAACGTCGCCGACGCGCTCGCCGGGACGGGCGCGCGATTCATCGACGTCAACAGCGGGGTCGAGTCGGCGCCGGGAGTGAAGGATCACGCCAAGCTGGAGGCGTTCGTCGCCGCGGTCCGCGCGGCGCCAGGCTAGGCGGTCTCGATTTCGAGGAGCCGGCGCTTCGTCGCCTCGCCGAACGCGTACCCGGTGAGTGACCCGTCGGCGCCGATGACCCGGTGGCAGGGGATGATCAGGCAGATGGGGTTGGTCGCGTTGGCGCGGCCCACGGCGCGGGGGGAGCTTCCGAGTGCGCGGGCGAGCTCGCCGTACGAGCGGGTCTGCCCATGCGGGATGCGGCCGAGCGCGGCCCACACCCGCTTCTGGAAGGGGCTTCCCGCGGGTGCGAGGGTGACGGAGAAATCGCGCCGCCTCCCTCCGAACCAGGCCTCGACCTGTTTTCTCGCCGCGCCGGCCCTTTGGGGGTTCGGGACCAGCGCGCCCGCCTTCAGGCGCTTCCTGAGCTCGGCCTTGCGGCCGAACGCCGCCGCGGCCACCGCCCCCCTGGAATCGACGGCGATGGAGAACGTGCCGACTGGCGTTGGGAAGGATGTGAAGTGGAATGTGGCGGGGTTTTTCATAAGGAGGGCTTGTTGATCTGCCAGAGGTGGGCGGTCGCGAGGCTCCTGTGCGGGGAGAAGACGGACATGAGCCGCCTCGTCCCGTCCGCGTCGGGCCTCTCCTCGAGCTTGAACAGGGTCTTCAGGCCGCTCGTGACACCCGTGTCGCCAATGGGGACGCAGTCCGCGAAGCCGAGGGCGCGCATCATGATGTAGTTGACGGACCAGGGGCCGAGGCCGTGCACGCCGAGGAGGATGCGCTCGGCGCGGGTGGCCGACATCATCCGGAGCGCCTCGAGGTCCAGCTTTCCCCCGGCGACCAGCCTCGCGGCCCCGACGACGTATTCGGCCTTCTTTCCCGAGAATTGCCACGGGCGAAGGTCCGGGGGTTCGAGGCGCGCGACCGCGGCGGGCGTGGGGAGGCAGAAAAGGCCGCCGGGAAGCGCCGTGCCCGTATTCTCGATCAGGCGGCGCTTGAGGAGGCAGGCGAAGGGAAGGTTGATCTGCTGGCCGATGATCGACCAGAGGAGGCCGTCGAAGACGCTCGGCGTCCGAACGAGCCTTAGCCCGGTCCTCCCATTGACCAGGCGGCCCACGCCGAGTCGCCGCGCGAGGCGCGAGAAGGCGGCGGCGTCCTGCTCCAGGCCGAGGGTCGCCACGACCAGCCGGTGCGCCGCCCGCCACTGCGGCGCGCCGACCGTGGGCTGGGCGTCGAGCGTGACAAACGCCCGTTCCCGGGAGAGCTGGATCCTCACGAGGGCCGGCGTCCCTGCCAGCTCGGCGGAGGTCTCATAGGTCGAGCCGGCGAGCCGCTCCGTGGCGCTCTGCGGGTCCCTCCCGAGGCTTCGCAGCAGGTGGGCCAGGGGATAGCCCTCCGGCAGCTCGACTTCGAACGAAGCCTCCGAGCCGAGCCTCCTGTAGTCCGAGGGCGTCATCCCGTTCAGCGAGCGGAAATGCTCATGGAATGCCGAGAGGGATTCAAATCCGACGTTTCCCGCCACATCGATGAGCGGCGCGTCGCCGCCTTCAAGGAGGGCCTTGGCCGCGTCGATCCTGGCCCTGAGGAGGAGGTCGGCTGGGGTCGCATGGAAGTGCTGGCGGAAGAGTTCAAAGCAGCGCGTGGTGCCGAACCCCGACCTCCGGACGACGGAGCGGGCGTCCCGGAACCGGCCGGGATCGGCCCGGATCTCCGCCACCAGGATCTCGATCGACTCCAGCACGGGGTCGGCCCCCCTGGCAAAGTCGTCGGGGTGGCAC
>Ga0182015_10005784_pt1 | contig 12693 bp, 12 predicted proteins | sample 712P3MmetaG_FD_120478 | JGI IMG/M metagenome (GOLD analysis project Ga0182015, IMG submission 120478) | Permafrost microbial communities from Stordalen Mire, Sweden - 712P3M metaG | ecosystem: Environmental > Terrestrial > Soil > Wetlands > Permafrost | place: Sweden: Stordalen | collected...
GCTCCGCGTAAAAGGCGGAGAAAAAGACATAGAACGTACCGTTGCGATAGGCCATGGCGGTGTCTTTCACCGACCAGTTCGGATACGACAAAACCGGATTCTTAAGGCCGTTCCAATCGATGAGGGGCTTCTTCTCCGCCATGGCCGGTCTTCCAAAAGAGACCGCCAGCATCAGCGCCAAAACTAATTTCCAGCGTAGCATTCGTCTTCCGCCTCGGTTTCTCAATCGCGCAGCCAGCCTCGCAAATTGCGATCAGTATATGAAGGGCGAAGCAACGCTGTCTTTGCGCGAAGATGGCGAAGAGTTGTCTCAAACGGAAATGCTGTCGGTCGCGCCTTGGTGGAAGCGCTCCTTTCAGGATCGTTGCGCCCGCTGCCGCGTATTCCCGAAACACTGGAAAATCCCGCACCACGTAACGCAGCGTTCGACTATTCCGTCCAAGGACTGTCCGTTCGGTTCGGGTTCAAGAAAGACAGCTCTTCCCATAGTCATTCGAGTGGAGTATAAAGGTTCTTGCGTAGTCATTCGAGGGGAGGGACAAGGCGTGGTTTTGAAACGACCGCCAGAGGCCGGCGATATCCTGCAAGGCACCTTGGACATGCTCATCCTGCGCACCCTGGTCACGGGACCAGCGCACGGGCACACGATCGCACAGGTTATCGAGCATACGTCAGAGAATGCGCTGGATGTGGAACAGGGTTCACTGTATCCGGCGCTTCATCGTCTCGAAGACCGCGGCTGGCTCGCTTCCCAATGGGGCGTGAGTGAAAACAACCGCAGAGCCAAGTTCTACCAGCTCACAGCAAAGGGCCGGAAAGAACTTGCCGCCGCGACCGGGCGCTGGCGGAGGATGACACGCGCGATCGGTCTCATTCTCGGCGAGCAGAACGAGTAAGCAGGAGGGAAGTGCAGATGAGCTTGCGCCGCTTTACGCATCGCAGCCAGAAAGACAACGAGCTGGCGGAGGAGATCACATCCCACCTCGCTCACGAACAAGATCGGAACACCGAGCGAGGACTCTCCGCGGAGGAAGCCCGGCGGCAAGCACGGCTGAAGTTCGGCAACCCGCAGGTGACGCGCGAACGCGTGTGGCGCTATCGATCCATCGCCTGGATTGAGGACGCGTGGCGCGACCTGCGGTTCGCGTTGCGCTCGCTCACCAAGACGCCCGGCTTTACCGCCGTCGCCGTACTGGTGATTGCCGTGGGCATCAGCGTGAACACTGCCGTGTTTTCGGTGATCAATACCGTGCTTCTCAAGCCGCTCAGCTACCCTGACCCTCAATCTCTCGTACAACTGATGAACCTCTCCCCCCATGGCTCATTCCCGATGGCGAATATCCCCAAGTTCAACATCTGGCATCGGCAGACCAGTATCTTCCAACAGGTGGCCGGTTATGACGTTGGAGGGGCAGGGATGAACCTCACCGGAGGAGACCATCCGGAACAGGTGCAGGGCATCCACGTGACCGCCGGTTACTTCGCGTTGTTGGGAGCACCGGTGGTTGCGGGACGAACGTTCACTACTATGGAAGACAGCCCTCACGGCGGCCATGTCGCGGTGTTGAGTTATGGTCTTTGGAAGAGCCGGTTCGGCGGTAATTCCAATATCGTCGGTTCCACCATTCAGCTTGATGGGCAACCTTATCTGGTCGTCGGTGTGATCGGACGCAGTTTTGTCACCGATGCGCCGGCGGATCTCTGGGTGCCCTTCCAGTTCGATCTCACTTCGCAGGAGATGGCCCACTACTTCACGGTGGCAGCGCGCCTGAAGCCGGGCATAACGTTGCCACAGGCAAACGCGCAGTTGAAGCTTGCGGTCGATGAGTACCGCCGAACCTATGGCACTAACTCACTCTCTTCACAGGATGGTTTCGGCGTGGTTTCGCTCGAGGAGTCGATCATCGGCGATACTCGCTTCCCCCTTCTGGTTCTGCTCGGAGCTGTCGGCTTCGTACTGCTGATCGCCTGCGCGAACGTAGCCAATCTTCTGCTGGCGAGGGCCTCGGCCAGGAAGCGTGAGTTCGCCACGCGGGCGGCTCTTGGCGCCGGACGCAGCCAGATCATCCGGCAGCTGCTCACCGAGAGCCTGGTTCTCTCGCTGTCGGGTGGCCTGTTGGGTCTGATTCTGGGATTCGCCGGGGTTCGACTGCTGATCAGTATCAGTCCTGGTGGCATTCCCCGCCTCGGGGAGGGCGGCTCCGCAGTCGCGCTCGATCCTAATATTCTGCTGTTCACCCTGGGAATCTCTATTTTTACCGGCGTTCTCTTCGGCCTCTTTCCCGCGGTCAGTGTGTCCCGCCCTAATCTTGCGGCGACCCTCAACGAGAGCGGCAGCCGTTCCGGCATTAGTTTTCGCAGTAGCAAACTGCGCTCCGCTCTGGTGGTGAGTGAGATGGCGCTGGCGCTGATTCTGGTGATTGGTGCAGCGTTACTGATTCGCACGTACCTGAAGCTGCAGGCGGTCGATCCCGGATTCGACCCCCACAACGTGCTCACCATGGCCATGTCGATCAGCGGCGACCGCTTCCAGAAGACAATGCCGGTTGCGCAGGTCATTCGCGATGGAACCGAGCGCCTGCGGGCTGTTCCTGGAGTCGTCGATGCTGCTGCGACCAACTGCCTGGCGCTGCAAGGCGGTTTCGGAATGATCTTCGACATTGTGGGTCGTCCGAAGGGCAATGCGCCTTTCACCGGGGGAGCCGGATTTTATTCCATTTCGTACAGTTATTTCGACACCTTCAAGATTCCGCTGTTGCGTGGGCGCCGGTTTAACGAACAGGATGACGGCTCTGCTCCCGGCGTGGTCATCATCAACCAGGCGATGGCCAGGCAGTATTGGCCCAAGGGCGATCCGCTCAAGGACCGCCTACAGATCGCACCAGGCGCCGGGCCTGCCTTTGCCGAGCCGCCGCGGCAGATTGTGGGCATTGTCGGCGACACCCACGATGATGGCCTGGATCGCGACCCGATGCCGATGATGTTCATCCCGCTGGCGCAAATGCCGGACGCGGAGACCGCGCTTAACTCCCGGGTGGCGCCGCTGTGGTGGATCGTTCGCAGCAATGTGGACCCGCATACGCTGGTCACTCCCATTACGGCGGCGCTTCGCGAAGCCAGCGGGGGTTTGCCCGTCGCTCATGTGCGCACGATGGAGGAGATCGAAATCCGCACCACCTCGCGCCAGCGTTTCAATATGCTGCTGCTGACTATCTTTGGAGCTGCTGGAATGCTGATGGCGGGCATCGGCGTCTATGGCGTCATGTCGTATTCCGTACAGCAGCGGACACAGGAGCTCGGCATTCGCATGGCGTTGGGAGCCCAGGCTTCTACCCTGCGCAACATGGTGATTGGCCAGGGAATGGGGCTCACGCTTGTTGGCGTAGTGATTGGTATCGCTGGGGCCTTCTGGCTAACCCGGTTCCTGGCGAGCTTTTTGTTCGGAGTGAAAGCGTGGGATCCATTGGCTTTCATTGCGACGCCAGTGTTGCTGAGCGCCGTCGCGTTGATCGCCATTTTGATTCCGGCGCAGCGGGCTACGCGCGTCGATCCTATGACTGCGCTTCGATTGGAATAGAGGGGCTCTGCGGCATAAGTTGCGCAGAGCGTGATGCGTCTGAGGCTCGCGGAACTTAAGAGCGGCTGTTGGCGCCGGTGTAGCCCAGGCGCTGCGAGATATCGAGAGCGGCGCGTTTGCGTCTCAAGAATCGGACAGCCCACCTTGCAGATGGTCGATTGATAGGTGCTGCCAGCGCCCAGGCGAACGAGGCGTGGTCCATACAGATAGGCTCCCGTATTGTCCCGCATTTTTGCATTTAGCTTGACCGCGGCTTGTTCGGTGTCCTAGCTTTCCTATGCGGCTGTACTCGCTAATTGGCGAGGGAAATACGCACTTCATTCAAGTCTGGAGCTGTACACGATGGATCAGAGATTTTCACGGCGAGACATGCTGAAAGGAACCGGCGCTTCGCTGGCGATGTTGGGACTCAAGGATGCCCAGGGCGCGGCTGCGCCTCAGACGCCGGCAACAGCGGCGAGTACCACGCAGGAACAGACGCGAGCCCAGAGGATGCAATGGTGGCATGCGGCACGCTTCGGCATGTTCGTGCACTTTGGCGTCTACAGCACCATCGAGCGCCATGAGTGGGTGATGGAACAGGAGGCGATTCCGATAGCGCAATACACACCACATGCGGCGACCTTTCGCCCCAAGCCCAACTGCCCCCGCGCCTGGGCCAAGCTGGCAAAAGCCGCCGGCATGAAGTACATGGTCATGACCACCAAGCATCACGAGGGCTTTTGCAATTTCGACACCAAACTCACCAGCTACTGCGCTCCCAAGCAGGGGCCGGGTCGTGATCTGGTGCGCGAATACGTGGAGGCTGCCCGGGCCGAAGGTCTGCACGTAGGGTTCTATTATTCCCTGATGGACTGGCACCATCCCGACGGAGCACGCTGCGCGACCGATGAGGCAGCCCGCCGCAGATTCGTCGAGTATACCCACGGGCTGATCCGCGAAATCCTGACCAACTACGGCAAAGTGGATGTCCTCTGGTACGACGTATCGTGGCCGCTCGACGCGAACGGATGGGAATCGGAGCGGATGAATCAAATGGTCTTTCAGCTTCAGCCGGAGATCATTGTGAACAACCGCAATAAGCTTGAGGGTGACTTCTCCACCCCGGAGCAGAAGATTGTGGCCGAAACCAACGGCCGCGCCTGGGAGTCGTGCATGACGCTGAACGATAGCTGGGGCTATCAACGGGCGGATGACGACTGGAAGTCCTCGCGGACCGTCATCCGCAACCTGATCCAATGTGTGCGCGACGGCGGCAACTATCTGCTCAATATCGGGCCCAAAGGAGACGGATCGATTCCGGAGGAGTCGACACGAATCCTGACCGAAGTGGGCGAGTGGATGAACACCAACGGCCACACGATCTACGAGTCCGACTTGTGCCAGGTGCGCCGCTCGACTTACGCCAGCTTCACGCGAAAGGGCAACACCCTGTATATGCATGTCCACTTCTGGCCTGGTGATTACGTTGCGCTGAGCGGCCTGCGCACGCGAGTGAAGTCCGCACACCTGCTGAAGGGCGGCGCCGAAGTAAAGTTCACCCAGGACGATTTCCAGACCAAGCTGATCGGGTTGCCGGGGAAGGCTCCGGATTCGCCGGTTACGACCATCGCCCTCGAGTGCGAATCCGAACCCGTGCAGGACACGAACTACGTCCGCATCAACAAGCCCCGGGGCTCGGTCTAGAAGCGCTCCCCGCGGAATTGCCTGGACGTGGGCGAATCTGCTGCCCCGGGAAACACGGCTCATCTTTTGTCGCTATACGCACATAGGCCTACGCCGGGAACCAAGCCGCACGATCGGGATAGGACAACGTGGGGAAAGCCCTCGCGCGTGCTGGGTAAAACCCTGGCAAACGAAATGGCCCCGCGCGAGGCGGGGCCATTTGTCCGTGAACCGTTCGATACGCTTGAGCGCAAGCGAGACACGTACGGCTTGCGCCGTCCGTTTACGAAGCGTGACGCTTCAGGTCTGGTGCGGCTTTCTTCTCGTCTTCCTTGCTCTTCTTTTCGGAATATTTTTCTTTGCCGCTCTTAGGCTTCTTTTCCTGCTCCGGTTCGCTCGCCGATTCCTTCAAAATGGGCTGACCGGCAGCAAGAATCTTTTTCGCGGCGTTCAACTCCTCGTTGAGGTTTTCAGTCAGGAGCCCGACGACGTCGGTCAATCCCAGAACCTTCGCCATTTCGATCGTCGCGGTATACCCGGCGATCTCATAATGCTCTGTCCTGAGCGCCGCCCCTACCAACCCCGAGTCAAAGGAAGCACCTTCCTCATCCTTCTCCAGGGCGTCTGCCCCCTCTTCGATAACACCCTCCATGCCATTGCAGTGTTCGCCCGTAGGCTTTTCGTCCAGAATCTCAAACACCTGCTGTAGGCGCCCTACTTGGCCTTTCGTTTCCTCAAGATGCTGGGCAAAGAGCGATGCCAACTCTTTATTGTTGGCGCCCTGTGCCAATTTCGGAAGTGCTTTGACAAGCTGATTCTCAGCGCTATACATATCTCGCAGTTCATCGACTAGAACTTCAATTAAAGCCATATCCCCTCTTTCGCATTTAAAAGCTAACCGTTCCGTGTGCCTATGAATGAGAAGCGTATCCGGCGATGGGCGTTGCTGGACAAACAAAAGATAGCCAAATCCTAAGCAATATGAGTTTGATGAGACGGGATAATATTTGCCCTTCTTCGAACTGGTGATAAACATTTGCGCACAAAAAGTGCCGGCTCCCTGATAGCGGCGAGCCGGCACGTTGTTTACCAAGACGTCCATCTTAGTCCGCTACGGTAGCGTTCTTCTTCGCTTCAGCCTTTGCCCTATCGTGGATCGCAGCTTGCTTCTTGCCCACGCCGTTAGTAAACTCACCCACCGGCGTCGAATCGATCGGAGAAGTTTTCTGAGTCCCCGGTTGCGGGTCATAGGGCTCAACATCGAGGCCTTCTCCGCCCTTCACTTCCGATTCCACTGGAATCAGGCCATTCGCGTGATTCCACGGTCCCACAAAGTCGGTCTCGCCGTACTGGCTTTCGCCTGTGGATGCGTTAAAGAACTGGTCAACGAGTTTCGGAGTCGGCTCGATAATTCCACGAGGCATGAAAACATGTCTCGGCCGAGCCATGGCGAGTTGCTTCTGATGTAAATGATGCTAGAATCCCGCACATGCCTTTAATTCTTATTCTTGTGATTCTCTTGCTTGTTTTCGGCGGCGGCGGGTACTACATGGGACCCGGGGTTGGCTACTATGGCGGCGGCGGACTCAGTCTTGTCCTGCTCATTGTGATTCTCTTCCTGCTTTTTGGCAGAGGCCGCACCAGGCTTTAACCTGCTTCCGGGTTCCAAAGCTCAATCGGCAACTTGCAAAGACGCCAAATACATCTGGCGCAACTGTTCATTCTTGACCAGCAGTTCTGCGACTAGTCGCTGCAGGCGTGCATTTTCCCTCTCCAGGTATGCAGCCCGGCTCGATTCATCGCTGGTGATCGCCTGATGATCCAGGAGAGAACCCCCGTTTTCTCCGTTTCCAACTGCCAAGTACCCGCACACGATGTGCCCCCTCCCCCGATTTTCCTGTGGAGCTCAATGGATTCGGTGAACCTCATGCGCTTTTCCTTCAAGAAAGGCGCACACGCAAACCTGTCCAATAGCAGCGTGCAGGAAATTCGGGTCTTCTCAATCATCTTCGCTCGGTGCGTGTTGCGAACAAAAAGGAAAGAGCCCCTTTGCGAGTACTGGCAAAAGGGGCCCATCGACCTTGAACGTTCTGGGGTCGAACCTACTCGCCAATAGTAGTGGTGCTCTCAACCTTATGCTTTGGTTGCGAATCCAGGTTCGGCGTAGCGAACGTCTCATACCGGATCGTTCGCAGCACATGGTCCGGTCCTGCTACATCAAAGGTCAGGCTGACTTTATTCCCGCTGTCGGCAGGCACGATGATCCACGTCAGCTTCTGGCGTGGCCTCCCAATCGTGCTGAGCGACACCATAGACCTTGACCAGTCGACTGCGACGATATAGGACCCCGCTGCATAAGCGTGGTTTTTGGCCACAAAGCTGAACGGCACATCCACCCTTTGCTGTTCGGCTGCAAAAGCTGCGGTAGTGCAAAGGGCGGCGGACAAAAGAACCAGGTTCCTGAAGCGCATTAGCATGGGATGTTCCTCCGAGAACCACGCTAACCCCGCACCATAGCCCCACGTGTCAAATTGCCGTCGAGTTTTCGTCCAACTCTTTTTGACGGCCCGTTCCTGTAACCAATCCGAGTATCTCGCATGGCGTGCGATCTGTTCGATACGCAATCAGGCGTTAAGCACATCCTCAATGCTTCATGACTCCTGCAATCTGTTGGCGAGTCTTACTCTCTGCCGCCTGCCGCTCGGGTTCGCTCAAATTCTCCAATAGCCGCAGCGCACGTTCCGTCAGTTTCACGCCCTCATCCCGCGCCCCCCGCCGCATGGCAGTCCCCGCCGCGGTGCAGAGCGCCTGGGCCGCGCGCGCCCACTCGGCCGCCGCCTCCAAGTGCATGGCCAATTCGCTGGAGACATCCAGTTCGCGCCCGGCAAACAACTTCTCCAGCTTCTCCGCCACTCGTAAATGCCGCTTGGCGCGGCGTGCCGGAGATTGCCTGGCCCGCAGCACCTCGCGATACAACCCATGGGCAAACATATAGGAGGCGGACTGTGTCCCGTCCGGCAATTCGTCGTGCCCTGCCGGATGGAGGAAATGCAGCCGCCGCGTCAGCTTCTCATACTGATCTTCGATGTCCTCCAGATCGCCATCTAACGCCGCCGCAGCTGCCCATGCAGGGAAAATTACGCCGATCAAGCTCGCCGCTTCGAGGAGGCGCTGGTCGGCTGCGTCCAGCCGGTCAATCTGCAGCTCGATCATCTCGGAAAGAGCCGTGGGCACCCCCATGTCGATTTCCGCCAGCGCCGAACGCAACTGCCAGACGCCGGCTTCCTGCCGTATAAAACCTTGTGCGATGAGGTGCTCAAGCATGGCAATCATGAACAGGGGATTGCCCTCACAATGCTGGTGGACGAAGCTGGGCAGCCCCTTGGGGAGCGTCTCCTGCTTCAATTCCTGCACCAGGTATTCCCGCACGGCATCCCTTTCCAGCGGACCCAGGGACACATCCGCGCACAGCTTGTGCGTCACCAGATCCTGCTTTAGCCGCTTCAGGGGATGCTGGCCGGCACTCACCTCCGCCGGCCGGTAAGACGCCAGCAGCAACAACCTGGCTGCCTGGCGGCGCCGCGCCAACGCCGAGATCAAATCCAGCGTCGAGAGGTCAGCCCAGTGCAGGTCCTCGAAGACAAAGACCACTGTTTTCTCAGAAGCCATGGCTTCGATGGCATCGCATATCTCGTTCAACATCCGCTCGCCCCGCACCGCAGCGGCCATCGGAGCCGAACCATCGCTATGCAGCGCAGCGAACTGCGCATACCAGCTCGGGGCCTTCTGCTGCAACACGTGCACATGTTTCTTGCCCTCGTTCGGCGAACAGAGCTGTCCCAGGGCTTCGATCACCGGATAATAAGCTTCCTTCCCGGCGAACCCTTCCACACATTGACCGCGCGCGATGCACACCTGGTCTTCGCTGCACCATTGCCGGCAGAACAGGTCGATCAACGCCGTTTTTCCAATGCCGGTTTCCCCGGTGATGAAGATCACCTGCCGATCGCCCTGGGTGGCATGCCGTAGCAGTCCGTTGAGCCGCTCGAGTTCCTGCCGCCGTCCTACGAAGCACCCAGGCTGCGGCCCAGGTTGCGGTCCAGGTTGCGGTCCAAGTCGCGGCCGAGGTTGCGGCCGAGGACCGTCCGCCACGTACCCGCCATCATCTTCGACCTGCGCCAGGAACCAATACCCGCGTCCCGGAACAGTTCGGATAAATCGCGGGCTTTCTACACTGTCTCCCAGCAGCTTGCGCAACTCGAGCACATAAGTGCGCAACACCTGTGGTTGCACATAAGTTTCGGGCCACAGTTTGTCCAGCAACTCATCATGCGTCACCAGCCTCTGCGGATTTTCGACAAGATAGCGCAACACGGAAAACGGCTTCGGAGTCAGGCCGATCCGTGTGCCGTTTTGCCACAGGCATTCGTTCCTGGTGTCGAGTTGAAAGCAGCCAAATTGCTTCATTGCATTTCAGGATGGATAAAACTGCTGGTTCTGCCTCTGAAAGTTAGACCCGTCGAAGAGCCGGCCGGCTACCCGCCCATCTCATTTTCCATGCTCATTCATGTCCGGCGAGTTCGTCTGCTTCGCCGTGGATCGGGTCAAGTTCATGTCATCGCTCATCGGGGGCAAATTCCTCTACGGCAGCAAGCAACATCATGAGGGTGCCTTGAGCCGGCTGCTGTCTCGCCTGTGGCCATGCAGCCATCAAACGGTCCAATCCAAGCTCTTCTCCCTCAGGATGACGGCATTCCACTACGTCATCGGAGTATACGACAAGCGAGTCCCCGGGTTCGAGCACAGGCTGCTTGCGTTAGAGTCAGAGGAGGCAAGGGACAAGCAAAATGCAAAGTCAACCCAAGATGTACGCGCTTCTGCGGCTGGCGGCTTGCGCCATCGTGTTGCTCGCGTGGTCCATTCCCGCACTTGCCGTGAGCGGGGAGGACGGAGCTGCGGTGATTCGAGCGGAACTTGAGGCCTGGACACAGGCGTTCAACGCTCGCCAGGCAGATAAGACCTGCGGCATCTTCTCGGAAGACCTTCGTTATAAGTTTGGCGAGATTCCGGATCGAGACTACAACGACATATGCACTGCGCTGCGCCGCTCGTTGGGCGACGAAACCCATCGCTCTCACTACACTCTCGATCTGCGAGAGATCCTGGTCTTCGGTGATATTGCCGTTGTCCGGTTGATTTGGACACTGGATGAATCGAAGGGGGGCTCGAGCGTTACGGTCCGCTCGCTCGAGCCGGGTATGGACATCTTCCAGCACCAGAAGGATGGAAGCTGGAAGATCATTCGCTATCTCGCCTACACCAGCCCAGAGTAGCGGCGCGTTAGGGTCTCGTGGCCTGCATCACTTACATACCGAAGGATAAGAAGCACCCATCACGATCGCCGCTTAGGCATCCTTTCCATGCGACTGTAAAGCTCCTGGATAACCTCAACCCCCGCCACAGCCGCTCCTCTATCGGGCTGCTCATTGCTGTCATTCCAACCCTCGTCTTCCCCATGGCTCGGCTGCACCACAATCCCATCACGCCGCGCAAGAACATTCACGCCCTTGTAGGTGAGCCCATAATGCACGCCCTCCTGGGGGATCAGCCACGCAATCTGGCCACGAACCGGAACAACGCTCTCGTCAGACCACAACTGGCGAGCCCCATAACCCGTGCAATTGATCATCACCCTCTGTGGAAGCGAAGCCAAATCCTGCGGCGATTGAAATTCCCGTGCCTCGATGGTCCCGCCCGCGATCATAAAGTCACTCATCAACTGACGCGAGTAGTCGGCTACGTTAAACGTCAGCGAAGTATCCCGTCGAACATACTTAGTTGGAAATGGATGCGCACCTTCCGGAATATCCTGGGACATAGGCGTCAAATCGGCAATGCGATCGCCGTAGTGTGCGAAGTCGTGCTGCCCACTCGGCTGCAGCCGTGATGAGTGTTCGCCACGAGCCTGATCATGAAGCGAATACCAGTCTGTCCACTCGATTGGCGTTCCCGCCATACCCAAGTAGCTCTGATACATAGCGAAAGAAGTACGCGCCATCGACTCCCATTCGGCGGCAAAGTTCGGCGACGTCGCCGAGCTCAACGCAATCCGCGAGTCCGGCGTCCATGCCCCGGTAGCTCTCGCAGAACGTACGTAGGGTGGGCGCTCCTTGGCATAAATCGTGACCTTAAGCCCCGCACGCTGCGCCGTACTCGCCGCCGTCAATCCCAGTGCGCCACACCCAATCACAGCGAGCTCTTTGCTTCCGTTGGCCCCCTCGAGCGCCTTGCGTACCACCACATCCGCCGACCCCCATGACAGGGACCACCCGCTGCCGCCGTGGCCATAGTTATGAACCACCAATTTGTCGCCCAGTCGCTCAACGTCCAGCCGCGGCCCCGCAGCGCGAAACGGCCGCAGGCAAACCGTGATGCGAAAGATGCGATCAACATCGGCGCGAATCGGAATAATCGGTCCAACCGCATCGTAGAACGGCAGCGAAGGCGCGGCAGGAACCGATGCCGCAACCGGCTTACGAACGCATCCTGTCAGGCCAACGGCGCTGCATCCGGCGAAAGCAGCCGAACTCTGGAGAAACAAACGACGATTCATGGGTGCATCTCCGAAAAGGGTGATAGGGGAAACCCCCTCACTGGATTCCACCCTGTTCCAGCAACGCTGTTGCGGGCATCGGCGATCCCAACGGAGTCTCGGGTAGGAGTGCGGACCCTTCCAACGATATCGTGAGCACGGTAATGTCGTCGTCCTGACCGAAGCTCTGCGCTCTTTGTGCGACCACCTCCGCTGGTTGCATGGATAGCGCGGCGGCTCGATCGAAGCCAAACAGTTCCCCCGAGCGCGCACGAGCCTCGACCACGCCATCGGTACACAGAGTAAGCTGGGCGCCTATGGGCAATTGAATGGTGACTTCCGGATAATCGGCCTCCGCCGTGATTCCAAGGGGGAAGCCATTTTCGACTACAATTTCCTGTCCCGCCAGATATGGGGCGAGATGTCCTGCATTTGCCACAGTCACTGCACCTTGTGGTGCAACACGCAGAACGATACAAGTGGTGAAACCACCCTGGCTGCGTGACAACATACGGCGATTCATAGAATAGAGAATCTCGGATGGTCTTTGCGTGTAGTGCGCCAGCGTGCGAAAGGTGCCGACAAGGAGCGAAACCGTCATAGCGGCCGGCATGCCCTTACCACTTACATCGCCCACGGCGATCAACGCTCCGCCAGACTCGAGCGGGATGACCTGGAAGAAGTCACCGCCAACCTGGCCCGCGGGTTTGTACACGCAGTGAATGGCAAACCCGGGCACAGGTGGAATCTCATTGGGAATGAGGATCTGTTGCACCGTGCGCGCCGACTCCATCTCACCGGCGAGACGTTCTTCGTCGCGGCGGGATCGAGCGAAACGCAAGGGCAGGACCGCGACCAC
>Ga0182015_10005785_pt1 | contig 12684 bp, 11 predicted proteins | sample 712P3MmetaG_FD_120478 | JGI IMG/M metagenome (GOLD analysis project Ga0182015, IMG submission 120478) | Permafrost microbial communities from Stordalen Mire, Sweden - 712P3M metaG | ecosystem: Environmental > Terrestrial > Soil > Wetlands > Permafrost | place: Sweden: Stordalen | collected...
CAGCCATCGGCGCTCCCGGAAACGCGAGCCGTCCGAGCAGGTGATCGAAGTCGCCATGGGTCGCAAGCAGCCCCGTGAACGGGAACTGCGCCTGTTCGAGCAAGGCCGGCAGCAACTCGAGCTCGTCGGGAAGGACCGGGGAATCGATCACAAATCCCTCTTCGCGACCGCCGCGCGAAGCTGGTCCGCTGCGCAGCACGGTGCATGTCGTGTGCCAGAGCCGGCTCTCGAGAACGATCACGTCCTCGTGGACGCTGACCGCACGCATCAGTAAGGGCGGCTCACACGATCCCGAGAAGCTTGGCTGCTTCGCGCAAGTTGTGGACCTCGGCCGTCGGCTTGCGCTGCCCGGCGTCGAGCGTCTCCTTGTGACGGTTGACCCAGATCACCGGGATCTTTGCCTTCACGCATGGCTCGACGTCGTGGTAGTAGCTCGACGCGACGTGTACCCAGCCCTTCTTACCGCCGATGCGCCGGGCGCATTCATTGAAATGCGCGAGATCGGGTTTGTAGGAGCGCACCTGCTGTGCAGTCACCACGATGTCGAAGTCGGTTGGGATGTGGCGCCGGGTCTGCCCCAGCAGCTTGTCGTCGATGTTCGAGATCAGGCCCACCTTGTACTTCTTCGCGATCTTCTCGAGCGCCGGCCGCGTTTCGCGAAACGGCATCCAGCGCTGAACGGAATCCGGCAGGAAGCCGGCCCGCGAGGGCTCGAGTGGCCAGCCAAGGCGCTTTGAGATCTCGACGACGACGCGCCGCAGCACTTCGGCATAAAGCTCGTAGGAGCCGCCCTCGATCTCGCGCGAGATCTCCATGAACATGGCGATCACCTCATCGCGCTCGATCGTAAAGCCGTCTCGTGCGGCTTCAGCGGAAAAAGCGTCCCAGATGCCGCTTTCCCAATCGATCAGCGTGCCGTACACGTCGAAGGTGACGAACGAAGGCTTTGGCGGCAATGGCATATGAGTTGAGGCTCTCTTGTTAGAAGGGAGCGCCCGGTAATCGGTGCGCGACGGCAATTATGAACGTCGTTTAGAGTCCGCGCCCGCTGATGGATCTCCTCGAGTACCAGGGCAAGCAGCTGCTCGCCCGCCACGGCATACCCGTGCCGAAGGGCCGGGTCGCGGCAAACAGCGAAGACGCGGTCGCGGCTGCCAACGAGATCGGCTATCCGTGCGCGATCAAGGCGCAGGTCCAAATCGGTGGCCGCGGCAAGCTCGGCGGGATCAAGATCGCGGCAAACGAAGCGCAGGCGCGCGAGCACGCAAGCGCGATCCTCGGTATGGACATCCGCGGCCTGACGGTGCACGAGCTGTGGATCGAAGGTGCGTCCTCGATCGCTTCGGAGTACTACGCCTCGGTCGTGTTGGATCGCACCGCCAAGGCTGCGCTCGTCATGCTCTCGACGCGCGGCGGGATGGACATCGAGCAGGTCGCTGAGGAAACCCCGGAGGCGATCGCCAGCCTGCACGTCGATCCACTGTTTGGCTTCCAGCCGTTTCATGCTCGCCGTCTCGCCTATGAGGCCCGGGTCGATCGCGACGTCGTAGGGCCGGTCGGCGCTTTTCTGGGCGCCCTCTATCGGACCTTCATCGAGGAGGAGGCAATGCTCGTCGAGGTCAATCCGCTCGTCGTGACGCCTGAGCGCGACGTCGTCGCGCTCGACGCAAAAGTGACGCTCGACGACAACGCGCTCTACCGTCATCCCGACAATGCCGGGCTGCGTGACCTCTCAGCCGAGGATCCGCAGGAGCGCATGGCCAAGGAGCGCCATCTCGTATACGTCAAGCTGGACGGCGACATCGGCATCCTCGGCAACGGTGCCGGGCTCGTGATGTCGACGCTCGACGTCGTCGCCCAGCACGGTGGCAAGCCGGCGAACTTTCTCGACGCGGGCGGCGGCGCGAAGGCCGAGGCGATCACAGCCGCCGTCGAGGTGATCCTCTCCGATCCCAAGGTCAAGGCCGTGCTGTTCAACATCTTCGGCGGGATCACGCGCTGCGACGAGGTGGCGCGCGGACTGATCGAGGCGTTCGCCCAAATCGAGCCCGCGGTGCCCTTCGTCGTGCGGCTCGACGGAACCAACGGTGTCGAGGGACGCGAGCTCTTGAAGTCCGCGGCGCTGAGCAACGTGCACGCGGCAGACACCATGAACGAAGCTGCAGCGCTCGTCGTGGAGCTGGCAAGTTGAGCGTCGTCGTCGATCGCGACACGCGCCTATGCGTTTCGGGCATCACCGGGCGCGAGGGGACCTTTCACTCGCTCAACAACCGCCGCTACGGCACCGCGGTTGTCTCGGGTGTGACTCCCGGCAAGGGTGGCCAGGAGCTCGAGGGGATTCCGGTCTTTGACACCTTCCGCGAGGCGGTGGCGGCGAGCGAGGCGAACACGGCGATGATCTTCGTGCCGCCGCCATTTGCCGCCGACTCGATCCTCGAGGCTGCGGACGCCGGCATCACGACGATCATCGCGATCACCGAGGGGATTCCCGCCCACGACGAGCTGCGGGTCTACACCCAGCTGAAGCGCACGCCAGCAGTGCGCCTGATCGGACCGAATTGTCCCGGCGTACTCTCACCGGGGAAGGCAAACGTCGGCATCATCCCGGCGGCGTTCTTCCGCGAGGGCAACGTCGGCGTCGTTTCGCGCTCGGGCACGCTCACATACCAGGTCGGCAACGAGCTGGCCCAGCGCGGCTTCGGCAATTCTTCGATCGTCGGCATCGGCGGCGACCCAGTACCCGGCTCGAGCTTTGTCGACATCATCGCGCTGTTCGAGGCTGATCCCGAAACCGAGCTGATCATGATGAGCGGCGAGATTGGTGGCTCGGGCGAGGAGGAGGCCGCGGAGTACATCGACCAGTACGTCTCAAAGCCGGTGATTGCCTACATCGCGGGCTTCACGGCGCCGCCCGGGAAGACGATGGGTCATGCGGGCGCGATCGTGTCCGGCACGCACGGCACGGCCGCAGCCAAGGCGGCAGCGCTCGAGGCTCACGGCGTGCGGGTGGGACGCACGCCGACCGAGATCGCCGACATCGCCGCCGAGATCCTCGCCAGCTGACGTCATCATGTCTGCGGTGAGCACCACAGCCCCAATCTCCCTCGCCCGCGGCGCGCCTTCGCTCGACATCATCGATGTAGAGGGCCTCCGCGATGCTGCGGCACGCGCCTTTACCAACGACCCGGGCGGAGCGACCGCGTACGGCACCGGCGTCGGCTACCTCCCGCTGCGCCGGCTCGTCGCCGAGTGGCACGACGTCGATGAGGCCCAGGTGCTGCTGACCAACGGCTCGATGCAGGCCGACGCGTTTCTCTTCGACGAGCTCGTCAGCCCGGGAACACAGGTCGTTATCGAGCGCCCGACCTATGACCGCACCCTGCTCGCGCTGCGCCAGCGCGGCGCCGAGCTGCACGCTGTCGCGCTCGAGCAGGATGGGATCGACACAGCCGCGCTCGAGCGACTACTGAAAGGCGGGGGCGCGAAGCCCGCGCTCGCGCACATCATCCCCAACTTCCACAACCCCGCCGGCTACACGCTGTCACTGACCAAGCGCGAGCAGCTACTCGAACTCGCCGGCGAGCACGGCTTCACGATCTTTGAGGACGACCCCTACGTCGCGCTTCGCTTCCGCGGCGAGAACCTGCCGACGATGCGCTCGCTCGACGCAGCCACCGGAGGAGCGAGCGTGGTCTATGCCTCGTCGTTTTCGAAGACGGTCTGTCCGGGGATTCGCGTCGGCTATCTCGTCGGTCCCGCCGAGCTGATCGCGGCGATCGCGCAGCGTGCCACGAGCACCTACATCTCCCCGAGCATGGTCGGCGCCGCGATCGTCTACGAGTTCTGCTCCTCCGGTGCGCTGGAGCGCTCGAGCGCGAGGGTGCGCGACGCGCTCGAGGAGCGCTGCGAGCGCCTCGCCGACGCGCTCGCCCGCGAGCTCCCGTACGCACGCTTCACCGCTCCGGACGGCGGCTACTTCCTCTGGGTCGAGCTTCCCGAGGGTGTCGACTCGACAGATCTGGTCAAGTCCGCTGCTGAGCTCGGCGTCGCGATCGTCGATGGCGACGACTTCATCGCGGACGGGCGCTCGGGCGCCGTCCGACTCTCGTTCGCACCGGTTACGCCGGCGCAGATCGATGAGGCAGTTCCGCGGCTTGCCGCCGCGGTTGCCTCGCTCCGTGGAGATGCCTAGCGACCGTAGCGTTGCGTCGCGAGCACCAGTTGCTCGGGCAAGGCGACGCGCGGCGGCGGCGAAGGGTTAGCCGTGACCGAGACCGTCTCGGCGACGCTGCGCGTGATCACGCAGCGCCGGTCGGCGGCTTCCAAGACGATCTCATCGGCGCCGGAGTCCACCAGCGTTGCCGTGAGTCCCGGCTCGAGACCGACCTCGCGCAGGTAGCGGAGCAGATCCTCGGCCTCGTTCTCGAAACGCAGGATGACCAGCTCGGCACCTGGCTGGACGTCGGCCAGGGGAACTCCCGGGATCCGCGTGCCGGCGACGATCGGATGGCCGTGCGGGCACGTGCGAGCTCCACCGATCGCCGCCCGCATGCGCTCCTCGAGTACCGGCGACATCGCGTGCTCCAGTCGCTCGGCCTCCTCGTGGACCTCGTCCCAGGGAATGCCGAGCACGTCGGTGAGGAAGCGCTCGATCAGCCGGTGGCGGCTGACGATCTCCGCAGCCTGACGCTCACCTGTAGGGGTGAAGCTGATCGTCTTGTCGCCGGCCCGGGTGATGTAGCCGTCGCGCTGCAGGCGGCCGATCATCTCGTGCACCGTGGGCGCCGCGAGCTGCATCGCGCGTGCGACGTTGGCGCCGGTCATCGGCAGGCCGGCCTCGAGCAGCCAGTAGAGCGTCTGGAGGTACTCGTCCTCGCCAATCGTCGCGTGCGGGCCGCTCATTACCGCTGACTCTAGCGCCACGCTACTGTGCGCCATCGTGGCTGATCACGCAAGCGTCGAGTTCCCGATCGAGCCAGCGCTCGCGCGCGGCGCAACGAGTCTGCCACTCGGCGGCGAGTGGGGCTACGAACAGAAGTACGACGGCTTTCGCGCGATCGCCTTCGTGAGCGGCGAGCAGCTCGTGCTGCAGTCGCGCGGCGGCAAGGATCTGCGCCGCTACTTCCCCGAGCTCGCGTTCCCGCCGGGTCGCTACGTGCTCGACGGCGAGATCGTCATCGACGCGCCCGGCGGTGGCGAGGCGTTCGGTGCTTTGCAGCAGCGAATTCACCCCGCGGCATCGCGGATCGAGCGTCTCTCGCGCGAGCTGCCGGCCGCTTTTGTCGCCTTTGACCTGCTGTGTTTCGACGGCGACGCGTTGCTTGACCGTCCATTTTCGGAGCGACGCGCCGCGCTCGAGCGGATTGATGGTCTCCGCCGCGCCGAGCTCGTGTATGACGCGGCGCTCGCAGAGCGCTGGCTCGAGCACACAGAGGGCGTCGTCGCCAAGCGCCTCGACGCCGCCTATACCCCGGGAAAACGCACGGCGATGGTCAAAGTCAAACGCCAGCGCACGATCGACTGCGTGGTCATCGGCTATCGCCCAGGCAAGGAGCCGGACAGCGTCGGATCGTTGATCCTCGGCCTCTACGAACGCGATGGCACGCTGCGCCCAGTGGGCCACAGCTCGGCGTTCAACGCCGAGCGCAAGCGCGAGCTGCGCAAAGAGCTGGCGGACTATGAGACGGGTTCACGCGGCAGCGGCGAGCCGAGTCGTTGGACCGGCGACCGCGACATGGAATGGGTGGAGCTGCGCCCAGAGCTCGTGGTCGAGGTCAGCTACGACCACGCCAGCGACGGGCGCATCCGTCACGGCACGACGGTGCTGCGCTGGCGCGATGACAAGCCACCCCTGGAGTGCCTGGTGGAGCAGCTGACCTAGACCGCTGCCGCGGCGGTGCTCGACCTCAGCTCCGTCGCGCGCGGCTCGGTGCGACGCGCGGCGCCTCGCCTGGCTGCTTGGCGAAGTTCGGTGGCCATGGCGCGTCACCGAGACCCGATGCCTCGTCGCGTGCGGCGAGCTCGAGCAATCCGTCCAGCGAACCCGGATGCTTATCGATCGCGACGGCCGGGTCGCCTCGTTCACGCAGCCGCGCGGGAACAGTGTCGAGCCGCAGTGCCGCCGGGTCGACGTCGTCCAGCTCGTCCCAGTCAAATGGACACGAGACCCGAGCATCGGAGACCGCGCGTACCGAGTATGCCGAGGCAACCGTGCGGTCGCGCGCGTTCTGGTTGTAGTCGACGAACACGCCGACGCGTTCTTCCTTCCACCATTTGCTGCTCGCACGCCCGGGCATCCGCCGCTCGACCTCGCGGGCGAGCGCAAGTGCGGCCCGGCGCACTTCCTCGAAGCGACGCTGCGGATGGATGCGAACGTTGATGTGAATTCCGCGCGAGCCCGACGTCTTGGGAAACCCGACCAGGCCGTGCTCGACGAGGACCTCGCGCGCGCAGCCGGCCACGGCGCGGACCTCGTCGAAGCCGACGCCCGGCGTCGGGTCGAGATCGACTCGCAGCTCGTCAGGGTGATCGAGGTCGCGACGGCGCACCGGCCACGGGTTCCAGTCGATCACGCCGAGGTTCACCCCCCAGACCAGATGGGCACCGTCGTTGGGCACCAGCTCGCGCGCCGTGCGACCGCTGGGGAAGCTAACCGTTGCCGTGTTGAGCCAGGCCGGCGCCGTTGGCGGTACCCGCTTTTGAAAGAAGAACTCGCCGCTGACGCCGTCGACCCAACGCTTCAGCGTCGTCGGGCGGTCGCGCAGGTGACGGACCACTGCCTCCTGGCATTCGACGTAGTAGTTCACGAGGTCGAGCTTGGTCCACCCGGGCTCGGGGAAGAACAGCTTGCCGGGATTTGAGACGCGCACCTCGCGCCCGGCGACGTCGATCAGGATCGCGTTATCCTTGGCCATCGGTGAGAGGATGGCGCACGATGGCGCCACCGTGCAGGCCGGTCCTCGTCGCGCCCGATTCGTTCAAGGGCTCCTTCAGTGCCCGCCAGGTCGCCGAGGCCATCGGCCGGGGGCTCTCCGCGGCCGGACTACGGGAGATCGATCTCGCGCCGCTGGCCGACGGCGGGGAGGGCACTGCCGAGCTGCTGCTTGAACGCCTCGGTGGCGAGGAACGCAACGCGGCAACGCACGATCCGCTGGGCCGCGAACGCGAATCGAGCTTTGCGCTTCTCGCCGACGGGCACACCGCCGTCGTCGAGGTCGCGCAAGGCAGCGGGCTGGCGCTGCTCGACGTGGCTGAGCGTGACGCCGAAGCGGCTTCGAGCGTCGGGACCGGGGAGTTGATCGTTGCCGCACTGAATACGGGGGCAGCGGAAATCCTCGTCGCGGCCGGCGGCAGTGCGACGACCGACGGCGGCAGCGGGGCGATCGCCGCCGTACGAGAGGCAGGCGGCCTGCGGGGCGCGCGCCTTACGGTGCTGTGCGACGTGCGCACCCCCTTTGAGATGGCAGCCGCGCGCTTTGGACCGCAGAAGGGCGCCGACGCCAGCGCCGTCGCGCGACTCACTACGCGGCTCGAGGACTTGGCGGCGCGGCTACCCCGTGATCCGCGCGGAGTGGTGATGAGCGGCGCCGCCGGTGGACTCGCGGGTGGGCTGTGGGCGGCATTCGACGCGCGGCTCACCGCCGGCGCGCCATACGTTCTCGGTGCGCTCGACATCGAGCGTCGACTGCGCGCCAGCCGCGCGGTGATCGTCGGAGAGGGCAGGATCGACGCGACCACGCTCGAGGGCAAGGCTGCGGGCGAGGTCGCGACGCGCGCCCGAGGGCTGGGAGTGCCCGCGCACGCGATCGTCGCGGTCAACGCGATCGACCGCTTTGACGCCCGCATTCTCGATCTGCAGACGATCCTCGAGGCCACGGAGCTGAGGCAGATCGAGCGCGCCGCCGAGCGACTGGCGAACCTGCTCTGAGGGCGTTTGTGAGGCTCGTCGGCGGCTCAGACGCAGCCGGGCCGTAAGCGATCCCGCTGCTAGGCTCGGCCGCGCGATGGCGGAGAACGCACACGAATCGAGCCGTCCCGGCGTATTCAGTCGCGCGCGGGCGTCGCGAGCCGGAGCGCGACGCGCCATCGTGATCGGCGCCGGCTCGTTCGGCAGCGCAATCGCCGTGCTGATCGCTCGGGCGGGCGTGCGCACGACCTTGCAGACACGCACGGTTGAGCAAGCGGCCCGACTCAACGAGTCGCGCCAAAACCGGGAGTATCTGCCCGGCATCGAACTCCCCCCGGCACTGCGGATCGAGCCGGTCACCAACGGTGTCGGGCGCTCCGACTTCGTGTTCCTGGCTGTTCCCTCGAGTGCACTCCGGGACGTCGTCGCGTCCCTTGCCGACAGCGGACTCGGACGCGCCGCGGCCGTGTCGCTCTCAAAGGGCCTCGTAGCGCCTCACGGCGCTTTGCCCGCAGCGCTGTTGCGCGGGCATTTCGGCGCGCACCGCACCGCGTGCATCGCCGGTCCCGTGCGCGCGCAGGACATTGTCAGCCACGGAGCAGCGCTCGTCGCCGCCTCCGCAAGTGAGCGCCTTGCCGTCGCGCTGGCTGAGATCTTCACGCTGTCGGGGGTCCTCTGCGAGATCTCGAACGACCCGACTGGCGTCGAGCTCGCCGGGGTGGCCAGGAACGCAGCCGCGCTCGCCGCCGGCGCCACCGAGTCGCACGGCCTGGGCGCCGCGGGTGCCGTGGCAGGGCACATCTTCGCCGAGGTCTGGCGCTACGCCAAGGCCAATGGCGCGTCGCCCGAATCGATGATCGGCCTCGCGGGAGCGGGCGACCTGGTGGCCACGGCGCTGGCGTCGCAGAGCCCCAATCGCCGCGCCGGGGAACTGCTGGGCCAAGGCGTCACCGCGGCCGAGATCGAGCGACAGTTAGGGCCGGCTGCGGAGGCGCTCGAATCGGTGCGCCTGCTGGCGCGAGCTATCGAGCGCGCGGGCTTCTCCGCCCCGGTGACCGGCGCGCTGTCACGGCTGATCTCCGGTGAGCTGCCGCTCGAGGAGTGGGTCGCGATCGTGCGGCCCGCACTTCCGCGCGCAAGCCGCCGTCGACCCAGCCTCTGGCGGCGGATACGCTCGCGCGGCGTCAGCGGCGCTCCGCGAGCGTTGTGATCACCGCTTCGTAGACGCCGCCGCCGTGGCCTTCTTGCGCAACGCGAACGTTGCGCACCGAGGCGAGTGGCGCGCGCAGCGAGGGATCGCGCTCCAAGGCGTTGGCGACAAGCCAGAAGGTGTCGACGTGCTCGGCGACGGCGAGATCTTCACGCGAATCGCCGATTGCAAACGCGTTGGCGCGCTGGAGCCCGCGGATCCGCATATGCGCTGCGACGGCCGCGGCCTTCGAAGCGCCCGCTGGGATCAGATGGTAGGCGCGCAGCTGCGCTAAACCGGCGAGCGTGGCGGAGGGGCGGTGGACGGCGCCGTTGTCGACAAGCCGGAGATTTCCGTGTCCGTTCTCGTGCAGCAGCGCGTCGGCCTCCTCGGCCTCGAGCAGACCACGGAACAGGTGCGAGATCTCGCGTCCACTGGACCATGGCTCGTGGTACTCGAGTTGCCCGGCATATGTTTCGAGCAGCAACGCGGGGGCGCCCGTGGCCTCGATCTGCTCGTAAACGCTCCGCTCGCCCGGGACCAGGGGCCCGGTCAACCACTGCTCTTCGCCGTCCAGTGAGAGCACGCAGCCGGCCTCGTAGATGAACGCGGACTGGCCGAACAGGCGAGCAGCCTCAGCGACCTGGGCGCGGCGCCGTCCGGACATCAGCACGATCTCGATGTCGGCTCGTAGGCACGCCTCGACCGCCCGCGCTCCGAGCAGCGACACATGACCTTCGCCATCGTGCAGGAGCGACGCGCCCCGGCCGAGCAGCGTGCCGTCGAGATCGAGGTAACAGGCTCCGGTCACCGCACGCTGAGCATCGGCGGCCGTTCGATGAGCGGCGAACCGAAGTCGCCGTCGGGCCCCGACAGCGGCGAGGGATCGAGGTCGACGAGACGCCCTTCACGCTCGAGGCGAGTAGCGATCACCGCCAACACCTCGTAGGCCATGGCGCTGAGCGCGAGCAGCGGCTGATGGCGGTTGTGGTGGGCGTCGAGATCGACCTGAGCCATGCCCTCGAGCCCCACCGCCTCCAGCACGTCGAGCAACATCGCGATCTCGACGCCGTAGCCGGTGGTGAACGGGAGACGCTCGAGCAAGCTCCGGCGAGCCGCGATCTCACCCGCCAGCGGCTGGCGCACGCCGACGAGCTGGGGGTAGAAGATCGCCAGCGCGGGACGCGCCAGCAGATGGTTCACGCGACCGCCGCCGTCGGCCAGCGTCACGTCGCCGACGCGGAACGCGCGACGGTAGAACCCCTTGACGAACTCGACCTGCTCGAACTCGATCAGCGGTCCGAGCAGGCCGATCGCGTAATGAGCCGAGAACCGCTCGAGGTCCCCGTCGAGAAAGCAGACCAACTCGCCTTCAAGGACGCTCAACGCTCGCCACATCGCGTCACCTTTGCCGAGCACAGGACCGTGGTCGGGCATCAGGTCGGACTCGTTGAACACCGTCGCACCTCGACCGCGGGCGACGCGCACGGTCTGGTCCTGTGAGCCACCGTCGATCACGACGATCTGATCGACGACGCCTTGCTCGCGCAGCGCCACGAGTGTCTCGACAATCGGGCCGATCGTCGCGGCGCACTCGCGCGCTGGCACGCAGACGGAGACCGTTTGCTCGCGCGCGCGCAGCGACGAGGCGTCGTAGCGTGAATGGTGCAAGCTGCGGGCTTGCTCCCAGTCGTTCGCGGATTCGAAGGACACGCGCCCCTACTATGGCAATCGGTGAGTGGAACAGGCAATCGGTGAGTGCAGCTCAGGCGAAGACCCGCGAGATCGAGCCGTGGACGGAGCTGCTCGACGCTGCGCGGGGCGGCGAGCAGCTGGTCGGCGAGGCTTTTGAGCATGCGCGCGTGGCGAGCTTTGCCGAGTTCCCCGACCAACTGCACCCGGTGCTCGCCGACGCGCTACGCGCGAGCGGCATCGAGCGTCTGTTCAGCCATCAGCGCGAAGCGGTCGAGGCGGCTTGGCGGGGTCCGACGATCGTCACCACGGGCACTGCCTCGGGCAAATCGCTGTGCTTCAACCTGCCGGCGCTTGATGTCCTCGTGCGGGACGCCAAGGCGCGCGTGCTCTACCTCTACCCGACCAAGGCGCTCGCCCAGGACCAGGCTCGAGCGATCGACGCGCTGGGACTCGGCGACCGCGTCCGCCCGGCTATCTACGACGGCGATACCCCGCGCGAGGCGCGCGCACAGATCCGCCGCCGGGCCAACCTGATCCTCACCAACCCGGACATGTTGCACGTCGGGATCCTGCCGAATCACGGCGCCTGGGCGGCGCTGTTCGCGAATCTGGCCGTCGTCGTCGTGGACGAGGCGCATGTCTATAGGGGCGTGTTCGGCTCCCATGTCGCCAACGTCCTGCGACGGCTGCGCCGGATCGCCGCGGCTTACGGCACCGAGCCCCGCATCCTGCTCGCCTCGGCGACGATCGCCAACCCGGTGGAGCTCGCCGAGCGCCTCACTGGCCTCGGGGAAGTGACGTTGGTCGATCGCGACGGGTCGCCTTCGGCAGGCAGGCGGATCGCGATCTGGAACCCGCCGGTGATCGACACGGCTCTCGGGATTCGACGCTCCGCGCTGAGCGAGGCCGCGGAGCTGCTGGCGCGCCTTGTCTGTGAGGACGCGCGGACGATCTGCTTCGTCCGCTCGCGCAAGGGCGTGGAGCTGCTCAGCCGGCTCGTAACGCTTGAGCTCGAGCGCCTTGACGCCGCTCCGCTCGCGCAGCTCGTCACGCCTTACCGCGCCGGCTACACGTCCCAGCAGCGACGTGAGATCGAGGCTCGCCTGTCGGCGGGCGAGCTGCGCGCGGTGATCACCACGGATGCGCTCGAGCTCGGTATCGACGTGGGAACGCTTGACGCCGCGCTCGTCGTCGCGTTTCCGGGGACGATCGCGAGCCTCCGCCAGATGTGGGGGCGAGCCGGACGCCGTCGCCGCGGCCTCGCGGTCTACGTCGCCAGTGAGGACGCACTCGACCAGTTCTTCGCGCGCCACCCCGACGACTTCCTCGACCGCGCGGTGGAGTCGGCGATTCTCGACCACGAGTCCGAGGAGATCCATCTCGCGCAGTTGCTCTGTGCCGCGCACGAGGGGCCGCTCAGCGAGGCCGACGCGGAGTTCTTCGGTCCGCGGACGCTCGCCTACCTGGAGCGGCTCGAAGGCCTCGGCGAGCTCCGCGCCAAGGACGGCCAGTACGTGCTGCGCCGTCGCGAGCGCTACCCCGCCGGCGAGGTTTCGCTGCGCTCAGCAACGCCTGACTCCTTTGCGATCGTCGAAGGTCCGACCGGCGAGGTGATCGGCGCGACGGAGGCCGCGCGGGCGTTCTCAACGCTCCACGAGGGGGCGATCTACCTGCACCTCGGCCGTTCCTATGAGGTCGTGGAACTCGACCTCGAGGCTCGTCGCGCCGTTGTCCGGCCGTTTGACGGCAACTACTACACGCAACCCAAGCGCGAGACCGACACTCTGATCGAACGCCTGCTGGATCGTCGCGAGGCGCTGGGTGTGTCGCTGTCGTTTGGCCGCGTGCTTGTCACCGAGACGGTGCTCGCCTACCAGCGCCGCCGGCTGCCCGA
>Ga0182015_10005786_pt1 | contig 12684 bp, 6 predicted proteins | sample 712P3MmetaG_FD_120478 | JGI IMG/M metagenome (GOLD analysis project Ga0182015, IMG submission 120478) | Permafrost microbial communities from Stordalen Mire, Sweden - 712P3M metaG | ecosystem: Environmental > Terrestrial > Soil > Wetlands > Permafrost | place: Sweden: Stordalen | collected...
AGTTCCGTTTTGGTGACAAAGTCGTCAGGGCTGTCTGTGGCCGCAACGGTCATCTGACCGTAAATCTTACCCTTCCCATCCTGATAGGCGCTGACAAGCCAGGTTCCCGCCAGTTTCGGCGCTTTGATGCTGTCTTTCCAGGCAGCCCATTCAGGGGTAATGAGAGGCTGGCTCTTAGCAAGATACTCAACCGCTACGTCGACTGCATCTTTTCCCTTCTTCGCTACGGCAGGATAGTTAATATTGTCTTCATTATTGGAATCGCGGCCGTTGCCGCTGGTGGCCAGGGCCTGGCCTAGACTCACTTGCGTCTGTGTTACGGGGACATCCTCCGCATGAAGCAAGGGTTCGCTCCGACGAAAAGGATCCACTTCGGCATAGGGGAACAGCGCCATGTGGGTGTTGGCCAACTTCATGTAATCTGCCGCGCTCCGCCGCTGGGTGAGAACGCGACCTATGGTATGGCAGTAGTTGCATGTTCTTTGCAGTGGAGCAGGAACGCCTGCTTCTTCTTCCTGGGTGCGGAAGAGCCGATGCTCTGCTTCCCAGAAGTCGGGACGAGCCTCAGCAGGACTCAGCCCGTTGTTTGCGCTCAGATACCGCAGTATGTGCCGCGTCTCTTCGGGTGTAGCGACGAATCCATTGAGGCGGATCATACGCTTGAGAATCTGCTCCCATACCTCAGGAGAGGTTCGCATGTACGATATGCGCTGCATGATTCCGTTAGCATCGCGAGTGTGACATCCCGCACATTTTGCGATGACGAGCGGATCGCCGACCGGTATCCCGCGCTCCGTTTCATCTGTTGATTGTTGGGCGACTCCGGCTCGTGTAGAGACGAGACCCACTAAGCAAACAAAAACCGAAGCGAGTAACCTTTGCCTGATCATCATATTGTGTAACCTCTTGAGCGATTCACTGATCCTGTGTGGCATTCCCTGCTTCGTGCAATGTGGCCTTTTCCGACAGAAAAGGCCACTTAGAGCACAGTCTGGCATTACAGCAATTGGAGAGCTTAGTTAGAAGGTGAAGCGCCCGGTGATCTGGACAGTTCTCGGACCCGCGCCCTCCGCGCTTTGAACGGCGTACACTTGTCCGTAGCCTCCTGCGTTTGTGCAAACTTGCCCCGGAAGCACGTTGCAAGTCGTACTCGGTTGTTCGTAGTTCACATGGTTTAAGACGTTGGCAACCTGCGCTCCGAATTGGGCATGCATACCTTCCCCCAGGTTCACGGACTTCAACAGGGATATTGAGGTCTGCTCTGAACCAATACCAGGAATGCTACCCACCGAAGAATTTCCGAAGCGCCCGATGTTATTTTGCGGCACCGTAAGCGCGGCCGGATTTAGCCACTGGGCGAGCCCTTTACCCGGGACGGTGAAGGGCACACCTGCAACACGATCGGGGCGCGGCGGATTGAGGTTCTCAAAGCCTGTACCCGATGGATCGGAACCGGGGACGTTGGCAGTGAGGAAGGGGCCGGATTGGAGGAGCACAACCCCTGCCAGCTCCCAGCCTCCAACAAACCCGTCGAGCAGAGGATTGGCGGAGCTAAGGAAAGTACGGCCTCGACCGAAAGGCAGTTGGTACAAGCCGGTGGTGAGAAACCGATGCCGGCGGGTAAATGTCACGTTGCCGTAGTCAAGATGCGGATCCTGTACATTCGTGCGGAAGACATTAAAATCGTTCACGACACTAGATGGATCTCCACCCTGCGCATCTGTCAAGTCGCGGGCGAAACTGTAGTTGGAATGAAATTGCAATCCATGCGAAAGACGCTTCTGAAGAGTAGCGCTGATGGTGTTGTAGTTGCTCCTGCCGCCATTGGTCTCCTGCTCCACCTCTTGCCAGAGAGGATACGGAGCGTACGGCGCTTCAGCGGCAAAACCCGCGGTATTGGGCGGAAGCTGATCCAGATTGATTTGCGTTTTCAGATTGGCGCCATGATTCCCGCTATAACTTAGCTGCATGGCGATGTCGTGTCCCATGTCTCGCTCGAAGGTAATGTTCCACTGGTAGACACTGGAATCCAGATCGTGAATATTACTCGCTTGCTGGAAGAACTGCGACCCAGGGACAGCGAGGTTTGCCGGAAAAGGATGGGGGAAAACAAGGGACGGTGTGCCGTTTGCGGCGATGTTCTGGTTGTAAATGCCCTGGTCCGCGCTATGGATGGCGTATGTTGCCTGCACAAGGTTTCCCAGAGGCGAATCGATGAATTTGCCAAATCCGCCGCGAAGAGCCGTCTTGTTGTCCCCGAAGGGCCTCCAGGCAAAGCCAAAGCGTGGCGCAAAGTCGGTTTTTTGTGAGAAGCGCAAGCTCTGGGGAATACCGGCCTCCCGTGCGCCAATGATGGGTGTCGGGGCAGTGGATGCCGCGAATATGGGGTCCAGGATGCTGAAGGCTCCGTCTGGGATGACGACTGCGCCGTGGACGGCAACTCCATTCTCAATCGAGTAGTAGTCCGGAAGAAACTGCGAGCTGTTCAGAAGGTGATCTCTCCACATCGGGTGATATTCATAGCGAAGCCCGAAGTTCAAAGTCAAGTTCCGGTTCACCTTCCAATCGTCCTGGCCATACATGTCATAACCATTGGCATAGGAATGGCAGTCCGGCTCTACGACGGAATCCAACTGCGTAACGTCCGGGATGCCGAGAAGGAAAGCGGCAAAGGGATTGCCGATGTAGGGATTATTCGGGAGATAGTTACCACTCAAGCCGAGCTGGCTGTTGGGCAAGTTTGTCAAAGCGCCCGTGAAGTTATAGACGCCCAAGCGTTGAGCGGCATAGACATTGGTCGCGTGACCGCTCAATCGCTTATAGTCTCCGCCAAATTTCAAGGAGTGGCCTTTTTTCGTCCAACTTATGTTGTCAAGAAGTTGTATTGTCCGTTGGTTTCCCGACTGAGAGTTGAGTGAGCCTCCGCCAGTAACTTGAAAGCCGTTAATCGCGAAGTCCGGGACTGCGTCGCCCGACGGGGGTTTGAGGTCGGAGATGCCCAACGTAGCCGCGATCGCGGACGCGGAGACTCCGAACCCTTCCGATGTTCTATTTCCAGTGAGGCCGGTGCGGAATTCGTTCAGTAGATTCGGCGAGAAGATATAGTTGTAAGCGGCCGTCGCACCGAAATCCTCCTCCGGCTCAGAGACGCCTCCGACAACCGGAGTAGCGGTTAGGGTATTTCCGGCAGTAGGGGCGAGTACCACGCTGCGTTTCTTGAAGTTTCCCCGAATGAACGCCGTCTGTTTCGCACTAATGGTTTCATCGATTCGACCATCTCCCTGTTGGCTTGAGACCGGGGTCGGTATATTCGTGCTGTAGTTATTGGCGATTGCTCCCGCACCTCCATAATTCGGCAGGGGATACAAAGCAGCAAGGGTGCCAGTGGCAAGACCTGTGATTTGGCTTTGAGGAATTTGATTGTTGGGGTATGCCGCGCCCGTATAGGGGTTGTAAATCTGGCCAGCCGAGTTATAGGCAGAAAGATCGCCAGAGCGCATCGCAAGGGTCGGCATGCTTTCCACCAAAGTCGTCTGTTTGGTGAGAGAAAGCCCCTCATACCCTGCAAAGAAGAACGTCTTGTCCTCGCCTCCGCGACGGAGACCGGGGAGCCGCACGGGACCGCCACCATAGGCTCCATAATCATTGAGGTTGAGTGTCGGCTTGGTAATACTGAACGGATTCTGCGCGTCTAGGACACTATTTTGCCAGTTTTCGAATCCCCCACCGTGAAACTTACTCGTTCCACTCTTTGAGACGGTCGAGATGTTCGCCACTCCGCCGTATTCCGCACTCGCATTGACCTCATTGATTCGAATCTCCTCAATGGCATTGAAGGATGGAAACAACTCGTTAATCGGCGCAGAGTTGAATCCTCCCATGGAGCTGATGCCATCGATGGTCATCTCGAACATATTCGGGATAGCTCCCATAATCGAGAGATTTCCACTGGAGTCCGTTTGAACGCCGGGCTGCGTCGTCAAGGTTGACATTGGACTGGTCGACCCTTGCGAGCGGCTGGTGATTGCGACAGGAAGCTCGGTGAGTTCCAGACCGGTCTTGGTTTCGGCAAGGTTGGATACATCCGTATTGATGACTGCCGCCGCCCCCGAGTCCACGAGCACTGACTGCGCCACCGAGCCTACGGTCAGGACTGCATCGACGCGTTTCGTCTCGCTGGCTAGCAGGACAAGATCAGCAAAATGAATCCCCTCGAAGCCTGCCACTTCGACGGTTAATTCGTAGGTACCCGGGTCTATATTGTTAAAACGGTAGTCGCCATTCTCGTTGCTAACTTCAGTTCGCGCCGTGCCCTTTCCCTTATCCGTCAGGACGACCTTCCCCGCGGCAACGACACTCCCCTGAGGATCCTTTAGAGTCCCCAACATGGTTCCGTAAGTGGACTGGGCAAGCGCTCCGGTGCAGAAGTACGACCCAATCAACATAAAACACATAAGTACCTTACCGAAACAGGCAAGGCCTCGATATGGCCTTCCCAACATTCGACACTGCAAGGCCGGCTTTTGAGTAGGAATCATATGTGAGCTCTCCTGAAGCGGAATGAAGTAGCGACCAGGTACAGAAAGAGCGAACTGATGATGTACGTATGCGTTCGATCTTTGGAATCGGTGTTCGGAATCGTATCGGGGAATGTCGTGATAAACCGGAACCGGAGATTGGCTGGGCTCTGCAAATCAACCTAGACTTGTCTCGATCAAGCGTCCAACTCGAAATTCTTATGGGGGCATAAATCAGTGGCGCTTATAGCGTCATCAATTAAAGCCGCGGGATCAACACCGGCCCGCCAATATATGCTCCGTAGTCATTCAGGTTGAGAGCCGGCTTTGTGATGCTGAATGGGTTGGTCGCATCGAGACTTTGGTTTTGCCAGTTTTCGAAACCGGCGCCATGAAAACTGTTCGTCCCACTCTTGGAGACCGTCGAGATATTAGCAACCCCTCCGTATTCCGCGCTTGCATTCACCTCGTTTACCCGGATCTCTTCTATGGCGTTGAACGAGGGAAAGAGCTCGGATATCGGGGCGGAGTTGAACGCTCCGATGGTGCTGATTCCGTCGATGGTCATCTCAAACATCTTGGGCGTGGACCCCATCACCGAGAGGTTTCCGTTGGTGTCTGTTTGCACTCCCGGCTGCGTGGTCAGGGTCGACATCGGGCTGGTCGAACCCTGCGCCCGACTCGCGATCGCGACCGGTAAATCGATGAGTTCCTGGCCCGTCTTGGTCTGGGCAATACTCGATACATCCGTATTCAGAACCGCTCCTTCGGTCCCTTGTACAAGTACCGACTGCATTGCAGATCCTACAACGAGGCTTGCATCGACACGCTTGGTCTCGCTGGCCTGGAGGCTGATATTCTCAATGTGAGCTGTCTGGAAACCGCTCATTTCGACCGTCAGATCGTAGAGACCTGGGCCCACATTGGTAAAGCCGTAGTCACCAGACTGATTGCTGACGCCGGTCCTCTCTGTGGATTTGCCCCGATCGGCCAGCGTGACCTTTGCCGAAGGGATGACTTCGCCCTTCTGATCGGTGACCGTCCCCAAAATACTTCCATAAGTGGATTGTGCAACCGCGGGACTGCTCCAGAAATAGATCGTCAAGAGCTGCAAGAAAATTGCAAAAGAAAACGACCGGGTAAGGCGGATACGATCTTGCCGGCCACGCTGCGCGGAACCTGAGTGATCTACTGGACGAGTAGCAGTCATTGAGCAGACGCCTTTCGAATGTAGGAGTAGGGGCCCAAATGCGGAAGAAACGCACAGGTGTTTGGAATCAGAACTTAGTAGCCGATGGATCGGACGGGGATCCTGATGTTTCGCCCAAAGAATTGGGGCAATGAATGTGGGGTGAACAGGCCCGGGTGAAATGGATAGTAGGACACCCGGTTTCACAGGTCCAATCAATAATGCTTCTGGGGTCATAAGCGGCACTACAATCAAGAAACGAACTTTGGCTGGCATCACGTGCAAACTCCGGCCAAGTCGTGATGAGGGGGTGGAGTGAACGGATCGTCTACTCGGATTTGGGTGCCAATCGTTTGCCTGTGCGGCCTATCGATTCTTGCAAGAGCGCAGCAACAACCTGTAGGTTCAATTCGGCCGCCCGCGACCCCGCTCGTGGTGCATGACCCGTACTTTAGCATCTGGTCCAACGTAGATCGGCTCACCGCTGGCCCCACCAGGCATTGGACAGGTGTGCTTCAACCATTGAATGGGCTCGTTCGAGTCGACACGAAGACTTATCGATATCTCGGAAATGCAGATAATTCAATTCCGGCGATGCAAGAGACCGATCGGAAGATAACCCCGACGCGGACTGTCGTCACCCTGCAGAGTCCCGAGATCGAACTGAGTCTCATGTTTCTCACTCCGGCATTTCCAGACGACCTTCGGGTGATGGCGCGTCCAATTACGTACCTGGCATGGGATGTGAAGTCCCACGACGGGGCCAAACATGACGTCGCGATCTATCTGGATGCCGATGGCGCACTCGCCACCGATAGCCGCGATCAACCTGTCACTTGGTCGCGTGCGGAAATCGAAGGGCTTCACTTGCTCCGTGTCGGCACCTCCAGACAACCAGTTCTTGAAAAGTATGGAGATAACCTGCGCATAGACTGGGGGTATTTTTACATCGGAGTTCCTGCAACCGGCGGTGCGAGTGAGCTCGCCGCAGGAAACCAGGCTTATCGCGACGTCTTCATTGCCACCGGCCATATCCCTGAGGATGACGATCTGGAACAACCTCGCATGCCGCAAAGCCGCTATCAATCGGCCCCGGCACTCAATATGGTCGATCATCTTGGTCCGGTCGGTGCGACATCTGTTTCTCGTCACGTGCTTTTAGGGTACGACGATGGTTTTTCGGTGGAGTATATGCGCCAAAGACTCCTGCCGTATTGGCGCACGGAGTTCCCCGGCTTTAGTGCATTACTCAAAGGTGCGGAGCGCGATTATCAATCTTTGGAGAAACGGGCAGAGAAGTACGATGCCGACTTGGAACGTGACTTGGTGCACGCTGGAGGACCTGAGTACGCATCCATCGCCACCATTGCGTTTCGTCAGGCAATCGCTGCACACAAGCTCGTCGAAGACGCAAGTGGCATTCCCCTTTTTATGCCCAAGGAGAACTTCAGTAACGGGTCCATCTCGACTGTCGATGTTCTTTATCCCTCTGCGCCAATGTTTCTGCTTCTCAACCCCAAACTGGTTGAGGCTCAGCTTGAGCCAGTGATGCGTTATGCCCAAAGCGCGAATTGGAAATTCCCCTTCGCGCCGCACGATCTCGGCGTCTACCCGCTGGCCAACGGGCAGCTCTATGGCGGCGGCGAGATGACCGAGGACAACCAGATGCCAGTGGAAGAGTCAGGCGACATGATTCTCATGATTGCCGCCCTTGCTCACGCCGAACACAATGCTGCGTTCGCTGGGCGTTACTGGCCGCTGGTTACGAAATGGGCCGACTATCTTCTTGCCAAGGGCCTCGATCCCGAAAATCAGCTCTGTACTGACGACTTCGCCGGTCATCTCGCGCACAACACAAACCTGTCCATCAAGGCCATCGAGGCGCTGGCGGCCTACGCGCAGCTGGCAGCGGAGTTAGGCCACCATGAGGACAGCATCCAGTACGAGACCGCCGCCAAATCAATGGCGGTAGAATGGGCTTCGATGGCCAGCGAAGACGGTCACTACCGCTTGGCCTTTGACAAGCCCAACACCTGGAGCCAGAAATACAATCTGGTATGGGACACCCTTCTTGGCTTGCACCTGTTTCCACCCGAAATTGCAGAACGCGAAGTTGCTTTCTACAAGACCCACCTGAACTCATTCGGCCTGCCGCTCGACAACCGTGCCTCGTACACAAAATTAGATTGGACAATCTGGTCGGCAACCTTGGCCTCAAATTCCGCCGATTTTCAAACCATTGTGCATCCGATATTCCAGTTTCTTAATCAGACACCCGACCGCGTCCCAATGACAGATTGGTATGACACTGTCTCGGCTCGCCAGGTTGGTTTCCAGGCTCGATCTGTCGTCGGCGGAGTGTACATAAAGCTCCTCGCCGACCCCGAGCTGTGGATCAAATGGGTTGCGCGCGCTAACCAGAATGCCGCTCCTTCGGCGCCACCAGAAAGCCAGAAACGTCAATAGGAGACCCTCGGACGAATTCGATTTGGCTGCAACGCCGTTTCGAAGAAGTGCATCCCCGGCATTACCTCAAAGCTGCGACTCTCTACGGAAGGCGATGGCTGCGCTTCCGTCCGTACAGCACCGTCGCCAGGCACAAACACGGTCGCTGTTGTGCCTGGCGGAACGGTAACGCGTAATGGAAGGGTTCCGTTCTCGAAGAACCCGCGAAAGACCAATAGGCGACTTCTAGCGCTTTTGGCTCTTTTGGCGCATTTTTTTAAGAAGCTTTGAAAATCACCGCTAAACGTTATTTATTGCCAAGCTGACTGTGGGGAATTCTGGTGCCCGAGATGAGTGCTGCTTGCGAAGGCCTGAGTAGGTATGGTCATGTACGCCGGCAGCGCGGAAGTTGGAGCAAAGAACGAAGCCCTCCTCTCTGGACGGGTGCCCCATGTTCGCCATAAGCGTACATGGGCCGAAAACGGATTTGTTCAAATGCTTTCACTCCATTGCACGAGGATTCTTGCTCTTGGCCGCAGTCTTTTTGCCCACGTAACAGAAGCACTGGAAGTGACAGCGTCTAGCCCGGAGCTATTGGACCAGCAGCTCCGAGGGGTCAGCGCGCTCTTGCTTAGCCAGGAAGTGCCTGCCGGCAAGAGCCAGGGTGAAGATCACATAGGCGGCAATAAGCATCGACCAAAACCCTGCTCTGCCTTTCGTCCCCGCGTTCCCGCCCGAGGATCCCGCCACCCGCGGGCCGATCAACCAACAAACGGCCGTCAGTATCGGTGGCACCGTGAAGCCGACGAGAAGTCGCAGTTGCAAAGGAAAGTCATCGGAAAGCATAGGAGCGCTAGCCGCAGAGAATCTAGTCTCAAGCATCCATCATGAGCATCTCTCGATGTGTCGCGGCCTGTGCCATTGTCTCATTGGGGCACTATGTCGAGGCCCAAATCCAAAGACCGGACACTATGGGTGAGCGCGCCCACTGAAATGATGTCCACCCCGGTCTCAGCTACCTCGTGGACGCGAGCCAACGTGATGCCGCCGCTGGCCTCGACCAGTGCACGGCCCGCTATCTGGGCCACCGCCGAAGCGAGTTGAGCGGTGCTGAAGTTGTCGAGCAGGATGGTATCGGCGCCGCCGGCGAGGACTGCTTCGATCTGCTCCGGGCGATCCACTTCTACCTCGACATGCGTGGTGTGCGAGAGACGGGCGCGCATGGATTGCAGAGCTTCCGTGACGTTGCTTACGCCATCGGCGGCGAGCATCGCAAGATGATTGTCTTTGACCATGACTGCATCGGAAAGCGAATAGCGATGATTGTGACCGCCGCCACAGCGGACCGCATAACGTTCGACCAGGCGGAGGCCAGGCGTTGTCTTGCGCGTGTCGACGATGCGCGCCCGTGTTCCGGCAACGGCGGCTACGTACTGCGCCGTAAGCGTGGCGATGCCCGACATGCGCTGAACGAAGTTGAGACCGACGCGCTCTGCCTGCAGGACAGCCTGCGCCGGGCCCTCGATGGTGGCGAGCACCGTTCCCTCGCTGAAAGTTTCCGCGTCGTGCACCACGAAGCGCGTGCTGATAGCGGGATCGGTAAGTGACATGGCAGCGATGAAGACGTCTTCGCCACTGAGCACGCCAGGTTCGCGCGCCACCAATTGCGCGGTCACGCGCATCGAGGCCGCAATGAGCGTTTGCGAGGTAACGTCGCCCCAGGGTGCATCTTCATCGAGTGCCATGCGCACCAGGCGATGGATGGCGTCATGGCCGGGTCTGATCAGCATGCGCCTGTTACGGCCCTGGCCATCTCCTGGCAGTAGACCAGGGAATGCTGAAAGCCCTCGGACGTTTCGGGAAAGTCTTCGCGAAAGTGAGCGCCGCGCGATTCGCGGCGAGCGAGAGCGGCTGCGACTAATACTCGCCCTAAGGCGAGCAGGTTGGCAGTTTCAAGATCCTGCATGGTAGCGCCGCTCGGTTGCCATTGATTCAGCCGCGCTGCCGCAGCCTTCAGGCCCACGGCACTCCGTTCAATCCCCGCAGCATTCCACATCAGGCTTTGCAAGGCCAAACGGTCAACGGGCTCGGCATGATGAACGGGTCGCCGTTGCGGCACCGGCAATGTCGAAGGGAACCCAGGCTGTCCTGCATTGGCATCAAGAGAAGATAGGGCAGCCGTTCCCTTGGCAACATCTTCATTGAGCAATAGCGCCGCGCACCGCCAGGCGAAAACCAGGCTCTCGAGCAGGGAATTGGAAGCCAGCCGGTTGGCTCCGTGGACGCCAGTGCACGCGACTTCGCCGACAGCGAAGAGCCCAGGGACCGAGGTGCGCCCCCAGATGTCGGTGCGTACGCCACCCATCCAGTAGTGTGCAGCCGGTGTGACAGGAATAGGCGTCTTGGACCAATCGAGCCCGCGTGCGCGGCAAGCAGCATCGATAGTAGGGAAGCGTTGGGCGAGAAAGGACGCACCCAGCCCGGTGGCGTCAAGCATAACCGGCAGGCCGTTTTGAGCCGCCATCTGGCGGGCAATGCCGCGGGCGACCACGTCGCGTGGGGCGAGTTCGGCGCCGGCGTGAATGTGTTGCATGAAGCGGCGTCCATTCGCGTCAAGCAGCACGGCGCCATCGCCGCGGACTGCCTCAGAGATGAGGAAGGTGCCGGGCGCCGCCAGGGCTGTAGGGTGGAACTGATAAAACTCAAGGTCGGCCAGCTGCGCGCCCGCGCGCAGAGCCATGGCGACCCCATCGCCGGTAGCCACCGCCGGGTTGGTGGTGTGCACGTAGAGTTGACCCGCGCCGCCACTGGCCAGAATGACAGCGCTGGCCTCGAGATCGTGACGCTCGCCATTGGCAGACAAGACTTGGAGACCAGCAACTTGCTCCTGACGAACAATCAGATCGCAAGCAAAGGTATGTTCCATCACCGAAATGCCGGCTGCGCGAACAGCGCGAGCCAATGCCAGCTCGATGGTGAGCCCGGTGGAGTCGCCGCCGGCGTGCAGAACGCGAGCGCGAGTATGTGCTGCTTCGAGTCCGCGCGCGAGCTCGCCATTGTGCTGATCGAAGTCAACCCCGAGCCGCACCAGATCGCGGATCCGCGCCGGACCTTCGGAGCAAAGCACTTCGACAGCGCCGGGATCACACAGGCCGGCGCCGGCGCGCAAAGTATCAGCGATGTGCTCCGCGACGCTGTCGTCAGAGAACATCGCTGCAGCAATGCCGCCCTGGGCAAAGCGGGTGTTGCTGTCCTCAAGCCGCGCCTTGGTGACCAGGGTGATGGAGTGCTTGCGGCTGAGTTCGAGCGCAGCGATGAGTCCGGCGATGCCGCTGCCAACCACGATGATGTGCTTCATGCGGAAATCACCGCGCTTTCCACTGAGGACGCCGGCCTGAGGCTCAGCATACGTTCCAATGCAACGCGTGCCGGAATAGCAACTTCTTCAGGTACCGTAATGCGATTGAGCACTTGCCCACGGGTGAGCCCCTCCAGCACCCACGCAATGTAACTGGGGTGGATGCGGTACATGGTCGAACAGGGGCAAACCACGGAGTCGAGACAGAAAATTTTGTGCTGCGGGTTTTGGTTAGCAAGCCGCTGCACCAGGTTGATCTCGGTTCCAATGGCGAATGTGCTGCCGGCAGGAGCGGCAGCGATGGCCTTGGTGATGTAGTCAGTCGAGCCCGAAGCGTCGGCGGCATCGACCACCGGCATGGGGCACTCCGGGTGAACAATGACGCGAACCTCGGGAAAGCGCTGCCGGGCGGCTTGGATCTGCCCGACGGTGAAGCGCTTGTGCACGGAACAGAACCCGTGCCAGAGAATAACGCGGGAGTCTTGCAGCGTTTGCGCGTCGCTGCCACCGAGCCGCGTGCTCGGATCCCAAAGCGGCATTTGCGCGAGCGGGATACCAATCGCTTTTCCGGTGTTACGGCCGAGGTGTTGGTCGGGGAAGAAGAGGGCACGCTGGCCGCGCGCGAGCGCCCACTTGAGAACCTCGGTCGCGTTCGACGAGGTGCAGACAATGCCCCCATGTTGGCCGCAAAAACCTTTGAGGGCGGCCGACGAGTTCATGTAGGTCACGGGGACAGCCGGCTGGCGGCCCGATGCGTCCGGCGCGCTGCCAAAGACTTCTTCGAGCTCGTTCCAGCAATCGGTTACCGAGTCCAGGTCAGCCATATCGGCCATGGAGCAGCCGGCGGCAAGATTCGGCAGCACGACGGACTGGTCGCGCCGCGAGAGCATGTCTGCGGTCTCGGCCATAAAGTGCACGCCGCAAAAGACGATGAATTCGGCCTTGGGACGAGTCCGGGCGGCGTTCGCCAGCTGGAACGAGTCACCCACGAAGTCCGCATATTGGATCACCTCATCGCGCTGATAAAAGTGGCCCAGGATAACGAGACGGTCGCCCAACGCAGCCTTCGCCTCGCGAATGCGGCGGTCGAGTTCGCTCTTTGAGGCCTGGCGATACTCCTGGGGGAGAAAGCCCTGTTGGGGCGAGCCGGCCGGCAGCGTATCGTGCATCGAAGC
>Ga0182015_10005788_pt1 | contig 12680 bp, 10 predicted proteins | sample 712P3MmetaG_FD_120478 | JGI IMG/M metagenome (GOLD analysis project Ga0182015, IMG submission 120478) | Permafrost microbial communities from Stordalen Mire, Sweden - 712P3M metaG | ecosystem: Environmental > Terrestrial > Soil > Wetlands > Permafrost | place: Sweden: Stordalen | collected...
ATGGTGGGAGCCTCCGCATTCATTCGGGGGAATGAGCGCTTGAGCACCGGAAAAGGCCTTTGATTTTGATCGTGCGATTTGTTGGATCAACCGCCCACAAGTATGGCGGAGAGGGTGGGATTCGAACCCACGGTAGAGTTTCCCCTACACTCGCTTTCGAGGCGAGCTCTTTCGACCGCTCAGACACCTCTCCGCTTGGTGAGGACGCTAGATTAGCAGACGCTTTGCTGGCCCTCAACCCGGCCGCGCAAATTCTCGAAAATGTTCGCCGCTGCGTCTAACGGCGAGCGGCAAAAAAAACCTGAAGAAGCGCGGCGCATTCTTCCGCGCGCACATTCGCCACGAGTTCGACGCGGTGATTCAGTTGCGGGTTGTCGAGGACATTGAAGCAACTGCGCGCTGCACCGCCCTTCGGATCGTCCGCGCCATAAACCACCCGATCGATTCGCGCCTGCACGATCGCGCCCGCGCACATCGAACACGGCTCGATGGTGACGTAGAGCGCGACGCCCGCCAGTCGGTAATTGCCAATCGCTTTTGCCGCCGCGCGAAGCGCGATCATCTCCGCATGCGCCGTCGGATCGCAATCGCGAATCGTGCGATTGGCACCCGTCGCGATTTCGCGCCCTTCGAGAACAGCGACGGCGCCAATCGGCACTTCGCCGGCGTCTCCCGCGCCCCGCGCCTCCTCGAGCGCAATGCCCATCCAATGAATATCGGTTTCAGTACGAGCGTTCATCTCAGGGTGAGCACGAAAAAGGGGCTCCTTAGGGCGTTTGTCTCGGCGCCGAAGCGACCATTTGACGAAATGGGATAGGCCGGGATAGCCGTGAGGGGCGATTCGGATTGTACCTGGTTCGCATAGGTTCCTGATCGACGTTAACAGAGGGGTAAGATGCCGGCAAATCGACGCGGTATCGAGGCGGGGAAAGTTTGCACTGCGCCAACTGCGGCCACAGCGACAAACTGCGGATTACTCAGCAGCAAGTAACGTTCGTTGACTTAACGCTAAACGAAGACGAGAATCCGCGTACCCCATGATACAGCTCGAAAACATCACGAAGGAATACGACTCGCCTTCTGCCGCTGCGGGAACCATCGTGGCGGCTCAGAGACTGAATCTTGACGTCCCGACCGGCGAGATTTTCGGACTTGTTGGCCCCAACGGCGCTGGCAAGACAACGACGCTCAAGATGATCTGTGGTCTCATCGCGCCTACCGCGGGACGCGTGATCGTGAACGGGATCGATGTCGCGCGGCAGCCTGAAGACGCGCAGAAGTTCATCGGATATCTCGCAGATTTTTTCTCGCTCTACGACGACCTGAAAGTCAGTGAATACCTCGAATACTTCGCGAGTGCCTACAAGATGGACACGAAGTCGATTCCGATGAGAGTCGATGAGGTGATTAAGCACATCGGTCTCGAGTCGAAGCGCAATGCCATGATTCATGGACTCTCACGAGGGATGAAACAGCGATTGGGCATCGGCCGCGCCATCATTCACGATCCATTGTTGCTAATCCTCGACGAGCCCGCCGCCGGACTCGATCCGAAAGCCCGCGTCGAGCTGAAAAATCTATTGCGCGATCTGCAGGGCAAGGGCAAGACCATCTTCATTACGTCTCACATTTTGTCTGACCTTGAAGAAGTGTGCACGTCGGTCGCGCTTATCGAAAATGGTCGCTTGCTGCGTGTTGGGCGCTTGGAAGAAGTGATGCGCGATGGCCGCCCGGCGCGCCGGTTCCGCATCCGCCTCGCATCGGCGGATGGCGCGTTTGCCTCGCGGCTTGCGGGCTGGTCCGGCGTCACGGATGTTCGAACCGAGCCGGTCGGAGCGGAATTTTCCTTCGGGGGAGGTGACGCCGATCTCGCGGAGTTGATTCGGGCGTTCGTGAGCGCCGGTGCGCCGGTTTGCAGCATTTACGAACTCTCGGAGAGCCTGGAACAACTCTATCTCCGGATATCGAGCGGAGAAAACTCGTGAGCGTAGCGGCAATAATGCCAGAAGTGGTGCGCAATGCCCGCATCCAATTGCGGCCGAAGCGAATGCTCGCTACCGCTTTGATTTGCGCAGCGGTCTCGTTCACGGCGTACATCTATCACACGCATCCTCGATCGCAGGGATTCGCTTCAGAGATGTTCGCTTTCCTCCTGTCGTTGGAAATCACGGTACTCGTGATCGGGGGCGGGATCTACTGTTTGCAATCGATCCATCGTGAAAAAGAGTTGAACACGTTTGACTACCAACGCATCACGCGGCTTTCGCCTTTGGAGTTGATGCTCGGAAAGCTGTTTGGAGCTCCGATACTGACATATTTTATCTTGCTGTGCCTCGCACCGATCACGCTGATAGCGGCATTTCTATCTCAAGTTACCGTTGTAAAGATTCTGTGGATCTACGCGATCCTTCTTCTGGGTGCGATCACATGGCACACCTTCGCACTCGTAGTCTCGCTTTTGACTGGGCGAGGCACTTCTGCTGGCGCCATCATCTTTTTCTTACTTCTAGTTTTCCTAACTACTTCCTTTGAAGGGAATCGCACGCGAATGCTTGGTCTACGCGGGATTGGACCCTTTGCTCTCATCGAGCTTGCGGGGGCTGCCCAATCGCAGACGCCCTATGGCCATGCCACGGAACTCCCTGCCGGTCAAGATTTGCTTTTTGGCACTCCGGTCTCGCATATTCTGGTTCTAGTTATCCTGTACGTTAGCTTAACCGGCTGGTTGATGTTGGCGTTGGTAAGAAACATGAAGCGCGATCCATCGATGTACGAAATATTTTCGCCGGTTGAAGCGTTTGGGTTTGTGATTTATTTGCATCTGATCGTGCTTGCGTTTTTCCAGTGGTCGCGACTCTATCCATTGGCCGACCGCACGATTGGTGTCAGATTTGCAGGCCGCGATGTTGCGCCCATGCAAGCCGAACACGAAATCTTGAGTGTCAGTTTGTGGCTCTTCGCCATTCTTGGCTTGACGCTGCTGCGCAATCGCGAACGCGTTCGGCATAGAATTCTGGAGTTGGGCAAGAGCGCGACGAATTGGTGGGCGGCGCTTTGGCCCGGACCCTATCTTCTTGGCGGCGTACTGACGGTCGGCCTCGTGTTGATTGCGATGATCAGATATAAGCTGCATCCAGTTAGCCAGTGGAGCGTGGGGATGGCATTCTTCGAGGTTTGCTTCGTCGCGGTATGGATGCTTCGCGATGCCCTGTATCTTCAGTGGATGAATCTTCGACGCGGCCGGCGGGCACTCGTCGCGGCGCTGATTTATCTCATTGTTTTCTATATCTGTTCGAGTGCGTTGTTTACGGGATTGGGCTTTTACCGCACTGGCGACTTTGCGAATGGAACATACGTGGAGCCGTGGGAGATCTTCGATATGAATTTCGGCTCATGGACAGGCGCTAAGGTCGTATGGATAGGCGCGTTGGTTTGTTTGCTATTAGAAGCCTTCGTTTTCGCGTCGTTACAGCGTCGGCAGCTGACCAAGCTGCGCGAATCTACGCGTTTGAGTTGATTTTCAACAGTCGTATCCGCGCCGAGCCGCTGAGTTGTGAGATCAGAGAATGGTTCCTGCGCGACGAAAAAAGTCACCCTCTAAAGCTCACATTGAACTCGCGCCTTCAAATACGCTTGTCCGCGGTCAAAGCCGTTGCGAAAGCCCGGCTGATCGACTGCATCGGGATAAAGCCAGCCGAGTTGATCGCGGGATTCGTCATAGGTCTTCCCGCGGTGATTGATATGAAGCGCGGCCTCGAAGCCACGTTGATAAAAAGCCTCGTCTTTTTCGAAATTACCGCCTGTCGCGTCATAATGCTGCTTTTCTGCGTCGCGCACGCCGACCCACCACATGTGGCGCGCCTTGTCGACAGTCTCTGCGCCGCCCGAAGTCAAAATCTCCCGTATCGTGGCGGCCTCGGTATCATCTTTGGCGGCTGCGATCAGGACGGAACGGCCCTGACGCAGCGCGTCCTCATACACAAATAATTCGTCGCCCGGGATTCCATCAGACAGTGCCGCGTCCGCCGCGCCGCCCGCCGCGCCGCCACCGACAGCGCCCAGAGTGCCGAGAATCGCCGCCGCTGTGGCTCCCACCGCCGCGATCGCGCCTATGCCGGGCAGCAGCACTGTCGCCAACACAGGACCCAACAGAAAGCCTCCCGCAATGCCGATCGTGCCGCCCACGGCTGCGCCGAAGGCCTTCCCCATGCCGGGCTGTTCCGCGTCAGTCGTCGGAACGCTTTCCACTTTCTCGATAGTATCCTTTGGGCTGAGAAAATTGATCCGATCGGCAGGGATACCCGCAGAGTGAATCGTCTCGGCCGCGCGTTCTGCGTCCGCCCGCGATCTGAAAACACCCACGACTGAATTCATGGAAGCCTCCTGGCCCCAGATGCTATCACACACTTCCCAGAGGCGATTTGAGAAGAACACGGACGCGAGTTGAATTTCAAATGTACGATTTCAGACGAAAGTACAGAAGGATGGGTACGATTTTCCGGCATATCGGCAACATTGAAGTACCCTCAGCGCCGAAGATTTTGCTTCGGCGCCGAGGCGCGCGGACAAGGTCTTGCGAACGAGGAACTAGAAACGAATGCTTTACTGCTATTCTTTGCCCTTAATTGAGATCAGCTCGACTTCGAAGATCAGCGTCGCACCCGGGCCGATATCGGGACCCGCGCCACGGTCACCATAGGCTAGATTCTCCGGTACGAAGAGCTGCCACTTGGATCCGACGGACATGAGCTGCAGTGCCTCCGTCCAGCCCTTGATCACTTGGCCGACTGGAAACGTCGCCGGCTGGCCGCGCTTGTACGAGCTGTCGAATTCCTTTCCGTCAATCAGCGTTCCCCGATAATTGCAGACGACGGAATCCGCTGGAGTGGGCTTCGGTCCTGTGCCTTCTTTCAAAATCTTGTACTGCAGGCCGCTCGGAAGCGTTACAACTCCTTCTTTCGTCTTGTTTGCTGCGAGGAACGCGTCACCAGCTTTCTTATTTGGTTCCATGGATGCTTGCCTCGTTTCGTCTGTTTTCTTTTTTGCTTCTTGCTGCGCCTGCATAAGCGTGTTGTGCGCTTCCATATCCGTCATCACCGTCTTGCCCGCCATCTCGTCTTTCAGGCCCCGCAATAGAATCGCCGGATCAATTTCCATGGATTGCGAGTGGATGCTGCGTCCGATGTTCATTCCCACGGCGTAGCTAAGCTTGTCCTTGTCGGTCTTGAGCGCCAAAGGCGCCACGGGGCGCTTTGCGGCGGTTGTTTGCCCGGTCTTCGCCGCAGGCGCCGTCTGAGATTTGGCCGCGGGCGCGGTTTGCGATGGCGCCGCCGGTGGTTGTTGACCTCCTGCCGGCGCGGACTGCTGCGCGCGGGCGTTTCCTGCGAAAATTACTGCGCCTGCCAGGAGTGCAATAACGATTGTATATGTTTTTTTCATGCTAGTAGTGTATGACGGGCGCGGCCCCATCGCAAACCGGCTGCGACGAATATTTTTGAACGCACGGCCGCATCGGGGAATCAGGAATCCGTGGCGCGATGCCCTACATCCTACATTTGGAGATAATCGGAATGAGAACTCGGCCATGACCGCGGGAAATTCCATTTCCCAACCCGTGCAAACCCGATGCTGCATCGTGGGCGCAGGCCCGGCCGGTATGGTGCTGGGTTTTCTTCTCGCCCGTGCGGGTGTCGAAGTATCGGTGCTCGAAAAGCACAAGGATTTTCTGCGCGATTTTCGAGGGGACACGATTCATCCGTCCACGCTCGAATTGATCTACGAGCTTGGAATACTCGACGATTTCTTGCGCCGGCCTCATCAGGAACTTCGTGAAATTGGCGCCCGCATCGAAGATTCTGAAGTAACGGTCGCGGATTTTTCTCACCTTCCAACACACTGCAAGTTTGTCGGGCTAATGCCCCAATGGGATTTTCTGAACTTCATCGCTGAGAAAGCAAAAGATTATCCGCAATTCCATTTACGCATGGAGACAGAAGTTACCGATCTAATTGTAGAAAACGGGCGGGTCGTAGGTGTAAGCGCAAAGATTCCGAGCGGCACTCTCGAACTGCGAGCGGACTTAACTGTTGGAGCGGATGGCCGCCATTCGATCGTTCGCGAAAAAGCGGGCTTCGAGGTGATTGACCTCGGCGCTCCCATCGACGTGCTATGGATGCGCGTATCACGGTTGCCCAGCGATCCCCCTCAGACCCTCGGCCGCTTCCGTGCCGGAAAATTTCTGGTGACGATCGACCGCAGTGATTACTGGCAGTGCGCGTACGTAATCGCAAAAGGCGAATTCGCCGCAATTCAGCAGAAAGGATTACCTGCGTTCCGCGGAGACATCGAGAGCCTCGCGCCATTTCTCCGCGGGCGCACAGCCGAATTGAAGGACTGGAACGATATCAAGCTGTTGTCAGTTGCTGTCGATCGCCTACGCCAGTGGTCGCGCGCGGGACTTCTGTGCATCGGTGACTCAGCACATGCGATGTCACCGATCGGAGGCGTGGGCATTAATCTCGCGATTCAAGACGCCGTCGCCGCCGCGAACATATTATGGCAGCCGCTGTTAAATGGCGCGCCGAGCGAGGAAGAACTTCGTAAGGTCCAAAAGCGCCGCGAGTTTCCAACGCGAATGATTCAGGGATTTCAAGTGTTCGCGCACAAGCGTTTCATCGGTCCTGCTTTGAGTTTCAAAGGCCGCATCGAGCGCCTTCCGTTGCCCATGAAGCTCCTGCAGCAATTCCCGGTGCTGCGGCGAATTCCAGCCCGCTTCATTGGAATGGGTCCTCGCCCCGAGCACGTCCACACGCCTGATGCGAATTTGCAGGCCGCGCGCGAGTGAAAGCCTTTAGCGAACTTTAGGGGGCGTTCTTTGTAGCGAGCATCGCCAAGAATGGCTATCGCAGCAGCACCTGTAGCGCCGCACCGCCTTTCGTGCGGCACGTTATCGGCAACCGCGAGGGCGCATGCTTGCGCGGTTAGATAAATAGCGCAACGACACACTTTGTGGTAATTGGGTTACCTCAAGAAACTGGTTCAAGCGTCGGGCCGCGAGGATACTAAACTGCAGATAGAGATGTGTCCAACGGCACGCAAGGAGAACTCTCAATGGAAACCGCGATCGGTGTTTTCAATTCGCGCGATCGAGCCGAAAAAGCCTTGAAGGAGCTTTTGCATCGCGACGTCCCCAAGGAATCGATCGTCTTCCTGACGACTTCTGAAACCGAGGCCGCCAGCCTGGCGATTGAATTCGGCGCCCTGGCAGGCGGCGTCGCCGGCGGCGCAGCGGGGGTCACGAGTGCCCTTGTGGTGACGACTCTATTCCTGATTCCAGGTTTCGGGCCTGCTCTGGCGCTGGGTATCGGCGCGACGGCCCTCCTTGGTTTGGCGGGCGCGGGAGTCGGCTCGGTGGCGGCAAAAGCGGCGTCAACAGACCGCAGCATCCCGCAACCGATGCCTGACAATAGGGATGCTGAACTGTTCCGTAATGTTTTAAAGGAAGGCCGCTCCCTGATCATCGTGAGGACGAACTACCATGATGTCGCGAGCGCAGCATGCGCCATCCTCGATCGAATGGGACTCAGCTTTCAACAACCTCCAAATCTAAAAATACATGTCGCTACGCGAGAGGTTGGCGACGTCAGCGTTGTGGACATCAGCGGAAGAATTACGCTCGGCGAAGGGAACGTGATACTCCGCGACATCGTTCGCGGATTGGTGCGTGAGGGAAAAACGAAGATCGTCCTCAACCTCGCCGGCGTCGAACACATCGACAGCGCCGGCATCGGAGAGCTTGTGGGCAGTCACACCGCGGTCCACAGGGCCGGCGGGAAATTGAAGATGGCCAATCCCGGCACCCGAGTGCAAGACATGCTCAAGATGACCAGCTTGAATACGGTGTTCGATATTCACCACGATGAAGCCAGTGCAATCAAGTCCTTTGGCCAGCACTCCGGTGCGACGGCGTAGCGCGCAACTAAATAAACGTCGGGCGCGCGCCTCTTTCCGAAGAAGGCCCCGCAATTTGCGAATCGTCGGCTTTGCCTTTCGGAGGAAGCCCCCGCAATTTGCGGATCGTCGGCTTTGCTTTTCGGAGGGAGCCCCCGATTTTATGCGAGGGAAGGAGCGCTTTAGCGCTCCGGAAGAGTTTCGCTTACGATCAATGGGCTTTAGCGCTGGCCTCCGAGAAATCCCGGGGCTAAGAAAGTCCGCGCAGCCCCCTCGAATTCTTGTAGCGAATCGCTAAAACGATGCATCTAAGAACTGGATGAACACGCAACCGCCGAACCCGAGCCTCACTCCGCGGGAAGTATTATCCGCTTGGGGCAGAATTTTGACCGGCCGAGTGCCGCTGCTTTCCATTGAGATCACGCGCGAGTGCCCGCTCAGTTGCCCTGGATGTTACGCCTACGGCGATACGCACCTCGGAAACGAAGTCACGCTGAGCCAGCTCAGCGATTTGCGCGGTGACGCGCTCGTCGAAGGCGTGCTGGGCCTGGTGCGCAAGCACAAGCCGATTCACGTTTCGCTGGTGGGCGGCGAGCCGATGGTCCGTCACAAAGAGCTTAGCCGGATCCTCCCCGCGTTGAGCGATATGGGCGTCTTCACGCTGGTTGTCACCAGCGCCGTGATTCCCATCCCGGCGGAGTGGATGAAGATCCCGCGCATGCGCGTGGCCGTGTCGGCGGACGGGCTGCCCGAAGATCACGATATTCGCCGCAAACCCGCGACGTACGAGCGCATCCTCAAGAATATCGAAGGCCGCGAGGTCAATATCCATTGGGTGATTACCCGCCCAATGCTCGCGCGGCCGGGCTACCTCGAGGATTACGTAAAATTTTGGCAAGAGCGGCCAGAAGTGAACCGCATCTGGGTGAGCGTTTACACTCCTCAAATTGGCGAACAGAGCCCTGAGATGTTGACTGCGGAAGACCGCGTAGCCATGGCCCGGCAACTGCCGTGGTTGTGCGAGAAATATCCCAAGCTGCTGGTCACTGAGGGCATGGCGCAAGCATTCGTCAACCCGCCCAGCAATCCCGATGACTGCCTTTTCTCCAAAATGTCTGCAAATTATTCCGCCGATCTAAAAACTCGCGTCGAGCCGTGTGTTTTCGGCGGCGCTCCCGACTGCTCCCAATGCGGCTGCGCCATCAGCGGTGCTCTGCACTGGATCCGAACGGTGAAAGTTGTAGGCCCCTTGAAGGTTGGCCACTTCGTCAGCGGCTCGATCGGAGTCGGACGCACGGTCAACCGCCTGCGTCAAGATTCCGTGAAGCCTCCGCGCTGGGACCCAGACGCCGCAAAGCCGAAGCCCGGCACCGGCCTCGTCCAAATCGGCTCGTAAAACTCTTCCGCACCATCCACGAAAAGAGTTTCGTCCGTCAGCTACCGATTCGGGCATCAGGTTGACTTCGGTCAGAGCGTCCCATAACCTAATCCTTCACGTAAGAAATTCGCGCTGCAAAAAGAGCTGAGCGGCGCGAATAAACCCACGCCAGCACAATAGAAGGATGGTCGAGCAATGTCAGATTTAAAGCTACCGCTGCGCTCCGAGGATTTCTCGGAATGGTACAACCAGCTAGTGTTGCGCGCGGAGCTTGCCGACTACGCACCCGTGCGCGGCTGCATGATCGTGCGGCCGTACGGCTGGGCATTGTGGGAGAACATCACGGCGCAGCTCGACCGCCGCTTCAAAGCCACGGGCCACGTGAACGCGGCGTTTCCGCTTCTGATTCCGCGCAGCTTCATTGACAAGGAAAAATCGCACGTCGCAGGATTTTCGCCCGAACTCGCGGTGGTGACGATCGGCGGCGGCGAAAAGCTCGAAGAGCCGCTAGTGATTCGCCCGACGTCGGAGACGATCATCGGCCACGCCTACGCGAAATGGATTCAGTCGTACCGCGACCTGCCAGTCCTAATCAATCAATGGAACAGCGTGGTCCGCTGGGAGCTGCGCACGAAACTTTTTTTGCGGACGCTCGAGTTTTTCTGGCAGGAAGGCCACACGGCACACGCCACGCTCGAAGAAGCCGAATTCGAGACGCGGCAAATGCTCGATATCTACGCGGACTTCGCCATCAAGGAAGCCGCCGTCCCCGTGATTCCAGGACGCAAATCAGACTCCGAAAAATTCGCCGGCGCGGACATCACCTATTCGATCGAAGCGATGATGGGCGATGGCAAAGCGCTGCAGGCCGGCACGTCTCACAACCTAGGACAGAATTTCGCCAAAGCCTTCGAGATCCGCTATCTCGATAAAGGCGGCGTGCTGCAGCATTGCTGGACGACGTCCTGGGGGCTTTCGACTCGCTTCATTGGCGCGATCATCATGGTGCATGGCGACGATCAGGGATTGATTTTGCCGCCGCGCCTGGCGCCATTCCAGGCGGTGATCGTCCCGATTTACAAGACGGACGATGAAAAAGCCTCGGTGATGGATGCGGCGCGGAAAATTCGCGCGGAACTGGTGGCGGCGGAGATTCGCGTAAAGCTGGACGAGCGCGACGGCATTAGCCCCGGATTCAAATTCAATGATTGGGAAATGCGCGGCGTACCCCTGCGAATCGAGCTAGGCCCGAAGGACGTCGCGAAGGGAAGCGTGGTCCTGGCGCGTCGGGATCGTCCCGGCAAGGAAGGGAAGTCATTCGTGCCGCAAGCGGGATTGGCCGACGCGGTGAAAACGATGCTCGTGGAGATTCAGCAGGCCCTGTTCGATCGCGCGCTGGCGTTCCGCAAATCGAATACCGCGGAGCCCAAGGACTACGGCGAATTCAAGGCAGCCGTCGAGCGCGGATTCGCGCTCGCGCACTGGTGCGGCAGCGAAGATTGCGAAGTCAAAATCAAGGAAGAGACAAAAGCCACCATGCGTTGCATTCCGCTCGAGCAATCCGGCGAGCCCGGCAAGTGTATTTTCTGCAGCCAAGGATCGAAGGAAAAGGCGATTTTCGCCAAGGCCTACTAACTCGTTCCATCCATGTTTCGAGGCTTCAAGCGCTTGTTCTCAGTCCTCGGATATTCCGGCCCCCGGTCAAAGGCTCCGAACCCCTGGAACCATTCGACTTAACTCGAGTTAACTTCTCGCGAACATCGCTCGGCGTCCCTTCTCGACACCCCCAAATTGAGATGCTAGCCTGAATTGCATATTGTTTGGATTGAAACAGGGCGACGCAGCTTTTATGGGGAAAGAATTGCGATACCGCGAAACAGGTGTGGGCAAGATCAGCGGGATCTTATTCCTGGCGTTCGTAGCGCTATGCGTGTACGTCGGCATCAAAGCCGGCCCGGCCTTCATGAACAATTACGAGATGCAGGATTCCATGCAATCCGAGGCACGTTTCGCGCTCAGCAGCCGCAAAACAACGGAAGAAGTCCGTACTGACGTCTACGCCGAAGCGCAGAAGCTTGGCCTGCCTGTTGAGAAAAAAGACATTCGCGTCAAATATCCGGGCATCGAGCAGGGCTTAATGGGCCAGGTGGATCTTGACGTTGATTACACCGTCAACGTCGATCTGGGCTTCTACAACCTTCAATTGAATTTTCATCCCCACGGGGACAACCACACCATCTAATATAGGAAGTGCCTCCGAGAAGAGCAGGGAGCTGGGGCGTCATCCCGCTGCTGTCCGGCCAAGCTTGGCCGATTACCGCCCGGCGCTGACCAGGACGCTCGACCAACGGCAGCAACGTTCTATTATGGAGCCGCCTCACCGAGGGGCTCTACGGAACGACTTCTCCGAAGGGCTTCACGCTAGCGCGTTACGGCAGGGGGAGACTTGAAGATTCGGCTCGGCCGCGGCTTCTGGACCTCGAAAATCGGCCTCACCTTGCTCGGCACCGCTCTGGGCATTTTTGTCATCGGCGCGGGCATCTGCACCTATTACTACATCTCCTTCGGCCGCATGATTGACGCCCGCCTTTCCGGCCAAATCTTCCAGAACACATCGCGCGTCTACGGCGCGCCGCAAAAAATCTTTACCGGCGAAACGATGAAGCCGGGCGATTTGGCGAGCTATCTCCTGCGCGCGGAATATTCGGAAAGCGACATAGACGGCTCGCCGGGGCAATTCCATGCGGGCAAGGATTTCGTCGAAATTCGGCCATCAAGCGATTCGTATTTCAACGGCGGCAACGGGCTGCGCGTGGATTTCAACGGAAAATCCATCTCACGGATTACAGCGCTCGCCGATAGCGCGTCGCTTACGCAGGCGGAAATCGAGCCGGAGCTGCTGACCAATCTTTTTGACACCACGCGCGAGAAACGGCGTCTCGAGCGCTTCGATGATCTCCCCAAAGAGCTTGTTCAGGCCGTGCTTTCCGCCGAAGACAAGCGATTCTTCGAGCACGGCGGTTTCGACTTCATCCGCATTCTCGGCGCAGCGTGGGCGGATGTTCGCCGCGGCCAAAAAGCGCAGGGCGCGAGCACCATCGACATGCAGTTGGCGCGCAGCTTCTTCTTCACCACCAAGCGCGATTGGAAGCGGAAGATCAAAGAGACCGTCGTCGCGATCGAGCTCGACCAGCGATTCAGCAAGCAGCAGATTTTCGAGCTGTACGCCAACGAAGTTTACATCGGCAATCGCGGCAGCTTCGCCATCCGCGGATTCGGCGAAGCCGCGCAGGCCTACTTTGGCAAGGACGTTCGCGAATTGACGCTCAGCGAATGCGCGTTTCTCGCCGGA
>Ga0182015_10005789_pt1 | contig 12679 bp, 9 predicted proteins | sample 712P3MmetaG_FD_120478 | JGI IMG/M metagenome (GOLD analysis project Ga0182015, IMG submission 120478) | Permafrost microbial communities from Stordalen Mire, Sweden - 712P3M metaG | ecosystem: Environmental > Terrestrial > Soil > Wetlands > Permafrost | place: Sweden: Stordalen | collected...
CGTGCCTGCTATTTCGTCCCTAGCGTTTTAGCCCACTGCGCGATCAAGTCGATCGGCAAGGGGAAGATAATCGTCGTGTTTTTCTCAACCCCGATTTCCGTCAGGGTCTGCAAATACCGGAGCTGAATGGCAGCGGGCTGCTTCTCGAGCACTTCCGCCGCATCCGCCAGCTTGGTGGACGCTTCAAACTCGCCCTCGGCGTGAATGATCTTGGCCCGGCGCTCGCGCTCGGCCTCGGCCTGCCGGGCAATGGCGCGCTGCATGTTTTCCGGGATATCGACCTGCTTGACCTCAACCTTCGTTACCTTAATACCCCAGGGCTCGGTATCCTGGTCAAGGATTTGTTGCAGCTTGGCGTTTACCTTTTCGCGCTCGGAAAGAATTTCATCGAGCTCGAACTGGCCCACGAGGCTGCGCAATGTCGTCTGCGCCAGCTGCGAAGTAGCATACAAATAATTTTGTACCTGCGAAAGCGCTAGATTGGCATCGATGACGCGAAAATAACAAACGGCGTTCACTTTTACCGAGACGTTGTCGCGCGTGATCACGTCCTGCGGCGGCACGTCGAGGGTTTCAATCCGCAGAGAGATGCGCGTCAGCTTGTCGATGGGGAAGAACACCAGGCGCAACCCCGCGCCCTTGGCCTCCGGCAGCATGCGGCCCAGCCGCAGCACCACGCCGCGCTCCCATTCCTTGATCACGTACACGGAATTGAAAAACCAGATCGCAAAAATGGCCAGCACAACCGCCAGCCCCAGCGTTGAAATATCCAGCATTGCCGCCTCCTCCGATTCAACTTGCTAAAGACTGTACAAATGCGCTTCGGAAACTCACGAAGGCCGTGCGCTGAAGCGCTTTGCTTGTGGCGGCGCGTTCCCGGGGACTACGCCGCCGATTGCGGGGACGCCACAGTCTCCACCTCGAGCGTGAGCCCGACTACTTTTCTCACTCGTATCCGAGAGCCCTTTGGAATCGCCTGCCCATTCACGGCGGCGGCCCGCCACAATTCCCCATGCACGAAGACCATTCCCGACGAAGCAGCCGAGCCAATCGGCTCGGTGACCTGGCCCTCTTCTCCGATCAATTCTTCCTTGCCGGTCGCGGGCTTCCAGACGTGAGACCGCAGCACCAGCCTCATCAGGAACACGATGATAATCGCGAAAGGAATCGCAACCGACAGCGCGGTGATCAGGCTGACTCCCTTGCCGGTTAAGGGTGAGCGGATCAGCATCAGCGCGCCCAGCGTCATGGATACCAGGCCCCCAACACCCAGGACGCCGTGCGTCGGGAATTTCGCCTCCAGCACAAACAACACCAGCGCAAAAGCGATCAGCGCCATCCCGGCGAAATTGACCGGAAGAAGATGCATGGCAAAAAGCGCCAGCAGAAGCGCGATGCCGCCCAGCACCCCGGGAGCGAACAGCCCCGGATGCGTGAACTCCACATACAGCCCGAGAACTCCGAGAACCAGCAGGATGAAAAACACGTCCGGTTGCACGATTCGCGACAGGAATTTTTCGCGGCCGTTCATTTCGATCGGCACCAGGACCGGATGCGGGAGCCTCAGCTGCGTCGTCGATCCGTTGAAGCGCGTGATGGTGCGCCCGTTGAGCATGGCCAGCAAGTCTTCGGGTGAGTTCGCAATTAGGTCGATCAGCTTGCCGTCGAGCGCCTCCTTTTCCGTGAAGGCTTTCGCGTCGGTGACCGCCGTGGACGCCAGATCGGCGTTGCGTCCCCGCTTGGTGACGTAGCTGCGAAGATACGCGTTCGCCTCATTCAAAATTTTCCTGGCGAGCGTCTGATCCACCTGTACCGGCTGGCCGCCGATGGCTGTGATCGGCGACGCCGCGCCGGTGTCCGTGCCTGGCGCCATCGCGGCGATATCCGCCGAAAGCAGAATGAAGAATCCCGCCGAGGCGGCGCGCGATCCCGTGGGATTGACGTAGGTGACGACCGGCGCCTGCGAGCTCAGGATCGCTTGAATGATCTGGCGCATCGACGTGTCGAGCCCCCCGGGCGTGCTCAGGGTAATCAGGATAAGGCTGGCGTGCTGCCGATTGGCCCGCTCGATTCCGTTGACAATGTACTCGGCGAGGATCGGCTCGATTTCGTCGTCGATGCGCAACTCGACAACGTCCTGCCCGGCATTTTGTGAAGCCGTGGAGCCGGGAGCCGCTGCTTGAGAATCAAGTGCCGGGACGCTTGTAGCAATCGCAAGAACCAAACAAACAGCCACCAACAACAAGCGCAGTAGGCGGGGAGCCATTTCGGAAGCCAAGTATAGCAAGAATCAACAGCTCGCGCCCCGCAGGTTGCCTCGAAGGCTATTTGTCTGTGGCCGAACGCCTAGTGCGGAGACGGGTCTTGCGGCTGGTCTTCGTAGGAGGGCGGCACTTTCAGCACTTCCTGCACGCGCGGATCTTTGATGACCGAGGCAAATTCCGGTTTTTTTTCCGCCGAGCGAAATTCCTTGTAGCCGTAATCGCGGGAAAGCTTCAGGTAGTGCGCCGCGCGCTCCGCATCGCCGGCCTTGGCATAGAATCTCGCGAGAAGAAAGTTGAATAAGCCGGGATCGGGCGCGGTGCGCGACTGAAGCACGGAACCCACGCCGCCCTTGCGGGCGAACACATCCGGATCAAGAGCGAGCGCCTTTCCGAACGCCGCCATGGCTTCCGGATATTGTTTATTTCCGTAATAGGCATAGCCGAGATTGCTGTAGACGACGGACTGATTCGGGTCGCGGGCCAGCGCCTGCTTGTAATGCTTGATGGCCTTGCCGTAGCGGCTGCGTTGGTATTCGAGAGTTCCCCAATTATTGGCGGCGCTCGAGAATTTCTTATCGGCGCTGAGGGCCTTCCTGTAGGAGCGCTCGGCCTTATCGAGCTCTCCCAGTTGCTCGTAGGCGATGCCGAGTTTGTTGAGCACCTGCGCGTCTTTCGCGCTGGACTGGAGTGCGATCTGATATTCGGCAACGGCCTGGGCGTAATCCTTGCGGGCCATCTGGATGTCTCCGCGAGTGATGGCCATCTCGCTCGGCGTCGCGGTGCGCGCGGTCTGGTTTTGAGGAGCCGGATTGCTTTCGGCGGGATCGGCAGTTTGCCGGGCGGGTACGCCTCGGACGAAGAAAAAAGCGAACAGAAGTGCGAAGAAGCGCGGGAGTTTCACTGCATTACTCGTTAGAGAGCGTCATAGCGGTCATCTCATGCGCGTTCAACGGAGCATCGGCTACGGTTGCGGAGGTTTCGAACCATCCGCGGGCTTTTTATTTCCGCCGCCAAAGATACCAAATACCTTCCCAAGAAAGCCCTTTTTCTTCTCGGCCGGTTCCCCCTCTTCCTGCGCGGTCGAGGATTGGCCGGGCTTCTGTCCTGCGGACGGATTTTCCTGGTTTCCGCCGGCAGCGGAAGCCGCAGGCTCGCCTTTGCCGAAAAGGCGGGACAACCAGGACCCCGGGGTTGACTCTCCCGCGGACTGGCCGCCGTGCAGCTGGCAGTATTGCGTCGGCTGGCTGCCTTCGATGAAATATTCGTTTTGGGGCTGGGGACAAGACGCAGTCGCAAGCTGGCCGCTCTGCAAATCGACGGTGGCTTCCATCACGCCATCGGGGGGCGTGAACGGCTGCGTGTTCCGGTACATCGGCTGGGTGACCGCGCGTTTCATGAACTCGCCCCAGATCGGGGCGGCAGTGTTGCCTCCGGCCAGGCCCAGATTGCGATTGTCGTCGAAGCCCACCCACACCACGCAGAGGAGATTTGACGTGTATCCGGCAAACCAGCCGTCGTGCGACGTGCCGGTCTTGCCTGCGGCTGGCGCGTTGAATCCCAGCGCGCGGACCGGATAGCCGGTGCCGTGATTGATCACATCCTCCATGAGGCTCGTGGTGAGGAACACGACGCGAGGATCGAGCACCGGCCGCGACTGCGGAGCATTCGACTCCACAAGCCTGCCATCGGCGGTAACAACCGTGCGGATGAATATGGGTTCAGACCGGACGCCGTTCGCGGCGAAAGCGGTATATCCAGCGGCGACGTCCACGGGCGTCATTTCGTAGGCTCCCAGGGCCACGGCGGGGGTGGCCTTGATGTTCGCACCGAGTCCCATCTGGCGGGCGACATCCACCACGCGCTGATAGCCGATCAATTCCGCCACCTTCACGGTGGCCACGTTCAAAGAATGGATCAGCGCGTCACGCACCGTGACCGTTCCGTAGAATTCCTGGCCGTAGTTGTCGGGCGTATATTCCTTGCCGTCAAAGTCAAACGTCGTCGGGATGTCGTCAACCGTGGTGACCGGGGTAACCACCGGCTGCATACCCTCGATTGCGTTGTCGAATGCAGCGGCATAGACGAAAGGCTTGAAGACCGATCCCGGCTGGCGATGCGCCAGCGCGTGATTGAGCTGGCTCTGCCCGTAGTCGCGCCCGCCGATCAGGGCGCGGATCTCGCCGGTGTGAGGATCGAGCACCACCACGGCTACCTGCACCTGCGCCGGGGCTTGACCCTGCTTCTTCCACGCTGCATAACGCCGAGTCAGCAGCTTGTCGACTCCCTGGATGCCGATTTGTACCGCTTGTGTGGCCGCGCGCTGCAGGTTGGGATCGAGCGTCGTGTAGATCCGGTAGCTTTGATTCGCGAGATCGCTCTCCGAGAATTTCTCCAGTAAATGGTCTTTAACCATGTCCACGAAATACGGCGAGGAACTGCTGCTGACGCCTCCGGACACGAACTTCAGCGTGGCGTTCTTGGCGGCCGACTCCTGCTCGGCGGTGATGTAGTTGTCCTCGGCCATCTGCGTGAGAACGCGGTCGCGCGCTTCCTCCGCGCGATCGGGATGGCGTTCGGCTGCGGAGTAGCGGTTGGGCGCGCGAATCATGCCCGCGAGGAAGGCGGCCTCGCCAACGGTGATCTCCCGGATGTCCTTGCCGAAATAGGCCTGGGAGGCTTCCCCGAATCCGCGGATCGCGAAACTGCCGCGATTGCCAAGATAAATATCGTTGGCATAGAGCTCGAAAATCTGGCGCTTGGAGAAGCGCTGGTCGAGCTCGGCCGCCATCAGGATTTCCTTGGCCTTGCGGCGCCATTCGCGTTTGGTGGTGAAAAAGAAGGTGCGCGCCACCTGCATATCGATCGTGCTCGCGCCTTGCGCCCTGCGGTTGCGCGTGAGGTCGTAAAAAGCGGCGCCAAATACACGCACCACGTCGAGAGCCCCGTGCTCGAAGAAGCGCTTGTCTTCGGCGGCCAGCACGGCGTTGACCAGGATCGTGGGGATGTCGTCAAAACGGACCACGCGGCGCTTTTCGCGGGAGCTGTCAAAAAGGTTGGTGATCAGCTCCGGTTCGATCTCTGCAAAATCACGCTGCTGGCCGTCGGAGAGCTGCGCGATGCGCGAGATGCCTATTCCCGAAAAAGTGACGCGCAGGGCGTTGTTCCCCTGGAAGTAGGATTCCGAAGAGGGCTGGATTTCGACCGTTGAGCCGCTGACGTGAAATTGCCCCGGGGAACCGTCGATGGCGTTTTCCTGATATCCGGCGCGAAGCAGATAGGTGGTGAGATCGTTCGCGTGAATCGACTCTCCCACATAAATGCGTCCTGGAGCGGAATAGACGCGGGAGGTGTTCTGATAAATCTGCCCGGTAAGCCGCTCGTTGATCATGCGGCCAAACTGCATGTAGTAATAGGCGAACATCCCCGTGGCCGCCAGGAGGAGGGCCAGAACTGCGCCCAGCACACCCAGACCAAACCGTGAGGACCAGAAGCCGCGTGACAGTCGAACCCTCAACCAGTTGCTCCGGTAGACCACGAATAACGTCAGACCACGAATAACCTAGGGCACCAATATAGAAGGTGCGCGTCGCAGGCCGCGGCTGGGTTAGCGCGACGCTTCCGGGAAATGCCTCCGAAAACCTGCAAAGAACTGGATACTATTCTAAATGGTATGGTTGTCTGCGTGGGGATGAAATTGCAACGTGAACTGGTAGACCGCCAGGTCGATTGGCACTGAATATTCGACACCGATCTCCACGCTTCCGGTATCCATCGCGATTTTAATGGCGTCTTTTTGGGTGGGAATGCCCAGGTCCTTGGCTTTGCTCCAGACGTCATTGCGCACATCGTCCGGAGTCTTCTTGGGATAGCCAGTCAAGGCGAAGCGAGATTCGCTTTCGATCGAGTCCTGGAATTCATAGTTGGCGAAATACACGGGACAGATCTTGATGGCTACGAAGCCCATGATGCCCAATACGAGTAGTGTCAGGATCAGGTTCGCTTTCGAACCGCCGCGCTCCGCCGCTTTTTTATTGCGTGACATTGCTTTCGTGGCCTCCTGGGCAGGCCAGTCCATACACTTACAGTGGCCCTCAGCCTACCATGCGCGTGTCCGGCACAGACCTGTCTGAAAGTACAGGTGTTCGCGAGAGTAAACCCGGGATCGGCGGCTTTATCGAAGGCGGCGAGGTAATGCTGCCCCTTTGCCGTTTAATTTAAGAGGGATTCTTCGCTGCGCTCAGAATGAACGCCAAATGCTTTTTGGGAACGCCAATCTCCCGATTGGCGGGGTAAAAGCAAAAGCGCCATTCAAAACCGTGGCTGCCTAGTACGCCTTGGCGAAGATGGCCTTTTCCCGGGCTGGCTTGCCGCAGTAGATGCAGTTTCCCGAGCCGCCCGGCTGCTCGATGGGGATGCAGCGCATGGTGGCCTTCGTCTCTTCCTTTATCTTCCCCTCGCAGTCGGCACCGCCGCACCACCAGGACAATGCGAAGCCCTTTTCCACGGCCGTTTTGAATTCGGTATAGTCGCCGGGTTCAGCGGTGTTGGCTTTGCGGAAGGCGAGCGCGCGGTCGTAGAGCGATTGCTGGATTTCGACGAGCAGCTGCGACACGGCGGCGCCGATTCCCTGCTGCGGCACGAATGCCTTCCCTTCTCTTCCCGGGCGGTCGCGGCGGGCCAGCACCACGGAGCCCTTGGCTACGTCCTTTGGTCCGAGTTCGAGGCGCAGTGGGACGCCGCGCATCTCCCAGTCATTGAACTTGAATCCGGGGCTCATGCCTTCGCGCTCGTCCATTTTCACGCGAATCCCGGCGTCGATGAGTTCCTTGCGAAGTTTTTGCGCGTTCTCCATCACGGCGGACTTTTCGTCGTCGGTCTTAAAAATGGGTACGATCACCAGCTGGAACGGCGCAAGGCGCGGCGGCAGGATCAAGCCCTGATCGTCCCCATGCACCATGATGATCGCGCCTACAAAGCGCGTCGAGAGGCCCCAGGACGTGGTCCAGCAGTGCTGAAGTACGCCGGTCTTATCGAGATAACGAATCTCGAACGCCTTGGCAAAATTCTGCCCGAGATTATGCGACGTGCCGGCCTGCAAGGCCTTGCCGTCGCCCATCATGGCTTCGATGGAATACGTCTTCTCGGCGCCGGCAAAGCGCTCGGAATCGGATTTTAGCCCCGGAATCACCGGCACGGCCGCCTCGCGCACCGCGAAGTCGGTGTAGACGTCAAGCATCTGGCGCGTTTCGGCTTCCGCCTCTTCAGCGGTGGCGTGGGCGGTGTGGCCCTCCTGCCAGAAGAATTCGAGCGTGCGCAGAAACAGCTTCGTCCGCAGCTCCCAGCGGACCACGCTGTTCCACTGGTTGATGAGCACGGGCAGATCGCGGTAGGACTGAATCCACTTCGCGTAGGCGTGACCGATGATTGTTTCCGACGTGGGGCGAATCACCAGCGGCTCTTCGAGCTCCTCGCCGCCGCCGTGGGTGACCACGGCAAGCTCGGGTGAGAAGCCGGCCACGTGCGACTTTTCCTTTTCGATGAAGCTGCGCGGAATGAGCAGCGGAAATGCCGCGTTCACGTGGCCGGTGGCCTTGAAGCGGCTGTCGAGCGCCGCGGTGATGTTCTCCCACAGCGCCCAGCCGTAAGGCCGCACGATCATGCAGCCGCGCACCGGTGCGTAATCGGCTAGTTCGGCGCGCAGCACCAGCTGGTTGTACCATTCCGAATAATCTTCCGCGCGCGTGGGCAGCTTCATTTCCGCCATTCGAGAAATCGCTCTTTTCCGCGCCGCAGCGGCGGCGCTGTGCTTCCATTTTAGTGTGCGCAACAGAATAGCGAATCTTTTGATTCCACGGTCACTTTTTTGCCGGTTTGCGATTTCAACAGTGAATTACGCCCGTGGCTCGCTACCCGTGCCTCGTTTTGATAAAATGAGCGGCAATATGACAAACCAAACGCGTGAGCTGCAAAGAATGAGCCGTCCGCTCGATGAGGTCGATCCGCAAATTGCCGAAGTGATTCGCGACGAAGTCCGCCGACAGGCCACCAGCATCGAGCTGATCCCCTCCGAGAACTTCGTTTCCGAAGCGGTGCTCGAAGCCATGGGCTCGGTACTCACCAACAAGTATGCCGAGGGCTATCCCGGCAAGCGCTATTACGGCGGCTGCGAGTTCGTGGACATCGCCGAGCAGCTGGCCATCGACCGCGCCAAGGCGCTCTTCGGCGCGGAACACGCGAACGTGCAGCCGCACTCCGGCACCCAGGCCAACGTGGCCGTCTACATGGCCTCGCTGCAGCCGGGCGACACGGTGCTGGGCATGAACTTGGCGCACGGCGGACATCTCACGCACGGGCATCCCCTGAATTTTTCGGGCAAAATGTACAAGTTCATTTCCTACGGCGTGACGAAAGAAACCGAAACCATCGATTACGACGAGCTCGACCGCCTCGCCCAGGAGCACAAACCCAAGATGGTCGTCGTCGGCGCGAGCGCTTACTCGCGCATCATCGATTTCGCGCGCATGGCCAAAATCGCGCAGTCCGTGAGCGCTATGCTTTTTGTCGACATGGCGCACATCGCTGGCTTGATCGCGGCGGGAGTGCATCCCAGCCCCGTTCCTCACGCGGACTTCGTCACTACCACGACTCACAAGACGCTGCGCGGCCCGCGCGGCGGACTCATCCTCTGCCGCGAAAAGTACGCCAAGGATGTGGACCGCAATCTGTTCCCCGGCGGGCAGGGTGGCCCGCTCATGCACATCATCGCGGCCAAAGCGGTTTGTCTGAAGGAAGCCATGGAGCCGGAATTCCGCGAGTATCAGAAGCAGATCGTGGCGAACGCCAAAGCGCTGGCCGCGGGGCTGACGAAGCGCGGGTTCCGCATTGTCAGTGGCGGCACAGACAATCATCTTTTCCTGCTCGAAATTCATTCGCGGGGAATCACCGGAACACAAGCGCAGCCGGCATTCGACCGCGCGGGAATCACCATCAACAAGAACGCCATCCCCTTCGATCCCCTGCCACCGATGAAGGCAGGCGGCCTCCGGATGGGCACTCCCGCCGTCACCACGCGCGGCATGCGCGAACCCGAGATGGAGAAAATCGCCGGCTGGATTGCCGAGATTCTGGAGCATCTGGGAGACGCAGCTACCGAGCAGCGCATTCGCGCCGAAGTGGCCGCGCTCGCGGCAAAGTTCCCTCTCTATGCGCGTCGCCTCGAAGCCGCCGAAGCCGTCGCCACGCTCCATCACTAAGGTGCTGTTCGTGGGAACGCCAATCTCCCGATTGGCGGGGTAAGAGCAAAAACGCCATTTTTTCGACGGCCGGACAAGAAGTAAAAAGCGCCATTCAGGAGAATGGCGTTCCCGGGGGCCTCGAAGCCGCCCCGGCGGCCATGGCCGAGGTGACGAATTCCAGCCAGATTAGAAGAGGATTCTACCTGCGCTCAGACTCACAGCCACAACAGGGATTCATCGCTTAAAGGCAACCGATCGATAACCGTTCTTCTTGCATCGCTGCGGCGCACGTGTTCCCTTTTGAGGCACAGCCGGACACAGCGCTCCTCTTCCGCGCAGTAAAACGCTGCTAACCTGAATCATTACATCCCGCGAAACATGCTATTTCACGAAAGCTTTGGCGGGCCGCTTGCGCTGCAATTCTTCTGATGCGCACGCACTCTAGGGGCTGAATGAGCTTGCAATCGATCCTGGAACTACCGGGCCACAATCCCATCTGGGCCACCGAGCGCGATGAGGCCCGCGAAATCCAGCAGTCCCTGCTTCCTGCCGCGATGCTGGAAGGCCCCGCGTGCGAAGTGGCGTACCGCTTTTCACCCTTCTCCGAAGTGGGGGGAGACTTCGCGGATTTCTTCCATCTGCCCGAAGGAAGGATCGGCATCTATCTGGGCGATGTCGTTGGCAAAGGACTGCCGGCCGCGATGTATGGCGCGCTGGTAATGGGAATGCTTCGCGGCATCCACAAGACGGGCCAGGACACCGGCACCGCGCTCACGATTTTAAACCAGCGCTTGATGGTGCGGCCGGTCGCGGGACGCTACTCGGCAACGCTCTATGCCGTGTTCGAGACCGGTTCGCTCAAGCTGACGTTTGCCAATGCCGGATTACCGCATCCGCTGCTCGTTTCGGCTTCGGGATGCCAAAAGCTCGGGCGTGGCGGGTTGCCCTCGGGACTCCTGCCGGATGCAACCTACGAAACATATTCGGTGCAGCTATCTCCCGGCGACGCCGTGCTCTTTGCAACCGACGGCCTGCACGAGCTTCGAGACAACAAGGACGCTGACTTCAGCTGGGAGAAGTTGAGCGAAATCTGGCGGCAGTGCAAATGCAAATCCGCCAGCGGCTCGCTCGATCTGCTTTTCGAAGAAGCCCGTAGTTTTTCCTGCGGTGGCCGCCAGGACGACGATATTACCGCCGTGGTGCTCAAAGTCCCCGAGCACTGACAAGACGGGTGCAGCGCCCGCTTCCTCAAAACGATTCGCCGCCAGCCCGTTCTACTCCACCACAATCTGCAGCTCATCAGCGAGCCCATCGCGTATCGTAAACGCGCGGATTGGCGCCGGACGTGGCTGCGCCGTAAGTATGAAGTAAGCCGCTTCCGGGTAGTAAGCGCGCTCGATGTCGCGCGGCGACGGCTCGTTGTTTCCGTTCGGATGGGAGTGGTAGACGCCCATCAGCACAAGGCCCCCCGCGCGCATCTCGCGCATCAGCCGGAATAATTCCTCCGGTGCGATTTCGTAGTTCTTTGCGGGATCCGCCGCCGCGTTGGTCGCCGCGAAAGCCTGCGTGATCGCGCCATCGCGTCCGCCGAGCAAACCGCAGCACTCCCGCTGCGGCTCCCGAGCCGCATGCTCCATCACACGTTTTAGAGCGTCGTTGCGGATGCGAATCACAGGCTGCATGCTGGGAGTGTATATCCCGATCGGGGCGGAAGAGACGAAAGAGAAGACGGCGCTATCCACTCCTCCTGGGAGTGAACGGCGCCGTCTCGAGATCGGCCTGCCCGCTAGGCCTTCTGCGTCCGATGTCTCAGGAACGTGGGCACGTCGAGATCGTCGGGAAGCTCGTGAATGGCATCGCTGACGTTCCGAGCCACTTGCTGAACGATCGATGGTTGCTGGACGGGTGGCGGCGGTGGAGGCTGCACCACGGACTGCGGCGTGGCCGCTTGCTGCCCCACGGCGCGCTGGGGAGCCGCGCCGTGAGTTGCATTCCCCGTGGCACCCGCAGCCGCCGCGTTGGCGTGCTGGATGATGTTCGGCTGATGCTGGATCAGCGTCTGCTGCTGCGGCTCTTCGGCCGAGCTGGGCTGCTGGTCTCTACCCGCGCGCCACGTTTTCGGCAGATACGACGGGCGCGACTGGCTCTTCCGCACGGCGATTTCGCGGAAGCCCGCCGCGATCACGGTGATCTTCACGGACTCCTTCATCGCGTCGTCCATCACCGCGCCGAAAATAATGTTGGCGTTCTCGTGCGCGGCCTTCTGGATGATGGAAGAAGCCTCATGAACCTCCTGCAGCGAAAGAGTCGACGAGCCGGTGATGTTGATGAGAATGCCCTGTGCGCCCTGGATGCAGTTGTCCTCGAGCAGCGGGCTGTTGATGGCGCGATTGGCCGCATCGATCGCGCGATTCGACCCGGAAGCCACGGCAGTGCCCATCACCGCATAGCCCTGACCGGACATGATGGTTTTCACGTCGGCAAAGTCGCGGTTGATGATGCCGGGAATCGTGATGATGTCGCTGATGCCCTGCACGGCTTGGCGCAGGATGTCGTCGGCGATGCGGAACGCCTCAAAGAAGCTCGTCCCCTGCTCGACGCACTCCATCAGGCGCTCGTTCGGAATCACGATGACGGTGTCGACGGAGCCGATCAGTTCGGCCAGAGCCTGCTCAGCCTGCTCCATGCGCCGCTTGCCTTCAAATGCAAACGGCTTGGTGACCACCGCGACGGTGAGCGCGCCCAGTTCGCTTGCGAGATTGGCGACCACGGGCGCGGCGCCGCTGCCGGTGCCGCCGCCGAGTCCTCCGGTGACGAACACCATGTCCGCGCCGTCGAGCGCTTCGAGAATTTTTTCGGTGTCCTCGAGCGCCGCCTTCCGGCCAACTTCCGGATTCGCGCCTGCTCCCAGACCTTTTGTAAGCTTGGCTCCGATTTGTAACTTGACCGGCGCCTGCGACAGCTTCAGCGCCTGCACATCAGTGTTGGCGGCTATAAATTCCACGCCCTCCATGCGGGCCTGGATCATGCGGTTGACGGCATTACCCCCGCCGCCGCCCACGCCGATCACTTTGATGCGGGCGCCACGCACCTGCTCATCGTGATATTGAATGCGCATTTCTCCGGCTTGACCTGTTTCCTGTTCCATCGCGGGTTCGCCCTCCTGTTTTGGTTTAAAAA
>Ga0182015_10005790_pt1 | contig 12679 bp, 9 predicted proteins | sample 712P3MmetaG_FD_120478 | JGI IMG/M metagenome (GOLD analysis project Ga0182015, IMG submission 120478) | Permafrost microbial communities from Stordalen Mire, Sweden - 712P3M metaG | ecosystem: Environmental > Terrestrial > Soil > Wetlands > Permafrost | place: Sweden: Stordalen | collected...
AAAGGTGGCGGACACGGAATCATCCTTGGGGCCGGCGCCGGCGAGGCTCGCCAGATCGTCGATATGCTGCGAGACTTCAAGGTTTTTGGGGTCGAGGGCGAGCGCCTCGGCGAGTTTGGCCCGGGCCACTTCCGGATGGCACAGGATCCGCGCCTTGTCGGCATCCTGGACCAGTTTGGTAATGCCGTGCTGGTGGGCGATCTGCGCGTCGGTCGCGTATTCGCGATTGAAAGGATCCGCTTGCGACGCCTTGGAGAAGGCTTTCTCCGCCGCTTCGACGTCGCCCTTTTCTGTGGCGCGCACGCCCTCGGCATAAAACTTCTCTGCCTCCCGCCTCTGCCTGGAAGACGGTTCGGTGGGCGGCGGGGTGGTGACCGCCGGGGTGGATTGCTGGGCGTAGCCGTGTAGGGGCAGAAGCGCACACCATGCGGCAAAGAAAGCAAACGATCCCCGGCGAAATAAGCCCATGAATTTATCCTAGGTACCTGTCACCGCGGGGGCAAGTTACCATGTCCCAACTTCGCCACTGTGAGTTACTTCATGCACGATTCGATGCAACCTGCGGGTCAGGTTTGGGATGCCAGGAGTGCTTCCAGGGTGGTGGTGCAGACTTCCGGCTGGTGCTCCAGCAAAGCCTGATAGGAATAGACCCCGGTGGCTACCGCGATGGTGGGGAGCCCGTTGGCCCTGGCGGCGAAGATATCCGACGGTGTGTCGCCTACAACGCACACCGTGGCGTTGGCTCCGGCTAGCGTCACGGCCGCGGTGTGCGCGTTCGCGATCATATCGGAGCGCAGGGCGTGGCGATCGCTGAAGCCGCCAAAACGGAACCAGTCGCGCAAGCCCGCAATCTCGATTTTCATCCATCCAATCTGCTCCAGGTTGCCGGTGGCGACGCCCAAAAGCTTGCCCTTGCTCTTGAGGTGCGCCAGCATGGACAAGACGCCGGGCATTACGGTTACGCTCATCCGCTCCCGCCGCTCGCGGACACGGTTGCGCATTTGCTCGAGGATTTCTTCCAGGTGAGGCTGCCACACGTCGTCAGGGATTGCGGCGTGGTGAAAGGCGTCGCGCAGGATGCCGGTGTCGGTGCTGCCATGCACCGGCACCCCATCGATTGAGAGCGGATGGCCCATCACTGCTTCGACGCTGGAGGAGAAGGCGTCGGTGTGTACGCCACCCTGAGCGTGCAGCAGGGTTCCGTCGATGTCGAAGAGATAGGCGTCGCAGTCGTCCCAGCGGAATCCGTTGCGGATGGTAACGCTGGAGATGTCGTCCCCGGGGCCCTTCACGAAGAAGAGCTCCGGGAAGAGCTATAAGAAAAGCTCCAGAATAAGCCCCGCTCGACAGGGGCCGGAGGTCGCTCAGTCATCAGGAAAATTGTTTATGTACGAACAGTCTGCTTGTTCTCAAACACAGGGCGTTCGCCGCGCGGCGGGCGCTTGAGTCCATTACGAATTTGCTCCGGATCGAGTTTGAGTTCGGCGATCGTCCGGCGAAGTGTATTGCGGTGCATGCTTAGTTCTCGAGCAGCTTTGCACTGGTTTCCCCTGTGATTCGACAGCACTTCGAGAATGAAGCGCCGTTTGAACTCGCGCACGGCCTCGTCGTAGTGAATACCGCCGGCGTGCATCTGAGTCACAAGACTGTCCAGCTCACGTTTCACAAAAACCTCTTTCTTTTTCCTACCCGCTCGACTGCCGGGTTTGTGTTCGTCTCGCCAGTCGGGGTGCCTGGCAAGAACCAGCCCGATCCCATTATCCATTTATTGCTGAATGATTGCTGAACCGGGTTTCAGCCAATTCGGTTGTGCCATCCTCAGCGCTTCTAGCCCTTGACGAATTTCCTCACCCAGGACAAACGGTACAACATGCGACCCGCCGTGCGCCGCGCTCAAAAATGCCGGGGCCAGCCGCGAGGTAACCAACCAATTCTGCCGGGGCAAGAATGCTACTACACCCATCAGCACCAGCGTCACCACGATACAGCCTTTTACGAACCCAAAGACGGCTCCCAGCAGGCGATCCACTATGCCCAAGCCCACCTGGCGAAACAAGCCACGACACAAACGGCCCGCGATCCCCGCCAACAACATTACCAAAAGCGCAATCAACAGAAATGCGATCAGATTTGCTGCCTGACGATTCTGTACGATGCGCAAAATCCACGGCGCCAATGCTCCATAGTTGGCTGCGGCAATGAAGAGCCCGAGAATAACACCAGCCAGCGAAAATACTTCGACAAAAAATCCCTTTACGAAAGCAGAGACTACCGAGACTACGAGCACGACAATAATAAGCAGGTCGGCTAAGTTCATTCCGTAGGTTTCCTAAAACTAGGGCCGGGTTACGGGGATTTGCTTCAACTCGGGCCCAGTGATCAGGCTCAGGGCCTGCTCATATTTTTCCTGTGTCTGACGCACCACGTGATCGGGGAGCCGGGGAGCGGGGGGTTGCTTGTTCCAGCCGATGGTTTCGAGATAGTCGCGCACAAACTGCTTGTCGAATGATGGTTGCGCCGCTCCTGGGCGATATCCGTCGCTGGGCCAGAAGCGGGAAGAATCCGGTGTCAACACTTCATCGGCTAGCACGATGCCTTTGCCGGTCATACCAAACTCAAACTTGGTATCGGCGAGAATCAATCCGCGCTCAAGCGCGTGGTCAGCGGCCTTGGCATAGATGGCAAGGCTCAGCCGTCGCAGTTCCTCCGCTTTGTCGCCGCCCACCCGCGCCACCATTTGGTCGAAGGAAATATTCTCGTCGTGCTCGCCGCTCATGCTCTTGGTCGCTGGAGTAAAAATTGGTTCTGGTAAACGCTCTGACTCGCGCATTCCAGAGGGCAGAGCGATATCGCAAATCTTGCCCGTACGAGTGTAGTCCTTCCAGCCGGAACCCGACAGATATCCTCGGACAACACACTCCGCGGGAAACATCCGGGCGCGGTTGACCAACATCGAACGGCCGCGCAAGTCGTCCTGGTGCGGTTGCAGTTGTAGAGGATATTGGTCTACGTCGGCGGTTACCAGATGGTTGGGAACAATATCGCGAAGATAATCGAACCAGAAGAGAGAAATCTGCGTCAGCACCCTGCCCTTGCCGGGAATGCCAGTAGCCAGCACATAGTCGAAGGCAGAGATGCGATCGGTGGCTACCAGCAGCAGTAGATCGCCCACCGTGTACAGATCGCGCACCTTGCCCCGCGCATATAACTGCAGGTCTTCGAATTCGGTGGCGATGAGCGTGGGCAAGTTTCCGCCTCAGGAGAGAATGACTTTCCGATTGTCCGAGGTGGCGGCAGCTTTGTCAACGCAGGAAAACTTAGCCAAGGTTCAGCGATGCGGGCGCATCCCCATGGAGGCCGAAGCGTGTCAAGCGGATATCGAGGGGGTTGTACCTGCGCAGAAGAGAGAAACGGCGAGTCCCATTCTCGTCGAAAGAAAACAAAGGAAGCGCGCGGCGGTTAGGCCAAGGCCAGACGGCGCTCCGGCGCCCGATCGCGGGTGCGGTTGAGGGTGGCCTCATCCCCGCTCAGGCGGACAGATACGAGTTTGGAGACACCGGGCTCTTGCATGGTTACTCCGTAAATCAGGTCAGCCGCGGTCATCATACGTTTGGAGTGGGTTACCAGCAGAAACTGAGTCTCCGCGCTCATGCCTTTGATCATCTCCGCCAGCCGCCCCACATTGGTCTCATCGAGCGGCGCATCGACTTCGTCGAGCACGCAGAAGGGGCTGGGTGCGTATTTGAAAATTCCGACGAGCAGGGCCAACGCGGTCAGCGCCTTCTCGCCCCCTGAAAGCAGCAACACGTTTTGCAGCTTCTTGCCGGGAGGTGAGGCGACAATGTCGATGCCGCTTTCCGCGGTATTCTCTTCATCGGTCAAGCGCATGAAGCCCTGGCCGCCGCCAAAGAGGCTGGTGAATGTCTCGCTGAAGTTCTGGTTGATCCGAACGAAGGCTTCGTCGAACTTCTGCCGCGTGATCTGATCGATCTCGCGGATGGTCGATTGCGTGTTCTCAATAGCATCGACCAGGTCTTTACGCTGGGTTTCCAGAAACCCGTGACGCTCCGCTGTCTCTTTGTATTCATCGAGTGCCATCATGTTGACCGGCCCCATGGCTTCCAGTTTTTGCTTCAGGCCGCGGCAGGACTCGTCTTCCTCGGCCAACGCATTCCCTTCGAGGCGAGCCACATCTTCCGCCTGGCGGAGTTCCGAGGCTTCGACTCCGAGATCGCTGACGCAAGCAGCTTCCATGTATTCGAGCTCCACGGTCAGCTTTGCGGAATGAGCGCTGCGGGTACTGCGCGACTCGCGGAAGGTGTCCATTTCTGAACGGAGGGCCTTCAGGCTTTGTTCCAGCTCTTTCAACTGCTCGCGCAGCAGCTTAGCCTCCTCGGTCGACTGCGCCGCTTCTTCCAGCGCGCTGCTACGCACTTCGGTAAGGCGCTCGCGTTCGACGGAGAGCTGCTCGTTTTCACGGGTGCGCTGTTGTTCTTCTGCGGTCGCCGAGGCTAGCTGTTGCTCCAGTTGATTGACCCGGCGTTCCAGGTCGCCGTACATGCGATCAATGCGGGTGAAGGCCGCTTCTGCGCCGCGGCTGCGCTCTTCGAGGCCGGCCAGTAAAGCAGAGACGCTGGCTGCCTGCTGCTGCGCCTGGTCGCGCTGACGGCGCAACTCCTCCATATTCTGTTGCAGGTCAGTGACCTTGACTTCGGCTGCAGCATGGTCCGCTTCGAGAGTCGCAACCTCTTCGCGCTTCTCTTCGATCAGTGCCTGGCGGACGTTGCGCAAGTCCTTGTTGCGCTCGTTCTGCACGATCCAGTCATCCAGCCGCCGTTGCAGCCTGGCGACTTCTGCATCCATCTGCCGCAGCGCTGCGCTCTGGTTGGCGCTCTCCCGCTCGGCATTGCGCCGCTCCTCGCTGATCCTCTCCGCCTGAGCGGACAGTTCGTTCAACAGGCGCGCGAGCGAAGCGGCGCTGATTTCCGCCTGCGCCAATTCCGCTTCTACGACGTCAAGCTTTTTTTGCGTTTCGCGCAACTCGCCCTTCAAAGCCAGTGGGCCTTCCGCCCTGGGTTTACCGCCGGTGACGGTTACGTTATGAAAGCACTCTCCGGAGGGCGCGAGGAAGAACGCGTTGGGATTTTCCAGCGCCATGGTCTTGGCCAGTTCTGCATCGGGAGTGACAAAACCATCGCGTAATTTGGGCAGAATGACTTCGAGCGATCGGCCAAAACCATCCAGCACCCGTATGCAGTCTTTCAGGCGGACCACGCCGGCATGACTCTGCGCGCCGTCCTGGGTGTCACCGGCAAAGGAGAATTTTGCCTGGGAATCATCGGGGTGAACGAGGAAGGTCGCGCGCCCATCGACGTCGCTTTTGAGAAGCCGCATGCCTTCGTGAGCAGCATCCCAACTGGTGACCACGATGTAATTCAACTCGTCGCGCAAAAAGGCATCCACTACGGTTTCGTATTCGGTGTTCACTTCGAGAAAGTCCGCGAGTGTGCCAACGGGCGCGAGGCCGCCACCGAGAGAATTGGATTTGAGGAGCTTGCGGACGGTGTCGGTGGAATAACTGTGCTCACGAATGAGCGATTGCAGCGAGTTTCGCCGGCCGCTCAGGGTTGCCATTTCGGCACGTAACCGGTCGCCATTGAGCTTGGTGGCAACCTCTTCATGGCGACGGGTCTCGGTTTCGGTTCGCAGTGCAGCGAGCTCGTTTTCCAGGCGCAGGAGCTGATCAGTCACTGACTCAAATTTGAGCGAAATCTGCCCGCGCTCTGAGCCCAATGCCGTGAGCTCCCCGCTGGCGGAGGTGATTTCTGACGACAGCCGTTCGGCGTCCTGCTCTAGCGCGGCCAGCGACTCTTCTGCGTTTATGGTCTGGTTACGTGCATGGCCTGCCTGGGTAAGCAACTGCATGGCGTAGCGGCGTGCCGTCTCCAGCCGCTGTTCCGCGCCATTGACGGCTCCCGCTGCTTCTCGTGCCTGCTCCTGGCGCAGACTGGACTCTTCACGGACGCTGGCAGCCTCAGACGCGGCGGTTTCGAGGAAACTCCGGTGAGACTCCCGTTCCACGATCAACCCTTGCAGGTGCAGCCGAGCCTGCTCCAGTTCCGCTGCGCCGGCTGCGGCACGGGTTTGCAATTCTGCGATCCGCTCCTGGTTGGCTATTTCTCGCGTGGTTGCGCGTTCCAGCTCGACCGAAGACTGGGTGGCGCGGGCGTTGGCCTCTTTCGCGCTCGAGTCCAATTGATATCCGCGTGCCATACCCGAGGAATAGTCCGTCTCGAGTGCGCCGATCTGTTCGCTCCCCTGGTCGATCTGGGTTCCCAGTTCGGCGATCTCGACGGTCAGCGCGGCCTGTTCGGCGTCCATCTGGGTAATGCGGCTGGCCAATACCACGCGCAGCCGCGCCCGCATCTCGTCGCGCAGGGCGGCGTAGCGCTCTGCTTTGGCGGCCTGCCGCTTGAGCGTACCCATCTGCCGCGTCACTTCTTCAAAAATGTCATCCACGCGGGAGAGGTTCTGCTTGGCCTGCTCCAGGCGAAGCTCAGAAAGCCGCTTTCTGGTTTTGAAGCGAGTAATGCCGGCGGCCTCTTCAATAATGGCGCGGCGGTCATGGGGCTTGGAGCTGAGCAACTGCCCAATTCGTTCCTGCTCGATAATCGCGTAGGATTCGGGACCGAGGCCGGTGCCCATAAAGATGTCCTGAATGTCGCGCAGACGGCAAAGCTTGCCGTTGAGCAGATATTCGCTTTCACCGGTGCGAAACAGACGCCGGGTCACGACGATTTCGCCATGTCGTGCCGGAGTGCGCTGGAACCGTCTGCGGCGCACCTTGAGCACTACCGAACTCCCGTTCTCGACAGGCGGTTCTGGTGTCGTTTCGGGGCGGACTTCGCCTTCGGCGGCAGGTTCGTCGCCTTCCAGCAGGGAACCGGGCTGTACTTCGGCGATACTTTCTTCGGTTTCCGCGGCTCGCTCGCCACGAAGTTTCTCTTCGTCCCAGTCAGTCGTGACCAGTTCGCTGAGATCGACTCCGGTCTCCCCCGCATCGAGCAAGGGGCCTTCCGCGTAGGCGTCGGGATCAATGAGGGAGAGGGACACCTCCGCCATGCCGAGGGATTTGCGCTCCCGGGTACCGGCAAAGATGACGTCTTCCATTTTGGTGCCGCGCAGAGACTTAGCCGACTGTTCGCCCAGAACCCAACTCACCGCATCCAGAATGTTCGATTTGCCGCAGCCATTGGGGCCCACCACGACGGCAATGCCCTGGCCGGGAAGAGTCACTTCTGTGCGATCACAAAATGACTTGAAGCCGAGCATTTGGATTTTCTTAAGCTTCAACATGGGCGTGTCCCTCGGGTCGCCCGGGCAGCGCTTGTGGCGCGGCGACGACTGGCCTTAGAAAAGACTCTAGCGTTCGTGCTCTTGTGAAGCAACATGGAGACCCCAACATGTTGTGGATAAACCGTGCACAACCCAATGCGTGGGCCCTTACAGATAGCAAATTGGTCCAGAGTGTCTCTTTCGTTGGCCCGACTGTCCCGTCGCGGTTTGCGCAAGAAGGTTGCCCGGGATGCGCCCCTGAGATATGACCAAAGTGCAACTACTGGAAGGCTATTCCTGCACCGTCAAGGTTACAAGTGACGTTCGGGGCACGTGCTTAAGTTGCTGATTGCGGAGCAAATGCGCGGTTGTAATTTTGTGGCCTGGAACGACTCGGCGGCGAGGCCGCCAGGAAAGAGTGTCTGGATTCAAGGCTGAACATGTTGCAAAAAAGATATCGCTTGCGGAGTACCTACTCTCCTGGAACGCTCTAGGGCTTCATGGTAGGGCGCAGCAGGACTTCGCTGACAAAGGAGGTCGGCGCCTGGGTTACCAGCATGGCGACCACCTGGGCGACGTCTTCCGGCTGGATCATCCGGGTTCGATCTTTGCTGCTGCCGGCAGCGCCAAAGTGCGTGTTCACCGAACCGGGTGCAATTACCGAAGCGCGCACGTTGTATTGCCGCAGTTCCTCGGCAACGGAATAGGTCAGCCCGTTCAACCCCCACTTGGAGGCGGCATAGGCGGCCCCTTCGGGAAGCACATTCTTTCCCGCCAGGGATGAGATGTTGATGATATGGCCAGATCCCGCCTTGATCATGATCGGGGCGAGCGCTCGAATCGTCAGGTAGGGCGCCCTTAGATTGGTAAGCATCATCTGGTCCCACTCGTCGACGGGGAGATCCACCAGCGGTTTGCGCAGTACAGAGACACCGGCATTGTTTACCAGGATGTCGCAACGGCCGCACTCCTTGGCGACCCTGTCCCCCAGGGCCGCGACCGCATTTGCGTCAGTCAGGTCGCACCGCGCGACGAGCGCTTTTCCCCCGTGCTGCTCGATGGCTGCTCTTACCTGGTCCAGCCTGGCTTGGTCGCGGGCAGTGAGCACCAGCGTGGCTCCCATCCGTGCGAGCCGGAGAGCGATGGCTTCACCGATACCGCGCGCCGCACCCGTGACCACCGCCACCTGATTGCCTAACGGAGCTGCCTGGCTTGCTGCAGCGGATGTGTTTGTCATCGCTTGGTACCTCTTTCGCTTCGATGCATAGAAAGATCATGCTGCCACAAGCGTGGATACCGAGCCGGCAATGGGAGTGTGCCGCGGACGTTCGACATAGGAAATGGAAGGCGCCTTTTTGTAACTCAAACACGCCTTTCGGGCTCTCGGCGGTTGGTCACGACGGCAGCCTCCAATTGCTTTACTTGTCAGAAGCGAGAACCGTTTCTATAATCCATCCACAGCTAATCGGTATGACTCTGGTTTTTCTCACCGCGGTCTGTCCCTAAAGCGAAGGATCAAAGCGTTTAGCCCAGACATTACTTTTCCGGTTGGTATCCCATCAAGCATGAGAGACTTTCGGCTGTACGGTCATGATTGCTGAGCGCTGCGTTTATCCGATTCCCGCATCTCCTAGGAGCGTTGCATGAAGAAGTCCGCCCTTGCTTCCTTGCTGGCCTTGGCCACCCTCTTGCCGGGCACAGTGTCTATGGTCTACGCCCAAGCAGCCTCGACAGCTGGTCAGATCACGATCAAAGACCCGCAGGAATATACCGACTACACCAATGCCGTTGGGCAGGCGACGCCGGCCGCTAAGGCAGCAGCCATTGAGGCATTCCTGACCAAGTATCCCAACTCGGTGGTCAAGACCGAGCTGCTGCAAACGCTCATGCTTGCCTACCAGGGCGACATGGCAAAGATGTTGGACGCTGCGGACCGGCTGCTTGCGGCGGACCCGGGTAATCTTCGGGCGCTCGCAACTGCGGTGTATATCGAAACAACCCAGGCCAAACAAAAGACCACGCCCGCCGATGCTCAGCCGCTTTTCGATAAGGCTGCTGCCGAGGCCCAGACGGGCCTCACCGCCCCCAAGTCGGCTGGCATGTCGGATGCCGACTACCAGCAGCTGAAAACTGCTACCGTGCCCATCTTCAATAGTGCGATCGCGCAGGATGACCAAAACAAGAAGGATTTTGCCGGAGCCACTACCGCTTTCACCAATGAACTGAAAGCCTATCCTGACCCGAAGCTGACGCAAGCTGGCCCCGGACTCAACGATACCTATCTTCTCGGCCAAGCCTACGCGCAGCAAACGCCACCAGATCTGAAGAACGCGGTTTGGTTTCTAACCCGGGCGGCTCAGTACGCTCCCCCGCAGGCGAAGCCAACGATTGAAAAGGCGGCGGAGTACTTCTACAACAAGTACCACGGGTCGATGGACGGCTATCCGGCCATCCAGGCGTTGGCTCTGGCCAACCTTTTTCCGACGGCGGACTACAATCCGACCCCCGCTCCGCCCCCGCCATCCCCGGCCGACCTGGCTGCGCAGACGGTTGCCTCTACGCCTGATCTCAAGACCCTCAGCCTGGGCGACAAGGAATTCATTCTCTTCAACGGCAAGCCGGAAGACGCTGAGAAGGTTTGGGCGGTGATGAAGGGACAACGAGTTCAGGTGCCGGCAATGATCGTCTCGGCAACTGCTGACTCGGTGCAGGTTGCGGTTACGGAAGACTCCAAGCAGAGCAACAAGGCGGACTTCACGATCAATATGAAGGCCCCGCTCAAGACTGTTCCTGCCATTGGCGCCACCGTCACCTTCGACGCCACGTTCGACTCCTACGTAGCTACTCCGCCGATGATCACCCTCATCGACGGCGAGCCACCGGCTAAGGCGCCGGCAGCTCGTCACCGGGCGCGCTAAACCTGTACGCTGCAGGGGCAACTCGGTGTTGCCCCTGCGAATGAATGCGCAACTCCGCTTTAGCTTCGCGTTCGATAGCTTCCGAAAGTCTTTCGACAATCTGTCTTTTGAGTATCAAGGTATGCTCACCCGCGCATATCGGTGACGAATGCCCCGTCGACCCCATGGTAGAGTTTGGGAGTCGATGCCGAGAATCATGCCCACGCTTCGGCCTCTGCTGCTCGCCGTGCTTGCCGTGCAGGGCCTTTCTGTTTTCGCGCAGACGCCGCGGCCACCCGCACAGGAGCTGTTTCCCGGTGTCACCACCACGCCAACGAACGATGTCTTTCCCGGCGTTGTGTCGGTACCCATCGGAACCACGCCCCTCGCCGCGGCACCGTCGGTGATCGGGCTCGAACACCTTGAGCCGGCGCAGATGAGCGCTGCCGACAACGAAGTGGTCTCCAATCTGAGCCCCGAGCTCTCCCGGCAGGCAGCCCTGGCAAATTTCGATATCAGCAACTCAGATTGGCACTATCAGCAGGTCGTCTGCCCGGCATTCCCTGACTACGTGTTTCTGGCTTTCACCCACGGGCCGGATCCGAACGGATCCTCGCGGTTCGCGGCCATGCTGCCGCGCGACAGCGCAGGGGTGCGCATCGTCTCCACGTATGCCCATGGCCTGCTGCCGTTTGATGTGTCGTGGAACCGGCCGGGCACGTTCGAGGTCTTCAACGGCATCCTGCGCCATGAACGCGGTCAATTGCCCCTGAGCAGGGCGCCCAACTGGCTGCTGATTTCTATGTGCTATGCCGAGTTGAGCGGTTACCCGGTCCAGGTGCTGGCCTCGCTTCCCAACCCCGAACCGACGCTGGACATGTTGCGGCTCGACGGGAACCGGCCGCAAATGTGGATCGAGGCCGATCAGAGCGCCGATGTCACCTTCAGCGATGTTTCGCGCCCCAGTACCACCTCGAATTGGAGTCTCCACTTCGATCGCCACGGCCAGATCACTTCTGCCGGGCGGAGCCTCTCGCGCCAGGCTTCTATCATTGCCTTGAAGCCCTGAGTAATTTTCGCTAGCCCGGTTAGGGCACAGATCGAGTTCTTCCTCACACGGTAGAGCCACGGTTCTTGAGGGCAATCGCTACTCACCCAGCATCAGACGTTCAATCGCGATGGCCCGCCCCGTTGCCCCGTCACACTCCACTAAAGCCGCACACATCCGCGGATCTCCCTTGGCCGCTTCGAATTTTGCTGGCATGCCGGTGAGGAAGCGGGCTAATACATGCTCTTTTTCCACACCGATCACGCTATCGAAGGGTCCGCTCATGCCCACATCGGTCTGGTAGGCCGTACCCCCGGGCAGTACACGCTGGTCAGCAGTGGGTACGTGCGTGTGGGTGCCGATTACCGCGGTAACCCTTCCGTCTAGGTACCACCCCATCGCGACTTTCTCCGAAGTGGCCTCGGCATGGAAGTCGACAAAGATTACCTTGGCAGTGATTTTTCGCAGCAGGGCATCTGCCGTACGGAAGGGATCGTCGAGGGTTGCCATGAAGACACGGCCCTGCAGGTTGATGACGGCGTAGGTCTGTCCTGAGGGCAGCTCGCCCTGATAGTATCCATGCCCCGGTGTGCCCGTGACATAGTTGGCCGGGCGCAGTACCCGCCTGGGGCGATCATGGCTGTCTTCGGGCGCAGACTGCATATATTCGATGATTTCGCGCTTGTCCCACACGTGATTGCCAGTAGTCAGCACGTGCGCGCCCTGGTCGAAGAGTTCGTCGGCAATCCCCGCAGTCAGGCCGAAGCCGCCGGCCGCGTTCTCGGCGTTGACCACCACCAGGTCGACAGCCCGTTGCTCGACCAGGGGAGCAAGGTGCTCGCCGACTATCCGCCGTCCGGCATGGCCAAAGACGTCACCGACAAAAAGAATGCGCAAAAATAAGCCTCCGTACGAGTCTGATACACAAATGATCCTGCGACGGGTACGAAATGGTCATGGTTACCTGTTTGGGAATCTGCAACCTTGGAAGTGACTAACGTGCCATCGGAGGGACATGCCCTTTCCGCTTCCGTTATGGTAGCGTTCGTGCATGGCTGTTAACTGTAGATTTGCTACCGGAGTTCACGTGCTGGTTCTGCTCGCTTCCGAGCCGAGCTCATTGCAAACATCAACCGATATAGCGGAAAAGCTGGACACCAACCCTGTAGTCGTTCGCCGCGTGCTTGCCTCATTGCAGCAAGCCAAGCTGATCGAGAGTCAGAAGGGGCCAACGGGTGGTTCACGGCTGCTGAAATCTCCTAAGGCCATCTCGCTGGCGGATGTTTACAAGGCAGTCGAGACTGGGTCGCTCTTTCACACTCCGAATGTTCGCGCCGCGGCGGCTTTGCGTGTCAATGCCGCGCTGCAAAAGATCTTCTCCGGCTCCATGATAGCGCTG
>Ga0182015_10005793_pt1 | contig 12675 bp, 9 predicted proteins | sample 712P3MmetaG_FD_120478 | JGI IMG/M metagenome (GOLD analysis project Ga0182015, IMG submission 120478) | Permafrost microbial communities from Stordalen Mire, Sweden - 712P3M metaG | ecosystem: Environmental > Terrestrial > Soil > Wetlands > Permafrost | place: Sweden: Stordalen | collected...
ACGACGAGCACGACGAGCACGACGAGCACGACGAGCACGACGATTCCCGCGGCGGCGAGCACGCTCGGGCCGCCGAGCCCAGCTGTGCAGTCGCTTCCTTCATACGACCCGAGGGCCTGCCCCGGAGCGTGAGCCCTGTGGGCCGCCCTCAGCTGTGTGCGGGCGAGCTGTCGCGAACGAGTGTCGCTATGAGTGCCTCGAGCTGTTCTTGATCCAAGGGGCGGGCGAGCAAGAATCCCTGGGCCCGGTTGCAGCCCGCCCGCCTCACCGCCTCGAGCTGGTTGTCGACCTCGACTCCTTCTGCTACGACTTCGAGCCCCAAGCTCCGGCCGAGCGAGACGAGGGTCTCTAGGACCGAGGCGTCCTCGGGTGACTTCGAGACCGAGGAGACGAAGGACCGGTCGATCTTGAGCACATCGACGGGGAAGCGGCGCAGCGAGGTGAGCGAGGAGTAGCCGGTGCCGAAGTCGTCGACAGAAAGGCGGACCCCGAGGCTCTTTAGCTTGGACATGCGGTCTACGACGGCCTGCGGGTTGTGCATCATCGCCGTCTCGGTGACCTCGAGCACGAGGTGTGAGGGGTCGAGCCAGCTTTTCGCCAGTGCCCCGGCGACGTCGGTCACGATGGCGTCGGACTCGAGCTGGCGTGCCGAGAGGTTCACTGCGACCTCGAGGCAGATCCCCTGGCGCTGCCATCCGGCGGCGACGCGGCAGGCCTCGGACAGGACGTAACGGCCGAGGTCGGCGATGAGGCGCCCCGACGCCTCCGCCGCGGGGATGAACTCGCTCGGAGCAAGTAGGCCTCTTTGCGGGTGCTGCCAGCGCACCAGGGCCTCCATGGCGCAGATGTCGCCGTTGTCCAGGTCGAATATCGGCTGGTAGTGGATCCGCAACTGGTTCCCGTGGATCGCTGCCGCGAGGTCCATCTCCAGCTGCAGGCGTGCCTGGTCGACATGGCGCATGCGGGGTCGGAAGCTCACGCAGCGGTTCTTGCCCGAGCTCTTCGCTTTGTACATGGCGAGGTCGGCCTCCTGCAACAGGTTCTCGGCAGAGCCCTCCGAGGCCGTGGCTATCCCGATGCTCGCGCTGACGAGGTACTCGCGGCCGTCGAGCTTGACCGCGGGATGCAGCACGGCCTGGACGCGCTCGGCCAAGAGCTCGGAAGCGTCCGACAGCGTCCCGTTCTCGACGAGCACGACGAACTCGTCGCCGCCGAGGCGTCCGACCGTGTCGGCGTCCCGGGGTCACCCGGCTGAGGCGGCTCGCCACCGCAGCCAGCAGCTCGTCTCCGGTTGCATGCCCGAAGCCGTCGTTTATCTCCTTGAAGTTGTCGAGGTCTATGAACAACAAGGAAACCGAGCCGTGCGTCCTCTTCGCGCTGGCAAGCATCCGCTCGGCCCGGTCGAGCACAAGGGCGCGGTTTGGCAGCCCCGTGAGCGGGTCGTGGAGAGCCTGGTGGCGAAGCTGCTGCTCGAGGTCCCGGCGTTCGGTGATGTCGGTGATCGACCCGACGAGGCGCGTCGCCGGTAGTGGCGTTCCGGGTATCGCGAGGGCGCGGCAGTGCACCCAGCGGTAGCTGCCGTCGGCGCTCGCCAGCCGGTGCTCGGACTCGAGCGCCCCTGAGCGACCGCTCCAGCACTCCTCGAGGCCGCCTTCGAGCTCCGCTTTGTCGTCCCGGTGCACCCTTCCTAGCCATTCGGCGGGGCTGGTGCCGATCTCCTCAGGCCCGCAACCGACGACCTGCTTCCAGCGGTCTGACAGCACGATGCGACCGGCAATCAGGTCCCAGTCCCACAGTCCGTCGTTGGCGGCACGGGCGGCCAGCGCGTAGCGCTCTTCACTCGAGCGCAGGGAACGGACGGTGTCCTCCTTGTCGAGGGCCATGCTCAACAGCGCCGCGCACTGGAAATAGAAGTCGTGACCGGTGGCGACGGTCGACTCGAGCGGACCGACGAGGGCGAGCAGGCCCCAGTCCTTGGTGGCGGTTCTCAGCGGCAGCACGATGGTGATCTCTGCCGCGGCTGGGTCGGCGAGCGAGACGAGCCGCGAGGGCGGGAACGACTCGATCCCGAGGCTCGCCCCGACCGGGAGCCTGGTGCCGGGATCCGTGGCGAACGACCCCGTGAGCTCGATGCTGGTCTCCGCCTTGGCGTCCTCGAGATCTCCCGGGCCTGCCTGTCGCCACAGGCCGAGATAGGCGGCCCGCACCCGCGTCTGGGTCAAGAAGGGCAGCCCACCTTGGGCATTGGCCGGGTCCCGGAGAAGGTCGAGGCTGATGTGGTAGTCGTCCCGAAGCGAGTGGTCGAGCTGGCGCCGCTCGCTCTCCTGCTCGGTGGCATAGGCCCGGGTCAGGGCAAGAGAGATCTCGCCGATACGGCGGGCGAGGTCGGCACCCCCACCCGGGCGGGGAGCGAGGCGGAGGCCGAAGACGCGGGCGCACTCGATCCCGGCCGTGACGACGTCGAAACGCCCCGTCGCCCTGCACAGCTCCTCGGTAACGACTGCGAGCTGGGCGGTCAGCTCCGCTGAGAGCCGCTCGCCGGGCGCCTCGAGGACAGCAGTGATTATCTCCCCGGCGCGGGTGGCCACCTTCGCGGCCTCAGCCTGCTCGGCACCTTGCTCGGTCAAGATTTCCACGAGCATCGAGCGAAGGTCGCTATCGCCCGCGACGCGGGTTGTCTCCTCCGAAAAAGCCGACGGCCTCGGGCCGCGGACCTTATCACCGTGGGCACATCCGCACGAGGTGCGCACGACCAGGCGGGTCGGGACCCTGTAGTGGATCGAGCGCGTCGCCTCGTCATCGCTGAGCTCGAGGACAAGCCGGGCTGCCTTGGCGCCGATGGCGGCCAGGTCCTGGCGGACACTTGACAGTGCCGGGGTGGTCAGCGCCCCGACTTCGGTGTCGTCAAAGCCGACTATCGCCTGGTCGAGCGGGAGCGAGAGCCCGGCGGCCTTGAGCACGGTCATCAGGCCGATGGCGTTGTAGTCCGTCGCCGCGACGACGGCGCTCGAGGGAAGGCCCGCGGCGAGCATGGCTTCGCCGGCCTCGGCACCGCCGCGCTCGACGTTGTCGGAGACCTTGTACAACAAGGCGGCGTCGGGTTCAATTCCATGTCGGGCAAGACATTGGCGATAGGCGTCGTAGCGTTCCCGGATGTCGCTTTGCCCCAAGTTGCCGGCGAAGGCGATTCGGCGGTGGCCGTGATCGAGGAGATGGTCGATCACGGCGATGACCCCCGAGCGGTTGTCCGAAGAGACCACCGGGCAGGCGAGCCCGTCTATCTCGTTACTCACGAGCACGACGGGGATCCCCGCGGCTCGTAGCCCGAACAGGTAGGTGGAGTCGACGGCGTTCACGAGCGCGATCACACCCGCGAAGTGCTCCCAGCCCACTTTGCTGCGAAAGCGTGAGACGGCACGGTCGACATCAGCGTCGCCTGGGTCAAAGGTCTGGATACCTACCACGCCAGCCCCGGCGCGCGCCGCCACCGCTGTGACCCCGGAGAGCACCCCGCCGAAAAAGGCGGTCGTCATGAGCGGGGAAAGGACGCCTATGACCAAGCTCTCGTCGTTCGAGCGTGTGTGCTCCCGGAGGGGGAATTGAGGCACGATAGTTGTATCGACATTACCTAGAACCCACTTGAGCTGCGCATTTGCCTGCGAACGGTCGCCGTTTTGCGGCTCTTGGGCGCGCCTTGGCCAAGCGGCCGCGCCTGTGCCGGTAAAGGGCGACTAAATGGGGCCGAGCGAGGCCGGGAGAGGATGGCCGGTACCGGTCACGGCAATCTTGACCACGTGGGCGATGTCGGCAGACGAGCGCCCGATGTGCAGCTCGTAGGTGCCCGGGTCGACGTACCAGCCCGGCTCGGACCGGTGCAGGGAGACCGGTATCTCGCTGTGGTGGAACACGGCGGCGGGCATCTCGGCATGTAGCGACGGCCACTTGGTGTCGGCGACGTCGTAGTAGGCGAACGAGCGCTCGCCGAGCTCGAGCGTCACCGTCGTCGTCTCTCCGGGCTCCAGCCATACCTTGGCGAAGGCACGCAGCTCCTTATAGGCGCGAAAGCGCCCGCCGGGCCTGCGCGAATCGGCCCCCGGCGGCGCCACGTAGAGCTGCACCACCTCGGCGCCCCGGCGCTGCCCGGTGTTGGTCACCGGCACTTCCAGGCTCAAAGTGCCGCCCGGGCCCAAATTTCGTGCCGAGACGCTCGGATTGCCGATTGCAAAGCTCGAGTAGGAAAGTCCGTGGCCGAAGGCGAAGCGCACCGGCAGCTGGCGCGTCTCGTACCAGCGGTAGCCGATGAGCAGGCCCTCGCCGTAGCGGACCGTGCTCGACTCCGCGGGGAAGTTGCCGAACGCGGGCGTGTGCTCGAGGCGAATGGGAAACGTCGTCGGGAGACGCCCTGCGGGCTCGGCATCGCCAAACAGCACGTCGACGATGGCGTTCGCCAGCTCCTGGCCTCCGAACCAGGTCTGCAGGATCGCCGCCGCGCCCCCGGCCCAGTCGAGGCTGACCGGGGCGCCGGAGTTGACGACGACGGCGCAGCGAGGATGAGCCGAAACCACCCGCTCGCCCAGCTCGCCCTGGTTGCGGGGGAGATCCATCGTCTCGCGGTCGTGGCCTTCGCTCTCCCAGGCGCCATCGGTCCCGACGATGAGGATGACCGCGTCGGCGCCTTGGAGCACGGAGACCGCCTCCTCGATGCTGGCGGCGTCGGCGACGCCGTCGGCAGCGACTCCGGGCGCGTAGGTGATCTCGAGCGCGTCTCCCAGGCGTTCGCGGAGCACCTTCAGGGGCGAGGTCACGTAATGGGGCACGACGCGGGCGCTGCCTCCTCCCATGATGGCGAGATGCTCCGCGTTCGGCCCGACGACCGCGATGCGGCGCAGCTTGGGCGCATCGAAGGGGAGCAGACCGTCGTTAGAGAGCAGCACCATCCCGTCCGCGGCGGCGCGGCGTACGAAGAGTCGGTCATCTTCTCGGTCCTCAGGATGCTCGTCGACCGCCGCGTCGTCGAGGGCGCCGATGCTGTCGAAGACCGTGAGCATGCGGCCCACCATGGCGTCGAGGACGGACTCGTCGAGCTGGCCAGAGCGCACCGCCTCCACGAGCGCAGGGCCGAAGGCGCGGGCGGGGGCGGGCATCTCCAAGTCGAGGCCCGCGCTGGCGGCTTCCACCGTCCCGGCGATGCCGCGCCAGTCGGTCATGACGAAGCCGGCGAAGCCCCACTCGGTGCGCAGGACGTCGCTCAAGAGACGGGCATCGTTGGTGACGAAGCGACCGTTGACGCGGTTGTAGGCCGTCATGACCGCCAGCACGCCGGCGACACGGACGCCGTACTCGAACGGCAACAGGTAGAGCTCTCGCAGCGTCCGCTCGTCGATCTCCGACGAGCAGGTGTTGCGCTCGAACTCGGACTCGTTGCCGACAAGGTGCTTGATCGTCGCCGCCACGCCGAGGCCCTGCACCCCTTCGATGAACGCGGCGGCCAGGACTCCCGTCAGGACGGGGTCTTCAGAGAAACACTCGAAATTCCGCCCCGCGAGGGGATGGCGGTGCAGGTTCACCGTTGGGGCGAGCAGGACCCGGGCGCCCTTTTCGAGAGCCTGGCGGGCCACGATCACGCTTGCCTGCTTTACGAGCGACGGGTCGAAGCTCGCGCCGAGTGAGGTTCCCGAGGGGATGCAGACCGACGGCGTGATGCTCGTGTGGTCAACGGTGTCGCCGCGGGCGCCGTTCGGGCCATCGGTCGTCTTGACCTGCGCTAGGGACAGGCGGGGGCAGCCAGCAGTGCGCCAGGTGTCGACCCCGACTGTGAGCGCGGCCTTCTCCTCGAGCGTGAGGGCGCCCGTGAGCATTCCGATGTCTCGCGGCGAGCCAAGCTCTGCCTTGGACCCAGTTTCTGGCACGACGTGCGCTCCTTCGTGTTGTGCGCCGACTCGTCACCCGCTCGAGGCTCGCGCCTTTTAAGTATCGCGTTCGGCTGCCCAGTCCGTGACGACTCGCTGACCGCGTGGGTGCGATAGGTCATGTGCGAAGCCGAGCTCCTCGCAGGCTGGCGCTCGCGAGGAAGAACGCACATACCGGCGGTGTCCCCGGTAGATTCCAGCTGGTTTCCCGATCGACAAGTTTCGCCAGCTGGTCGACCCACCGAGCAACCCCGCGCGAGACGCGGCCAGGCGATGACGGAGGGGGCAACGTGGTCAGTGAGGAATACGGCGACGCGCTGGTCCGCCAGCGCGCGCAAGTCAGCGACGGGCTCTTTTCTGCTGTCCGCCGGCTGGGGTGGTCTGCAGACCACCTTATGATTGACCGGGAGCGCCGGCTCCGAGAGCTGCTGCGATGGGCGACCGAGCGCTCCGCGTTCCATGCCGGGCGCCTCGCCGAGGTCGATCTCACCGGCTTCACGGAGGCGGATCTGGCCTCGCTGCCGACAATGACGAAGGCAGATCTCATGGGCAACTTTGACCAGGTGATCACCGACCCGGCGCTCAATCTCGAGCTGGTCAACGAGCACGTCGACGGCTTCACCGACGACGCCTACCTCCTCGACAAGTACCGAGTCATCACCACGAGCGGCACGACCGGAGCGCGGGGACTGTTCGTCTACGGGTGGGATGACTGGGTCAACTTCGTCCTCATCGCCACGCGCTGGCGGGGCCGGCTCGACGACGGGCTCCCGCTTAATGCTCCCGTCGGCTCGCTTTTCACCAACGACGCGAGACATCTTTCCGGGGCACTTCACGCCTTTTCGAGAGGGCTTTCCGGCGAGGAGGCTCCGCCGGTCACGCATCTGCCCGTCTCGTCGATGTCATTGCCCGAGATCGTGGCAGGGCTCAACGCGGCTCAGCCCTTGGTGCTGCAGGGCTATCCGAGCGCAGTGCACCTGCTAGCCCGCGAGGCTGAAGCGGGCCGGCTCAAGATAAATCCGAAGCGGGTGGCAACCTGCGGAGAGCAGTGCACTGCGCAGGCCAGGGCTGCTGTCGCCGAGGTCTGGGGACTCGAGATATACGACTATTGGGGGTGTTCAGAAGGCGTGTACGCCTTTCCGTGTGCGACAGGCAGGGCCATGCATCTTCCTGACGATCTCGTCATCATCGAGCCTGTTGACCGGCACGGCCATGTGGTGGCGGCTGGCCAGCCCGCGGACAAGATCCTTTTGACCAACCTCTACAACCGCGTTCAGCCGCTCATTCGCTATGAGATCACCGATGCCATGACGCTCGTCTCCGAAGCCTGCGAGTGCGGTTGCGCCCATCGGCGGATCAGTGACCTGGCGGGACGCACTGACAGCTTTTTCGTCTACGACGACAACGCGGCCGTCCACTGGCTGGGCATGACGACAGTGCTGCTCGTCAATCCGAAGGTCATGGAGTTCCAGGTGACGCAGTCCCCGCGTGGAGTCGATGTCTCAGTTGTCGCGAAACGAGATTGTGACACCGAAGCTCTCAGGCTCGGCCTTGTCGACTTGTTGCGCAGGTCCGGGCTGGCCGAGCCGCAAGTCACGATCACACAGGTGGAAGCGTTGGGCAGGATGTGGTCCGGGAAGTTGCGGCAGTTTCAACCGCTGTGAGTGCCCTCCCGGCGCAGGCGGCCGCCCGGTGCGGTGCTCCTTCGCCGTCACGACAGATGCGCCAGAGCGCCGGCGCCGGTGCGCTATCGATGGGCCTAGGACTGCGAGAGACCTTCCGATGAGCTCTCGTTCGTGGCAGAGCGCGAGGTCGGTCGAGGACCCCGCGCTCTGCTCGCAGCTCGAGGCTCAGCCTGCTACAGCGATGTTCTGCAGCGAAGGGTTGTCGTAGCCATCCCAGGGGTCGCCCAGGTAGGGGAACGAGCTCGGATAGCTGAGGCCGGCAGATGACAGGCTGGCGACGGTGGTCGGCTCAGTGCTGCCGACGTCGAAGAGAAGCCCGGCAGCACCGTCCGGGGTGAATTTCACCACGTCGCCCAAAAGTGCCCCGGCAACCGCCTTCAGTTCGATGCTGACGACGTCGTCGAACACTCGGCGCCCGTTGGGGAAGCCGGCATTGTCTCCGCCCACCACACCCAGGATGTTCACTGCCGAGGGCGAGGTCGGGGGGATGGCGACGTTGAGCCGCAACATGTCTGCCTTCCTCGATCCGGTGTAGTTCTGGAATCCGGCGAACAGACCGGCCGGCACCCCTGTGAGGAGGACCGCATCGAGGTCGGGGCGAGTGTTGGTCGTATCCGCGCAGTATGCGGCGAGATTCGCGAAAGCGCCCGGGTAGAGCACGTTGAGAAGCGACGCCAGGGCACGGTGGTCGTAGAAGGTCGCGAACTGGGCGTCGTCAGCAGGCGCCTGGTGGTTCCAGTAGTCCTTCTGGCCCATCGGGATGATTACCTCGTTGATGAGCGGGTTGCCGAGGCGTGAGACCTGCATCCACGGCCCCGCCCAGAAGCCGTCGTAGCCACCTATGAATTCCTTCTGGCGGCTGGCTGTGGTCCAGACTCCGATCACGGCGTCCTTTGCCGTGTAGGAGCCCGGCGTGTCGCCACCCGAGGTCAGGTCCGCGATCGGCACCTGGATGGCGATGCTGCGGACGTTTAACCCGGCAAGGGTGTTTATGCCCGCGGTGGCGGGCCTTTGAGTAAGAAGTCGGGCTGGAAAGGACGCAGGTCGCCGAGGTCGAAGATGGAGCCGAGATCGACATAGAAGCCGTCCGCGCGTTGACCTGCGAAAACAAGGCTGCCGTTACCGAGCGGTTGGATGGCCTCAGCCGTCAAAGGCGCGTAGCTCGGGATCGAGTTCCTGCCCACGTTGCACGGCGGGCAGGGCAGGTTCTCCCCGAGGAGGCGGCTGCCGTGATGGTCCGCCCGGGTCACCGAGTAGAACTGCTTGCGGTTCCAGTTCTTGCTGCTAAGTGTCGTGATCTGTCCGGTGTTGTACAAGAAGATGTCATTGGGCCTGGTGTCGGTCAGGACAGTGTTGAACTGGAACTGGTAGGTCGGCGTCGTTGTCGTTGTCGATGTGAATCTCGTAGAGGATGTCGTTGCCGAACTCGTAGAAATTGGGCCCTCCCGCAGGCTGCTGGAGGGGCACGTAGTTGGCGATGATCGTGACCGTGCTTGGATTGTTCGGGCTCACGAAGGCATACAGGTCCGTGCTATCGGCCACTGGGTCCTTCGAGATCTCGGGTGCTTCTCGGTGAGAAGACATTGTTTTGCACCTCGCGTCTGTGTGATTTCGGTTCGTTTGGACTGAGAACGCAGCCGGTCCGGCTGCGGGGTAGCTCTGCTTGACGGCTAGGACGGCCCGGTTCAGCCGGCCTCACGGACCAGCCGGGCCACGAGTGCCCGGTCGCTGCGGATGACCTCGCGGGTGCCCACCATGAGGTGCACCTCGCAGGTGGCCGCGTCGGGGATGTGGACCACGAGCGGTCCGCTCGCGGCGCGACCGGTTGGTGTCGCCACCCCGTTGGCGTGGACGGTGGCCGCCTTGCGCGAGACCCGGACCCGGCCGGGAATTGTCGGCACGGCGCCAGCAAGGCCGGCCGCGGCGACCCCGGCGCCACTTCGCTTCAAGAACGCCCGTCGGGAGATGCTTGTCACTTGATGACCTCCTAGTGCCTGGTTTTAGGTTGCCCCGCCATCTGAGTACGGCACCGTGTGGAGATCGGGATAAGACGAGCTTCGAACGACACCCAGCCGCCCGCAGGTTCGGGCCGCGGGCCGCCTCAGGCAGGTAACGGCGCTTGGCTCGGCCCGCGTTCGCTGAGTCCGGTCGCCCAGGGGTCGCCTCGGCTGGGACGAGCCCGACGAGAAGAGCTCCGCTTGGGCTTTGATGTTCGGACCGCGGGTGTTTGCGGTCAGCGATACGACAGCTGTACCGACGAGATGAGATGGAGGTCGGTGTGCAGTCCATTCCCGGCGGTGAAGCCGACGTAGACGTCCTTCGGCAGGCCCACGTGCTGGGCGAGCACCGTGAATCCCCCCACAGTTACCGTTATCACGCCCGCGGACACGGTCACGCCGACCCGGGTCGGGCCGCTGCGCAACGGTGGGATGGCGTCGACGACGTTCTTCCAGACGAGGTTCCGGCCTTGTTCGGACGAGGTGATCACGCCGATGGCATTTCTGCTTGGGTTGCGTGCGTTCGGGAATGTCTGCAGGGCGACCGCCACCGCCCCCAGCCCAGAAAGACCAAGCCCCGGGCCGGGTCTGCCGGGGTGGGCAGGGACGCCCGAAGCGCCCACGAGGGCAAAGGTGAGTCCCTCGCCTCCGCTCCCGCCTGTCAGTCTGGTGGTGAACGACGCCCTCAGGCCGTTCGGCGGGACGGGAGTCTTCCAGAAGGCCGCCCCGGTCGCGTTGACGGTCGCCGGCGTCAGCTGCAGGAACCGACCACGCCTGGAGGCCTGCCCGCGCAGGAGCCACCCGGCGGCGAGGGGCGAAGCGATGGCGTTCTCCTTGACGCCTGAACCCGTGAAGGTGATGGTCTGGACACCCGAGTCGTCGTTACCGTCGATCACCCAGGTTGCCGAGGCCTTCCCCGTCCGGGTGGGCCAGAAACGCACGGTCTCGACCCTGAGCGTGTGTGCCGGGATCACGCTCGCCTCGGAAAGGGTGGTCATGGCTCTGAAGCCGTCGGCGACCGGCGGCTTGGACTTGGTGATCGTGAGCGGGGTGCCGCCCCGGTTGCCCACGGTGAAGCTGATGATGGCGCTCTGGCCGACCGCGACCGTGCCAGTCTCGAGTTTAAGTGAGCTGATGGTGATCTGGGCAGGTGGCGCGGCGGACCCCGCGAGGGGGACGGTCGCCTCACCGGCGCTGGTCGTGATCACCAGGTGGTCCTCGAAGCTCTGGACGAAGTCCCCTGAGGTTCCAGGAGGGGTGAAGTTCACCGGCACGCTGAAGGTCTCCTCGGGCGCGAGCGTGGGGAAGGGAGCGGGAATGGCCCCGAGGGAGAAGGGTGCCTCGGCTTGTGACTCGAGGTAGACCGAGTCGACCGTGATCGGGGACGAGGACGCGTTCTCGAATGTCACCGCGGCGGAGACCAGGCCGCCTCCGATCGGCTGGATGCCGAAGCTCAGCGAGGACGGCGTCGCCGTGATCGGCACGCCTTCGGGTATTCCCCGGCCGCTCACAGATACCGAGACAGTCCCGAGGTTGGTAGTCAAGGTCAAGGTGCCCTGTTGCCCGCCGACGATCTGGGGGTCGAAGGTCACTTGCACCGGTAGCTGGTCCCCCGCGGCGAGTGGCACCGGTGCGCCAAGAGGCGCGGTGGTGAAGGCACCCGAGGCACCCGCTGTCGAGGTGCTGATCGCCACGCCGGTGACGGTCACATTGCCGGTGGCGGTGAAGGTCGCTGTCGTCTGGGCGCTGGAGCCGACGACTGTGTCCGGGGCCTCGACGGCGGCAGCGGTGAGCGGGGGAGTTGTGCTGCGAGGACCGAAGGCCATGACCTGGCCGTCGGAGTTGCCTACATAGACGGACTGGTCGTAGGCGTAAGGAGGGTTGAACTTCGACGCGTCGCCGACGCTTGCCTCCCACAGCACCGGGAGCGTCCCGGCTGGGTCGGCACTGGTGCCGGCCACGGGCACAGCCGCGTAGGCGACGAGGTTGGCCGCATTGCCTACGCCGGTAGGAACGATGTCCCAGACGACCCCGGTCCCGGATTCGCTGCCTGTCGATGTCACTATCGGCGCGCTGGCGCCGAAGGCCATCGCAGGCACGTCACCGACCCAGTTGAGCGAGACCTGACCACCGTCGGCCACCCTTTGGTAGATGTCCAGCTCCCCTGTGCTCCCCGACGAGGCGTTACCGGGGCTGGCCGTCGTGATGTACACGTAGCCGCCGTCGCCCGGCCAGACCGCGGGATGCCCCCAGACGCCGCCGAGGGGGCCCGTCTCGCTCACCACCTCGTCACCGCCGTTCGGCCCCTGGCCGAGACCACCCAGGTTGTCCCGGTCGAGCAGGTACACCTCTCCGGACTTGCCGACCTCGACGAGCAGGTCGGGGTACTGAGAAGTGCCGAACGACGCCGGCAGGCCGGTCGGCGAGCCCGACCCGAGATCGCCGTCGTAGCTATTGAGGGTGTTCGCGTCCGAAGGGCAAAAGTAGTCGGCCAGCTGCAGGTGCGGGCCTGAGGTCGAGAGCTTGAGGACGCACTCGCCGAGACCGGGGGGCTGGGCAACGCCGAGGCCCGGACCGGCAGAAGGCGATGCCCCGTTTCCCGTCGCCACGTACAAGTTGCCCGCGGTGTCGACGACTATCCCACCCGGGCCCCAGATGCCGGCTCCAAGGCCAGGGCCGGTCACGTCGACCCACATGTCGTTGAGCGCTCCGCTCGTCGTCACACCCGCGATCCAGCCGTACCAGGGAGGAAGGTCGCAGTGCGAGCCGAAGGCGGCGTACACCTCGCCGTTAACGAGGGCGAGCCCAGGACGTTGCATCTGGTAATTGGGGTCGAAAGTCCTGCTCGCATCGTTCGTCGCCGCGCCCTGGATCGTGACGGGGAAGTTCGCCGCTTCCCGGCCCGTGGTGACATCGACGGCCTGCATCTGCCACAGGGCTTGACTGGGGCCGGTGTCGGTCGTGAAGTAGGCGATGCCGGCGGTCGTGTCCACGACCGGCGTGCCGGTGATGCCGACGGTCGGAACCAGGTCACCACAGTTGATCGTGGAGGACAGCCAGGCGGTCCCGAAGTTGCGGCTCCAA
>Ga0182015_10005795_pt1 | contig 12669 bp, 10 predicted proteins | sample 712P3MmetaG_FD_120478 | JGI IMG/M metagenome (GOLD analysis project Ga0182015, IMG submission 120478) | Permafrost microbial communities from Stordalen Mire, Sweden - 712P3M metaG | ecosystem: Environmental > Terrestrial > Soil > Wetlands > Permafrost | place: Sweden: Stordalen | collected...
CAAAAACCGCTATTTGCCACTTTGCGCACACTTTTACAGTCAAAAAACATCACTTTTCACTGCGTTTCACCGCTCTTTTCACCATTCCCCCACACCCCGCCACAAGTCTTTTAAAATCTGCCATTTGGCCTCTGCTAACTGTCCACCGTTCACTGTCCACTGTCTTTTGCACATAATTAAATCGTTCCGGCGCACAATCGAACCGTGAATGCAAAAACACCATCTCGTCCCGGCTCCCAGACCCCAGACCCGACACCCGAGACCCAACACCCCATACCCCGCCCTTCCGTTCCCCTGCCCGCCGCCTGGCAAAACGCATGCTGCATTTTTCAATCCAGCCATTCCCGATAAGCCTTTTATTTTCAAACTATTACCAACTACCCGATTTCACTTAAACCACCTTGAAAATGCCAGATAAAAGCTTTGATTTCAGTTTCTTAACCCCATTTTCACCCCCCTCCCCCCTCCCTGTGGAAATTCCCCGCCCGCCCTCATAACAAAGGAGTTACGGACAAATAAGGGCCAAAAAACACCCCAAAAAACAGCAAAAAACCTGTATTTTTCAGCAGAAAAACAGCAATTTTCAGTCAAAATCAGCTCATTTCACACACTCACTTTTTCATTGTTCAACCTCTCCTCCGTCACCCCATAACCAATTTCCCTTCCCCTCCCATGCGTCTCTCCGGTAAAGTTGAGCGGCGCGCTCATCCCTGCGCCCACACACTCGCAACCTCACCAGGAGAACCCATGCGTACGACTCGAGTTTGCCTCACCCTAACCTGTTTGTTACTATCAGCCACCCTCGCCGCCCACGCCCAGTCCTCCCGAAAGCCCGGCCTTTATGAGGTCACCAGCGCCATGAACTTCGGCGCCGCCTCCATGCCGCCAGGCATGCCCGACGGCGCAAGCAATGCCCACATTCCACCTCAGACCACCCAGGTCTGCGTCACTCAGGAGATGATCGACAAGTACGGCGGCCCGAGCCCCAAACCGCAGCACGGCGATTGCCAGGTCTCCGATATCAGCTTGAGCCCCGCCGGCATGAAGGCCAAAATCAGCTGCACCGGCCAGATGACCGCCACCGGTTCGGTCGAGGCCACCTTTAACGGCGACGGTTCCAGCACGTCGACCGTCCACATCTCCGGAACCACGCAGATGGGCCCAAACCCCCGCCCCATGAACATCACGATCCAATCCACCTCCATCTACAAAAGCCCCGACTGCGGCAGCGTAAAGCCAATGTCCATGCCCGCAGCCAAGTAGTCGCCAAAGACTCCATCCGGCTCCCTGCACATTCCTTGGAATGTCCCCCAGAGGAGCCGGACTCCCTGTTCCCTTTTCCCTGTTCCCTGCTCTTCACCCTTCCACCGTCCTCTTCAGTTGCCCGCACGCCGCAAAAATATCCCGCCCCCGCGGTCTCCGCACAAACGCCGGAACCCCCTCTGCTTGCAGCACTTTCTTGAACTCCTCCACCGCGCCCGGCTCCGGCATCGTATAAGCGATCCCCGGCCCCGGATTCCACGCAATCAAGTTCACCTTCACCGGCAGCCCCGTCCGCCGTGCCAGCCGTGCCACCTCCCGCGCATGATCTGGCTGATCCGTCACGCCGCCCAGCAGCACATACTCAAAGGTCACCCGTTCCCGCGGCCGCAGCTTCACCCCCCTCACCGCCTCCATCACCGCCTCAATCGGCCACTTCCGATTGATCGGCATAATCTCGCTCCGGATCGCATCGTTGGGCGCATTCAGGCTGATCGCCAGCTTCGGCCGCACATCCGCCCCCTCCCCCGCAAACCGCTCAATCCCCGGCACAATCCCGGAAGTCGACACCGTCATCCGCTGCGGGCTCAACCCAACTTCCTTCACCAGCAGCCGTACCCCCCCCATAAAATTTTCGTAGTTCAAAAACGGTTCCCCCATCCCCATGAACACCAGGTTCACCCGTTCCTTGCCCACCCCCACCCCCTGCCGCTCCAGCACCTCCACCACCTGCCCTGCAATCTCCCCCGCGCTCAAGTTCCGCTGCAGCCCCAGCTTTGCCGTCAGGCAGAACTGGCAATTCACCGCGCATCCCACCTGGCTCGACACGCAGATAGTCGCCCGCCGCCAGCCCCTCTCGTCTCCGTCCACGCTCCCGTCCCCCGCCTCCCCGTCATCCCCCTCCGGCATCCAAACCGTCTCCACCGTCTGCCGGTCAGCTCCCCCACACTCCACAAGAAACCGCTCCGTCCCATCCGTCGACTTGAACGCCTGCACTATCCGCGGCCTGCCCACCTCCCAGCCCGCTGTCTTCAGCTTCTCTCGCAACTCCTTCGACAAAGTACTGATCGAAGAAATCTCCGCAACTCGCTGACTGTACATCGCTTCTGCTAGTTGCCTGCCGCGCCAACGGGACTCCCCCGCCACCACCATAACCTCTGCCAGCGAATCTACATCCTGACCGAACAACGGCCGCAGGCTCACCTCAGCGGCCCCTCCAGCATCTAATCGAATAAGTCGGCTTGAATCTCGATCTGAATCCTGAGTCATTTCAATTCTCGTCAGCTCTCATGCGCTTGGTTTTCAGTATTTCATTCTCCAAAGCTTGTATTGCTCCGCTACATGCCGGCTCGCGATGCTCCGCTGAACTTTGATCACATATCTCTCCACTCTGCCACAAGCTCGCATTGCTACCCCACGCACGGCCTCACCGATTGCCCTACAATCGAGATTGACGCTGATGAACAACGAGCGAAACATTCGCCGCACCGTACTGCCCAATGGCCTCATTATCCTCACTGAGCGCATGGATCACCTGCGCTCGGTCGCTATGGGCGTCTGGATCAAGTCCGGCTCCCGCTGCGAGCCCGCCGAAATCAACGGCATCTCTCACTTCGTCGAGCACATGCTCTTCAAAGGCACGCGCTCCCGCTCCGCCCAGGCCATCGCCCGCGAAATGGACTCCATCGGCGGCAATCTCGACGCCTTCACTGGCAAAGAGACCATCTGCTTCAACGTCAAATCCCTCGCCGATCACGTCCCCCTCGCCCTTGACGTTCTCTCCGACCTTGTCCTCAACCCGGTCTTCGCCGCTCCCGACATCGAGCGCGAGCGCGGCGTCATCCTCGAGGAGATCAAGATCGACGAAGACAATCCCGACGTCCTCGTCCACGAGCTCTTCACCCAAAGCTTCTGGAAGGACCACCCTCTCGGCTGGCCGATCCTCGGCACCACGAGCACCGTCGCTCGGCTCGATCAGGGCAAGCTCTTCAACTACCACAACGACAGATTCCACGCCGGCAACATGGTTTTCTCCGCGGCCGGGAACCTCGACCACGACCAGTTCGCCGAGTCCATCTCCGCCCGCTTCTCCAACCTTGGTTCCGGCGAATCTGTCAGCGAGCTCGCCGCCCCTGAAGCCAGCGCGCGCGTTGTTCTCCGCAACAAGAAATCCCTCGAGCAGGTCCAGATCTGTCTCGGCGTCCCCGCCCCGCCCATCACCGACGAGAACCGTTACGCCACGCTCATTCTCAACACCGTTCTTGGCGGCGGCATGAGCTCCCGCCTCTTCCAGACCATTCGCGAAGAGCGCGGCCTCGCCTACTCCATCTATTCCGACCTCAGCCCTTATCGCGACACTGGAACCCTCTGCGTCTATGCCGGCACTTCGTCCGCCAACGCTCTCCAGGTCGTCGACCTCATCCTCGCCGAGTTTGCCCGCCTCAAGCAGGAGCCGCTCAGCGATGAAGAGCTCACCCGCGCCAAGGACCAGGTCCGGGGCAACATCCTCCTTGGCCTCGAGAGCTCAAACTCCCGCATGGCCAACCTCGCCCGCCAGGAGATGTACTTCAAGAAGTTCTACTCCGTCGACGAAGTCATCGCTCGCCTCGGCGAAGTCCAGTCCGCCCAGGTCCAGGCCATGGCCCAGCGCCTCTTCGTCCACGACCGCATCGCCGTCACCCTCCTTGGCCGCCTCGACGGCGTCAAGCTCGAGCGCTCCCACCTCGTCTGCTGATTGTCAGCGGCTGATCACTGTCCACTGTTCACTGTCCACTGCCCTTCAAACGTTCCATTTCCCTTCCGCGTCTGTACGTTGTAGCATTCTCTCGGGCGAGCCCATGAAGCCGCTCAATCAGGAAGACCATCCCATGACTCCGAAATTCTCTCCGCTCTCTCGCCAAAGTGACCTGCGTCAGGCCCGCCCCACCAACGGCTTCACCCTGATGGAATTGCTCATCGTCATGGCCATCATCGCCATCCTCATGCTCATCGCCATCCCCACCGTGGGCAGCCTCAAAAAGAGGGCTGACGACCTGTCGGCCCGTCAATCGATCCACGCCATTCAGCAGGCTGAGATCCAGTACTCCGACACCTACCCAGCCAACGGCTACGCCTGCACACTTCCCGCCCTCGGTGGCGACCCCAACTCCGGCGCACCCTCGACTGCGGGCGCACAGATTCTCCAGGCCGACATCACTTCCGGTTACAAATCCGGCTACATATTCACCATCACCTGCAAAGACAAGGTCACCGTCAACGGCGTCGACCGCTTCAACAGCTATGCCATCACCGCCGTTCCGCAAACAGTCGGCAAGACCGGCGACGTCGGCTACTGCAGCGACCAGAATGGCACCATCAGATTCGATCCCGCCGGCGGCACCAGCTGCACCCAGATGCTCGGCCAATAGTCGCTCAATGAACCGCAGATCTCACTGCAGTCGAGGCTTTGTAACAGGGCATGACTTTAGTCGTGCCGATCCGGCCAGCGAATTGAGTTGGGCTTTAGCCCCTGCTCAAGCTCGTTTGCTACAGAGCAGATTCCTAACGAGCATCGAGCTCCTCTTACCGAAATTCCTGGCCGTCCTTCTGTCAATCTCCTCGTCGCTTGTCCTGTCCGCCCAATCCCCGCCCACCCCCCACGCCCTCGCCCAGCGCATCGACAACCACTACAACCAGCTCCACTCCCTCCGCGCCGCCTTCACTGAAACCTACAACGGCCTCGGCGTCCGCCGCTCCGAGAGCGGCACCCTTACCCTCCTCAAGCCCGGCCGCATGCGCTGGGACTACTCATCTCCCGCCGGCAAGATCTTCCTCCTCGACGGCAAATTCGCCTGGTTCTACGCGCGCGGCGACTCTCAAGTTCAGCGCATTCCCAGCCGCGACCTCGACGACCTACGCTCCCCGCTGCGTTTTCTCCTCGGCCACACCGAACTGGAGAAGGAACTCGTCAACTTCCGCCTCGCCCCCGCACCCAACGGTCAATTCACCCTCACCGGCCAGCCCAAAGGCCAGGAAAAACGCGTAGAACGGCTATCTCTCACTGTCACCCCTGACGGAACCATCACCGCAATTGAGATTGAAGAAATCGATGGCGCACTCACCCGCTTCACCTTCTCCGGCGAGTCCGACAACCCCGTCATCCCGCCCGCCCAGTTCCACTTCACCCCGCCCCCCGGCATCCCAGTCGTCGACGCCACCGCGCCTGTTTAATGAAAATGGCACTACTGAGGATCGCGCGTCATTCCTCGGCCACTTTCTCTATGTCCTTTCGCACCGGGAAAGCGCCCATTCTCGGCCGGAACACAATCTGCCCACGCTCATTTTTAACGAAGTCAACGAGGTCACCCGTCTTGAGGCCAAGGTCCCTGCGCACCGCCGCGGGTACTGTGATTTGGCCTCTGATCCCTGCAATTGCATCGAACGGTCTCTTCCGCATTCCTCAGCATAGCGCCAATCAGACCTCAGATTCCGCGTGGTAGCGAGCCCCAAAGTACCCCAGCCCAATTCAAAACATCACTTCTCGTACTCATAAAACCCCCGCCCCGTCTTCCGCCCCAACTTACCCTCTTCCACCATCCGCACCAGCCGCGGGCATGGACTGTACTTCGTGCTCCCCAGCCCCGCCTCCAGCACCCGCATAATGTCCACACACACATCGATCCCAATCAGGTCCGCCAGCGTCAGCGGCCCCATCGGGTGCGCCATCCCGAGCTTGAAAACCTGGTCAACAGCCTCCGCGGTCGCCACGCCCTCCATCACCGCATACGCCGCCTCGTTGATCAGAGGCATCAGCACCCGGTTCGACACAAATCCCGGCGCATCGTTCACCTCAACCGGCGTCTTGCCCAACGCAACGCTGAGCGCCCGCACCGTCTCAAAGGTCGTATCGCTTGTCTTCGGCCCGCGCACCACCTCCACCAGCGCCATCACCGGCACGGGATTGAAGAAGTGCATGCCGATCACCTTCTCCGGCCTCTCCGTCTCCGCCGCCAGCCGCGCAATCGAGATCGACGATGTATTCGTCGCCAGCACCGCACTCTTTTCTGTCAACCCATCCAGCGCTCGGAAAACCTCTGCCTTCACCTCGAACCGTTCCGACGCCGCCTCAATCGCCAGCTCCACCCCAGCCAGCGCATCCCGCTCCACCGTAGCCTTGATCCGCTCCAGTGCCGACTCGACCTCTAGCTCAGTAAGCTTGCCCTTCGCCGCTTCCCGTCCCAAGCCGGCACGAATCCGCTCCACAGCCCGCTCAAGCAGAGCCATTTCCAAGTCGCACAGCACCACGCTGAATCCCGCCCGCGCAAACACTTGCGCAATCCCGGAGCCCATCGTCCCCGCGCCCACCACTCCAACTGTCTTGATCTCGTTGCTCATCTGCGGCTACTCCCCCTTAGATGCATGAGGGAGTCTAGCAGGCCCTAATACGTGCTCGCGCCCTCTCTAACCGCACCTTGCCTCATTCCGCCCTCCCGCACAAGATCCAGTGGCTGCGTCAGCATGAACATCAGCGACGTTCCTTCCTCCAGTGTCGCCTGCGGATGATCCACCAGCAAATGCACCGTAATCACTCCCGCTCCCACCAGCCCGCCGGCTGCCGCGCCCACCGGCCCGCCAACAATCGCGCCCGTCACCACGCCCGCGCCCACCGCTCCGCCGTACTCAATTCCGTCCTTCTTCAGCCGCGAGTCGGGCCGAATCGTTCCCTCGCCAATCACCCGTGTATGCGAGCCAGGCGTCGACGTCACGTCAGCAGACATCCTCAGCCGCGACCCATCTGGCAGAATCACCATCTCCGGCTGCAATCGCATCGTCCCATATCCGCCCGTATGACCCTTCGATACCTCCGCCACCCGCCCGTCAATCTCCGACCCCGCCGGAATCAGCACTTGGCCATCGCGAAGCACGTCCGTAGCTACGCGCGTCCTGAACGCCTCGCCCTTCTCGCTCGTCACCGTCGACAGCCGGTCAATCAGCCGCACCCCGATCATCGTCCCCTCGGCCAGCATCCCAGGCCGCAGAGCCTCCGGGTGCACAATATCTCCATCCGGATCGGCGGACCGCATGGCCAAGCGCTGATCCCTCGCATTCGGAGCCACTCCTACCAGCCCATCATCCGTGCCGTCTCGCGCATCGGCCATCGGCACGGCAGCCATCCGCTGTTGCGGCTGAGAATATGCTGGATTCGCCTGCTGCTGCGACCGGAGCGGGGCCATCGGCTGCCCTGCCGACGGCTTGGCTTCCTGAGCCGTCGACGTCGTGATCGAGTCGTTCGCAGGAGGATGCGAAACCCCTTGGTAGGTGCCTTGATCCTGCCCCTGTCCCGAGCCCTGCCCGGCCGCTTGGCCCCAGCCCTGCGATGCCATGGCCGCCGCCAGCACACACACCAGCAATCCCAAACCCTTCGTCGCAATCCTCATCGCCGAGTTTCTCCTTTGGGCACACTCATCCTGTGCGCTCTCTACCCTTAGACCCGCAATCTCCGAGAGAGTTTCTTGTGCAACCGCATTCAGCATGGAACCAGCCCAATCTCTCCGCTCAATTCTTAACTTCGCTCCAGCCCTTTCGGAGCACAATGCCGTCAATCGCATACGCCTCACCACAAGCCTAGACCGGTCCCACCCCTCCGCGCGCCCCTTATCTCACCAATGGTTCCTCAAATGCCACGAATCACCAAGGTCACCCCATCTCGGCTCAGCGCATCGCATGTTCAAGCCCAAGTCGAGCCGAATCCCACCCTGGCACGAATCCAGCTCCAGCCTAACTTCAGCGCATCCAGTCTCTTTCCGCACTGTGACAGCCATTACACAAAGCCTCCCCAGCCGGTTTGTTAGAATCCATAGGAAAGAACATTCGATTTTTTCCGCAGAACTTGAGGAGATTCCACGCGTGCAGGGGCTTCTGAATACGATTCAAAGCGCCGCCGGAGAACCCCTTGCCGTGGATCGCCGACCCAAAATGAACGACCGGCTGCAGCATCGCATCATGAGGACCGACATGACTGAAATTATTGCTATTCGTGCCCGCGAAGTACTTGACTCCCGCGGAAATCCGACCGTCGAAGCCGACGTGATCCTTGAGAGCGGCGCACTTGGCCGCGCCATCGTTCCCTCTGGCGCGTCCACCGGCGAGCATGAGGCCGTCGAACTCCGCGACGGCGATAAGACCCATTACCTCGGCAAGGGCGTTCTCAATGCCGTCGCCAACGTCGAAACCATAATCGCCCCCGAGCTCGAAGGCATGGACGCCGCCAACCAGCGCCTCATCGATCAGACCATGATCGCCCTCGACGGCACGCCCAACAAGGGCAAGCTCGGCGCAAACGCCATCCTAGCCGTATCTCTGGCGAACGCCCGCGCCGTCGCGCAGACCCTCGAGATTCCTCTCTATCGCTATCTCGGCGGCGTCAACGCCTGCATTCTTCCCACCCCCATGCTCAACGTCCTCAACGGCGGCGCGCATGCTGACTCGAACGTCGACTTCCAGGAGTTCATGATCATGCCCGTCGGCGCCGAGCGCTTCTCTGAGGCGCTTCGATGGGCCGCTGAAACCTTCCACACCCTCAAGGGCGTGCTCAAGAAAAAGGGCTACAACACTGCCGTCGGAGACGAGGGCGGATTCGCTCCTTCCCTCAAGTCAAACGACGAAGCAATCGAGCTGATCCTCGAAGCCATCGTTGCCGCCGGATACACGCCCGGCGACCAGATCGCTATCGCGCTCGATCCCGCATCCAGCGAGTTTTACGACAAGGATAAGAACAAGTACGTCTTCAAGAAGAGCGACAAGCGCGAGCTCACCAGCGAAGAGATGGTGGCCTTCTACGATAACTGGACCCGTCAATATCCCATCGTCTCCCTCGAAGACGGCCTCGCCGAAGACGATTGGGCAGGATGGAAGATTCTCACCGACAAGCTGGGCAGCCGCATTCAACTCGTCGGCGACGATATCTTCGTCACCAACATCAAGCGCCTGCAGCGTGGCATCGAAGAGGGCGTCGGCAACTCCATCCTCATCAAGGTCAACCAGATTGGCACCCTCACCGAGACCCTCGAAGCCATCGAGCTCGGCCGCCGCTACGGCTACACCTCTGTCATGAGCCATCGCTCCGGCGAGAGCGAAGACACCTTCATCGCCGACCTCGCAGTTGCCACCGGCGTCGGCCAAATCAAGACCGGCTCGGTCAGCCGCACCGACCGCATCGCCAAGTACAACCAGCTCCTCCGCATCGAAGAAGAGCTCGGCTCCGGCGCCGTCTACCTCGGCCTCGAAAGCCTCAACTACGAAGACTAAACCTGCTTTGCAGTTCGGCAAGCAATGAACTCGGTGTTCCAGGTCCCGATTTTGGACCTGGGACTTCTACATATTGGTGGACTTGGCGATCCTTGCGCGATATAGTTTTCCCATAACAACTGAAACATACCACCTTCGATTGCCATGTGCAGGTACCAATGAATCGTAAGAGTCCCAGAGCCCGCCCCACGAAGCCGGTAGACGCCGGCGTTGTGCGCGATTTTCTGTCAGGACAACAATACGCTGCGGTTCGCAAGAAATACCGCGATACGCCGAATGCGAATCAGCTCGCATCATTCGCGCCTTCGTTGGCTTTTTTGAAGCGATCTTCCTCCCCCACGGGCGAGCGCAAGACATCTCGATTAAGGTTCCCAGCCTACCCCAAGGGGCTGGTGTATTTGTACAATCAGGTCGGCAACTACACGATGGGATCGCCATTTCCTGAATACACGCTTTCATTTTCTGACCCGGTCCGCGGGACAACTGGCGCTGTCGTAGAGGCGCTCGCGTCACCCGCCGATGGTCTCATCTCCCTGGCTTTCTGCGGCGGTAATTTCTTTCTTGGCGCCAATTATCTCTACGGGACAGCTCCCATGCCAGAACGCTGGTTAGGCGGGGATGCCGTTTCTAGCCAGGCGAGTCTTTATCAAGCCAATATGTTGCCAAAGTTTACGGCGCGAAGTGGCACTTATGTAGTAACAGGTAACTTATCAAACCCATGCAGAGGTGCAATCGACAATAGCCAAGAAACACTGTTCAACGATCTTCAGCTTCTTCCCGGCTTGATAACCTCACCGGCCAATGGATTTGTTGGTGCGACGGGGAGCTTTGGGCTCACGGCGACCACCGTTGATGAGGATTGGCAAATCATCGCAAGTGCATCTAGCCGAGCGGTTTTCCTCGAAGCCGCCTTCAATCGCATTGTTCCTGGCTCCGGGCAATACTCGATGAGCAACCTTCTTTCAGTCAGCTGGTTGTTCAATTCGAGTGCTCCGCTAAGTCTCTCCGTCGGCCTGGGTGCAAGTAAGCGGGACTTCTCATTGATTGTCGAGGCGGAGGTGCATGTAATGGGTGAACGCGCAGGAGTCGATGATCCAGGTGCCGGTTTCGTTAGTGCAAGCTTTCAGAACATCGGCAAGGGATCCGGCGTGACGCCGGTAAATCAATATTTCGCCAGCCCATTCAAATTAGAAAATATAGAAGCGTTATTACTTTTAACCTCTTAAAGCTTGTCTCAACTTCAGGCGAGCCTTGAACCACCGTCGCCGCATCCTCCCCATGCCTGAACTTGCCGTGATCATCTGTCTTGCGTCTCGTGCGTAGAATCACACCGCCTTCCTCCCCGGCAGTTTATCCTTGAAAAGAAAACTACGTTCCTAATCGAGGTATCTTCTTCGTGTCCAAACGTCCTCTTGTTCTAACCATCCTCGACGGATGGGGCTACCGCGCTGAAACCGCCGACAACGCCATCGCTCTTGCCCGCAAGCCCACCTACGACAAGCTCCTTCGCGAATACCCCAACACACTTATCCGCGCCTCCGAGCACTTCGTCGGCCTGCCCGACGGCCAGATGGGCAACAGTGAAGTCGGCCACCTCAACATTGGCGCAGGCCGCATCGTTCAAATGGACATCACGCGCATCGATGCACTGATCGCTGCCGATGAATTCAAGCGGAACCCCTCCATCGTCGCTGCAATCCAACGCGCACAGGACGGCGGCCGCCAGCTTCATCTCTTCGGCTTGGTCTCTGATGGCGGCGTCCACTCCCACCAGCAGCACCTCTACGCTCTGCTCCGCACCGCCCGCGAGTACGGCCTCGAACGCGTCTTCGTTCACGCCTTCATGGACGGTCGCGACACCGGCCCTACTTCCGGCGCAGGCTACATCGCCAAGCTCGAGCAGAAGATGCGCGAGTATGGAGTCGGCAAGGTTGCCTCCATCAACGGCCGCTACTACGCGATGGACCGCGACAAGCGCTGGGAGCGCGAGCTCAAAGCCTTCGACGCCATGGTCATCGGCAAGGCCGAAGGCGGCTCCTACGCCGACCCCGTCGCTCGCATCAAGGAAAACTACAACAACAACATCACCGACGAATTCCTCATCCCCTTCGTCGTCGTCGACGCCGCAGGCAAGCCCGTCGGCCAGATCCGCGATGAAGATGTCTGCATCAACTTCAACTTCCGCGCCGACCGCGCCCGCCAGATCACGCGCGTTCTCGCACGCGAAAGCGGCATCAACAAGCAGGGTGGCCGCAATCTCGAAGGATGGGAATCCCTCGATACGACCATCCCTCGCTCTTCGATCCCCAAGAACCTTCACTACACTTGCATGACCCAGTACGACAAGCTCTACGAGCTCCCCCTGGTCATCCCACCCGAGTCGATGGACAACATCCTCGCCAACGTCCTCGGCGCGCATCAGTTGCGCAACCTTCGCGTTGCCGAGACCGAGAAGTTCGCCCACGTCACCTACTTCTTCAATGGCGGCATCGAGGTTCCCTTCCCCGGCGAAGAGCGCATCATGTGCCCCTCGCTCAAGGTAGCCACCTACGACCTCGCTCCCCAAATGCGCGCGGAGTGCATCGCCGACACCATCGTCAAGGCCGTCAACGACACTGCCTTCGACCTCATCGTCGCCAACTTCGCCAACGCCGATATGGTCGGCCACTCCGGCCAGCTAGAGCCCACCATCCGCGCCTGCGAATTCGTCGACGCGCAGCTCGGCCGCATCTACAAGGCCGTTCGCGAACGCAACGGAGCATGGCTCATCACTGCCGACCACGGCAACGCCGAGCTCATGCGCGAACCCGTCACCGGCGGCCCACACACTGCCCATACCACCAACCCTGTCCCCATGATCTATGTCGCCGAAGACGCTCCGCACTACCGCCTGCGCACCGACGGCGCACTCCGCGATATCTCGCCCACGCTGCTTGCAATCCTTCAGGAGGGCCTGCCCAAAGAGATGACCGGCGGCGATATGCGCGTCCCGCTCGCCATCTAGCCTGCATTTCTCACAGGCATTGATTCCGGGGTTTTCCGTCGAGGGCGGGCGGTCTTTTTGCGGTGGATCTGTGTGTTTGGGTTTGTTGCTGACGGTAGTTTGTGGCTTGGGGTGTTGTG
>Ga0182015_10005796_pt1 | contig 12668 bp, 7 predicted proteins | sample 712P3MmetaG_FD_120478 | JGI IMG/M metagenome (GOLD analysis project Ga0182015, IMG submission 120478) | Permafrost microbial communities from Stordalen Mire, Sweden - 712P3M metaG | ecosystem: Environmental > Terrestrial > Soil > Wetlands > Permafrost | place: Sweden: Stordalen | collected...
CAGCGCTCGAGCAGCGCCCGGTCTTCCTCGACGAGCTCCATGCCGACAGCGGCGTTCCACATGGGAACATTGTGACGGAGTCTCAGACCAATGTAAAGCTATTAGTGAGACACTACACTAGGTACGAGGCGCGGCGGATACCGGCCCAGCGACCGGATCGAGGTTGGCCACCCGCGGCTCGGTTGAGGGTGAGCTCGGCGCCGCAAGCCTGTCACCTGGGCTTATTCGTCTTCGGGCGAGCTGGTGCCGTTCTTTTGCTTCTTTGTCAGACGAGGTGACCTAGAGGGTGGCATTTGGGGTGAGCGACAAGGTGACAGCCAGGGTGACCTGAGGGCTAAAGCGGCGCTTGGCGCGAGCCGATGGAACACGTGGCCTGAAGGGAGCCACTGAGCGAATTGAAGTCGAGCCTGCGCAGACGAGTGGGTCTTGGTCGCGTCGCGAAGGCGGTCGGTGTTCCGCTCTTGGTGGTCGGAGCCCTCCTGGTCTCCGCATCGCCGGCGTACGCTTTTGTCACTCCGCTCAGCAGTGCCACCTTCACAACCGACTCTGAGGCCGCCAACTGGACGCTGCCGTCTGTCGGGTCGAACGGCTCCTGCCTCACGGCCGGGCCGTCAACGGCTTTGAGCTCGATCCCGGACTGCAACCCGACCATCGACTCGCCAGGCGGTGGAGCCCTTCGGCTTACCAACAACGGTGGCGACCTGGTGGGCTCGGTCTTCTACTCCGTCAGCTTGCCGACCTCGCAGGGCCTCGACGTCTCTTTCGACACCTATCAGTACAACGGCTCGGGAGCAGACGGGATCACCTTCGGGCTGGCGGCCGCCAACCCGGCCGATCCGGCGGCCCCTTCGTCCGTCGGGGCCCTCGGGGGCGCTTTAGGGTATTCAACCAATGGCAGCACCGGCGGAGTTCCCTATGGTTATCTCGGCCTCGGTCTCGACGTTTACGGCAACTACGAGAACTCGCAGTACGGCGGTTCCTCGTGCACTCTGCCACCGGGCCTGAGCGCGGGCACCGCCTACCCCGAGGCGGTTACGGCTAGAGGCCCAGGAGACGGTACGGCTGGCTACTGCATCCTCGGCACGACCGCATCCACCTACAAACACGGCAACGGTGGCGGCAGCGGCGGCGACACGATCAGCAACCTCGGGGCCACCGAGGGTGCCGGGGGCTACTACCTCGACAAGCAGTCGGCTACGAGCAGGTCCGGACTTGCCGTACCGGTTGAGATCGTCATCAACCCGTCCTCGACGGCGGCGACCGGCTCGACCTCGGGTCTCGCCGTACCGGCCAGCTCCTGGTTCGTCGCCTACGAGCCCCTCGGGGCTTCGAGCTGGCAGAGCATCTCGGGAGCTCTGCCGACAACGAGCAACAACACCGTCTTAGCCAATGACTTCCCTTCATCTTGGATAGACCCCACAACTGGGATCCCTTATCAGCTCACGTTCGGCTGGACGGCGTCGACCGGAGGCGCGAACGAGATCCATGAGGTAACAGGGCTCGGGGCACAAAGCCTGAACGGGCCTATCCCAGTGCTCGCCGTCGCCAACGGCGACAACGAGAACGGGGAGTTCCTCGCCGGCAACCAGACCGTCTACAGCCTCTCGCCTTCGGTCTCTTCTGACGGTGGAGCCGGCGGCAACGAGTCGAGCGAGCTCACGCTCACCGACACCTTCCCGACCGGTATCGCGCCCGGGACGGCATCTGCGGCCAGTGACTGGTCGTGCGTCACAGCCGGCCAAGTGGTCACCTGCACCTACACGCCTTCAGCGGCTATCGCGGCCGGCACCTCACTGCCGGACGTGACCATTCCCGCGACGATCGCCTCTGGAGCATCGGGCTCCCTGTCCGCTGTCGCGCGGATCTCTTCGGACGACGGCGACCCCGGAACGGCGACCGACTCCGCCACTGTGACGAAGCTCACTGCATCGGCGAGCCCAAGCTCGACCTCCTACGGCAACGCCGTGCTCGTTTCGGTCGCTGGCATGCCTGCAGGCGCGACCGGGACGGTGAGCTTCAAGTCAGGCGGGACAACTCTGTGCTCGACGACGCTGCCGACGCTTAGCTGCGACACCTCGTCGACGCTCGGCCCGGCCAGCTACCCGGTCACAGCCAGCTACTCCGGCGACGGCAACTACAAGGGTGCTGTTGCCGCGACGAGCTTCACGATCACCAAATCCGCCGCCTATTCCATGTCCGCCTCGGCGAGCCCGATCTCGACCCCGTACGGCAATGCCGTCTCCTTGTCGGTCTCGGGCCTTCCCGGCGGCGCCACCGGCACGGTGAGCTTCAAGTCGGGCGGGACAACTCTGTGCTCGACGACCTTGCCGTCGCTCACCTGCAGCACCTTGTCGACGCTCGACGCGGCCAGCTACCCCGTGACGGCCACCTACTCGGGTGACGCCAACTATCTCGGGTCGTCGGTAGGGACAAGCTTTACGATCACGAAACTGCCGACCTCCATGTCCGCCTCGGCGACCCCGAGCTCGACCTCGTACGGAGACGCCGTATCGCTTTCTACCTCTGGGCTTCCCGGCGGCGCCACGGGCACGGTGACGTTCAGTTCGGGCGCGGCCACGCTGTGCACGGCGAGTCTCCCGTCCCTCAGCTGCGAGCCACCTGCGACGACCGGCGCAGGCATCTACGACGTCACGGCCACCTACTCCGGGGACACCAACTACAACGGGTCCTCGGCCACGACGAGCTTCAGGCTCATCAGGTCCGCCGCCTATTCGATGTCCGCCTCGGCGAGCCCTAGCTCGACCCCGTACGGCAATGCCGTCTCCTTGTCGGTCTCGGGCATTCCCGGCGACGCGACGGGCACGGTGAGCTTCAAGTCGGGGACTACGACGCTGTGCACCGCGACGCTCCCCACCCACAGCTGCAGTACCTCGTCGACGCTAGGAGCAGCCGACTACAGCATCACCGCCCTCTACGCCGGGGACATCAACTACGACGGGTCGTCGGCCACGACGAGCTTCACGATCACGAAGGCCACCACCTCCATAACCGCGTCGGCGACCCCGGGCTCGACCTCGTACGGCGACACTGTGTCGCTTTCTGCCTCTGGGCTTCCCGGTGGCGCCAGTGGCACGGTCACGTTCACTTCGGCTGGTAACACGCTGTGCACGGCGATCCTCCCGGCTCAAAGCTGCGAGCCGCCTGCGACAACCGGTACCGGCACCTACGACGTCACGGCCAGCTACTCCGGAGACACCAACTACGACGGGTCGTCGGCCACGACGAGCTTCACCCTCACCCAGTCCGCCGCCTATTCCATGACTGCCTCGGCGAGCCCCGCCAGCACCTCTTATGGCAACGCCGTCTCATTGTCGGTGTCCGGCATCCCGGGCGATGCGACGGGCACGGTCACCTTCACCTCGGGCACGACGACGCTGTGCACGGCCAGCCTCCCGACGCCCACCTGCGTGAGCTCCTCGAGCCTCGCCGCCGCCAGCTACAGCGTCACGGCCAGCTACGGCGGAGATGCGAACTACGCCGGCGCTTCGGCTGGGACCAGCTTCACGATCACGAAGTCCGCCACCGCCATGACCGCCTCGGCGAGCCCGGGCTCGGCTCCTTATGAGAACCCCATCGTCTTGTCAGCCGCGGGCCTTCCAGGCGATGCCACTGGCACGATCGCGTTCAGCTCCGGGGCGGCGACCCTGTGCACCGCGACCTTGCCGGCCGAAAGCTGCGAGCCGGCGACGACAACCGGCGCCGGTACGTACCCGGTCACGGCCGCCTACTCCGGAGACGGCAATTACGACGGGTCCACCGCCCAGACGAGCTTTGTGATCACGAAGGTCTCCGGCTACTCGATGTCTGCTGTTGCCACCCCGAGCTCGACACCACACGGCAATTCCGTTGCCCTGCTCGCCTCTGGGCTTCCTATTGACGCCACGGGCACGGTGAGCTTCACCTCCGGGGCGGCGACCCTGTGCTCGGCAACGGTGGTCCATGGAGCGGCCAGCTGCCCGACCTCGTCCAGCCTCGCGGCGGGCAGCGACGCCGTCACGGCCACCTATCCCGGTGACGACAACCACGACGGGTCCACCGCCGCGACGAGCTTTACGATCACCAAGGCCACCATTTCGATCAGCGCCTTGGCGAGCCCGAGCTCGACCTCTTACGGCGAGACCGTGTCACTTTCGCTCTCCGGCCTTCCAAGCGATGCCACTGGCACGGTTAGCTTCACCTCGGGTACCTCGACCCTTTGCACAGCAACCCTGCCCGCCCAAAGCTGCGAGCCGCCTGCGACCCTTAGCGGCGGCACATACCCTGTCGTGGCCAGCTACTCCGGTGACGCAAACTACGACGGTTCCTCGGCCCAGACGAGCTTCGCCGTGACAACCTCATCGGACTACTCGATGGCCGCCTCTGCGAGCCCGGTCTCGGTCCTATTTGGCAACGGCGTGACGCTGTCGGTATCAGGTCTGCCCTCGGACGCGACGGGCACAGTCAGCTTTGAGGCGGGTACCGCCAGGCTGTGCACGAGCAGGCTCCCGGCAGTCAGTTGTGTCACGTCGCCGACACTCGATGCTGGCGGCTATGGCGTCACGGCCACCTACTCCGGGGACGTCGACTACGCCGGCTCATCGGCTGGGACCAGCTTCACGATCACCAAGTCCGCCACCTCCATGACCGCCTCTGCGAGCCCGGCCTCGGCCTCTTATGGCCACCGGGTCTCTCTCTCGGTGTCGGGCCTTCCCGCCGGTGCCGCGGGCAGTGTCACCTTCAGCCTCGACAGCGCGACGCTCTGTACAGCGAGCCTCCCGCAGCGGAGCTGTTACACAACCTCGAGTCTCCCTGCGGGCAGCTACCCCGTGACGGCCACCTATTCCGGCGACCCCAACTACAACGGGTCGTCTGCCAAGACGAGCTTCGCAATCACTGCGACTGCTGGCTATGTCATGTCCGCGACCGCAAACCCAGGCTCGACCCCGTCCGGGAACGCCGTGTTGCTTTCAGTTGCGGGTCTCCCGGGTGACGCCACGGGCTCGGTCGGCTTCATCTCGGGCGGCGCCACGCTCTGCACGGCGAGGCTCCCTCATCTCAGCTGTGAGACCTCCTCGAGCCTCGGTGCCAGCAAGTACGAGGTGACGGCCACCTACTCGGGCGACGCCAACTACGGCGGCTCGTCTGCCAAGACGAGCTTCACGATCACCAAGAACTCGGGGTTCACGATGACCGCCTCGACAAACGACCCGACCATGTACGGCCGGCCCGTCACCGTTTCGGTGTCGGCTGTCCCAGGCGATGCCACGGGCACGGTGACATTCGTCGCGGGAACCACGACTCTTTGTACAGCAAAGCTCCCGAAGCGCAGCTGTGACACCTCGAGCAGCCTGGCTGTCGGGGGCTACAAGGTCACTGCCATCTACTCGGGTGACTCCACCTACGGCCGCGCTTTCGCGACGACAAGCTTCACGATCACAAGGTCCTCGGACCGCAACATGACCGCCTTCGCCACGCCGAGCCTGGCCCGTTTTGGAGAGAGCGTGATGTTGTCGGCGACCGGGCTTGGCGTCGACGCGGGCGGTCCGGTCACCTTCTGGTGGCACTCGCGTGCTCTCTGCTCGTCCGCGGTGTCGGGCGGCCGGGCCTCGTGCAACGTAGCGAAGGACCTCGACGTGCGGCGCTACGTCGTCGCCGCCGAATACGGTGGCGACGGGCACGAAGCGCCCGCCAGCGCCTCGACCGCCTTCAGCGTGATCCAGCTCGCCTCCTCGATGCGCGCCGAGGCGGCGCCGACGATTGTCGCGCCCGGCCGCGTCGTTGTCCTGTCGGTCGTCGGCCTTTCGAGCCGAGCCGCCGGCACCGTCAAGTTCACCGCGGCCGGCGTCTTGCTCTGCACGGCGAAGCTGCCGTCCACCTCGTGTTCTGTGGCCTCGAAGCTTCTCGGTGACCACTTCACCGTCACCGCGGTGTACTCGGGCAGCACGAACTACTCCCCGGCCACGGCCAAGACCGCCTTTGTCGTGCGCGAGCGCGTGGCGGGCACGAACGTGACCCTTTACACAACGGTCGGAAGCACCGTCTCGGTCCGCTTGCCGATTCCGACAGGGACAGGGCCGTTCAGCCTCGCGATAAAGAGTCAGGGTCCGCTGAACGCGGGCGTGTGTTCTGTGACTGCGTCCGGACACTTCCGTTTCGTGCCTGCCCCGAGATTCGTCGGGACCGTCACCTGCAGCTACGTCGTCCGTTCTCGCAATGGGCTTGTTTCGGCACCAGCGGTGGTAACGATCTTCGTCACGAGCGCAGGTAGTCCGATCCCCTCGGCCCACACCGGTGAGCCCTGGGCCGCCTCGTCCTACTGGAGGCTCGTCGGCACGCTCGCCCTAAGTGGGCTCGGCCTGATCATCCTCGGCGTCCGGCGCCGCAGACACCTCCGGCACGTGTGAGCCGGCGGGGGGCAGGTGCCACGGCCCTGGTAGCGGCCGGGGTCCTCCTTTTCGGCGCCGCTTGCCTCGCTGCCGCCTATCCCTGGTGGTGGACACACCGCCAGGTGTCGGTTGCCCGGTCGCTCGTCGCCTCGGCACCTGACGCCGTCGAGCGGCCTGTCTCGTCCACCCGGGCGCGCAGCTGGTGCTCACAAGCGCCCCGGACAAGCGAAGTCGCGGGCGTCCTTGTCATACCGGCCCTCGGCCTTGTGGCCCCTGTTGTCCAAGGCTTGTCCGACGCGGTGCTGAACGTCGCCGTAGGCCACGACCCCGCCTCGCCCATGCCTGGGACCGCCGGTGAGGCGATCCTCGAGGCTCACGACGTGAGCTACTTCTCCGCTCTCGACCGGCTCGGTCCGGGTGAGGCTGTCATCTGGGCGCAAGGGTGCCGTCGTTGGGTGTTCAAGATCGTCTCGACGACGGTCGCCGACGCCGGGACTTTGCTGCCTACTCCGCCCAGCGGGTTTGGTCTCGCCCTTGTCACCTGCTGGCCGAGCAACGCCTTGTGGTGGACGCCCGACAGGTTTGTCGTCGAGGCGACGCTCAGCTCGATTGCGAGCGCGACTGCGCCGCCGCGGGCCCCGAATGTCACTCCGGTCAAACTTGTCGTGCCCGCCCCGAGGTCTCTTGTCCGCCTCGGGCTCGGGCTCGAGGACAACCCTGTCGTGCTCGGCACGTTACGGGTCGAAGGGTCGCCCGCCACGGCGTGGCGCCTCGGACCCGGACCTTTAGACACGGCGCGCATCGGGCTCGAGGACTACTTCGCACTTAGACGCACGGTCGAGTCACAGGACCGCCTTTGGTGGTCGAAGCTCGCCCTGGCGGGAGTTCCGCTTCCGACCTCGTGGTCCAACGCCGGCGTGGTCAACACGATCGTGCACGCCCGGGGCGAAAGCGTCGACGAGGTGGATCTCGTCTCAACAGGCGAGACCGTGGTGCTCGTCGTGCGCGGCCGCGACCTTGTGGCCGCCCGCGTCTCAAGCTGAGGTCCAGGCGACAAGACGCGACCGTGGGATAAGCCCGCGATGGTCCACACTCACCTAGACGTGACCGCCGCGATTTGGCGAAGACGTCCCAGACTCCGACCATCCCGCGGACGCCACCATTTGTGGCCCTAGGAAGGAACTCGATCAGAGCCAGGTCGCAGCGCCCCATCACAGAAACTCCCCTGAAGTCGGTCGCCGGCTCACTCTCAGAGGGCCATCGAGTGCGGAGCCACGTCATCTGTAGCCACAGTCGTTCGGCGACAGGACTTATCGCGAGCCGCCGCCGTGGCTGGCGCCTAAGGCCACCCAACGCAGTTCGTCGGTGACCACATGCTCGTTTGCTCTCGGCCTCGGGACCGGGCTGGGACCAGGCGACGACGGGGCCCTGTCCAGCTTGTCTGGCCCGGCGGGGCCGGGAAGATTGTGCGGGACTGGCCTTCGGGCCGTTCCGGCCTTTCGTATACCGTAGAGCAGGTCGAGGCCGACAGAAGGGCCTGATACAAGGGTTGTGAGCGGTTAATTTGCTTTCGCTCCGTGAAATTGTATACTGTTGTCTTAGGTGAGGACCTAGTGAAGAGGGTCCGAGATGGGCAGATTTCGACTCGCGAAAACTGTGGAGGACGTCGGAACCGGTTCCGGCGCGGTACGAATCGCTACCGCCGCCCCGGGTGCCGGCGGGTCGCTCGTCGGCCTTGGTGCACTGAGGCCCAGGTCATGAACAACGGCCCGGTGCGCATCGCGATAGTGAACCCGAACACGACGCGCTCGATGACAGACGCGGTGATCAGGTCTGCCGCACGGTCAGCTCGACCCGATACTGAACTCATCGCTCTCACGCCCGCGCGGGGAGTCCCGAGCATCGAGAGTCATGTCGACGAGGTCTGGGGCGCGTTGAGCGTTCTCAGAGAAGTCGAGGCCTGCGAGGCACTCGAGCATCCCCCGGACGCGTATGTCATCGCTTGCTTCGGCGACACCGGAGTGCCAGCAGCGCGCGAGGCCGCCAGCGGGCCTGTTGTCGGCATGACGGAGTCTGCGCTCATGACGGCGACACTGCTCGCGCATCGTTTTGCGATCGTCACGATGCCGTCGCGCACCAAGGCGCAGTCCGACGCAGTCGTCCGGAGCCTCGGGCTCGGACACCGATGCGCGGTGCTTTCCGTCGATGAGCCCGTCGCCGAGGTCGAGAACGGTTCGATCCACCTGCTCGACGCCTTTGTCGCCGAGGGCCGGCGGGCTCTTGCCGACGACGCTGAAGCTATCGTGCTCGGCTGCGCAGGACTCGCCGATCTCGTCGAGCCACTCCAAAATGCCCTTGGCGTCCCGGTCGTTGAAGGTGTCGCGGCCGGCCTCGCGATCGCAGAGGGCCTCGTCGCCCAGCGATTGAGCACGTCGCGGGCCAACACCTGGGCTAGAGCGCACAGTCCGGAAATGACTGCGTCGTCATGATCCCAACTCAACCGTCGGCCACGCTGTTCACCGACGTCTATATCTACGACCCCGATCAGGTCACCGGGATGAGCGGGCCGACCGACCTTTTTGTCGAGGGCAATCGCATCTCACTTATCGGCGGCGATGCCAGGGCTCGTGCCGGTGCCGACGTACGGGTCATCAAGGGTGGATCCCACCATCTAGTCGTTCCCGGTCTTATCAACGCCCATTTCCATTCCCCTGCCAATCACCTCAAGGCTTCGCTACCAAGCCTCCCGCTCGAGCTGTTCATGCTTTACGAATCGCCGTCAGATGCCGCGCTCACCCCGACGCCGCGTGAGGCGTACCTGCGCACCATGCTCGGGGCGCTCGAAATGCTCAGAACGGGTACGACCGCCGTCCAAGACGACGCGTTCATCATGCCGTTTCCGACGCGCGACATCGTTGACGCGATCATGCAGGCCTACGCGGACTGTGGAATCCGTGCGAGCGTTGCGCTCGATCAGCCGGAGCTTTCCGAGGCAGAGAAACTGCCGTATCTCGATCTGGTCGACGACCCCGAAGTGCGCGCTGTGATCGATCAGCCCTCGCCGATGGGCCGCGACGACCTACTCGAGATGTACGAGTACCTCGTGTCGACCTGGCACGGTGCCGAGGGCGGTCGTCTGACAGCAGCCACATCGATTTCGGCGCCACAACGCGTGAGCATCGAGTACTTCGAGGCTCTTGACGACTTGAGCCGCCGTTACAGCATTCCACTGTTTGCGCACATGCTGGAGACGAAGGTACAGCGTGCGCTCCCATGCGCGCAGCCGCGCTTTGCCGGGTGTTCGCTCGTGCAATATACCGCTGGCCTGCGATTGTTGAGCAAACGCATGAACGTCATCCACGCCGTGTGGGTGGACGATCGTGATCTCGAACTAATCGCGGACGCCGGAGCGATGATCGTGCACAATCCGATCAGCAACCTTCGCCTGGGCAGCGGCGTGGCGCCATATCGCCGCATGAGGGACTTCGGGATCACGACGGCGCTTGGCATCGACGAGGCGATTTGCGACGACTCGGTCAATCTCTGGGGAGTCGTCAAGATGACGGGGCTAATCCACAATGTGTCCGGTCTCGACAGCGACCTCTGGCCGAGCGCAAGGGAAGTTCTCGACAGTCTCTGGCACGGTGGCGCGGCTGTGATGTTGCAGCCGGAACGCCTCGGAGCGGTCCGCCAGGGTTACCTCGCCGATCTCACCCTCCTCGACCTGCACACCCTTTCATTCACACCGTTTAACGACCTACGCACCCATCTCGTCTATTGCGAATCGGGCAGAAGTGTCCGACTCACCATGGTGGATGGCAGCGTCGTGTTCGACGATGGGCGTATTACCACCGTCGACGAGCAAGCCCTGCTCGATGAGGCGCGCGAACTCTTCGCGCTAAGGCGTCCCGCGATCGAACTCGCTCGTCGCAACTCGGCCTTGCTGTTCCCGCACTACCAATCGATGGTTCGCCGGGCCGCCGCCGCCGATCTCGGCATGAGCAGATGGGCGAACGCATGAGTTCGAACGGCCCCGCATCAACCAACGTTGCATCTCGCAAGCGGCAGTTGCGCAGGAACGGCCGCTACGACTACGACCCCATTCTCGGACGATCGCGGGCGCCGTGGCCCGGTGGTAAGAAGCTGGCCCTTTATGTCGCGGTCGGTGTGGAGGACTACGACTTCGGCGATGGACGCGTCGAGAACCTGCTCGAGGGGATACCGGCCCCCGACCTTGTTAACGCCAGCTGGCGAGATTACGGCAACCGCGTGGGGGGATTCCGGTTGCTTAAGCGGCTCGAAACCTTCGCCATCACCCCGACCATCCTTTTGAACACGGCCGTGTACGACTCGGCACCGGAATTGGTCGCCGAGGCACGGCGTTTGGGCTCGGAAATCGTCGGCCATGGAGTTTCGAACTCCGATTCGCTCGAGGCCATGAGCGAGGCCGAGGAGCGTTCGTACCTCGTGGCCGTCGCGGAACGAATTCGCCTCGAAGAGGGCGAAGCACCCCTCGGATGGTCGAGCCCTTGGCTCACCCACACCGAAAACACCCTCGATCTCCTCGCCGAGAGCGGCTACCGCTACGTAATGGACTTGCGTGCCGACGACCAACCCGTCAGCTTGCAAACTCGTGGCACCCCGCTCCTCGCGATGCCTTACAGCCTTGAGCTCAACGACAGCACCTCGATGGTCATACGCGCCGTCCCTCCGGCGGACTTCGCAGACATGATCATCGACGAATTCGACGAGTTGTCACTGGCGGCGAAGGACCAGCCGCTCATCATGAGCATCATCCTGCACACCTTTATCTCAGGGGTGCCCTTTCGCCTGAAGCAGATCACCCGGGCACTCGAGTACATCGCCGGGCATGGCACCGACGTGTGGTTCGCACGGCCGCGCGACATCTACGAGGCCATCCAGTCGCATGTCACCCCGGAGCCCGCCGGAGCCCTGCGCGGCGCGACACCAAACAAGCCAGTCGTCACGACGGGGGATCCACGATGAGCCTCACGGAACTCCGCGATCGCAAAGAACGTCCCGGCCGGCGACTCGGGTGGACGACGGCACTTCGTGAGCCAGGCCATGGCCCTGGCGGACCGGCGAGAAGAGGCCTGGGACATGGCCGCTGACGAGGTTCCGGTACCGGTGCAACGACTCTGGCGTGACGACCACCCGATCGCCGCCCTCGTCGGCATGAGGGCGGCCATCGGCGTGCTTACGCTGTTCGTCGTCTCGATTGTCATCTTCCTCGCGACCGAGGTGCTACCCGGCAATGCCGCGTACTCCGTGCTTGGGCACACGGCCACACCACAAAACCTGAGAGCGCTTGAGATCCAGCTCCATCTGAACCGAGGAATGTTCGACCAATACTGGCTTTGGCTCTCTGGCCTTTTTACCGGCAAGCTCGGCAACTCCCTCGCCAACGGTCAGGCTGTCTGGGGCCAGGTGGCACCCCGCCTGGTCAACTCAGCCGTCCTCGTCGTCGGCGCCGGGGTGATCGGCACGGTCCTTGGAGTACTGCTGGGGGCCATCGCGGCATTACGCAAAGACGGTTGGTTCGACCACATCAGCTCCGTGGTCTCGCTCGCTGTCACTTCCCTCCCCGAGTTCGTGGTGGCGATAGTGCTGATCATCCTGTTCGCCACGGTGGTCTTCCACGTGCTGCCGGCGGTGGCGCCGATAGCGCCCGGCACGTACGCGTGGAGCCAACCGCGGCTCCTCGTGCTCCCGGTGGCGACACTTGTCATCGTCGTCATCCCCTACATCCAGCGGATGATGCGCGCTGCGATGATCGAGGCGCTCGAGTCGGACTATGTCGAGATGGCCCGCTTAAAGGGCGTCCCGGAGTGGCAGATCGTCCTCGCGCACGCCTTTCCGAACTCCATTGCCCCGACGATCCAGGTCATTGGGCTCACTTTCCTCTACCTGGCCGGCGGGATCGTCATCGTCGAGGAGGTCTTCGACTTCCCGGGCATCGGGCAGGGTCTCGTGAGCGCCGTCAACAATCGGGACATACCGATAATCCAGTTAACCGTGGTCGTGCTCGCCGCCTTCTACGTCTTCATGAACATCGTCACCGACGTGATCGCTCTGCTCGCCAGCCCCCGCCGTCGGATCGCGAGATAACCGTGGCTGTTGCCGCTCCATTTCGCGCCGTAGTCACCACCCGACGGCGCCGCCCCCAATGGGCCCACCTCCTCGCCGCGGCCATCCGCACCCGACGCGGCACAATAGGGCTGTCGCTCGCTGGCTCGGTCGTGCTTCTGGCTGTCATCGGTC
>Ga0182015_10005797_pt1 | contig 12668 bp, 9 predicted proteins | sample 712P3MmetaG_FD_120478 | JGI IMG/M metagenome (GOLD analysis project Ga0182015, IMG submission 120478) | Permafrost microbial communities from Stordalen Mire, Sweden - 712P3M metaG | ecosystem: Environmental > Terrestrial > Soil > Wetlands > Permafrost | place: Sweden: Stordalen | collected...
TCGGCATGGTTTTTCAGAAGCCCAACCCGTTCCCCACCATGTCGATCTATGACAACGTGGCGGCGGGCCTCAAGCTGAACGGCTTCCGTGAGCACAAACGCCTCGATGACATTGTCGAGCGTTCGCTGAAGCTCTCCGCGCTTTGGGATGAGGTCAAGGACAATCTCAAGAAGAAATCCGGCGCCAGCCTTTCCGGAGGCCAGCAGCAGCGCCTGTGCATTGCCCGCGCCCTCGCCGTGCAGCCGGAAGTGCTTCTCATGGACGAGCCCTGCTCGGCCCTCGACCCGATTTCGACCGGCAAGATCGAAGAACTGATCTTCCAGCTCAAGGAAAGCTTTACCATTGTCATCGTAACCCATAACATGCAACAGGCGTCCCGGGTGGCAGAGTTCACCGGTTTCTTCCTGCTGGGCGAGCTGATCGAATTCGACAAAACCGAGAAAATTTTTACCACCCCGTCCGACAAACGTACGGAAGACTACATTACAGGCAGGTTTGGATAATGCGCAGCCGTTTTCACCAAGGACTCGACGAACTCCGGGCACGCCTGCTTCGCATGGGCGGGCTGGCCGAACAAGCTGTCGACCGCGCTTGCCAGGCGTACATTGACCGCGACCTGGCCCGTTGCCACATGGTGCTCGAAGGCGAGAGCCAAATCAACATCACCGAGCGCGAAATTGATGAGTTGGCGTTTGACCTTCTCGCCATGCAGCAACCGATGGCCGTGGATCTGCGCTTCATTCTGGCGGTAACCAAGATCAATTCCGACCTGGAACGAGTGGGCGATCAAGCCGTCAACATCGCCGAGCGCGTCATGGACATGGTCGAACTGCCCAAAGCCGACCTGCCCGTCGACATCCCCCGCATGGCCGCAGCCGTTTCCGCCATGGTCCGCCGTGCCCTGGAATCGTTTATCGAAGGAAAAGCCGAACTCGCCCAGGCCGTGCTCGAGATGGATAACGTGGTCGATCGCATGAAAGACGAAGCCTTCATTGTCCTGGTCAAATCCATGAACGAGAACCCGGACGTAACCCGTCAAGCTCTCGACGCACTGCTGGTGGCTCGCAACCTGGAACGGGTGGCCGACCACGCCACTAACATCGCCGAGGATGTAATCTTCTGGGTGCGCGGAGCCGACGTCCGGCACAATGCCGGGCCCGACGAACCGGAGCGTCAGCCGGCGCAACCGCCTACTCAACAGTCAGCTACAGAAACTCATTAAAGCGGTGGTTGATCAACATCTAAGATGGCCGGTGTCTGACGGCCAGGGTGCGCCTTCGGCAGTTCCGGGCTGCCGACCTTCCCGGCCTCGCTGCCTGCTCCGTCCCCTTACTATTCTTGCCCTTCCACCGGCGCACAATTCGCCGCAAGCGGTCCAGGGAGCCACGGGGGCGAGGCCGTAGTTTAATCAGGTATTATGCGGCGGTCCCTCGATGCACAGGATGAAGGAGACCGATGAAGAATAATATAGGCGTCGGAGCAGCTGTGGGTCTTGCCCTGGGAGTAGCGCTGGGGGCGGCACTTCACAATGTCGGGCTCTGGATTAGCGTAGGGATGGCTCTCGGTGCGGCTTTGGGCTCGGTGAAGGGCGGAAATGGAAATAAGGGGACCGACGATGGAACGTAGCCCTCGCGACCCTTCACCAAACTATCCGGCTCCAAAGGCGCCGGGATGGGCTTGCGGCAGGGACTGACGATCACCCGCCAAAGAAAGCCAGGAATCTAGTAACGTCCGCCTGCCACTGCCGGTTGTTTTTCTGGACCGGCGCCGACCTGGGGCGAGCCTCCGCTTTTCGGGCCGGGGTACGGCCAAATCCAGCCTTCGCCAAGAGTTGACTTCTCGTCGTAATGAGTGTCGATTCATCCGGTTAGCGCATGAGCAGCGAATGACATGCCGTGCATTGCCAGGCGGGAGAGGGATGCCTTAGAAGGTGGGACTGCAAGTCATCTCGTCCTACCAGGGAGCGCTCCATGAGGCCGTTTCGCATTGCTTCTATCGTGTTGATCGCCATTTCCGCAGCCCTAGGAGCCGAGGCGCAGCAGCCGGAGTGGATTCCTCAAAGCATTGCCGCCTTGCAGAAAAGCGCGTCCTCGAAAACCGAGTTCACCCTCGACCACTCCATGCTGGTATTTGCCTCCAAACTGGACCCGAACAACCTGGACCTTCGCCGCGTGATCGCAGGGGTGAGTGGAGTGTCAGTGCACAGCTACCGTTTTCCGGAACCCTGGATCTATGATCCGGAGGCTCTGACCTCGGTGAAACACGAGTACCAAACGGCCGGCTGGCAACAGCTGGTGAACAATCATGAGAAAGGTGGAGGCTCGGGGGTGACCGATGTCTGGGTCCACGTGGAGAATAGCGCCATCTCCAATGTCGCGATTCTGGTTGCCGGGCCGAATGAAGTCAACTTTATCCTGGTATCCGGGTCCATCAGTCCGCTCGAGCTCTCCCATCTCGGCGGGCACTTCGGTATTCCGAAGATTGAGGGCGGAGTGCTCTTGCCGAATGCCGAGCGCCACCCCTAACCCGGCGACCACTCGACTGTCCGATGATTAGCACCGTACGAAACCGCGGTTTACCTTCCATCCTTTCGACAGAGGCCTCGGCAGCCTGCGCGAACACGGAGCGGTTTCAATCATCGAGCGGATATTTTCATGCCCCCTGAAGGCGAGCGTGCCTGGGACGTCAACCGCCGCCCTGCCCGTCAGGGTCCCGTCGATCGAGCGGCTTCGAAAGCCAGCGCCCCGTGCCCGTTGCAATGCCTCGAACTACGAGGTATTATGGCTCTTCAATGGCAGCGCGCGAAACCAATCCGAATTTTATGAATGGGGTTCCGGAGCTCCTGATCCTCAGGCTACTCCAGCAAGAGGAGATGTATGGCTATGAGATCGTGCAGGCAATCCGTAGCCGCACCGCCGCCGTGATCGCGGTCGGCGAAGGCGTAGTCTACCCGGTGCTGCACGGGTTGGAACGCGATGGGGCGCTAGAGTCGCGGCGAAAGACGGTCAACCGCCGTAGCCGTATCTATTATTCTGTAACCCCGGTCGGATCGCATCGATTGGCTGATCTGTCGGAGGTTTGGACCAATCTGGCGGCCGCAATCCAACACATACTGACGGGAGGGCGACATGGCGAAGCCATTCCATGAACTCCGCGAACGCCTGCTGCGGGCGGGCATCGCGCCACGGCATGTGGGGCGCTATCTGAGCGAACTGGCGGATCATTGGGCCGACCTGAGGGCGGAAGAGGAACGGGCTGGCCGTAGCCGGGCGGATGCGGAAGCCGCGGCGCTCCTCCGGCTCGGCGGGGTAGATGATCTCGCTAAGGCGATGATAGAGCAGCGCCAGTTCCAATCTTGGTGTATTCGAGCGCCCTGGGCGATTTTCGGTCTTGCCCCGATCTTCGTTCTAGCCGGGTCCTACTTCGTTGCCCTGTTAATTTTGTGGTCGGGTTGGAAGATCTTTCTGCCGGGAGCCGATACGCCTTTCGGTACTCGCGTGCATGGGATCGCGAATTTCTATTTTGGCGTCGGCAGGTTGATCTATTACGGCGCACCGATTCTCATCGGGTGGGGAATCGGAATCATCGCCGCCCGTCAAAGATTGAAGGCGGTTTGGCCCACGGTCGGTCTGGTCCTGATCGCATGGATCGGCGGCACCGCCCAAGTTCATGCCAGTCGCACAGCCGTCCCCGGTGGATTCGGACACATCAGTATGGGCTTCGCCCACGGGGCTTCCATGCCGGGTGTCTTCGACGGCCTGTCTCATGCCCTGGTGATTCTCTCGCTCACGGTTCTGCCCTATCTCATTTGGCGCTTACAAAAGGCTCACTCCCTTTCCGCCTAGTCGCCTATTGGCGCACTGGCATGAGGCAGCACTTGCTTGTAAAGCAGGCGGCGCCCTGCCGAGCCAGACGCTGGGTGGAATGAAAGCGACCGCCGGAATGAAGTTCGCGGTCGCGGGGGTAAGGCCGACATCTTGAGCGCCTCAACGTTTGCGCGGATGTAGCGCGAGAAGCCGGACCTCGTACCCCTCACGGTAGCGGCCCGCGGCCAGGTGCCGTTGCTCGACGAGCCGGCGTGCGTGGCCGCGATCGACGCCTTCTCGCGCGGGTCGCTTACTCAATGGGGTGCGGGTTGCCCGGGTAGCCGAGACGCGATCCGTAAACGCCAGCCGACTCGCCATGACGCGTTAGAGAAACCCTGGAGTAGAATTGCAGCCTCCTGCCGAATTCTCAGCGGCGGGTCTCGCGAGGCATCCGGGATGCGTCTCCTGTTTCTGTTCGGGTCGTTGCTCGCCGCCGCGATCACGGTTGCCCAAGCCCAGAAGGCGAGGGATGTCGCGGACTTCGTAAGTATCGATACATCGGTCTTCGTTCTTGACCATGTCCGGGTCATCGATGGAACGGGTGCGCCGGCGAAGGAAGATCAGGCGGTCGTGATCGCAAATGGCAAAATACAGTTCATCGGCCCCGCTGCGTCCGCCGAAATCCCTCAGGGCGCGCAACGAATGGAGCGCTCTGGCTATACGGTGATCCCTGGTCTGGTTGGAATGCACGACCATCTGTACTACACCGATTCGTACGCGGTGCAGGTTGTCGGCGGAACGGTGGGCGAGCCCGGGTTGTTCGTGGCGGAGATCCCTTACACGGCGCCGCGACTCTACCTCGCGGCTGGCGTGACCACCATGCGTACGACCGGGAGCCTGGAGCCTTACACCGATTTGAAGGTCAAGAGCCGGATCGACGCGAACCTGATGCCGGGACCAAGCATGGATGCTACGGCACCGTACCTCGAAGGTGCGCCGACGCGATTTGCGCAGATGCATGAATTGACCGGACCGGACGATGCGAAACGCATGGTGGACTACTGGGCGGCGGAAGGCATGACGTCCTACAAAGCGTACATGAACATCACGCGCGAAGAACTGGGAGTGGCGATCCAGCAGGCGCACGCGCACCGGCTGAAGCTGACGGGGCATCTGTGTTCGGTAACCTGGCCGGAAGCGGTGGCGCTGGGAATCGATGATTTTGAGCATGGGCCGGTGTTTACGGACACCGAATTCGTAGCGGATAAGAAGCCGGATGTGTGTCCCGCGGGAGGCAGCAGCAGCTGGGCGAACCAGGACGTAAACGGAATGCGGGTGCAGGAACTGATCCACAATCTCGTGTCCCACCACGTGGCGGTGACTTCGACGCTGCCGGTATTTGAGGCCGGCGCACCGGGGCGACCGAAGTTAGAGCCGCGCACACTGGATGCGATGTCCGCCGCATCGGCCGAGAGCTACCTGACCGCGCGCGCCAGAGTGGCTTTGGACTCGCCGATGACGGCGCTGATGCGCAAAGAGATGGATTTTGAGGTGGCATTCGTCAAAGCGGGGGGCTTGCTGCTGGCCGGCCCTGATCCCACCGGAAACGGCGGCGTACTACCGGGTTTTGGCGATCAGCGCGAAATAGAGCTACTTGTCGAAGCGGGTTTCACTCCCGTAGAAGCGATTCAGATCGCGACGGAGAATGGCGCCTTGTATCTTGGCCAGCAAGATCGAATCGGAACCCTCGCACCTGGCAAACAGGCAGATCTGGTTCTGATCAAAGGCGATCCCTCCACCAGGATTGACGAGATCGAGAACGTCGAGACGGTGTTCAAAGCCGGCATCGGCTACGATTCCAAGAAATTGATTGATAGCGTACGCGGTCAGGTCGGGATTCGCTAGGGGCGTTCGGTCCCGGCACACGCCGCCAAGGGCCAACTCGAATCCGAGCGATCATCGGCAATCATCTAACCAGGTTCTTCCATGAAGGAGCAGCCCCCGCAAAACGCAACCCCCAATGCCGCCGCCCGCCCGGGCATTGGTCTATCTGCTGACAGCTTGGTTTAGCCAGGCACCTCATCGATCATGGAGTGTACGCGATTGCAAAAGGCAACTCCCGCGATATGCGCCGTTACATGCAGGCTGTCTCCGTCGTCGACTTTGCGCAGAGTTAGAGTACGTCCTTGAGCGTGACATCATAGACATGCAAGGCGCCATCCCGACGGACGGCGAGGTGGAGAACGGTACCGATCGGCTGGCTAAACAGAGGGTCGTTGGGATCATCCGAAGGGGCTTGGCCGTTGATAGCGGTGATACTGTCGCCCGCCTTGAGGCCAGAGGCCTCGCCGGGGCTGCCGGCGAGCACAGTCATCACGTTATCCACGCCGTCAGCAGGGTCGAGGATCAGCCCGGCGCGGTTGAAGACCTCGGGCTTGGACCAGTTGGCGTTCTTCTCGAGGTACATGACACCGCGCATGCAATCGAAGGTCAGCGTGAAGCGGTGGAGGATGCTTTGACCGATGTTACCGGCGTTGGCGTATGGGCCGTCGGGCTGTGTTTGGAGTCGGACCACCGGATTGGCGATTTCGAGGTCACTGATCCGCAGGGTATGCAGACGCGCGAACCAAGCCTCCGGCGACGGTCCCCCGAAACCCCTGCCGTTGTAGCCACGATAGCGGGCGCCCAGGGCGGCGACGAGATGGTGTTCCTGCACAAAGCTGGAGTTGAGAAAGAGGCCAATCTGGTTGCCAGTGTCGAGGGTGAAGACGCCGGGAATGCCATCGACCTCGGCCCGGATCTCCGCGCCATTGCCGTCCTTGTGCATGATGAGCGGAACAGTCGCGCCGCCGCCGGTGTAGTGGAAGGGGGGACCGTCGAAGAAGGTGAGCTGGTTGTGTTCGAAGTCAACCCGGACGGCAAAGCGGCGCATAAGCTCCCAGCCGACGATCATCACCGGGTCGCCGGAGTCCGAAGGGATGTCCAGCACGTAAAAGGTCTGATCGCGGACGACGAGATCGCCAATGGTCACACTACCCACGTGCGCGGTGTGAACCGTGATGGCGCCGCCGATCGCTCCGAACTGCACCGGTGCTTCTTCAACCTTGAGGCCGAGCCGCTTGGCGAAGGTGGTGCTGACGATGTTGACCCCTCCGGTGTCGAAGACGGTGGGGAAGGGGCCTTGCCCGTTGACCTTCATCTTGAAGATCAGGCCGTCCTCGGCAGGGACGGTGACCTGACCTGAGGAGGACATCGTGTAGTCGGTAGAGAAGGGAGGCTGGAGGTCGGCTTCATCGACCTGGGGTAGCAGCGTTAGCTTCGTCGTGAGGAGCACGGGCGTACTTGCAGTCGTTCCTATCTGCTTTCGAAAGGGTAAAACGAGCCCGCCTTCTACCCGGCGATAGTCGCTGAGGTAAGTCGTGCTTCCGGAGTTCGCGATGCGTTCGATGTAGTGAGTGTGGCGGTTGATCGACAGGGTGAAGCCATTGCCGCCGGGCACCTGGAATTGCAGCACATCATCAGTGCTGCCGTTAGGGGTGGCCTGTGGCAGCAGGGAAACGGAGGCCCCGCCGAAGTTCGGGCGCCACCATCCGTTGCTGCTGATGTATAGGTCGTCGATCTCGCCGGGGTTCTTCCCCCCGGGCTTCAATTCCACATAACCGAAGTTATCCTGCTCCCAGTCCTCGGCAGGTTCGGTAGCATGGCTTTCTTTGAGGTCTAGAGCGGGCACCTGCGCGCGGTCGACATTAGCGCCGGTGAGGAGAACTTGGGTGTATTGGAAGGTGCCGGATTTTCCGCCTAAGAGCATCGTGCCTTCAGCGTGGAGCTCGGCAACATGGTCCCAGGCCTCGCCGCCGGTGGCCTCGCGGACCTGTGCCAGGATCCCGGCTGCAGTCTGCGGTTCGCTTTGCGACTGTGCGGGCAGCGGTTGTGCTCCGCCGAGGGCGATAAGGCCTAAGGCGAGAGCCTGAGCAGCGCGTAAAAACCTGAGCATAATGTGCTGCTTATTATATAGCGCTTGTTTTATCGCCGCGTCGGCGGCAACGTCTGCACATCGCCGCTATCACGAGATTAGTACTGGGGGCTTTTCGATCCTAACTTCAGGCTTACCCGTGACTCACCCGGAAACCGGCAAATCAAAGCTCTCTCGGTGCACTTCGGAGGGTTCTCATTTGACAACTTGATACCCAAAGAATTATTGTCATCTGCCATCCCCCAGAACCGTTACGTGCACTCCCCCTTATAACGGAAGCGTTCGTTCCTGATGTCAGTTCGTCCATCGGCCCCCAAGATTTTAACTTCTGGCTCACAAAACGAGGTACACCGTGAAGAAAACGTGCAATGCATTGTTGATTGTCACATTGATCTCCTTTCCTCTGTGTTTCGCGCAGGACGAGGGGAACTATCGCAATTCAAGAGAACAGTTTGTGGAAACATCCGTACTCTCCGGCGGCGCGGAAGACGCCGGATTTGGCTCCGTTCTCGCAATAGACCGAGACGGTGACACATTGGTGGTAGGAGCACGCAACGATACCGTCAACGGCAACTTCAAGGAAGGGTCTGTGTACATTTTTCAAAAGTCGCATGAAGGGCGTTTTTGGAAAGTGGCACAGCTGACCGCCTCGGATGGCAACTCGGGCTCTTTCTTTGGATCTGCATCCATAAGCGGCGATGGAAACACCATCGCGGTCGGAGCACAAGGTGTTAGTGCCATTCCGGGAGCAGCTTATATTTACGTCAAACCGCCCAGCGGTTGGAAAACCGCAACAGAGACCGCCAAACTTACCTCTTTGGATGTACAGGCCCAGGATGAATTCGGTTTGGCAACTGCGATTAACCATTGGGGTGACACTGTGTTCGTCAGCACTACACAAGTGGACGACGGTGCGGGTGCTGTATACGTATTTCGCCGAGATGGGAAACACTGGAAAAGCACCTCGCAGTATTCTGCGAAGCTTACTGCGCCGGGTTCGACAGGCTTAGGAAATACACTCTCGCTGAGCGGGGACGGCAGAACTTTACTGGCGGGTGCACTAGGAGCGGATGGCAGCGGAGCCGCCTATGTCTTCATTAAACCGGAGGATGGCTGGATGACAACGACTGAAGCCGCAAGGCTCACTGCGTCCGACTCGGTGCCTTTTGACGCATTTGGCGCATCGGTAAGCTTGGACGCAGACGGCGATACGGCATTGGTCGGAGCGCCAAGTCAGGGACCAGGATTTCCAGAGCCCATCACCCCCGGGGCTGTGTACCTGTACACCAGGCCCAGAGATGGATGGGTTGACATGACTGAATCTGCGAAGCTGACGGCCTCGGACGGGCAACCGGGTGATGAGTTCGGAACCTCTGTCGCAATTGCCCCCAACGGCAAAACCGCGTTCGTTGGTGCGTTCTCGGCTGGCAGTGCATATCTTTACTATGAACCGCGTGACGGATGGGAAACGACTGCGCAGTTTCAACAGAAATTGAAAGCACACGGAAATCCGGTTGAGTTCGGAGCTGCAGTGCTTATTGCCCAAAGAGAAGGAAACAAAACACTCGTCGTTGGTGCGGACGGGGCAACTGTTAACCCTAATCCTCCGTTTTCTGGGGCAGTCTACTTGTTTGAACGAGTGCATAAAGAATAAAGATAAAAACTGAACCAATTCGCACAATCTAATCGCGCTTTTCCGAATTATCTTGCTGAACCAGCAATCGAACGATAGGAGTTCACGGAATTATTGGCTGCCACGCTGCGACTCCGGTTGGTGTTTTATCAATGTCGAAAATGTGTGGGGCGAGGGATGCCGCCTTATAAGGGGTAAATAGAACAATCGTGAGCCACGGTGACGCCTCCAACAATGCGCGAATTGTAGCGGTCGCGACTTCTTAACAGGCTAACGCCCGCCAATCGCCGCCATGATCTGCTCAGCCGGAGCCGCATGTTCGATCGTGGATATTGGCGCTCATACTGACTCGACGATTTCTTTAAGAATGGACGAAAAACTGTCAGGCTGTTATTCCGCTCGCAGTGAATCCGCTAGATTCACCGAGGCCGCACGACGCGCCGGCAGGAAGCTAGCCGCCATCGACGCCAATCCGAGCAATGCGGCCACGCAACCTAGAGTCGCCGCGTCCCACGCCTGAACTCCGAACAACAGGTTGCGCGTCAACACCGATGCTCCCACCGAACCGACCAGCCCGATTGCGAGCCCTGCTACGGTCAGCCATCCCGCCTGCAACATCACAAGCTTGTACACCGAACTGCGCTGTGCCCCGAGCGCCATGCGCACGCCGATCTCCCGCGTTCGCTGGCTCACCGAGTAGGCAATCACACCGTAAACCCCCACCACACCCAGCACCAGCGCCACCGTCGCAAATCCGCCCACCAGCCACGCCGAGAAACGGTGCAGCAGCGCCGCTTGTGTAGCGTCAATCTGCTCGTTCATGGTCGCTTCGTGCGATACGCCTAGGTCCGGGTTGATCTGGTGGAGCGTGCTCACCAGCATCGGCAGCAGCACCCCCGCATCTTGCCGCGTGCGCACCACCAGGCTGAAATAGTGGTCCCGAGTCTGGTTGATAGGGAAATACTCCGCGGGCCAGGTGGGGACATCAAGCGGGCCCTCGCGAACGTCGTCGACCACGCCGACAATTTCCCACACGGCCGGCCGCCCCGCCTCGTTATCGGCTATCCTCTGGCCAACCGGGTCTTCGTCCGGGAAGTACTTCTGGGCTAACGCCTGATTGATCACGGCCACTCCGGGCCGGGAAGCATCCTCAGCATCGGTGAAGAACCGTCCGCGCAACAGCCTGGTCTTGAGCGTGGGCAGATACTGCGCGCTCACATGACGCTCGTCAACCTCATAATGTTCGCCACGAGTCGGTCTTCCCGGGATCTGGATTCCATCCACGGCGCAGTTACATTGCACCGGGAGCATGCTGGTGATCCCGGCCGACTCCACACCCGGCAAGCCTGAGACGCGGCGCACAATTTCCCGGTAAAGTTCTACCGTCTGTTCGTCACTTTTGTAAACCGTGCCCGGAGCCGTGACTTGGGCAGTTGCGAGATGGTTTGGATCAAAGCCCAATGGCACGTGCAGAAGGCGATAGAGGCTCTGTCCGAGCAGTCCTGCGCCGGCCAGCAGCACCACCGCGATTGCCAGTTCAACCACCACCAGGTTCCTCCCCACCCTGCTCCAGAACCGGCTGGCCGCGCCGCGGTCCCCGTCGGCTAGTCCATCGCGCACTTCTTGAAACGACAACCGCAACGTGGGGGTAGCAGCCAGCAGCAAGGCGGCGAGCAGTGCGATTACGGCGGCAAACGCGCCGGTATGCGCATTCAGGCCGACGCCTCCGAGGAATGGCAGGTCTGACGTCATGTCCTTGGGAACCAGTCGGCCCAGGAGCTTCAGGATCCCAACGGCAACCATCCCGCCGGCCAGGCTGCCGAACATGGCCAGCAAGAGCCCCTCGCTGACAAACTGCCACACCAGTCGCGCCGGCGTGGCGCCCAAAGCGGCCCTCACGGCAACCTCGCGCTTGCGGCTTTCCGATCGCACCAGTACAAGGCTGGCCACGTTGACGCAGGCAATCAAAAAAAGAAGGAGAGCCCCGCCCATGAGCGTCAGGAGAACGGGCCGCACCTCGCCAACGATGATCTCTGAGAGGGGAACGACATTGGCGCTTAGGTTGCGTCCGGTTATACCGTATTGCCCTTGGAGTTGCTTTGCGATAGCAGTCATTTCGGATAGCGCGGTCTGGGTGGTAACCCCGTCGCGTAGCCTTCCGATTCCCCAAAAATTATAGAAGGCCCGCATCTTCTCGTGAGGGCTGAAGCGGTTGAGCGGAACCCAGAATTCCGCGTCTCCGCTCGGCGCAAAGGAAAATGCACGGGGCATCACGCCAATAATCGTATAGGCCCCGTTGTCCAACTCCACCGTCTGCCCCACGGCATCGCGCCGTGCGCCGAAGCGATGAAGCCATGCCCCATAGCTCAGGATCACGACATTGGGTCCGCCGGGACGGTCCTCTCCGGGATGGAAGTCCCGCCCCAGCATGGGATGCGCACCCAGGGTCTGAAAAAAGCCGCCGCTCACACGCTCGCCCCGAACCGGCTCTGCACCGGACCGAGTGCGCAGAAGATAGCCGCTGCCGCTGTAAACATCGAGCGAACTGAAGGATTTGTTCAACCGTTGCCAGTCCAGATAATCCGGATAGGAGAGGGGCCAGCGTGGCGATTCAACGCTGCTTTCGTTCACCGACATCAGCCGACCGGGATCTAGGTATGGAAGAGGCTGCAGCAGAGCCGCATCCACAAAACCGAAGATGGCCACGCTCACGCCCATGCCTAGCCCGAGAATCAGGATCGCCGTCATCGCAAATCCGAGATTCTTCCTCCCTTGCCGGAACGCGAAGCGAAGGTCCTGCACCACCGTCTCCCCTTGAAATGCCACCGCTTCATGGCTTTGCTCTCGCAACTTCGTCGCGTTGCCGAACTGACGCATCGCCGCGTAACGCGCGGCTTGCGGCGTCATCCCGCCGGCTATAAATTCCGCCTCCGCCTGCTCGCAATGAAATGCCATCTCTTCGTCCAGTTCGCTGAGAAACCGCCCGCGGCCAACCAGAATCGACAGTTTCTTCACGAACCGGGTGAAGGGATTCATTTACGCCTCCTGCGCGTCCTTCAAAACGCGTCCGATCGCCGCAATCATCTGCTCGAACTGCGACAACTCGAAGCCCAACTGCTTGCGCCCCGCCGCCGTGAGCGTATAAAAGCGCGCTCGCCGGTTAGTTTCCGTCATCTTCCACTCCGCCTTCACCCAGCCCTGTAGCAGCAGCCGCTGCAGCGCCGGGTAGAGCGAGCCTTCTTCCACAGTCAGTACA
>Ga0182015_10005798_pt1 | contig 12666 bp, 11 predicted proteins | sample 712P3MmetaG_FD_120478 | JGI IMG/M metagenome (GOLD analysis project Ga0182015, IMG submission 120478) | Permafrost microbial communities from Stordalen Mire, Sweden - 712P3M metaG | ecosystem: Environmental > Terrestrial > Soil > Wetlands > Permafrost | place: Sweden: Stordalen | collected...
AAAATCGAATCACACAATCACCCCAGCTTCGTCGAGCCCTTTCAGGGCGCAACCACCGGCGTAGGCGGCATTCTCCGCGACATCTTCACCATGGGAGCTCGCCCCATCGCGGTGCTCGACTCTCTCCGCTTCGGCGAAATTACCGCCAGCAAAACCACTAGCGAGAAGGAAGCCGCCAACAATCGCCGCATCCTCGACGGCGTCATCCGCGGCGTAGCCAACTACGGCAATTGTTTCGGTGTACCGACGGTCGGTGGCGAAGTCTGTTTCGAGCCGTCCTACTCCAACAATCCATTGGTTAACGCTCTCGCCCTCGGCATCGCCAAGAAAGAAGAAATCTTCTTGGCCAAGGCCAAGGGTATCGGCAACCCAGTCATATACGTCGGCGCAAAAACGGGCCGCGATGGCATCCACGGCGCCTCCCTCCTCGCCTCCGCGGAATTCACCGAGGAGTCGCAACAAAAACGCCCCAACGTACAAGTCGGCGATCCGTTCATGGAAAAGCTCCTCCTGGAAGCCTGCATCGAAGCCATGCACACCGGTGCAGTCGTCGCGATTCAAGACATGGGTGCGGCGGGGCTGACTTGCTCGACGATGGAAATGGCGTCACGCGGTGGCACTGGTATCGAAATTGACTTGGCAAAAGTTCCGCAACGCGAGTCCGGCATGACGCCCTATGAAATCATGCTCAGCGAATCGCAAGAGCGCATGCTCCTCGTCGCCGAAAAAGGACGCGAACGCGAAGTCCTCGACGTTTTCAAAAAGTGGGGCCTCGACGCCGTTGTCGTCGGCACCGTGACCGATGGTGGCGTCGCAAAAGTTTTACATAACGGAAAGATCGCCGCGGAAATTCCGGCTCACCCGCTTGCCGAAGAAGGGCCGATCTACCAGCGTCCGATTTCACAGCCGCCCCTGCGTAGGGAAACACCTTCGGACTGGTTTGTTTTTAAGGCCGGCACCACGAATTTCACGGAAAATTTCAAGAAATTGTTGGCATCGCCCGCCATCGCCTCGAAACGATGGATCACCGAGCAATACGACACCATGGTCCGCACCAACACGCTCGCGGGACCCGGCGCCAGTGACGCCGCCATTATTCGCATCAAGGACCCGGAAACCGGAGAGGTAAAACGTGCGCTCGCGCTCGCCACCGACGGCAACGGCCGTTGGTGCCAGCTGAATCCCCGTCTGGGCGCGATGCACGCCGTTGCCGAAGCCGCCCGCAACGTCGCCTGCAGCGGCGCGCGTCCCATCGCCGCAACCAATTGCCTGAATTTCGGCAGCCCCGAAAAACCCGAAGTGATGTGGCAATTCAGCGAAGCCATCGACGGCCTCACTGCGGCCTGCAACGAACTGGGTACGCCCATCACCGGCGGCAACGTCAGCTTCTACAACGAAACGCTTGGGAAATCGATCTACCCTACGCCAGTCATCGGGATTCTTGGCATCATCGACGACGCGTCGCACGTCCTGAAACTTGGGTTTCGCGAAAAGGGCGATCTGATTGTGCTTCTAGACGGCGCCGGATCCGCCGCCGCGACGCCCTCGAGCAATATGGCCCGAGAATTTTCTTCATCCGAGTATTCCAAGACAATTGCCCAAATCGTGGCAGGCGAACCTCCGCAGATCGACCTCGCTGCCGAAAAGCGCCTGCAACAAATGCTTCTGGCGCTGGCCACCGAAGGCCTCGTACAATCCGCGCACGATATCAGCGACGGGGGTATAGCAGTTACCCTGGCGGAGTGTTGCTTTGCGGCTGCCGGGCTGAGCGCCGGCGTCAGTCTGGAGGGGTCAGAGCCTCCCGCGGAGCACACGCTCTTCAACGAGCGCGGCGCCCGCGCGGTCGTCTCGGTGAAGTCGTCTCTACTTGCCCGCGTTCTCGAGAGTGCGCGACAATATAGTGTGACCGCGCAACAAATCGGCCAAGTCTCCCGTGACAAGGCATTTCGCATCCAATATAAGGGGAGTGCAGCGATCGACAGCCCGCTCGATTCTCTGCGCGACACCTGGGACCATTCGCTGGAACGCGCTCTAAAAGTCAGCTAAGTTCGATCGCACACCCTATGACCCAAAAGCTCGCTTCCGCCGACGATCATTTTCACGACGAGTGTGGCGTGTTCGGTGTCTTCGGCCACGAAGAAGCCTCCAAGGTCGCCTATTTGGGCCTTTACGCCCTCCAACATCGCGGCCAGGAATCCGCTGGCATCGTCTCCAGCGACGCCTCCGACCTCCATCTCCACCGTGCCATGGGCAAAGTCGAAGAAATTTTCACGCCCACTGTACTCACCACGCTCCCCGGCAATCTGGCCATCGGCCACACCCGCTATTCCACTGCCGGCGACAAAGCGCTTCTCAACGCGCAACCCATTCTGATCGACTGCAACAAAGGCAAAGTCGCGCTTGGCCACAACGGCAATCTCACTAACGCCGCGGAATGGCGCCGCAAACTCGAACATCGCGGCTCAATTTTCCAGACCAACAGCGATACCGAAGTCATCGTCCATCTCATCGCGCGTTCGCAAGCCCGCAATCTTTCCGGCGCGCTCGGTGATGCCCTCAACCAGGTCGAAGGCGCCTACTCTCTACTCGTGCTTACAAAAGACGAGCTCTACGCGGTCCGCGATCCGCGCGGGTTCCGTCCGCTCAACCTCGGCAGGCTCGGCGACGCTTGGGTGGTGGCTTCGGAAACTTGCGCCTTCGATCTTCTCAACGCGCAATATGTCCGTGAAGTCGAACCTGGCGAAATGGTGCGCATCTCGCGCTCCGGCATCGAGTCCATTCGCTTCGCACCGCAAAAGCCGCTCCAGCAGTGCATTTTCGAGCACGTTTATTTTTCTCGCCCCGACAGCATCATTTTCGGCCGCTCCGTCAACGAAAGTCGCGAAGCCCTCGGCCGCCTCCTAGCGCAAGAACACCCCGTGGATGCGGACATCGTCGTCCCGGTGCCGGACTCCGGCGTTCCGGCCGCCGTCGGCTACGCGCTCGAATCCGGCATTCCGTTTCGCATGGGCTTGATCCGCAATCACTACATCGGCCGCACCTTCATCGAGCCCTCTCAAGCCATTCGCAATTTCGGCGTCAAGCTCAAGCTCAATCCCATTCGTGGCTTGATCGAAGGCAAGCGCGTCATTCTCGTCGATGATTCCATCGTCCGCGGCACCACCAGCCGCAAAATCGTCCGCATGGTTCAGGAAGCCGGGGCGAAAGAAGTCCATGTGCGCATCAGCTGCCCTCCGACGATCTCTCCGTGCTACTACGGCGTGGACACCCCGACGCGCGAAGAATTGATCGCGTCCTCCAACTCGCCCGAAGAAATTCGCAAATTTCTCGGCGCCGACTCTCTCGGCTACATCTCGCTGGCGAACTTGAAACAAGCGGTGAACGACACCAAGGGCAGCTACTGCACATCTTGTTACACTGGAAACTACCCGACCGATCTCGTGCAACTTGAAGTCCGTAAAGGCCACTCAGGTGATGTGTTCCGTGACGCAACAAATGGCAGTGGCTTAGAGGACCCAGCGGCCGAGCGCCCTGTGGCGGTGGAACGTGAAAACTGATCCCACGAACAACGACCAGGACAAGAACGAGAAGGAAATACATTTGCCCATGGGCCAGCGGGTTCAACGCGAGATCATTGCCTGGTTCTGGGTAGCTCTCGCGTTTATGCTTATCAACGGCGCGGTCGGTCAGGCCCGCGTCATTCCTTCCGGTTCGATGGAAAATACTTTGCTGATCGGCGATCACCTGATCATGAGCCGCATCGGCTACGATGCCGGCGTGCCGTTCACCAACTGGCACGTGCCCCTGTGGCGAAATCCGCACCGCCAGCAAGTCATCATCTTCAAGCCGCCATTCGCTCCCGACACTCCCGACTATGTCAAGCGCACCATCGGCTTGCCGGGCGACACCATCGATCTTCGCGGTGGCGCCGTTTACGTCAACGGCCAGAAGCTCAACGAAAACTACACTCTTGGACCCAGCGAACCGGCGCCATCAGGAAGTGCGCCTCCCGGCTATACCGACATCAAATTTCCGTATCACGTCCCGGATAATTGTTATTTTGCGATGGGCGACAATCGCACCAACTCCTACGACAGCCGCTTCTGGGGCTGCGTCCCGCGTAAGGACATTATCGGTACGCCGGTCATGATTTATATGTCGCTCGACGTGCCTCCGGACGCTTGGGAGCCCGGCCAGATTCGTGAACGTTTTTTCGCATACGCGAGCGCTCTCTTACATCCCGGCGAAGTTCGCTGGCGGCGCTTGTTCCACACCTTTTGAGTTTTTGATCTGGCCCCGGGGCAACGCTTGAATCCGGTAGAATAAAGAGGGAACGTTTCTTTACTGGTGAACCGTGAAAGCTGAATCACCGAAACACAACGAAGCCAAGGACGAAACACCTTCGAGTTTGCTCATGCGCCAGCGCATCGGTCGCGAAGTCGTCGCCTGGTTCTGGGTCGCGCTCGCCTTCATGCTCATCAACGGCACCATTGGCCAGGCCCGCGTCATTCCTTCCGGTTCGATGGAAAATACTTTGCTGATCGGCGATCACCTGATCATGAGCCGCATCGGCTACGATGCCGGCGTTCCATTCACCAACTGGCATGTGCCGCTATGGCGCAATCCGCATCGCCAGCAAGTCATCATTTTTAAACCTCCTTACGCCCCTGAAACCACCGACCTCATCAAGCGTACCATCGGATTGCCAGGCGATACCGTCGACCTTCGCGAAGGAGCCGTCTACATCAATGGCAACAAACTGCGTGAGTCTTATTCTGTCGGTCCCAGTGAACCCGCTCCGCCGAACAGCGCGCCTGCTGGATTTTCCGAAATTAAATTTCCGTATCATGTTCCCGACAATTGTTACTTCGCGATGGGCGACAACCGCACCAACTCCTACGACAGCCGCTTCTGGGGCTGCGTTCCGCGCAAAGACATTATTGGCACGCCGGTCATGATTTATATGTCGCTGGATGTGACGCCCGATGCTTGGGAGTCCGGTCAGATTCGCGAAAGATTTCTTGCCTACGCAAACGCCGTGCTGCATCCCGGTGTGGTGCGCTGGCGAAGACTGTTTCACACGTTTTAGTTCCAAGCACCGGATAGCCGCTAACGAAAACGCCGCACCCCCTCGCGGCAATCGGTTATTCTGCAATAGCAAACGGCCGGAATCGCGCGCGCCCGGACCAGAAACGGACATCGAACCTTCTCCATGAAATACGCCGATGCAGGAGTCGACATCGCCACCGCGGACGCCGCCAAGCAGCGCATCCGTCACCACGCCAGCCGCACCTTCACTCCCGGGGTCCTCGGTGGTATCGGCGGTTTCGGCGCGCTGTTCGCCCTCGACAAAAAGAAATGGAAAGAGCCTGTCCTCGTCTCGAGCGCCGACGGCGTAGGCACCAAACTAAAAGTTGCCATGGCCACCGGCGTTCATTCGACCGTTGGCGGCGACCTCGTAAATCACTGCATCAACGACATTCTCGTACAGGGCGCGGAGCCGCTTTTTTTCCTTGATTACCTCGCCATGGGCAAACTCGACCCTAATATCGTCGAGCAATTAGTGGAAGGCATGAGCCGCGCCTGCCGCAAAGCGGGCTGCGCACTGATCGGCGGCGAAACAGCCGAGATGCCTGGCTTCTATCCGATCGGCGAATACGACCTGGCAGGTTTCATCGTCGGTGCCGTCGAGCGAAAAAAGCTGCTGACAGGAAAGGGAGTCAAGCCCGGCGATGTTCTTCTCGCGTTGCCTTCCGCTGGACTTCACACGAACGGCTATTCACTGGCCCGCAAGCTGGTTTTCGACGTCGCGAAACTTAAACCGGACACTTACGTCGCCGAAGTCGGCAACAAGATCGGCGCCGAACTTCTCAAGCCGCATCTCTGCTACGCGCCTGCGCTCAAAAATATTCTGGCGCGTGGTTGGGTCTCCGCTCTTGCTCATATTACCGGTGGCGGAATCCCGGGCAACTTGCCGCGCGTGCTGCCTTCGGGCGTGCAGGCCCACGTCGATCTTAGTGCCTGGCCGGTTCCCCCGATCTTCAAGTATTTAGCCAGGATCGGCAAAATCGAAACCGACGAACTCCTCCACTCCTTCAATCTCGGTGTAGGCATGATCGTCATCGTGCCCCAGGCCCGCGCCCAATCCGTAGAAGCAGACCTGAAACGCCGCCGCGAAAAATTCTTCCGCATAGGCCGCATAGAGCGCGGCGACTCCGGCAAAGCCCGCGTAACCTACACCGGCTCCCTGCACCTGTAACCCTTCGACTACTCCTGCTCTGCGGTCGCGTACTCCGGATACTTTGCCCCAGCCCGCCGTGGCAGCCCTCGCGCCACTTTTCCCAGCCACCGCAACTCTCCGTTTAGTTGTTCGATCATCAGGCTGACCATCCAAACCGCTTCATGATAGGGATGTCCGACCTCTTCCAGGATGGATCGAAGAGTTTCCTGCTCTCGCTCCAGTTCGCTCTCCAGGAATTTCTTGCGCCTGGCAAGTTGTTTCTGAAACACGCCTCGTCGCGCCTGCCACGACAAAGATATCCAGGTCAGAAATGCCGGCCGCTCACGCTGCGTGGTCCAATCTTCTCGCTCTAGGGCGTCACTTAAAGCCCGTTTTCCTTTGGCAGTAGTCTGAAACACGCGTCGTTCCGGCCCGGCGGCGGGCTCATCGTCCTGCCCGGTGCGGATGAAACCTACGCCCGCCAATTTTTGCAGCGAGTAATAAACCTGCGGGCGCGAAATTCCCGCCCAGTCGCGCACGCATCTACGCTCCAACTCCAGATTCACTTCGTATCCGTGCATTCCGCGCTCCGCCAGCAAACTTAGAATCACCAGGTCCGGTGTGGTCAGCGTTGCTCGTTTTCCCTTACGCATTCAGTCACTCTCCCGCTGACTATGCCGATCTGCCAGATCGGAAAGGCGTCTTGACAATGGCGGATTCTTACTCTAGTCTAAACAAGACTACTGGCGTAGTCAAACTAATTTCATGGAGGTTCGTTATGAATGTGAAAAGAATCACTCCGGTCTTGTTCGTCAAAGAAATCGAACCGGTATTGCCGTTCTGGGTCGGCGCTCTCGGATTTGCCAAGACCATCGAAGTCCCGCACGAAAACAAGCTGGGATTCGTGGCCTTGCAAAAAGACGGCGTCGAAGTGATGTATCAGAGTTATGCCAGCCTCGGCGAAGACATGCCCGCCATTTCCGAGGCCTCCAGGAAAGGTCCAACCTTTCTCTACATCGAGGTCGACAACCTTGATGCCGTCTTGGCTGCGCTAAAAAATACACAAATCGTGCAACCCGAACGCACCGCCTTCTACGGCATGCGCGAAGTCGGCTACCAGGATCCCGCGGGCCACTTCATCACATTCGCCCAACGTGTCGCCGCTAACGCGACGTAGGCGGCTGTTAGCAAGTCCGCTACTTCTTTGTCTTACCGGGGATGGGGCGATGCTCCATCTCCGTGGGCACCGCAATGGAGCGAGCGCCATTCTTGCCGATTGAGCGAACGGCAAAAAAGTGATTGTCGGTCGAAACGCCTTTCAGCACAGTTTCGCCGGCGGATTCCGCGAAGGTGTAAACACTCCAGCGCGGCTCGGTGGTTTCCCGCCACAAAATCTCGAAGCCCGCGCGTTCCGTGTCTTCTTCAGCCGCCCACGAGACTTTCGCATCCGGCGTTACGCCACCGGTTAGCCGTGCATCTTTTGGCGGAGCGGGCGCCAGCGCCAATTGCCGTAACGCTTCCGCGTTGTCGCGCGCGACGTTGCCCATGAATGCAAAGTTGAGATATTTCATGAAATCGCCATATTCCACGCCATTTTCCGTGCGCGGCGTCTGGTGCTGGTGGGCGTAATCTTCCAGCGGCTCGGTGAAGCGCACCGCTGGCAACCCAGCCTTGTAAAACGGATAGTGATCGCCGCCGCGGCCGTAACGATCCACGCGGAAGACCATCCGAATCGCCGCAACACCGTCGATTTCTTCGATGGCCCGCGCCAGTTCCCGCGAAGGCGAGTCGCAATCGTCGATTTCTCCGTTTCCGGAAAAGAGCCGCACGCGATGCGGCGCACCCGCTGACAAATCGTCGCCAACGATGTCGTCATCCAGCATCCCGCCAACCGTGTAGCCTTTTTCTTTTAGCCATTCAACCAGATGTGTACTGCCCAGCAAGCCTTGCTCTTCGCCGGAGACTGCCGCGAACAGGATCGTTGCGCGGTTTTCGCTTCTGGCGCTCGCCGCGGCCTTGCTTAACAAACGCGCCGATTCCACGCTCACCGCCACGCCGGAAGAGTCGTCGTCCGCGCCGGGGGCGTCCGCTTTCGTATCCTGGTCATCGGATGGTCGCGAATCGAAGTGGCCCGAAACGATAAAAACTGTTTTCGACAGTTTGTCGTCCGTGCCGGGCAGAATTGCATACACATTTTCCATTGGCGCGGGTTTGTTCGCCGTTCTGACGGACGTGCCTTCAAATTTATCGATCACGACCTGTAACTTGCCGCCGGTTTCTTTGGAAATTTCACTTAGGCGCGCGGCGATGTGATCGCGACCGCACCCGGGACCGCGTTTCGGGTCGTCCCACGAAGCTATCGAGAGCCGCGTGCCGCAGGCGACCAACTGGTCGATCAATGCACGCATCGACTTTTCGTCCACCTTCGCCCGCACTATCGCCCCTGTGGGCCTCGGCGCGATCTTCGGCTTCGCTAGTTTTTGTTGCGGCTCGCTGGGGTCGTGGACAGCGACAGTTTGCGCAAGAATTGGTCTAGTGGCCGCGGTCAGTAACGTCAGCGCGCATGCTAGGCACGATACGGCGGCGAGTTTCGCGGTGGATGGACGATTCTTCATGTAGTGGGCGTCTCCCGGGAAATATTTGTTCGTGAACGAGCCGGTATTCTAACGCAAGTGCCGCGGCAATGTTCTGAAGTGAAAAGGAGAGTTGATAAAGGTAGTTTCGCGCGTGCGCGCTACGTGTTATCTGGTGCGGCGCACGATGCTTTACCAGAACAGATAGGGCAGCATATCGCTAGCCGGCAGTGGCGGCTGATTCTGGCGACTTCTCGAGGGCGGCGCGATCCCATTTGGCGAGGATCGCGGCCGCTTCATAGGTGCTTTGGCAAAAATCGTGCAGGGCGGCGGTTGGAGAGGCGGCTTGGCGGACGGATTCGTAGGCCAGGAGGAATTCGCCAAGGTCTTTGCGATAAGAGGCGCCTTCAGGGCGCCCTCGGTATTCCTTGAATCCTTCGGGTTCCGGGCTGGCGTACGAATAGAACGCGGGCTCTTTTACGTCGCCGCTGCCGGGCCAGAATCCCACGCTGCTGACTTCATGCGAATACGCTTCCTTCGTTATGGAATCAGCGCCCGGACGATCCGGAGCGCGACGCCCCGAGAAACGCGTAACTGCTAAATCGAAGCTGCCCCAAAAAAAATGGACTGGGCTGCTCTTGCCGATGAAATGCGAGCGAAAATCCTGGAGCACCGCTTCGCTGGAAGCGAGAATGCGCCAGAACTTGTGCACGGCTTCGGGATCGTACGAGGCGTGAACGTGATCTTGATCGAACGGAATCGGATTGGGGAGCTCTACGGGCATCTTCCAGATTTTTACGTCTATGCCTTCCGCAGCCAGCATGCTCATAAATTCTTTGTAGAAGTCGGCGACGCTGCGCGGGACGAGCGCAAGTCTTCTGACCGAGCCGTTATTCTTTTTCAAAATCAACTGGTGAACGACGAAATCAAATTCCAGCTCTATAACCATTTTTTCGTAAGACATCGCCGAAGTGGTGAGGCCGCGAGCGCTGACGTACAGCGGCACGTTCCACCAGTGATTCACAAGCGGAGTGAGCGCAAGGCGGACCTTGCCGACGATCTGCGTCCACATGTGCAGGGTGGCGCGGGTGTCCTCCCAGGAATCGAGCGGAAGGGACGGCCAGCACTCTGGCGCGTCGCTTAGACTTTGGGAATGGCTATTGGTCGAGGTCATGGGTCTCCTGCTAGGGCGGTTCTTCGCAGACCTATATATACGCCTTTCCTCATAGGTGCACGAGGTGAGTGAAATCGGCCGGATCAACAAGACGAGCCAGGACACGCATGGCCGGGAGTATCTTTCGGTTTCGACGTCAAGCGAGTATCCCCCCTAAAGCATCTTCGCTGCCAATTTCGAGCTTTAGGATAGATATGCTAACGTTTCGAGTTTATGAAAAAGCGAATAGGCGTGCTGCTGAGCGGGCGCGGTTCGAATTTCTTGGCGTTGGCGGACGGCGTCGCTGCTGGGCGGATTCCGAACTCAGAGATCGCCATAGTTTTGAGTAACCGCGAAGGCGCTCCAGGGATCGACAAGGCCAAGGAGCGCCGAATTCCGACCCGCGTGATCCCGTCGAAAGGGTTGGAGCGCGAAGTTTACGACCGTCAGGTTGTCGCGGTCTTGAACGAGCACAAGGTCGACCTGATCTGCCTGGCTGGGTACATGCGGCTGCTGTCGCCGTATTTCGTGGCAGCGTTCCCCAGTCGGATCTTGAATGTTCACCCTTCGTTGTTGCCCTCGTTTCCAGGATTGGAATCGCAGCGGCAGGCTTTGGAGTACGGAGTAAAGTTTGCCGGGTGTACGGTTCACTTTGTGGATGAAAATCTGGATGCCGGGCCGATCGTCTTGCAAGCTGCGATTCCCGTGCGCGACGAGGACACCGAAGCTACATTGTCCGAGCGCATCCTGGCCGAAGAGCATCGCATTTATTCCGAAGCGGTGAGAATCGTTTTGGAAGGGCAGTACAAGATTACGGGGCGGCGTGTCGTCCGTTTGTAACGACTGCCTTCCGTTCACCCGGAGCCACTAAGGGTGAGGTGAGCTTTTCTGATGAGGATTATGAGCCAGACTGAGTTCAAGTCCGTGGATGAGCAACTCGCGTACCTGAAAAAGGGCACGGCGGAAATTATTCGCGAAGAAGACCTGAAGGCGAAGCTCGCGAGGTCGTTGAAAACAGGCAAGCCGCTCCGCGCCAAACTTGGTGTCGATCCCACCGCGCCGGACATTCACCTGGGGCACACGGTGGTCATCCGCAAGCTGAAGCATTTTCAAGATTTGGGCCACACGGCGGTGTTTTTGATTGGCGATTTCACGGCGTTGGTCGGCGATCCGACAGGACAATCCGAAACGCGGCCGCCGCTTTCGCGCGAACAGGTTGCGACCAACGCGAAGACCTACCTCGATCAGGTTTTCAAGATTCTCGATCGCAGCAAGACCGAGGTTCGCTACAACAGTGAGTGGCTGGACAAACTCACCGCCTACGACATCGTGGGGCTTTGCGCGAAATATCGTGTCGCGCGCATGCTGGAACGTGAGGATTTCCACAAACGCTTGACGGAGCAGCAACCGATCTCGATGCACGAACTGCTGTACCCGCTGTTGGTGGCTTACGATTCCGTAATGCTTGAGTCGGATGTGGAGCTTGGCGCCACCGAGCAAAAATTTAATTTGCTGATGGGCCGCGAAATTCAGCGGGAGTACGGGCAGGAATCGCAAGTCTGCATGACCATGCCGATTCTGGTGGGCCTCGATGGTCAGAGGAAGATGTCGAAGAGCCTGGGCAACTATGTGGGGATCACCGAAGCGCCCAACGAGATTTTCGGTAAGATGATGTCGATTCCGGACGAATTGATGTGGTCGTACTACGAATTGGTGACCGACCGAACGCCGGGGGAGATCGCGACGTTGAAAAAAGAGGTTGGCGACGGAGCGGTGCATCCGATGGACGTGAAGATGCGGCTGGCGCAAGAGGTCATTGCCGGTTTTCAGGGACAGGATGCGGCCCAGAAGGCGGCCGAGAATTTTCAGCGGATATTTCGGGATCGCCAGGCGCCCGTGGAAGCGCCGGTAAAGAAGGTGGCGCGTGGAGTGCCGAAAAAGCTTACGGCGCTGCTTGTTGAGCTGCAGCTTGCGCCTTCGAAGAGCGAAGCCATCCGGCTGATTGAACAAGGCGGTGTGGAAATCGATGAGGTTCGCATCGACGATGCGCGCAAGGACATTGATTTAGGGAAGCCAGGAGAGTTTCTACTGCGTGCGGGGAAAAAGAGATTTCTGCGGGTTGTTGTGGAATGAAGGGAAGCACGGCGGTGAATTTTATCTGCTGGAGTTAAACGGAACGCTCACCCCCAAACCCAGGTTCAAACCTGGGTCACCTGTTAATGTCGCGAGAGACGGCGGTCCAACACGTAACCGGCGAGAGCAAAGAGAGAAAAATAGCAGAGCGCGTTGACGGCGATGGCGACACGCAGAAAACCACCGAAGGTGGAACCCAGCGATTCGTGTCTCGCGGGAGTCAGAAGCTCAGCAACTTTCAACCCAGGCGAAAGAATCGCGAGCAACCAGGTTGAGAGCGCAGGCTCATTCTGAACCGCGTAGGCCAGCGCCAGGAAACCGAATACCGTTCCGAGGATCGCCGGTACCACTACGCGCAGTAATACGCTTCTGGCCATTGGAGCTGATTCTAGCAAGCTCCGCCCGTGACGTCAGTGTGGCTTCTCCGTGGGTTTGCTATGGTCGCCAGGATAATACGGAGCGCTCAACGTAAAGACGCGTTCGTTCCCTTTGACCATCAGCAGCCATTCGAGCATCCGGCCGCGCTGGTTGTGCAGAAAGTATTCGTACCAGCGATATTCGACGAGTTCGGGAATCACCACAACGAT
>Ga0182015_10005799_pt1 | contig 12663 bp, 13 predicted proteins | sample 712P3MmetaG_FD_120478 | JGI IMG/M metagenome (GOLD analysis project Ga0182015, IMG submission 120478) | Permafrost microbial communities from Stordalen Mire, Sweden - 712P3M metaG | ecosystem: Environmental > Terrestrial > Soil > Wetlands > Permafrost | place: Sweden: Stordalen | collected...
ATACACAAAAGGAGAATGAATCCCATGCCCCCTGCCGTTGGCAGCCGTAAGATAATACCGGAGATATTTTTCAGCCAGTCGAAGCCGTGAATACATTTAATTATTTTTTCCGCTGCCACACCTGGAAACTGTAGGCATACGCATGCTTTTCATCGGCCAGATGATCCATGTTGCTGACCAGGTCCCACTGAGATTCATCGAAGACCGGGAAATAGGCGTCACCCTCCACGATCGCATGCACCCGTGTCAGATAGATTTTATCCGCCAGCGGCAGCGCCTCCGCATAGATCTGACCGCCGCCCGCTATGAAAGCCTCCTTGCTGTCCGTCTCCCCCGCCAGCCGGATCGCCTCGTCCAGGCTTCCCACCACCCGCACTTTCGGGTTATTCGCATTCCAATCGGGTTGACGCGTGATCACAAAGTTGAATCGCCCCGGCAAAGGCTCGCTTGACATCGACTCGAAAGTCTTCCTTCCCATGATGACCGGCATGCCCCAGGTGGTGTTCTTGAAATATTTGGTGTCATTCGGCAAGTTCCACACCATACCGTTTGCCTTTCCGATCACATTATTCGTGCTGGCGGCGACAATAAGACTAATGATCATACGAAGAAATTTACACAGCTACAGACGCCTTGATGGCCGGATGAAATTGATAGTTCTCCAGAGTGAAGTCCTCAAAACAAAACCCAAAAATATCCTTGACCGCCGGATTCACCTTCATCACCGGCAGCGGATACGGCTCCCGGCCCAGCTGCAATTTCGCCTGCTCTACATGGTTATTGTACAAATGCACATCTCCGAAGGTATGAACAAACTCCCCCGGCGCCAGATCACAAACCTGCGCCATCACGAGCGTCAGCAAAGCATAGCTGGCTATATTGAACGGAACCCCGAGAAATACATCCGCGCTGCGTTGATATAGCTGACAGCTCAGCCTTCCATCCGCGACATAGAACTGGAATAAGGCATGACAAGGCATAAGCGCCATCCGCGGCAGATCAGCCACATTCCACGCGCTAACGATCAGCCGCCGGCTGTCCGGGTTCTTCCTGATCTGCTCCACCACCTGCGCGATCTGATCGACAGTCGACCCATCCGCTCCTTCCCAGCTGCGCCACTGCTTGCCATATACCGGCCCCAACTCCCCATTCGCATCGGCCCACTCGTCCCAGATGCTCACTCCATGCTCTTTCAGATAACGGGTATTCGTATCCCCGCGAAGGAACCATAGCAACTCATAGATGATGCTTTTCAAATGTAATTTCTTCGTCGTCACGAGTGGGAACCCCTTCGCCAGATCAAATCGCAGTTGATAGCCGAAACAGCTGGTCGTACCCGTACCCGTCCGGTCCGTTTTGGAAGCCCCGGTATCTAAAATATGCTGTAATAGATTGAGGTATTGCTGCATGGCTGCAATTTACTGAAAATCGCCCTTCCTCCCATCCCCCGCTTGCCTTTCAAAAGAACTTCCGTATTTTAGGTCCACCCGTAAACTCAAAAACCGTCCGATTGAAACCCTTTTTTGTAACGCCCCTACTTTCTTGTTTCTATACCCGGAGCCCATCCCGGCCCGGCGGACGCCTGCTCTTCGCCTCCCGCCTCCGGACACCACGGCGATTTCGCCTTGTCTGCTTCCGACCGCCACCATCCGACCGCGGTCCCGCCTGGCTCATCCATCGCCTCTGCGGCTTGCCGGGCGACGTGCTCGAGATCAGAAAGGGGATCCTCTATGTCAACGGCGCCAATGCAGACAAAGATCTCGATCCCGTGCATATCTTCAAGGTGAAGCTCGGCGACAGCAGCGCCATCCGGCACAACCCACGGCTCGCGTATACGATACCATCCTATCCTGAGACCGTTTATCTCACGCTCGCGGATAAGTATGTTCGGGGGCATCAGCTGCCCTGCGAGCAGCATTTGCTGCCGCCCGGCTTGCGCGCCGACCGCATTTTCAACATCTATAAAAAGAATTGGAATGAGGACAATTTCGGGCCCGTCAAAGTTCCCCGAGGCCAGTGGTTCCTCCTCGGCGACGATCGCGGCCATTCCATCGATTCGCGCCACTTCGGTTTTATCGATCAGGACAAATGCGCCGGCACGGTGTTATAACCAGCCGCCATCCCGATCCCACCCTCTCCCATCCCGATCCTACCCTCTCCCATCCGGATCCCAACCTCTCCAATCCGGACCTCACCCCACCGCGATACCTACTTCTCCGCCAACAAACCGTTGACCTCATCATAGAACTCCTTCTTCTGCTCATCATAATGTTCCCCAGTTCCCGGCCCGCTGAAACCTGTATGGATCTTTTCGATCTGACCCTTCTTATTCACAAAGATCGTCGTCGGAAAATTGGCGATATCATCCAGTTGGGGCAGTGTCTTCGAGGCCTTCTGGGGATCACCCACCGTAACCCCAGTAATCAGCATCGGATATTTAACGTCGAACCCTGTCTGGAACAAACGTACTGCGTTCGCCGATCGGTCGAAGTCCGTACTCCGCTCATACGCCAGCGACACAATTTCCACCCCTTTATTATGATATTCGTCGTAGAACTTACTTAAGAATCTTGTCTCATCCAGACAATTCGGACACCAGGACCCCATGATCTGCACCAATAGCACTTTCCCTTTGAACCGGTCATCCCCGAATGAAACGGTGTGCCCATCCAGATCCTTGAAGCTAAACCCGAACGGCACATCCTTCTTCCATTTGGTGATCGCATACTCATCCTCCAGGTGTGCCGCGGAGTCCTTGACCGCCGTCCACGTCGAATAATTCACCGGACCGGCGTAATACTTTCCACCAACCAACGAATCCCCACGCCTGACTGCTGTGAAATAATAGGCATGCGTACTCCCATCAAAAGTCGAAAGCCTCAGCGTATCAACATCCATGATCCCCTGAAGATAACGAAGATCGCCACCTGCATCCAGGAAGGTCCCAATCACCTCCGGGCCCTTCTGCATGAACTCACCCACCCTGAATACCGTATCTTTGCCATTGGACGAACGGAACACCGCCGCCCACCTCCCCTCAGCAGAGGCAAACCTCATCGAAGAGTCAGTCTTGAACCGGTAGTCCTCGCCATAGAAAGCCTTGAACGGCATGGCCCGAAAGGAATCCGCCAAATGAATGATCCAGACCCCCTCAATGTTCCCATCCGCCGTCAGCGCACCCCGTAGCTGTGATTCGAAAAACGGCATCCGGATAAATACCGAATCCCTCGACATTGAAATACTATCCACCTCTACCCGTTCCCCTGCATTTCGCATATAAAGAACCTTCCGGCCGGCACTATCCTTTACGTCGAAATTGAAAACGACATTGTTTCCATCCTTTCGCTCAAGATATGCCCGCCACTGCCCGTCCCGGAATTCCCGCCTCCCGGCGCAGCCCGCCAGTCCAGTCATCAACAAAACCCCGCTGAAGATATGTCTCATCATAGACGTCAAACTATTTATTATTGATCTGCAATCTAATGAAAAACTTTATGTTGTCATCAGTTGTCCCTTGATAGAGCCGTCGTTGCGACGCTACCTTGTACTGTACCAATTCTATTCCCCCTCGTTTTCCACTCCCCCCTTTTCTATTCCCCTTCGTTTTGAACCCGCACTTTCTCCATCCCCTTCGTTGTCCCCCACCCTTCCTTCCTTGCCCGCACCAGACGCCCTCATCACTTTCTTCGCCCATTTTCATTTGCATAGACAAACCCAAACATTTTGGTAAGCGTGCCCCACCGTGGAAAATCAGCCAAACCAGCGCCTGCGGGCGATTCCACAACCAAACGGCCATCCCGCCCTCCCGGCTCTCTGTTATTATTTGCTTAGACAAATTCAAAACCCCCATCCACACACATCCCCGACCTCTCACAGCAATGCCGCTATCCCCACCCACATTCGACCGCCTTCGGCGGTCGACGCTCCTCCCATGTCTGCTCCGCTCGCTCGGGCTACGCCATGGACCTTCGTCGAAGCGTCGTCCCTTGCTTAGAACTTCGCCCGAACTTCGTCCCTCGTTCGTGCTCGTTCGTATCCTTAACCTTCGGTTCGGATACGGTCGTACCCTTCGGTTCCCTCGGGTACGTCGCGACGGGCCTCCGGCCCGTCCGTCATTCCAAATTCTCCAGCATCTCCGCCGTCATCCGCCCCAGGTCATACTCCGGTTTCCAGCCCCAATCCGCCCGCGCCACCGAATCATCGATACTTTGCGGCCAACTGTCCGCGATCTTCTGCCGGTAGTCCGGCGTATACGAAACAGTGAAATCGGGGATATGCCGTCGGATCTCCTCTGCTATCTCCTTTGGTGAAAAGCTCAGCGCCGCCACATTATAAGCCGTCCGTACACTGATCTTGGCCGACGGCGCCTCCATCAGCTCGATCGTCGCCCGGATCGCATCCGGCATATACATCATCGGCAAATACGTATCCTCCTTCAGGAAACATTGATAGCTCCTGCTTTCCAACGCTTCATGGAAAATCTCCACCGCATAATCGGTCGTACCTCCTCCGGGCGCCGACTTATAGCTGATCAACCCCGGATACCGGATACTCCGGATATCCACCCCATACCGGCCGTGGAAATAGTTACACCAGAACTCACCCGCATATTTGCTGATCCCATACACCGTCGACGGCTCGATGATCGTTCGCTGCGGACAATTCTGCCGCGGCGACGTCGGGCCGAACACCGCAATGCTGCTCGGCCAGTAGACCTTCTGCAATTTCTCCTCCCGCGCGATATCCAGCACGTTCAGCAGCCCCTGCATATTCAGATGCCAGGCCAGGTGCGGGTTCTTTTCTCCCGTTGCCGACAAGATCGCCGCCAGCAGATAAATCTGCGTAATATTCTGCCGGATGACCTGAACATGCAGCATCTCCTTGTTCATCACGTCCAGCGAAACATAAGGGCCGGTCCCCTTCAACAAATCATTCTCTTCCCGCAGATCCGAAGCAACCACATTCGCATTGCCATAGATGCGCCGAAGGGCAAGCGTCAGCTCCACACCGATCTGTCCGCTGGCGCCGATAACCAATACTTTCTCTTTGGTCATAACGGGGGGTTTTGGGGAGCAAATATAATCCCTTAGCTTCGCCCCATGCAATTTTTATCCGACTTATTCCAACACCAGACCTACGATAAAAACAACTTTTTCCTCATCGCCGGTCCCTGCGTTGTCGAAAGCGAAGAGCTCGTCATGGAAGTCGCCGATAAGGTATCCCATATCTGCCGCAACCTCGGCATCCCCTATGTCTTCAAGGCCTCCTACCGCAAAGCAAACCGCACCAGCGCCGGCTCCTTCACCGGCATCGGCGACGACAGCGGACTGGACCTCATTAAAAAAGTAGGCGAAAAATACAAAATCCCCACCACCTCCGACATCCATGCCCACGACGAAGCCGCACCCGCCGCCCGTTGCGTGGATATCCTCCAGATCCCGGCCTTCCTCTGCCGCCAGACCGACCTGCTGATCGCCGCTGCGGAAACCGGCAAGATCGTCAATGTAAAAAAAGGACAATTCCTCAGCGGACCCTCGATGAAGTTCGCAGTGGACAAAATAAAGAAAGCCGGGAATAACAAAGTGATTCTGACGGAAAGAGGAACAACCTTCGGCTACCAGGACCTGGTAGTCGACTATCGCAACATCCCCTGGATGAAGGAACACGGCACACCCGTCGTCATGGACTGCACACACTCCCTTCAGCAGCCCAATCAAACCAGCGGGGTCACCGGCGGCAACCCACAACTCATTAGCACTATCGCCAAAGCTGCGATTGCCACCGGTTCTGACGGCCTCTTCATAGAAACACACCCCAATCCGTCCATCGCAAAAAGCGACGGGGCCAATATGCTACGGTTGGATCTTCTACAGGGATTACTGGAACAGTTGGTGATGATCAGGAAAGTAGTAGTCAATTTTTAAGGGACGAACTCGGACATGAACGTCTGCAGACCTTCGTCGGACTTGCTTTGACCTTCTCCCGCACCACTGGTGCGGCATCGGTCGTATCCTTCGTTTCACTCGGATACAGTCCTCCTCGGTCGGAACTTTCGCTTCGCTCGGTTCTGTGCGAACTGGGCACCGCCCAGTTTTGGTCTTTCTGGAAAATAAGAATTAAAAACGGGACAAATTTAGAACCCTCAAATTTCAGCCACAAAGATACGAACTGTTCCTGAAGTTTTATTAGCTGCAAAAGATTTTTCCCCCCCTTAATTGGTTGTTAACAGCTTGCTGGGCAAAAGACCAAACTCTTTTTTAAACGCGATCGTAAAATTGTTCAGGTTCGAATACCCCAGATCCATCGCCACCTCCTTCACCGAAACATCCCCCGATAGCAATTTGTCCTTCGCGGCCTGCATTCGCACTTTCTGAAAATATTCATAAACCGGCACCCCATAAATGAGTTTAAAGTCCTTTTTGAGCTTTGACTCGCTGATCGACACCATTCTCGCCAGCTGATGGATCGTGGGCGCGGGCTCGTGAATATCCCTTGTCAGCGCCGCCTCCACCTGCATCACCCGGTTGATATCTGTTTTCGACAACGGAACATTGAATTGCGCATTCCGCTTCCGCTCATACAACCGCACGAAAAAACGTTCCACCAGCAGCATGATCCTGTTCTGGATCACCGCCAGTCGCATTGGATTGTCCGCTTCCACCTCCACTACCTCCTGCATCAACCGCCTGTACTCACTATCCAGCGGCTCCCGATGCACGTTCTCCACCTGCAAGGCCAGATATGCTGCCAGCACGTCATCAATGCTCGTTACCCCGAGATAATCTCCCAGCCAACCCGCGCTGAACAGAACATCGATGCCCTTATAGACCGTCCCCTCTTCCATCAGATACGCCCAGTCCGCCAGCGCATTCGTCAGATAGGCCGTCGACCGCGTCGTATGCGACTCCCGCAGCCGCTCATCGCCGATCCGGATCTCCAGCATACCCGGGATCGTCAGCTCGTGAAAGCGAAGCGTATAGTATTGCTCCTTTATCTTCCGGCGACATAACAGCCAGCTGGTATTCACCTTGCAGTTGACGATGTTGACATGAGCCCCGTTCGGAAGCCGGACAAAATTCAGGCTCCCGGATGCAACCGCCTCCGGGAAGACCAATTGATTGTCGATCACGGGCACATTCAGCCGCCGCGCCAGGTCAGTCATCAACTGTTCATAATCCGTCGTGGAATAATCGAAATGGAACAATACACACCGTTTGCAGTAAGTTACGAAAAAAGCGATCGCTCCCGGACCTTACAAGTATTTTAACGGATTTCTCCGGGCCGAAAGGATGTACCGCTTGATGTTCATCCAGAAAGCGAGAATGAAATAGATGATCAGCGGCGAGCCCATTGTCAGGAAGGAAACATAGATAAACCAGGTACGGATTCGGGAAGTGGCGATACCCATTCGCTCACCGATTGCCGTACATACCCCAAATACTTGCCACTCGATGAAGTGCTTGAATCTGTTCATACCTCTAATTTAGAAATTTTCCCCAAAACCCACTAATTTTACACCTCCATTACCCGGACTGTCTGCGTACAGTCCCTTAGTCCCAGCTCTCTATCAGGAGCTTACACAGAACACATAAAACAAATTCGTTATGGTCTTCGATCTGGATCTAATTAAAAAGCTTTACGGCCAGCTGCCTTCCAAAGTAGACGCCGCCCGTAAGCTGGTAGGCAAGCCCCTGACCCTCGCTGAGAAAATATTGTACGCCCACCTCTTTGAGAACCCAACCCACGCCTACGGACGCGGAAAAGATTACGTGGACTTTGCCCCGGACCGTGTCGCCATGCAGGATGCCACCGCACAAATGGCCTTGCTGCAATTCATGACCTGCGGCCGGGACAGAGTGGCCGTCCCCTCCACCGTACACTGCGATCACCTCATCCAGGCCAAGACCGGCGCTGCCGCCGACCTGGCCACAGCACTCGACGTCAACAAAGAGGTCTATGATTTTCTGGCCTCTATTTCCAATAAATATGGTATCGGCTTCTGGAAACCCGGCGCCGGAATCATCCATCAGGTCGTGCTGGAGAACTACGCTTTCCCCGGCGGCATGATGATCGGGACCGACTCCCATACCCCTAACGCGGGCGGCCTTGGGATGGTTGCCATCGGTGTCGGCGGCGCAGACGCAGTGGATGTAATGGCCGGCCTCCCCTGGGAGCTCAAGATGCCCAAGCTCATCGGCGTTAAGCTCACCGGAAAGCTGAGCGGCTGGACCGCTTCCAAAGATATCATCCTCAAAGTAGCCGGTATCCTCACCGTCAAGGGCGGAACCGGCGCAATAGTGGAATATTTTGGCGAAGGCGCCGACAGCCTCAGCGCCACCGGCAAGGGCACGATCTGCAACATGGGTGCGGAGATCGGCGCCACCTGCTCCATCTTCGCTTACGATACAAAGATGTCCGCCTACCTTAAGGCAACCGGCCGCGAAGAAGTAGCCGCCCTTGCCGACGGTATCAGGGACTATCTCCGCCCTGACAAGGAAGTCTACACCGATCCCGCGAGATATTACGACCAGGTCATCGAGATCAATCTCAGCGAGCTGGAGCCCCACGTCAACGGCCCCTTTACACCGGACCTCGCCTGGCCGATCAGCAAATTCGCCGAAGCCGTCAAGGCCAACAACTGGCCGGAACGCCTGGAGGTCGCCCTCATCGGTTCCTGTACAAACTCTTCCTACGAAGATATCAGCCGCTCCGCCTCTCTCGCCCGGCAGGCCATCAATAAGAAACTCAAAACAAAAGCCGAATTCACCATCACACCCGGTTCCGAACAGGTCCGCTACACCATTGAAAAGGATGGCTTCCTGAAAACCTTTGAGGAGATCGGTGGTGTCGTCCTCGCCAACGCCTGCGGCCCCTGTATCGGCCAATGGGCCCGCCATATCGACGACCCCAATCGCAAGAACTCGATCATCACCTCCTTCAATCGGAATTTCGCAAAACGCAACGATGGCCTGGCCAGTACCCACGCCTTCGTCGCCAGCCCTGAGATCGTCACCGCTTTTGCCATCGCAGGAGACCTCACCTTCAACCCGCTGAAGGATAAGCTAAAGAATGACAAAGGTGAAGACGTCATGCTCGACGAGCCCACTGGCGTTGAACTGCCGCCCAAAGGCTTCTCCGTCGACGACCCCGGCTACCAGGCTCCCGCAAAGGACGGCAAGAGCCTCCAGGTTGTCGTCAAGCCCGATTCACAGCGCCTGCAATTGCTGGAACCCTTCACCGCGTGGGAAGGCACCGACCTCAAGGGACTGAAGCTCCTCATGAAGGCAAAAGGCAAGTGTACCACCGACCATATTTCGATGGCGGGTCCCTGGCTGAAATTCCGCGGACACCTCGATAACATCTCCAACAATATGCTCATTGGAGCCGTCAATTTCTTTAATGACAAGACCGACTCCGTCAAGAACGAGCTATCCGGCGGGTACGGCCCCGTGCCTGCCACTGCCCGCGCATACAAAGCCGCCGGCGTCGGCTCGGTCGTCGTCGGGGACGAGAACTACGGAGAAGGTTCCTCCCGGGAACATGCCGCCATGGAGCCCCGCCACCTCGGGGTCCGCGCCATCGTCGTCCGCAGCTTCGCCCGCATCCACGAGACCAACCTGAAGAAACAGGGAATGCTCGCCCTCACCTTCGCCAGCAAGGAAGACTATGAAAAAGTCCAGGAAGACGACACGATCGACATCACCGGTCTAACCTCCTTCGCGCCCGGCAAATCGCTGACGATGGTTCTCAATCACAAAGAGGGCAGCACCGACAATATCACGCTCAACCATACCTACAACCAGCAGCAGATCGCCTGGTTCAAGGCAGGCGGCGCCCTCAACGTCATCCGCTCCGAATTTGCAAAGAAATAAGAGCCGCTACCATATCGCGCCCCGTCGCTTCGCGACGGGGCGCCCCTTTTCAACCCCCTCCCATGACCCCACAACATCATCCGCCAACCTTACATCTGATCTGTGGACTGCCCGGCTCCGGAAAGACCGTACTGGCAAAAAGCATCGCCGCTTCCGCTGGCGCCTTCAGATTTTCACCCGACGAATGGATCAAAGACATTTGGGGCAACCAGGCCGAAGACGAAGGGAACCGATTCCGGGACCAGGTCGAACAACTGCAATGGAAGCTCGCCAAACACGCTCTCACCCGATCGATAGACGTCATCATAGAATGGGGCACCTGGGGAAGAAATGAACGCGGGAAATTGCGGGATGAAGCCAGGGCAGTCGGCGCCAGAGTGAAGTTTTATTACTTGAACGTACCTCGCGAGATCCTAAAGGAAAGATTATTGAACAGAAATAGAGATCTTGATCCGTATGAATTCTACATCCCCGAACCCGAAATAGAAACTTTTTTAGACGATTGCTTTGGGGTATTCCAGGCTCCTACCGAAGAAGAGCTAGCCACTTATGACGAAATAGCCCGACTTTAACGCCAAGTGAACAAATCCCACCCACGTCCCCTCCAACCTATTTGCCGCCCAGGAGAAATTAGACCCCCATTCCTCCATTACAAACCACCCATTTTAGGTACTTTTCCAATACAAACGGATGATTATGAACCCTCGCCTGCTCTTCCTGCTCCTCGCAACCGCGCTGTCCGCACCCGCCGCCCAAGCACAGCCGTCAGCCAGAAACGCCCCGCGAACGCCCTCCCCACACCCCCTCGCCGTCATCGGGTACTACGCCGGAAGAAGCACCGCCGTCGACAGCTTCCCCACCCGCGAGCTCACCCATATTATTTTCAGCTTCTGCCACCTCAACGGCAATCAGCTACACGTGGATAATGTCAGAGATACCGCCGCCATCCAAAAACTCGTCGCCCTCAGACAAACCCATCCGGACCTCAAAGTCATCCTCTCCCTCGGCGGCTGGGGCGGGTGCAAGACCTGCCCCGACGTCTTTGCCACCGAAAAAGGGCGCGCCGAATTCGTCCGTTCAGTAAAGGACCTCACCAACTATTTCCATACCGACGGCATCGACCTCGACTGGGAATATCCCGCCCTCGTCAATGTCCCCGGGTATTCCTTCTACCCTGAAGACAAAGACCATTTCACCGCCCTCATCCTCCTGCTCCGCACTGAACTGGGGAAAGACAAAGAGATCAGCTTCGCGGCCGGCGGCTATACCGACTATCTCAAGACCTCCATCGACTGGAAGAAGGTAGCCCCGCTGGTCAATTATATCAATCTCATGACCTACGACCTCGTCAACGGCTATGCTATCGCCACCGGCCATCATACGCCCCTATACTCCACTCCGCAGCAGGTAGAATCCACCGACCACGCCGTGCGGTACCTCGACTCCATCGGCGTTCCCCTCCACAAGATCGCCATCGGCCTGGCATTCTACGGACGGGTGTTCAACGGCGTCGACAGCATAAACGACGGCTTGTACCGGCCCTGCCATTTCTACCGTGGCGTCTCCTACCGGGACCAGGCTACGTGGCTTTCTGCCGACAGCGGCTGGACTTACCACTGGGATCCCATCGCGCAGGCGCCCTGGTCGTACAATGCCCGCAAAGGACTAATGGCCTCTTATGACGACACCGCCTCCGTACGGCTCAAAACGCTCTATGCACTGCACAAAGGCCTCGGCGGCGTCATGTTCTGGCAGCTAACCGAAGATCGTCCCTTTTCCGGCGGATTATTGGATGCGATCGACGAGGCAAAACGAACTGTCAATCAATGAAATAGGAAACGCGCCATCGACGTCCTGAAAAAAAGACGTGAATCCCCCCAATTCCACGGTGAAAAAGGCAACCATTAACATTTCATTATCGTATAGTTCTGCTTGGTAAAAGTAGTTTGCGCGTTCATACTATATCATCTACCACTAACATTGTTCACCCGATTTTGATCTCAGGAAACACGCAAATACACGCCTTGATTGAAGGCTGCCGATCCAACGATCGCGCAAGCCAAAAAGAGCTATACAATATGCTCAAGGACTATGCTGTGAAAATATGCTACCGGTACCAGAACAACCTTGAACAGGTAGAAGAGATCATGAACGAAGGTTTTATCAAGCTCTTCAAAAGTATCCACCAGTTTGAGGAATCCCGGCATGCTGATGTATTGGCTTCCCTGAAAGGATGGTTCAAACGCATCCTCGTCAATACCTGCATCGACCATTACCGCAAAAACGCGTCCTATGTCCATAGCCAGGTGCTCTCCGAAGATACCGAGAACATCGCCGACAAGCAGGAGACGGGGATCGACGTCCTTTCTTACAAGGAGATCATTGAGGCGATCCGCCAGCTGTCACCCGCCTACCGGACCGTATTTAATTTATTCGTGATCGAAGGGCTGACCCACGAAGAGATCGCCAAACACCTGGGGATTTCCATTGGATCTTCCAAATCCAACCTTTCGAAAGCGCGCGAAAACCTACGAAAAATACTAACAAAAAAAACTGACCAGAAAGAGTATGTTCAACCTATCCGATAAAGACTTGGACCGCCTAAGCCAGGAGGCAGCCCAGCAACACGAGCCGGGAGATATCATCGGTCCGCGTGGCTGGGAAAAGTTGGAAGCACGGCTGGATAGGGATTTGGGCAAAGTCAATCCAAATCCGGCACGCGGCATCCGCCGCTTGCCCTACTACTACGCACCGGCTTTACTGGTGATCCTGGGCGTATCCTATTACTTTG
>Ga0182015_10005800_pt1 | contig 12663 bp, 8 predicted proteins | sample 712P3MmetaG_FD_120478 | JGI IMG/M metagenome (GOLD analysis project Ga0182015, IMG submission 120478) | Permafrost microbial communities from Stordalen Mire, Sweden - 712P3M metaG | ecosystem: Environmental > Terrestrial > Soil > Wetlands > Permafrost | place: Sweden: Stordalen | collected...
CTCGCTAAGGAGAAGAAGTCCCAAGAGGAGCGGCTCGCCGAACAGAAGAGACTCCAGGAGGAGCGACTTCGCCAGCTTCAGGCGGCTGAGGATGCCCGGCGGGAACTCGAACGCAAGGCACCGAAGCAAACGAAACTTCAAACGGCTACGCCACTCACTTATCCGGAGGCGGGTAAGTCGCTGGTTCGAAGGTTCCTGGATTGTTTTCGCGACCCGGATAGCAACAAGGTATTCGGCCTTATGTTGCTTGCTTTTTTCATCCTTGGGATCATTTTGCCGCTCAGCCTGGCGCGCATGGCCTTTTCGTTAGCGGGCTATTCTTCTACTGAATACAGCGACAATTTCCTGGGCTCCCCCGCCGTGATTTGGGTGATCGTCTGGGGCTTCGTGGGCGTGCGAAATCTTAGAGCACAATGGCGTCTTTATGAAGTAGACCGGGCCCGCGGGGTCAGTTTGAATCGCTCGGCGCTTCAGGATCTACGCCAGAGGTTGGATAGCACACTCTTTGGACAGACATACCACGGGCACGTTTGGAAGCTAGCCAACACCACCCTGGACCTGGACGGTGCAACTCATCTGCTGGCAACAACAGAGATCGTGTCGATGGCGATGCGGAGCCTGCTGGCGTGCCACATCAAGATGCGCGCAGAGGCGGATGGCGGCACAAGTTACGTCTTCTGGTTTGACGCTACCTATCCCAGGCTGTGGGCGATTCCTGCTGTCAATACGATTGAGCAAACAAATACGGCGCTAGCTAAGGCATTGAGCGCCTGAGGGACGAGGCATGGTGGCAAAATTCGTCTTGTGGATCGAGGCCCTGGGTCAATGGTTACAACCGCCGGAATTCCGCATCGACCCAATCAGATTTCCGGCTGCTGCTCCGACTCCGGCACCCCTCGCTCGCCTGCAGGAGTTGGAGGATCAGCTCGAAGTAACCAACCAGAAGTTGGAAACACAGGACCGCACTTGCAGCAGTATTATCGTCGAGTTAGCCAACGGGTTATGGCAAACGATGGCTATCATACTGGACAGCGAGACACGGCGACCGAAGCCCGGCATGGAGAAAGTACTTATAATCCTTCAAAATCGCATCGCCGACCTGAGAATGAGGCATATTGAGTTGGTTGACCTTACGGGAAAGGCCTATGAGCCGAACAGCGGGCTTAGCGCGATGTTTGTGGAGCGGCCGGAATTAAAGATTCCCACGGTTTTGTACACGGAGGAACCGAAGGTGGTGTGGAACGGCCAGGTGATCCAGGGCGGAAAAGCGATCGTCGGCGAACCAACGGGCATTTGAGCTAAGAGGGATGAATAAGAGGAGACAGGGTGAAGAATGCGCGAAACGATTGACTACGGAATCGATTTGGGTACCACGAATAGTTCCCTGGCCGTGGCGAATGCGAAGGGTAACGTCAGAGTAATCGTGAACAACAACAACAATAATTCGCCCGTAACTCCTTCCGCGGTTTGGATCAAAGGAAACGATAAGTTTGACGTCGGCCTTGAAGCAGTCAATGCCTTTACATCACCCCGCAACATGAAAAATGTCGCGTTGGAATTCAAGCGGCAGATGGGCACAGACTGGGTATTCCCCGGTGATTTCGGCGGCCAGCCGCTTACGGCGCAATTCTTATCTTCCAAAGTTCTGGCGGAGCTTCTCACTTTCGGCGGGATGATGCAACGCGAGGAGATCCAGGCAGCGGTCATCACCATTCCTGCCGGCTATGGCGAGGCGCAGCGTCAGGCTGTTCACGGCGCGGCGAAATTGGCCGGTTTGAAGAGCTATCTCATCCCGGAGCCTGCGGCAGCGGCAGCGGCTTATAGTTACGAGGTGAAATCGGGCGACGCACGGTGGCTGGTTTACGACTTTGGAGGAGGCACCTTTGACGCCGCTCTGCTGAGAGTATCGCCCAGCGGGAGCGAAGTCGAGGCCCACGATGGTCTCAACTTCGTCGGCGGCAAAGACATCGACTGGGGCATCGTCGACAAGAAGCTGATGCCGGAGCTTGCCAGGCAGCTCGGCTTGCAAGGCTTCTACCGCTCAGATGAAAAGGTGTATCAGGAGTATTTCGTCGCTATCCATCAATTGAAAGCCGCAGCCGAGAGCGCCAAGATCAAAATGTCAATGTACAACTCGGTGACCCTTCCGCTGCATCTGCTGGCCCCAAACTCAGCGTCTAAGTTGACCGAGTTCAATTTGGAGCTGACCCGCGCCGAGCTGGAAGTCTTCGCCGAACCACACGTAACCGCCACCATCAAGTGCGTGCACGATCTTCTGCGGGGAAAGGGAATTGGAGTCGACGACATCGAACGGATGTTTCTGGTGGGCGGTCCCACGCTGATGCCGTACATCAAGGGCCGCCTGGAATCGGAGCTTATCAATCGGCTGGAGTTCAGCATCGATCCGTTCACGGTGGTGGCGCAGGGAGCGGCGTTGACGGCGAGCCGGATTCGTATGGCAGAAGTGATTCCGCCCGTCAGACCCGACGAAACCTACGCTTTGAATTTGCAATTTTCTCCGTCGGGGCCTGGAGCGGAGTTTCGCGTGGAAGGGCAAGTTGAGGCCCCTGAAAAGGGTACGGTGCTGAACGGCTTCACTCTCATCGCCCGGCGAGAACCGGGTGGCAGCACAACACGCGTGATCGTCAATCCAGACGGTCGATTTACTGACTACCTTGCGGTGGAGACGGGGGAGAACATCTTCATCCTGGAGTTGCTGAACGAGCAGGGCGTAAGCCAGGCAATCGCTGCGGCGGAACAGCGCTTGAAACGAACCAGGGATGATGAGATGCCACCTCCCACTGCCCCAAACATACCTATTAGCCGGTCCATCGGGGTAGTCCTGTCGGACGATAGTTTCGACCGGGTCTTGATTCGCGGGCGAGACAGCCATCCGGCAAATGTCACGCGTGCCTATGTCACCACTGTGGGAGTGGAGCCTGGGACGGCAGACCGGATCATCCATATACCAATCATGGAAGGGGAGCGAACCCGCGGGGACCGAAACAGGCAGATCGGTTTCATCAATATTTCCGCCGAGGAACTGCGACGGACCCTACCGGCGGGTACCCACGTGCAGGTGACCATTCGTCTGGAATCTTCCGGGCAGTCCTGGGTGGAGGCTTTTGTGCCGGTCGTGGGTCAACGTTTCAAAGCGGAGCTGAAACTGATCATCCAGGCTCCGGATCTGTCGACTTTGAAGGATGAGTACGAGGCCGAGATGAAGCGCTCGGATGAACTCATGGACCAGATCAAGGAGTTGGCCGGGAATGATCCGACGGAGGCTGATAGGGGGCGAAAAGTCAAAGACGAACTGGAGACGATGGAAGGCAGGATGTCGGAACTTCGGTTAAGAGCGCAGACCCAGGGCGAAGCACTGCAGCAACTGGAACCGGCCCTGCTGGAGTTTCAAGCTCAGACGGACGAGCTTGAGGCCATTAGCGACTGGCTGGCGCTGATTGTTGCCCAACAGAAGAATGTTGACTTTATGCAGAGCGAGGTCGACAGCGCCGGCACGCCGGAGGATAAGCAGAAGGCGAAAACCATTCAATTGCGGATGCAGCAGGCGCTCAAAGGCAAAAAGGCAGAAGAGCTAAAAAAGGTTGGCGCCGATGCGAACACTCTCGGCTCGAACATTTATTTTCGCTCGCCAAAAAATTGGGAGAGACATTTCAATAAACTCAAGAGGGACTTTGAAGCCCGGCCTGAAGATTACGCGAATCAGCAAAAGATCAAAGAGATTCTCGCCTCCGCGTCCCCCAATGGAAACGCGGGCTCGTTCCGGGACAGTGTGATCGACCTCGAAACGACTATGGACGTAAACCCTCCGCCACCTGGCAGCAAGGTTGGGTCGACCGTGAAGCGTGCGTAGACAAAGGTGATCTATGGCAAGTCTCCAGACCAGTACCGCCGATGAAGCAAGATGGTTGGCTTCTGCCTCGGCGCTGGCCCGTGCCGGGCGGCTCGAGGAAGCAGAGCAACTCTTAGCCGGGTTGCCGGACGCGGACCGCTCGCTGCGAATTTTGCAACTGCGTGCCCGGATCGCGGCCCAGGATGGGCGTACGGAAGAAGCCCGAAAATTCTGGCAAACGTGCTCCGCACTGGAGCCGGATGAGCCCTCGCACAAAGAGGCTTTAGAGCGTTTGCAACGGGTCTGGTGGCGCCGGAGCCCCTGGGTCCCGGTAGCCGTCGTTCTGGTAGCCGTGGTCATGGCAGTCGTGGCTGCCGTGTTAGCAGGGACCAAGCGGCCACCTAAGGCAGCAATGCCGCCATCGCCCTCCCCGTTGCCCACAGTGACTCGGGTACAGCCATCTCTGCCGGAGCCGGGGCTCAAAATCGGCGGGCTCGTCAGGATTAACCATTTCAAGGTCGGCGTTCAGGGCGCGGCGTGGACGATCAAACCCGCGGGCCGATTCGACGCGCGCGATCTACCCGGTTTAGCAAAAAGTCTCCGGGACCTCGGATTGCCTCTCGACATCGTGATCCAAAATTTCAATCCGCGTCAGGCGGTCAGGGCCGCTGACACGTTCTTGCAATATCCACACCTGACAAGCTACGTCGCCATCGGCGCTGCACGACCAGGCATGAACCCCGAATTCATCGTTTCGCCTCACCAGGAAAGAACAGGAGCGCCATGAGCAAGATTGCAACATCCAACGGACTTGATTTCCTCGCCCTTCAGCTGGCCGGTTACTTTGCCATGGCCGATGGCGTGCGGTTGATCGAGCCGGCTCATTTTGTCGCCGCAGTATGCCGAATTCCCGGTAGCGACGTGGAAGCCGTTCTCAAGAGCATGGACTTTGTTCAACTCCGCGAAACGCAAGTGCAGGAGGTGCGTGCGGAAGTGGCTTTGGTGGAGGCGCTGTTTGCCGCGGCTGAATTGATCCCGGCCGAATGCGGGCTTGCGATGGCGCCGAATCAGGCGGTCTGGGACGCTGCCTGGGACTATACGGGGCAGCGGCACTCGCTACGGGAAAGTGTGCCGTCTATCAACTATGATGTTGCCGACAAGTTCGTCCGGCCCGAGGACCCGTATCTGCGATCGTTCCACGTAATGGCGGCGCTGCTGGAAGATCAGCAGACGGCCCGCCGGTTCGGAACAGAACGAGCCGCAAAATTCACCAAGGCTTTAGCCAAGTTCAATCTGCGAGAGCAGGAGCTCGATCTGGTTCTGGCTGAATTGGACCGGCTGCTCGGCCTGGAAGAGATCAAGGGTCATCTGCGCAAGCAGATGGCCACCCTGCGATTCCGCGCGGAGATGAAGAGACGGGACCCTGGGCTGGAACAATCCTATCTGACCGCAAACTACCTGTTCTTTGGTAATCCTGGAACTGGTAAGACTACAGTCGCGATGCTCATGGGACGAGCTTACCGGGCCTTGGGCATTCTGCCGGAAGCGAAGGTGGTTCGTTGTACCCGATCCAACCTGGTGAGCGAGTATCACGGCGGGACCGCCCCGGCGACGCTGGCCAAGATCGAGGAGGCGACCGGAGGTGTGCTGCTGATCGATGATGCTTACTCCCTGGTTCACTCCGAGACAGACGCCCACGGACGGGAGGCTCTGGAGGAATTGAACAGCCAGATTTATGAGCGCCGGGGTAAGCTGGTCGTCATCTTGGCTGGGTACGAACTGCCTCTGAGGAAAACGCTGAGCTATAACGCTGGATTGGCGTCGCGCTTCGAGTGCAGCATCACGTTTCCTGATTATTCGCCGGTGGAACTGGCGGCAATTTTTGAAACCATGGCCCGCCGGCGGGGACTTCTATTGACCCCTGAGTTCACGCAACGGCTGCTGTTGCATATCAGCGAGTTTTACGACGCCCGGCGCGCCGACTTTGGTAATGCGCGCGATATGGAGAAATTGTTGCGCGGAGTGGAAGAGCAGCATGCGGTGCGCGTCAATCATTACCAGGGACCAATCTCGGAACAATTGCTGCGCGACCTGACAGCAGAGGACCTCAAGTCGCCATACGATCGCGAGATCGACAGCGTTCTGTCGAGCCCCCGGCCGTTCTCGATCTTTCACAGTTGCGGTAAAGAAATGCACTGGCAGAGCACAAAGCCACACCACGCAGCGGTCTGTCCGGGGTGCGGAAAGGCGTCGGCAGAGCAGCGGTTCGGCATTCCCACGCCCGGCAGTTTCTATCGCGACTGCCTGAAGCGGGCGGCTGCAGTTTCGGGCCAGGAGAAAGAGAGGAGCGCGCGGGCCGAGTTGGAGCAAATGATCGGGCTCGAAGGAATTAAGGACGCCATGGAGAGAATGGGCTCGGAAGCCCAAATGGACCGGTGGCGGCTGGGAGAGGGCATGTCTCCGCTGCGGTCGAAACGGCACATGGTGTTCACCGGCAATCCCGGGACCGGGAAAACCACGGTGGCCCGGCTGGTGGGGGAAATTTTTCGGGCGGACGGCGTCCTTCGCAAAGGGCACTGCGTGGAATGCACAGCCAAAGATCTGATCGGCCGGTACAAGGGGTGGACCGCGGAGAAGGCATTCGACAAGGTGGAGGAGGCGTTGGACGGGGTGCTATTTATCGATGAAGCCTACGATTTGGTTCCTGACCGCCAGGAAGAGAATGATTTTGGAGCTGCAGTGATTGTTACCTTACTGAAAGCCATGGAGGACTATGGCGATCGCCTGGTAGTGATCGTGGCCGGGTACCCGGAGAGGATCGATCGCTTTCTTAAATGGAACGAAGGCATCCCCAGCCGGTTTCCCGAGACGAATCGTTTCGCATTCCCCGATTACCAGCTGGAGGAATTGATGCGCATCCTGGAGCTGATGGCGCGGAAATACGAATGCAAGCTGGAGCCCGGGTTGAGGGAGAAGGCGCAGCAATATCTGGCCGCACAGTTGGAAGAGAAGAATAAATACTTTGGAAACGGCAGGCTGGTGCGCAATCTGTTTGAGGCCATCGTGCGAGGACAAGCTTTGCGTCTGAAGCGGGAGTTTGGCGATCAAGCTCCCGCGCGCGAGATGCTCGAGCGGCTTAACGAGGAGGATTTCCCGCCGCAAGAGCAGCTTTGGAAAATGAGCTCGACACCGTTCAAAGACTTACCTCCGTCAGGACAGGTTGCCGTTGCGACGGAGATGGCGGAAGTAAGGAGCATGTAGATGACGTGCCAAAACTGCGGCGGTCCACTCAGCGCCGGGGAGCTGGTATGCCCCAACTGCTGGCATCGGGCACGGCCCACCTCCGCGCCGGCCGACCCTGGCCCTGGCAGCCTCAGCCCCCTGCGGCCTGCCCCGCAGGGCCCGCGTCAAACGGCGCTGCTGGACCAGGTGCTGGGCCAGACAGTGGAGTTCACGAATGTTGAGGTGCTTGGCATTCTTGACGATACCCCGATCCGGAAATCTCAAACCATGGGCGGACCGATGCAAAAAAAACTCTTTACCCTGGGCATTTTCATCGTGGTGCTGTGGGTGCTGTGGTCATTTCTCAAAGCATTGGTTATCAACTTATTTTGGTTCGTGGCGATGATCATCGGCCTGCTTTTGGCGCTCAGCGTAATGTTCGGCGGGGGGCAGGACATCATCAAGAACTTACTCATGGTTCCCATAAAGTTGATTCAGGCTTTGGCGGGAGGTCTGTTTGGCGCTTTCCGGGAACAGAGCGGGGGGCTCAGCGGCAGGCTTGCGGACCAGGACCGGACGATACCAGTGAAGAACATACAGATCTCCGTAGCGGGCAAGCCTCGAACGATCCGTGTGGAGGGATATTTTACGGTTGGCTCCGTCAGCCCGAGCCATCAGATTGACGTCACCGCCCGGCAAAGCAAATCACATGGAGGATTGATGTTTGTTCGAGGCTTCAACCGCACCCTGGGCTGCCAGCTGCTGGTGAGCAAGAGCTGATGGCCAGGATATATTCGAAAGCCGGCGGAAATGATTGACGAGTATACGGGGGTTGAATTTCGCCTGCCGCTGGATGCGGTGGATACGTCATTTGACGAGACCCTGATGCAGCGCCTCGCCAATCTGCAGCGAGTGGAGTTAGCGGCGCGAAAATTTCCTCAGCCTCCGGTAGAACGGCTGGTTCGAGACCATGGATGGGTGCACGTCGCAGGCGTAAGCCGTTTCTGGGAACAGCACAGCGGCGGGCAAGCCCGATTGACGGGGGAACAGGCCGCTACACATCTGCTGCAAAGCGTCCATGGGCAGCAGAAGAGCGTGGTGTTCCTGATTCTGGGTCACCCGGCCGGTATCGAGCTGTGGCTGGGAGTGCGCGGCCAGTCATCCAAAGACACAGCTGCTTTGCTGCGAGCCTCGTATCCAGGCATCCAGATTACGCGTGAGAAAGAGGGGACTGCTGAGCTGCCGCGCGGCTTAGAGCGTCTTCGCTTCGCCGCCGAGATCGTGGGGCAACCGAGCTATCCGCCCGGGGATCAGGCGCCCCTCGAAACTTCGGTAGGCCGCATCGATTCCGTCTGCCGGGGGATGTATGGCCAACCGTGGGCGTACTTGGTATTTGCAAAACCCTGGCCTCAGAGCGCAGCTCGCGCCCTGGCCACCCAACTACTGCAGCAGGTCTGGGCGGCAGAGCAAAGCTTTACACCGTTGGGGGCGGGCGCCAAACCGAATCCGCCGGCGAAACAACTTGGTGAATGGCTGCAGGCGAAACTCGACAGGATCAATCACGCCATGATGGCCGGCCTGTGGGCTACGCACGTGTGGCTTCTCACCGGCGATGAAGCGACGCTGGCAAGAGGCAATGGCCTGATCCAGGGATCGTTTGGCGGAGAGTTCGCCACGCCGGCCCCGCTGATAGCGGTCCGTTGCAATACGAATCCGGCCATCAAAACCGGCTTTCTGGAGCCGCTCAGTACGCGAGATGTTGCCGTGTTCACCCATCTTCCGCAGGAGGAATATCCGGGCTATCCGATCATGGAGCATATTCGCCTTGGGGTGAATGCGCCCATAGCGGCGCCCGGTGAGCCAGTGGTTTCTGCCGGTGATGTTCTCAACCAGGGAGATAAGAGCGGAATTACACTCAATATCCCGTTAAAAGACTTCTCCAAGCACGTCCTCATTGCTGGGGTGACCGGCAGCGGCAAGACCAATACCTGCTTCCATCTGCTGGAACAACTTTGGAAGCAGAACATCCCCTTTCTGGTGGTTGAATCGGCCAAGTCGGAATACCGTGATTTGCTGAAGGACCCGGCATTCGGCGGCGACCGCGGCCGGTCGTCCATCCAGGTTTTTACGGTCGGCAACGAAACACTTTCACCGCTGCGCCTGAACCCATTTGAGGTGCCGGCCGGATTTTCGGTTCAGGCCCACGTGGATTATTTGAAGTCGTTGTTTGCGGCGGCGTTCGTTCTGTATCCACCAATGCCGTATGTCCTGGAGCAAAGCCTGCAGGAAATTTATGAAGACCGCGGCTGGGACCTGATCGCCAATGAGAACCGGCGTGGACGCCGTGGCCACCGCTTATTCCCCACGCTGCGTGATCTCTCCGCCAAGCTCGACGTGGTGATCACGCGTATGGGATATGAAGAACGAATCACGATGGATGTGCGGGCGGGGCTGCTGGCACGCATCAATCAACTGCGCCTCGGCGGAAAAGGGCCGATGTTCAACACACGCCACTCTACGCCGGTAGAGACGCTATTCCGCAACCCATGCGTTCTCGAGTTGAAGCTGCTGGTCAATGACGACGAGAAGGCATTCATGATTGGACTGCTGCTGATCCGGCTTTATGAATTCTTTGACTTGCAGGGACAACCGCCGGACAACGCGCTGCAGCACGTCACCCTGATCGAAGAAGCGCACCGGTTGTTGCGCAATGTTTCCACCGAATCTTCGAGCGAGGTCTCTGCCAATCCAAAAGGCAAAGCCATCGAGGTCTTCGCCAACATACTGTCTGAGATCCGAGCGTTCGGCGAGGGATTTCTGATCGCCGAGCAGGTGCCGGTGAAACTAACGCCGGACGCGATCAAGAACACAAACCTGAAGCTGCTACACCGCCTGGTGGCTGAAGACGACCGCAAGCTGGTGGGTTCGGCCATCAACCTGAACGAAGCCGAAGTGCGCCACCTGGCAGTGCTGCAAAGCGGCGACGCCGTCGCCTATTCCGAAGGCATGCACAAGGCGGTTCTGAATCGGGTGCCGCTGTCCTACGCCAAGAAGGCCGGCGCGGTTCATGTCGAGGATCGTGCAGTTCGAGAATCGATGGAGAATTTCTGGATACAAAATTCTGAACTGCGCAAGCCTTATGCCGGATGCTTCCGTTGCCACCATAGCGGAGGCCAGCATCTGTGCGTCACTTTCGAGAAGGATCTTGAAGAACCGTCGCTGCGGCGGGCATTCCGCCGCTTGTTCAACTCGATTCGCTTTAATAACCAGGACGCTATCCTTTCCGGCGCTCGGGAATTCAAATCCATTTGCCAGCGGTTATTCGCCTCGCGGGCGAAGGAGCTTTCCATATATTGCATATTCACCGGCTTGGTCGAGCCGGAAGTGGAGCGCCGCGGCGAGATGGCTGGCTGGAGTTTTGAGGATGTCGACCAGACCATTCAACTATTCAGCTTCGCGTTTCATCAAGTGGCCGCTTTGCTGGACACCTCGCCTCCAGGCCCGTGGTCGATCGAGCTTCTATCGCCGCTCGATGCTCTATTGGCAGACCTTTCTTCGCGAGTAAACGGCTTGTATGTGTCCGCGGAGCTGCCGTTCTCGGGGTGTGAAGCGTGCTGGAAGAAATGCCAATACCGTTTCGACATGGAGCGAGAGCTGAGGGAGCGAAGCGACGGCAGTGGTCCTCCCACTGCTGACAAAGCCAACTGGCTGAAACAAGACTTTGTACCCCGAAGCAGGCTTGCCGCTTCACAAACGCTGCCGGCCGATAGCCTGCTGGAGTTGGCCAATGCGGCGTTGTGTTTTGGAGTTCAAGTGTTTGCGCGCTGGGATTTGTATCCCCACGAACAGGCCCAGTTCGCAGGGCAGTTGGCGAATGCGTTGAAACATTAAGAAGGAGCGACGAAATGAACGACCGTGCAGAACACGACATTGAGAGGCCGAAGCAGGCACCGCCGGAAGCCAAGCCGTTCCTGTTCCGCGAATTCTCTGAGAAGACGCGGCAGATGCACGACATGCTGGAGAGCCGCGCGAGGGAATCAGGTCCCCGGGAGGGTGTCGGCCCCGCGGTCCGATTTGACGACGCGCGCTACGATGGCTGCATGGTGGGCGCCCAAGGCAAGATTTTTGAGGCAGGAACAAAATATCGCGATGTCGAGGGCGTGCATCCACAGGACGGGCATCATGAGCGGACAAACGTCAAAGTGCTCTATGTGAACGGCGTTATCACCGACGTATATCAGCAGGAGCGATCCATGCAAAGGCTGGCGAATGAGACGGGGGCTTCGGTGGTGGGGTTACATAACGGAACCAGTGGCTGGTTTTGCGATTTGACCCAATATGTTGACGACAAGGCGGGTTTTGGAAAGAACAAGGCCGTGGACGGGATTAGCCAAGCCATTGTCGAGTCCGCGAAAAGCGGAGAAGCGCTCAATATTGTTGCCCACAGCCATGGCGCGCTTGAAACCAGCCGGGCCATGCGGCAGGCCGCGCGTGAGCTGCATACGGAAGGCTATAGCGATGAGCAAATTAAGAAATCATTCCATGACAATGTGTCGGTGACCACAGTGGGTGGCGCAGCAGAAACATTTCCCGAGGGTCCGGTCGTTCACCACGTAATCAATATGAGCGATTTTGTTCCGATGACCGTGGGCAAGGGCGTCGATCTATTGGCGCCGGTTGCGGAGCAATTGAATCCGGTGGCCGGTCAGGAATCCAAAGACGCGGAGACACGCCAGCTGCTTATGAAATCTCTCAATGTGCGTGCCTTCGACATGAATCGCGGGTCGAGTGCCAAGAATCACGATTTTGACGATCTCTACGTGAAGCATCTTGACGCTACATGGTTCAAGGCGGGCCATCATGAAGGGCTGGGCGGAGGGGAATCGCGATGACCAGGCAGGAAGCAAACCAGATTTGGACGGAGTTGCTTGATTACTACGCTCCAGGCAAGCAGAACGAAGGATTAAACGCGCAGGGCCTGGGGGGGGTCTCGCTTCGTGGGCGCGAGCTTTATGCCGAGTTCATCCAGGCAACCGGAGGGTTGGACCTGAGGGCGTTTGTCTGCCCCTGGCCGGGCAAATATGAACCGGCGGAATTCGAACGGCTGCGCGCCCTGGCAGCGTCCGGAGGCGAAACCGGGGGCGGCCAGCTTGAATACTTGCCGGAAAGTCATGGACTTTTTCTCAAGTTGCACTATGATGATCCGCCTGAACTCGGCGCATTTCTCGGCTCGCTGGATCTGCTGGTGCAAGCGGCAGATCATTGGGATACCGATCTGGTGGATCTGGTCTTCTTAGCCAGTTAGTTAGAAATCTCCGCATGATTGGGGCTTTGCCATTCGCCGCGACTTTGTCAGTTAGCTGATAGCCCCCTTTTGGCGTTCGTTCAAGAGGGGCTCTGCAGTTTGCCCGGCAGTCGAGACGTGGCTCCAATTTCAGTTTCCGGATAGGGGCATGGGGAAGAAGACACGCTGGTCGCCGCGGCCGGTGAGTTCGCGAATCAGCTCGACTTCATGCTGGCGATAGGGCGATCCCCCTCTGCTTGCAGTTGCTACCCCCCGCGTTCGCCACGTGGCGTTCGGCATGTAGGTA
>Ga0182015_10005801_pt1 | contig 12662 bp, 10 predicted proteins | sample 712P3MmetaG_FD_120478 | JGI IMG/M metagenome (GOLD analysis project Ga0182015, IMG submission 120478) | Permafrost microbial communities from Stordalen Mire, Sweden - 712P3M metaG | ecosystem: Environmental > Terrestrial > Soil > Wetlands > Permafrost | place: Sweden: Stordalen | collected...
CATACGCGTCGCGCTTGCGGCGAAAGTCAAACCAAGCCTGCGAATACTGATGCGTAAATAAAGGATCGTGTCCGGAAATGTACTCAAACTCCCCAAACTTCACCTTCGGCCGCGTCCACGCCTTCCAGGTATCGGCCGGCACAGGATGCGTAGGCGAACCCAATGCGAGTAGGTAAATCATCATGAGTTCGCAATAGTGGCTCCAGCGCGATCGCAGGAATCCGCCTTCGGGCTTCCATCCCATGGAGAAGGTTTCCCCGCCATTCAACATCCACGGCCAATCGACTCGCTCGTAGATCGCGGTAGCAAGATCCTGAATCTCGGCATCGTTGAAATGCTGCCGTGCCGTCAGCACGCCACAAAGAAGAAGGGAAGTATCAATCGACGATAGTTCGCACTTCCAGGCTCGTTCTCCCGACTCAAGATCGATGAAGTGATAGAAAAAACCATGCTCGTTGGGCAGCTTCTGCTTCAGAAACCGAAGCGTCTGCCGCACTCGTCCAGCAATCTCGGCCGTCTTGGTGTACTCGCGCGAGTCGGCAATGCACAAAGCCGTAAGCCCGAACCCGGTCGCCGCGATGCTCGCCACCCGGCGAGTCTCGTCGCCATTCATCCGCGCGCGGTCGCGGACCTGTCCAGTCGCGCTGCTGGCTTCGCTCCAGTAGAAACTAAAGGCAGCACGTTCCACCTCGTCGAGAAGTGCTTCATCTGATCGCTCAAACGGAATCGCGATGGGTTCCTGAAAGGCCCTTTGTCCTCGCGACAATATGGCGGACACTAGTTGCGGCAGCGCCAGCAATCCCAGCGGCGCGGCTTTGAGAAAGGCTCGACGTGGCAAATCGGTTTGGCCTTCGAATATCGGCATCGAATCTTTCCATAATATGTTAAGTGCTTGCTATCTGTAATAATGATCGCGTGAAGAATGCGCCAGATTTGGACCAGTTGCCAACAACACCAGCTGGAGTTGAATCTGTTTCACATCAAGCGATGCGGCACAATGCGCTGCCGTGTACACAATTCCAGCGATCAAGTAGACCCCTAATTCACATGAATCAAGCCATACGAAACTATGTTGAAGGCGAGTGGCGCGATGCCACCGCTTCGGAGCATCTTCCTGTAATCAACCCTGCTACCGGCGAGGAGCTGGGCCGTGTTCCGCTTTCTTCCGCCGCCGACGTGGACAAAGCGTCCAAAGCCGCCGCCAAAGCCTTGCCCGAATGGCGCCGCGTTCCTGTCGGAGCGCGGATACAGTTCCTGTTCCAGTTGAAGACGCTGCTCGAAGACAACTTCGAAGATATTTCCCGCACCGTCACCATGGAATGCGGCAAGACGCTGGCCGAGTCGCGCGGCGAGCTGCGGCGCGCCATCGAGAACGTCGAGGTAGCTTGCGGCACGCCCGTACTGATTCAGGGTTATAACTCCGAGGATATCGCCGCCGGTATCGACGAGATCATGATCCGGCAACCAGTGGGAGTATGCGCCATCATCGCGCCCTTTAATTTCCCGGCCATGATTCCGTTCTGGTTTTTGCCGTATGCCCTGGCGTGTGGCAATACGATAGTCATAAAACCGTCGGAGCGCGTGCCGCTCGCAATGCAACAAGTCTTTGCCCTGATCGAGAAGCTGAAGTTGCCCTCAGGCGTGGTCAATCTGGTGAATGGCGGTCGCGATGTGGTCAACGCCCTCCTCGATCACCCGACGATTAGAGCGATCAGTTTCGTCGGCTCCAGTGCGACGGCAAATTACGTGTACGGACGCGCTGCCGCCGCCGGTAAGCGCGCCCAGTGCGCGGGTGGGGCGAAGAATCCCGTGGTTGTGCTACCTGACGCGGATTTGGCAGCGACGTCTGAGATCGTTGCCGACAGCGCGTTCGGTTGTGCCGGACAACGTTGCCTGGCGGCGTCATGGGCGATCACCGTGGGCGAAGCCGGGAGGCCGTTCTCAGATGCTATCCGCGAGAAGGCTGCGAGTCGCGTCACCGGAAACGGGTTAGATGAAACGGTGCAGATGGGACCGGTCATTACCGGCGAGAGCCGCTCGCGAATTGAAGGCTTGATCGCGAAAGCGATTAGCGAAGGCGCCCGCGCAGTAGTCGACGGACGCAATGCCAAAATCTCGGGATTCGAGAAGGGTTCTTTCGTGCGGCCGACCGTCATCGAAGGACTGCCCGCCGCGAGCGAGGTGGCGCACACCGAAATCTTCGGACCGGTCTTGAGCGTGCATCATGTGGAGAACATCGATGACGCTATCGCGTTGGTGAACGCCGGAGAGTATGGCAACATGGCTTCGCTGTTCACTACGAGCGGCGCGCATGCGCGCAAGTTTCGCTATGAGGTAGAAGTCGGCAACGTCGGTATCAACGTAGGCGTGGCTGCACCGATGGCTTTCTTTCCCTTCAGCGGTGCCCGCAAGAGTTTCTTCGGTGATCTCCACGGTCAAGGCCGGGACGCGATAGAGTTCTTCACCCAAGAGAAGGTCGTAGTGGAGCGTTGGCCGAAACAGTGGACCCGGAAGTTTTAGACTGACGCAGACGCGGATACTGCAGTTCCGAAGCAGGCTAAAGCCGAGTACGTGATGAGACTTACGATTTCGCTGGCGTGTAGACTACTGGCTACGGGATAAGAAATGATGAATGTCCATTGGCTTTTCGCGGTGGTCTCCCTGGCGGGATGCGCAACGACTCAGTCGCAGACCGCTCCCCCAAAGATTGATGCCTCCGCCGTGTGGCAGATATCTCCGCAATTTCTAGCGACTGCTCCCACGAGTTGCCAATCCAGCAAAATCGAATGCCTCATCGGCCAAATGGCCAAGGCCGGTGCCCCCGTCGCCGCCGTAAGCTTTACCCGCGAACTCCATCAGCAAAGCCACGGCGATTTCGGCGTCATGACTGGTTTTCAAAGCCAGGGATCACTGGCCTTCGCGTGGGTTACTTACCCCTTGCGCGCAAATACCAACAATGGTCTCTTATTGGTGAATGGACGGCCGTCCATCGTCAACCTCGAAGATCTGAAACTGCTCGACACGAAGACGATGGAACAAAGTTCTCAGTTTCATGATCTCAAAGGGCAATTTCCCCAGGTGAATTTGTGGCCCGGCGATCGTGACGGCAAGACGTGGCCCACGCCGCAAGCGGGACCGAATGGTGGAAGCCAGTTCGTGTTGGAGTATCCGTTGCGCAATGGCTGCCACGCCTGCGCCCGCGCTGGAAGTGCGATATTCACGTGGAAGTTCGATGCTCAGGGGAAGTTTCTAGGCACAACTTTCGACGGGCTGCTGTCACCTCCACTCCAGTAACCGCAGCAGCGCCTGCATCCCTGGGACAACTGGCTTGGGTTGTCTGCTACAATGGCGGCGCGCTTTCGCCCCTTCCCTCGAGAGGTATTCTTATGAGGCAGAAATCGAAGTTCGCATCGATCCTTCTATTAGTCGCTTTGGTCATTTGGCCACAGTTCGCGCCTCTGCTTTTGGCGCAGGCCGCAATTCCCACTGCGGCGGAACTCGACCAGTTGCTGGCACCCGTCGCGCTCTATCCTGACTCGCTACTGTCCCAGATCACTACGGCATCAACCAATCCTCAGGAAATCTTGGATGTCGACAACTGGCTGGCGCAAAACTCGGGACTCACCGATGTCGCACTGACGGATGCAGCGCAACAACAGGGATTTGATCCGGCGTTTATTGCGCTGGTGAATTTTCCGGGCGTGCTCGACATGATGGCCCAGAACATCGACGACTATGCCGCGATCGGCGCCGCCTTTTCTGCCGATCAGGGAGCAGTCTCGGCTTCGATCCAACGCTTGCGCGACCAAGCCTATCGAGCGGGCACGCTACAGACCACTGCGCAGCAGCAGGTCGTGGTGCAACAGGCGCCGGGCCAAACGATCTATGTAATCCAACCGGTCAATCCGCAGATCGTTTATGTGCCGCAATACGATCCGACGGTGGTTTATGTCGGCGGCGGCCCTTCGTTAGTCACCTTTGGAATAGGAATCGGAATTGGCGCGCTGCTAGTCGATCATCCCTGGGGCTGGGGCGGGTGGGGATGGAATTGGGGAGCACGCCGCGCTTATTACAACCACGGATATTGGGGTGGTTGGGCGAACCCTTATCGTCCGCCGCGACCCTGGTATCGTCCGCGACCAATTGTCTGGGCGAATCGGCCGGGATATGGAGGCAATTGGCGCTATCGTCCCCGCGGATACCAGCCGCCAAGACCGGGAAATAGGCCGGGACCGAATCGTCCACCTTGGGGGCCGGGAAATCGTCCAGGTAGGCCATCAATTCACCCTGTAAAGCCAGGTCCGCCGAACAAGCCAGCTCCAACTAAACCCGGTCCGAATCGACCCGGTCCCAATAAGCCAGGACCGAATAATCCTTCCAAACCGAGCAATCCGCGACCGACGCCGCCGAATCGACCGAAACCGCAACCAGAGAAACCCGGAGCGACGAATCCATCCAGGCCAGGTCGTCCGACCACGCCCGGTGACACTAAGCCGACGCCGAAACCGGAAAAGCCTGCAAACCCTGGTCGCCCGGGGGCTCAGCCAGGATCGGATCGGCCGGGAACTAATCGACCGGGGACAAACCATCCCGCGCCGAGTCCGACTAAGCCCGACCAAGCGAAGCCGAATCGACCCGCGCCCGGACCCGCAAAACCGAGCCAGCCATCGGCGCGTCCTGCAAAGGAAGGAAAACCTGGGCCGCAATCGAAGCCTGCGCCGAAACCGCAACCCGAGGAGAAGCCTCACGCAAGGAAGTAACGCCGCTATGTCTTGAGATTTCGTGAACATCGTCGGCAAGTAAAACGCGGAAAATCCCTGGCCACTAAGTTTAAAAGTTGCGTTCCGCGGAACGGCTGACATGTTCAGCACGACCAGCACGGCTTTTCCCTGATAACTGCGCGGGTACGACATTACTTGACATCATCTTCATTTGGGTGGGGGATGCCGGAGAGATGCTGAAAGTTGATGCGGGCCTGGGAATAGTTCAATAACGGGAATGAGGCTTCAAAACTTTGGGGCTAATCTCACACTTTAAGCTTGAGCCCTGCCGCGCGATGCCGAAAGATTGGTCAAGTAAAGATTGGTCAAGTCATGAAACGGTCTGCTTTTCTTGAAGGTGTGCAATATTGACCAGTCAAGCTGTAACCACGCGCCATAGACTGATGTGTTTTTGGAGAGTCTTCGAACAGTTATGGCCCGATGGACGAGACAGGCGGAGATATTAAAGCCGCAAGCCAAGACTTTGTTACGCATTCTTCACAAGCCGCGATGATCGAGGGGACGTGCTGATGCCGACAGATTCCAGGGCCTCCCGAGTTTTTGCATTCTCAGTCTTGTTTCTCTCCGTCGCCACTTATTCTTCTAGCCAGGCGGCGCCGCCGGTTCCTGCAAAGGATGCGAAATCCGCTGGTTCATCTGTAGTCAATGCAGCTTCGCCTGACGTGTCTAAGTACGTGGGTGCGGAGACCTGCAAGACCTGTCACGAGGAAATCTATAACAGCTGGGCGAAAACACCACACTGGAAGACTACCCTCGACACCAAAGGCGGTCCATCCCACCAAGGCTGCGAAGGTTGCCACGGTCCCGGAGCGGACCACGTGGCCGGTGGCGGCGACAAAACCAAGATATTCGTTTTCGAGGGCAATTCACGGCAGGAGACTAGCGCGCGCTGTCTAAGTTGCCACGGCGAAGCTCACGAACAATCGCATTTCACCCAATCCACCCACTCCAGTAACGATATCGGATGTCTCGACTGCCACTCGCCCCATCACGCCCAGGAAAAAGAGTTCCTTCTCGTCCAGGAGCAACCGAAGTTGTGCTATGGATGCCATGTCTCGGCCAAGGCGGATTTTGCCAAGCCGTATCATCACCGCGTTAACGAGGGCCTGGTGCGATGCAGCGACTGCCACAATCCGCATGGAACAGGAATCGTGCGGCAAGTTCGGAGCCTGCCGAGCGGCGATTTCATTTGCTACAAATGCCACGCCGATAAACAAGGCCCCTTCGTCTACGAACACGTGCCCGTGAAAACCGAAGGCTGTACCAGTTGCCACACGCCTCACGGCTCGACTAATCCTCGACTGCTGAATGTGATGCCGGTGAACATGCTCTGTCTGCAGTGCCACACTTTCTCGACCACGTTGACGGCCGGCGGCCCGATCGGTCCTGTACACAATCAGTCCGCGAAATATCAGGCCTGCACCATGTGTCACACCCAGATTCATGGTTCCAACTTCAGCGATGTGTTTTTCAAGTAGGGTTACCGATGGAGCTGCAGACAAAATTCGTCTATCGTCGTTGTAAGAGCCGGATCGCGATCGCTCGAGCTGCGTTCTTGTGCGCAATCGTCGCGTTATCATGCGAAACATTAGTCGCTCAAACCTCCACTGCGAGTCCGACTCCTGCGGCGCCAGTCCAGGATGGCATCAACAGCGGCGGATACCAGATTCACTCCTCGGTCGAACTGGGCTATCGCTCCAGCAGCGTGACCGGCAGCACCGATATGTACGATACGCTGGTGAATCTGCAGAGCGGCCCGCGAATACTTGACCAGACGCTTACCATGCAATCGCTCGATCACCAGGGCTTCCTGTTTGACGATCTCTACCTCAACAGTTTTGGATGGGGAGGCGATCCCAATAACGCTTTGCGCCTGAGAGCGGACAAGCACAAGTGGTACGACTTGCAAGGAAGTTTTCGTCGCGATCAGAATTTCTCCGACTATGATTTGCTGGCGAATCCACTGAATCCCCCAACTTCCACGCCGTCGATTCCGGCCCTCAACTCGCCTCATTTATTCGATACGACGCGACGCATGAGCGATGGCGACCTTACACTACTTCCGCAGTCCCGTGTGAGTTTTCGCTTCGGGTATTCGCACAACAATATGACGGGGCCTTCGTACAGCAGCGTACACGAAGGCACGGAAGGCTTGCTCCTGCAAAACTGGAACACCACCATGAACTCCTATCGCTTCGGGGTGGACTGGAAAGCTGCGCCGCGAACCGTGGTCAGTTACGACCAGTTTTTTGATTACTACAAGGGAGATACGGACTACCAACTGGCTCCCTTTGCGCCTGCGCTGCTCTCCACCGGAACTCCAGTCGAGTTGGGTTTATCCATCGACACGGTGAACAAGGAGCCCTGTGCCGTGGTGCCACCGGCCACCAGCCTGATTGTCGGCGGAGTTCTCACCAACAACAACTGCAGCGCCTACTTTAGCTACTCCCGCAATCAGCGGATTCGCACGTCTACTCCCACCGAGCGGCTCAGTTTGCGCAGCAACAATCTTCAGCGGTTAGAACTGCTCATTTCTTTTGCCTACAGTTCCGCCGACATGAGAACGCCCCTGGAGGAAAATTTCGCTGGTTTGATCACGCGCACCCACACCCTCGCCTTCAACGGAACTGGCGTCGCAAGCGCGAACCGGATTTCCGATGTGCTCGATGTTGGGGCCACCCTGCATCTGACCCAACATCTGCGCTTGATCGAGAAATTTTATTTTTGGGCCTACCGCATTCCTCAGGATGGCAATTTCAGCGAGACCGACAATAATTGCACCGTTCCAACCTCATGCACGCTGCTGACTCCGCTCAGCGCCACCACGCCGGTCACGACACCCACCTCGATCCTGTCGTCCTTCAACCAGAGCTGGAAGAGAAGTCAAACCGAACTGGCCTGGGATATTTCGAAAAAAGTAGGAGCCCGTATCGGCTACCGCTATGGCGACCGGGACTTCAACCATTTCAACGATTATCTGCCCGGAGACTTGGACCATTTCGTAGGCCTGGAGAAAACGGCGCTGCTTGGATTCTGGGCACGACCGAGTCATGCTTGGCGCTTGAATTTCGATCTGGAGCACACGAACTACAACGCAGTCTTCGTCCGCTTGTCGCCACGCAAAGAGGGGCGCTACCGTTTCCAGACGACCTACACGCCGCGGCCCTGGGCCACTCTGGGTGGATCGATCAACATCCGGCAAGACTCCAATGGCGACTTCCAGACCCAGTATGTGGGGCACAACCAAAACTACGGTTTGACCGCGTCATTAATGCCACGCGAACGCCTCGGAGCCGACTTCGCCTACAACTTTAACAGCGTCGTCCAGAACGCCATCATCTGCTTCAACGACACGCCCCCAACCGGAGTGGTCTTGCCTTTCGTGGCCGATGCCAATAACAACAACTGTGCGGGGAACGATACGTCCAATAACCTGATGGCCAACTCGTACTACAACAACCACACCAATTTCGGAATGGCCGCGGTCAGGTTCAGGCCGGTAAAGCGGGTACTGGCCAATGTCGGTTACAGCATTACCAATGTTGATGGCAACGTGCCGCAGTTCAACATTCTTCAGCCTCTCGGCACGGTGCAGTACAGGTATCAGCAGCCTGTCGCCAACCTGAGCATAGATATTGGCCATAAGCTGGCCTACAACACGGGCTGGAATTATCACCAGTACGGTGAAGGTTCCTTCGTTGGCCCCACCGCGCCACGTTATTTTCACGCCAACTCGCTAACTGAGTCTCTCCGCTATTCATTTTGATTTTCTGGCCGAGCCACGGGAGCATTAAAAGCGTACTATGGCAAACGAAGAAATGCTGAGACGCTTTTCTATCGAATGGAGCTTAGGAATGAAAAATTTGACCGTGCCATTTGCCGTTATCGTTGCTGTATTAGCGAGTACTCTTTTCTTGCCGTCGTCAGCGCGCGCGCAGACTGCAGCGGCAACCTACAAAGCCAAGTGCGCCGGGTGTCATGGAGCGGATGGAAAAGCTGGTACGGCTCCGGGCAAGGCGCTCGGAGCGCACGATTTTGGTTCTGCCGAGGTCACAAAAGAGAGCGACGCGGATCTCATAACCACCGTCACCGCCGGAAAGAACAAGATGCCCGCCTACGGCAAGAGCTTGAAAGAGGCGGAAATCAAAGACCTGGTGGCCTACGTTCGGGAACTGGGCAAACAAAAATAGTTGTGCAACGGAACGCATGACGAAGAGAGGCCAGGTCCTTGGTAAGCCGCTGAACACCATCCAATGATATTTCCTTCGACCGTCTTGTTCTGTTTGATTGGCACCAGCATCCTGTTGATTCTGGTGGTGGTTATCCGACCGTCCATTACCGCCTCGCGCGAAGGAAAAATCGTTGCCTTTCTTGCTCTCTTCATTGTTCCCTTAATCGCGTTAGGTGTGGGTGCATCGGAGCACATGGAGCGCTCGGAAAAAACTCAATTCTGCCTCTCCTGCCACATTATGGAACCCTACGGGCGAACTTTGTACGTGGACGATCCCTCCTACATTCCAGCCGCCCACTTCCAAAATCACCGTATCCCCGCTGACAAGGCCTGCTACACATGTCACACCGATTACGCCATGTTCGGGACCATCGAAGCCAAGTTGAATGGCTTGCATCACGTCTACGTCTATTGGTTCGGGACGCCAATGAATCCCATTCACCTTTACCACCCCTATAACAACCGGGAATGTTTGCACTGCCACGCCGGGGCTCGGTCATTCGAAGACAGTCCCACGCACACGGCGATGATGGGCGATTTGAAATCAAACAAGCTTTCGTGCACGACCGCCGGCTGCCACGACACTTTTCATCCCGTCGACAAACTTGATCAAGTCAAGTTTTGGAAGCCGGCAGAATAACGCGAGACAGAGGGATAGCCATGCTACGTAAGCTTCGAGTTTCTGGAATTCTCCTCATCTTCGGCCTGGTAATTGAGGCGCTGAGCCTTTTGTGGAACACTGCTGCTTCTTTCATGTCTTTCGCGGTGTTTGGAGGACTATGTTTTGCATCAGGCATCCTGTTGTTCCTGTATTCGCTTGTTTCCTCCAATACTACCGGCCTCAACGACTAGGCCCAGAGATGTTTTTTTCGGCCCTATCTAGGGGGCACCCAATTTCGGAGGTTTTGATTTCACTGGATATGCGAGCTCTCACGTCAACCTCATACGGGACGGCAAGCCGTTGCTTCCGGCACACAACACTCCGATGAAGGTGAAGTGGATGCGTCGATCTGCACGACCGCAACAACATAGTGAAACGGCAGGGGCGGTGCCTCAGGAGCGGCCGGGGCTTTCGTCTGGGCCGTCGAAGTCGACCCTGCGGAGAACATCACCACGACACCGAAGGCCAGGAAGCATTTCACAAGGCTCTCCTTTGACTGTTTTCGGTTTTTTCTCGGATGGAACTATTTGGTATTCTGTGCGCCCAGCCTGAGGACCGCCGCAAGGCAAACTAGAAGCAGAGATCGACTGAGCACGTTACACACAATAGCACGGGGATCCTCTTGTCGAGAGAATTTCAGATGGTAACTGTCGAGAAAAAGCCCGCACGTGCGCGACGTGTAAAAGATTCTGCAACAGCAACATACATCCGGAGAATTGGTTAAGGGTCCCAGAGGGGCAAGACTGGTCCGATGTCATGACCTGGAGAAAGGCGAATGGCGAGCGATTCTCAGGCCGAAGGAAATACGAATCTGTGGCGTACTTTCCACACCAGAAACGGCTGGCAGAGACTGCATGCGTGCCGAGCAGTCAGAGATCGAACTATTCTCCGGCAATCCGGACAAAAAAACCGAACTTCTCGCTCGCTAATTCGGGCAACTTCCCCCAAGCCCGTTTCCGGATAGTTTCCGGTTTGCCGACAACTCGGGAGTTGGGAGTCTCCTTCCTCTCGTCCTGCTGGCGAGTCGCGGCGACTTGAAATCGTCACGATCAGCGGGACCGACAGGAACGCGCTATGTCGGAAAACGTGCCCAGATTCACTCGTAGCAAACCCTAGGGGTTGGTAGTCTCTCGCGCTGTACTTGCCTTCCGTGCGATAAGCTCGAAACCCTTTGAACGTGCGGTTTTCCCCGTTTCCTCAAGCCGTTTGCGACCGAGGGCAGGATTGTTTCCGTGCAACTGAATTTCGCCGGCGGCCAGGGAGGCTTCTAACTCGAATCGAACAAAGCCCAGCTTATTGGCTTCCACCATCGCATTGTGAGCAAGGCGCTCAGCTTTACGAACGTCTTTCACCGCCGCTCGCATATAGGCATTTTGGATCATAAGTGGGAGGTGGACAGTTACATCGCTGCTCTTATTGGAAAGGGTGAGCGCTCTGGCCATCGCCTGTTGGGCATCTTCGATCCTTTCCTTTTGCAGGAGCGACCTCGATAGCAGGGCTTCAGACTGAATTTCAAGGTCCGCTTCCCCTTCCGCTCGAAATTCCTCGATGGCCTCCCGCGCCCGAGTCTCTGCCTCCGAGGCGTGACCGGAGTCGCAGTCCAGTTCTGCCAGAGCCATCTGGGTTTCGGCCACTGTGCCTTTTTCTCCTAATTGCCGTCTCAAGGCAAGGGCCTCTTCATACTTTTTTTTGGCCCCGTCACTGTCACCCTTTTGCCGCTGCAGTTTTCCGATCGCCACAAGAGAAGCCGCGTAGTAGCTCTTGTCGTCAGTCTCGCGTTGTATGCTGACGGCCTGCTGGTACATCTGCATTGCGCCTGGTAGATCTCCCTGGTCTGCCAGGACGTCTCCAATGTTCTTGATATCGATTGCTTCTGAAGTCTTATGTCCGACCTCGCGGGCCAACACCAGCGCGTCCTGAAATTCCGCCAGGGCGCCTCCCAGCCGTCCTTCCTCATAAAAGATGTCGCCGATATTGGCAGTGCTTACCTCCATTCCGTGCTTGTCACCGATCTCCCGGAAGACGTCGAGGGCTTCCATGTACATCTTCTTGCCCGTTACCAAGTCCCCTTGTTGCATACAGATCACACCAATGTTTGCGAGTTCTCGACCGGTGGCGTGCTTGTCGCCGGTTTGTCGCGCTAGCGCCAGAGCTTGTTCATATAATCTCCTTGCCTGGTCCAAATCGCCCTGGTTGATCGGCACTTCGGCCATCTCATGCAGGGCTCCAGATTCGCCGGCCAAGTCGCCGGCTTCGTGAAAAATTTGACGGCCCTCTTCGCAGTCGGCGGTTGCCTGTTTCGGTTGCCCCAGGCCAGCCAAAGCGCGGCATTGAAATATTCTCGCCCGCGCGATCAGTAGCCTCGCTCGCAACGGGATTGCTTTTTTGATGGCCAAGTCGGCGGTGACGACGACTTCTTTGTTGTTCGATAAGGAATAGTCGGCCCACATTTCAGCCATATCGATACGAGGATCCTCTTTCGTTTCGGCAGACAGTCCCCGCAGCCGGGCGATCGATTTCAGCGCCTCGGTCCCGTGCTCCCCGGCGATCTGAGCATTGGCGAGCGCGAGGCCATATTCGATGTTATCGGGCGAGGAACTGGAAAGCGTCCGATAAACCTCAATCGCCTTATCCCAATCCTTGTTAACCTCGTAGTAGCCGGCTTCCACCAAGGAGTGATCTTGAGGGGAGAGCTTACCCGAAAGTTCCAAAGCTTTTTTCGCTTCCTGGAGTGCCTTTTCCTTGTAGCCGAGGGCCATCCATGCTTTCGCCAGTTCCGCGTGCGCGAAAGGGTAGGCAGGGTCCGAGCTCACCGCACGGGTCAGCAGATCCCGAGCGGCGAGTGCGTCAAACGTTCGCAGCTTCGCCAGGCCCTCGGAGTAAAGGCGCATCGCTTCCGGGTTGGAGGGTATGGCTGCCCGGATTCCCACCGCCTCAACCTGGGAAACATCTGCAACCCCGAAATCCTCTCGCAACTTTCTTCCGACGC
>Ga0182015_10005804_pt1 | contig 12655 bp, 8 predicted proteins | sample 712P3MmetaG_FD_120478 | JGI IMG/M metagenome (GOLD analysis project Ga0182015, IMG submission 120478) | Permafrost microbial communities from Stordalen Mire, Sweden - 712P3M metaG | ecosystem: Environmental > Terrestrial > Soil > Wetlands > Permafrost | place: Sweden: Stordalen | collected...
ATCGCGGATACGAGCGGCTGGAGTCCGACACCGACGTCCTACACCTATGACTGGCAGGACTGCGACCCGAGCTGCAGCGATAACGGGGGGACGGGCAGCAGCTACCTCGTCGGCAGCGGCGATGTCGGCTCGACGATCCAGGTGATCGTGACCGCCCACGACTCCGGCGGGACCGGCAGCGCGACGAGCGCCCAAACCTCGACCGTGCTCGCGCCCCCGCCGCCAACGGTCGCGATCAGTACGCCGTCGAGCGGGGCGTATTACAGCGTCGGGCAGGTCGTGCACGCGAGTTACACCTGCACTGAGGGCGCCGGCGGTCCGGGACTGCTCGGCGGCAGCTCAGGCTGCTCGGGGACCGTCGCGAGCGGCGCGGCGATCACCACGGGCAGCCCGGGCGGCTATTCCTTCACGGTCACCGCAAACAGCCTGGACGGCGAGAGCGCGACCACGACCTACGACTACACCGTCGCCGCAGCACCGACTGTCACGATCACGACGCCGGTCAGCGGCGCGATCTACGCCGAGGGGCAGGTGGTGCCCGCCAGCTACACGTGCGCGGACGGCGTCGACGGTCCGGGGCTCGCTCCCGGCGGCTGCGTGGCCACGTGGCTCGACGGCGCACCCATCAACACGGCCCTCTCGGGTGGCCACAGTTTGACGGTCATCGCGACCAGCCTGGACGGCCAGAGCACGACCACGACCTACAACTACACGATCGGATCGCCGCCGACGGCTTCGATCACGACACCGGCGAACGGGGCCTTTTACGCGACGGGGCAATCCGTGACCGCGAACTATTCGTGCGCGGAGGGCGCCGGCGGCCCGGGGCTGCTCGGTGGCAACGCAGGCTGCTCGGGGCCCGTCGCGAACGGCACGGCGATCAACACGAGCAGTCCGGGTAGCCATACCTTCGCGGTCACGGCGACGAGCCAGGACACCGCCTCCACGACCACGACCTACAGCTACACGGTCGCCAATGCACCGACCGCATCGATCACGACACCCGGCGGCGGGGTCTACGCGCAGGGTCAGGTCGTGGCCACGAGCTTCAGTTGCTCGGAGGGCACCGACGGACCCGGACTGCTGGCCAGTGGCGGCTGCGTCGACAACAACGGGGGCACCGGGAGCGGCGGCCATCTGAACACCTCCGCGCTGGGAGCCAACCAGTCCTACACCGTTACGGCGACCAGCCAGGACGGCCAGACCGCCATGACGACCATCCTCTACACCGTGGCCGCGCCACCGACCGCGTCGATCTCCGCGCCCACGAACAACCAGACCTATCCGCTGAACCAGTCGGTGCCGACGACCTTCTCGTGCACCGAGGGCGCCAATGGGCCGGGGATCGCGTCCTGCACCGACTCCAACGGCTCCACGAGCCCGGGCGCGCTGGTCACCTCGGCGGTGGGGTCGTCGTTCTCCTACACCGTCACCGCAACCAGCCACGACGGCCAGACCGCCACGAGCACGATCAACTACAGCGTCGTCTACGTGAAGCCGGCCAACACGGCACTCCCGGCCGTCTCCGGCACCGCGATGCAGGGACAGACGCTGTCCGCGAGCACGGGCACCTGGACCGGCGACCCGACGCCGACCTTCACCTACCAGTGGGAGCGCTGCGACAACACGGGCGCGAACTGCGCGAACATCACGGGCGCGGCGGCGAGCAGCTATGTCGCGAGCGCCGCGGACGTGGGCGACACGCTGCTGGTGGCGGTCACCGGAACCAACGCGGGCGGTCAGGCGACGGCGCTCAGCGCGACCACCAGCGTGGTGTTGACGTCCGCCCCGTCCAACACCGTGCTCCCCTCGATCTCCGGCACGGCGCAGGTCGGCGCCACGCTGAGCGTGAGCAACGGCACCTGGCTGAACTCGCCGTTCGCCTACACCTACCAGTGGCAGCAGTGCGACACGATCGGCGACGGCTGCGTCCAGATCCCAGGAGCGCAGTCGAACACCTATACCGCGGGCAGCGGTGACATCGGGGACACGCTGAGCGTGATCGTGACCGCAACCAACGCCAACGGCTCCAACTGGGTCACGAGCACCCCCTCGCAGGTCGTCTCCGTCGCCCCGCCCGCCAACAACGGCGCGCCCTCGATCTCCGGCACGGTGCAGCAGGGACAGACCCTCTCCGCCGATGTCGGCAGCTGGACCAATTCCCCCACCGGCTTCACCTACCAGTGGCTACGCTGCGACGCGAGCGGCGCCGGCTGCGGGGCGATCTCGGGTGCGGCGGCCAGCAGCTACGTGCCGAGCTCAGACGACGTCGGCAACACGCTCGAGGTCACCGTCACCGCATCCAACTCGAGCGGCGGCTCCTCGGCGAGCAGCGGGCCGACGGCCGTCGTGTTGATCGCGCCGCCGGTTGCGGTCAGCGCGCCGTCGCTGTCGGGGTCGACGCAGCTGAGCGCTTCGACGGGCAGCTGGAACAACTCTCCCACGACGTTCACATACCAATGGCTGCAGTGCGACGCCACGGGCGCCAACTGCCAGCCGATCCCCGGCGCCATGTCCAGCAGCTACGTGCCTTCCGCGAGCGACGCCGGTCACGCGCTGCGGGTCACCGTCACGGCGACGAACTCGAGCGGCAGCACCTCTTCGACGAGCTTCCCGACGGAGGCGGTCAACGAGCAGGCGTCCCTCACCCCGCCGCCGCCGCCGGTGCTCGACAGCTCGACCAACCTGAACCCGGTCAGCGGAACGATCCTGATCAAGATCCCGGGCAGCACGACCTTCAAGTCCGTGCCGGTCGGCGCCAACGTCCCGATCGGCTCGACGATCAACGCGATCAACGGGACGGTCTCGATCACCGTCGCGCTACCCAACGGCAAGACCCAGACCGGCGAGTTCTACGACGGCGAGTTCGTGCTCACCCAGGCGCCGAGCGGCACGACGATCCCGGTCCTGACCGGCGGCAGCTTCAACGGCTGCCCCACCTCCGGCCAGGCCACGGCGGGCAAGAACACCGCCCGCGCAGCGAAGTCCAAGAAGAAGCCCGGCACGGTCGTCCGCCAGCTGTGGGGCAACGCGCACGGCAACTACACGACCAAGGGACGCTACGGCTCGGCGTCGGTCAGCGGCACGATCTGGCTCGTCCAGGACCGCTGTGACGGAACCTACATCGAGGCGACCAAGGACAACGTCATCGTCGTCGCCTACGCAAACCCAAACAAAAAGATCAACATCCAACAGGGCCAGCACATCCTGCTCCCCGCACCCGGGTTCTGACAGCGGCGGCCGGCCGCGCCGGCGCCCCCGGCGCCTCAACCCGCGCGCACACAGTCGGGCGAACCCACATCGACCAACCACGCCGCCACCGCGGTCGCCTCAGCCCGCGCGCACGCTCGGGCGAACCCACACCGACGCTGGGCGCCCGCGCGACACCGGCGCGTCATAGACGCCGAGCAGCGCGACGATCGCCGGGCCGAAGAACCACGGGATGTAGAGGTAGAACCAGTAGCTGGCGCCGAGCTCGACCGCGATCAGGATCGCAGCCGCGCACGCGCAGAGGCCGATCAGATCGTCACGGCGAGGCAGCACCGCGAGCGCGAGCGCCAGCACGACCGCGAGCACCTGCACGGCCACCTGCTCTGCCCGCAGGCCGCCGTAGAGACCCCAGATCGAGAACGGCGCGCTGCGGTCCGCCTGGTAGGCGATCGTGCGCGACCAGATCGTGCCGAGCGTGTTGTGCTCGAGCGCCGGAATCGCCGCGAGCGCAGCCACCGCGGCGCACGCGACGGCGAACGCGACGAGGCCCCTGCGGCCGCGCTCGCGCAGACCGTGCGTCGCGAGCATCGGCACGAGCGCCAGCGGAGCGAACTTGGCCAGGCCCGCGAGCGCAGCGAAAGCACCGCGCGCCGGCGGCGAGGAGGCCACCAACAGCGCCGCCAGCACGAGCGACGCGACCAGCGCGTCGTTGGAATTGGACTCGAGCGCGAACGCGGTGAAGGGGAACGCCGCCCACGCGTAGGCGAGCGCCAGGCCGGTCGAGGGACCGCGGATCCGCCAGCCGAGCGCGAACAGCAGCGCGATCGCGACGAGGTCGAAGAAGATCGCCGCCGCGTGCGCGGCCGGCAGATCGTCCCAGGCGCCGCTGAAGCCCCAGAGCGCGACGAACGGCGCGTAGGCCTCGTAGGAGACCGGGCCGTAGGTGTCCCCGCGTGTGATGTCGGCCGGGAACTGGCCGTACAGCGCGGTCCCGTTCAGGACCTTCTGCGCGCCCACCACGTTTGCGTAGCCGACGTCGATCACATTGGAATCGACGACGTTCAAGCCAACCCGGAAGGCGACCAGCGCGACCAGGCCGATCGTCAGCGTCCGCACGCCGAAGTTCAGGCGCAGGCGCGGCGGCCGCGGCGCGCCGCGGCGCGCGAGCCACAGCATGCGTGCGAGCAGATACAGAAGCGGCGGATAGGCCAGCGGGACCGAGGCGCCGATGTCGGCGTGATTGAACAGGGCCAGGGACACCGAGAGCGACAGCAGCACCAGCAGGTCCAGGTTCAGCATCCGCAGCGGCATGCGCCAGTCGAAGAAGGGCGCGAGGAACAGCAGGCACAGCGGCAGCCAGATGTAGAGCGCGTCGAGATGGCGGCCGAACGCGCCGGGGTAGCCGCGCGCCATCGTCCAGGCGATCTGAATGCCGGTGTAGGCGCCGAGCACGCGGCCCGTGGACGCGCTGACGATGACCTGCACGAACTCCTGGTCGCGCGAGTAGAAGGCCACCTGCCACTCGCCGGCGACGGGGCTCGAGACCTGCGAGAAGGCCCCCGGGTGCGTGCGCTCCTCGCGGCGCACGAGCGTGAGGCGCGACGCCACGGCCGTCGCCTGCGCGCCGGAAACGCTCCGGCTCGCGCTCGCGCTCGCGCTCGCGGCGGCGGCGGCGGGCGCGAGCGCCATTGCCGCCAGCGCGAGCGCCAGGCAGCGGCGCATCAGTCCAGCCCGAAGTGTCGCGTGATCAGCGGCGTGACGTCGGCGATCGACCACTGCTCGCGGGTCAGTCCTCCCTCGAGCCCGCAGCAGATCAGCGGGGCGTTGCAGTCCCCGGCCGAGAGCGACCCGTGACTGCCGCCGCCGACGTGGCCGGCACCACCCCAGTCGGTGAACTCGACGCCGGCGGCAGCGGTCAGCAGCACGTCGCCGGCCGTCTCGCAGGCGGTCGCATCCCACACGCGCGCGAGCGCGTCGGGGAACTCGCCGCTGCGCACGGTCCCGTGGCGAACCCTCAGATCGAGGACCTCGCGCGCGCCCGATAGTGCCCAGCGGCGCCCGCGCAGGTCGCTGAGCTCCTCGCCAGGGGAGAAGCGCAGCTGCGCCCCGCCGCGCGCGACGATCGCCTCGGCGCCCTCGCGCCAGATGACGTGCTCCACGCCGTCGATGCGCTGCGCCCGCGCCAGCACGCGCGCGAGCGTCGCCGGCGAGAAGACATAGATCATCGCCGCACGCTGCGCCGGGCAGATCGCGATCTGCGCGGGCTCGAGCGCCCGCAGGTCGGTCGGGCGGCGCACGTCAAAGCCACTGAACTGCGCGCCCAGTGAGACGGTGCGCTCGATCAGCGTGTGGGCGTGGTCGGCGACGACGATCACCGCGTGGCCGGCGAGGAACTCATCGGCGCCGCCGGCGGCCTCGAACAGGCGCGCGAGCTGGCGGTCGGCATGGGCGATCGCGGCGACCTGCGAGTCTGGGCCGAGCTTGTGCGAGTGGTTGTCGTTGTCGGGCAGCGAGAGCAGCAGGAAGTCGAACAGGTCGTGGCGCACGAGATAGTCGCCGACGCACCCAGCATGGCGGTCGCGCACGCCGGGCATGCCGAGCGTGCTGCGACAGCCGGTGTCGCGGCTGGAGAAGATGTCCGCGTAGAAGAGCTCGCGCGGGCCCATCACGGGGCGTCGCACCAGCGCGAAGGCCGCGATTCGCGCCAGCGCGCTGTCGCTCGCCGGCTGGTGGAGATGGCGGCCACGGTAGATCAGGTAGGTCGTGCCGGCGGTGCGCAGGCCGGCGTCGTCGAGGCGCTCGAACACCGTCAGGGCATCCGGTGCGAGATGGGCGCCGTTCATGTTGTAGATCGTGTCGGTGAGCTGTCGGCCCAGGCCGAAGCGCAGCGACGCGCGGAAGCTCGAGCCGTACTCCACGTAGCGGCCCTCCGCGCGGTGATACCAGTTCATCGACGGGATCCGGTGACGGTCCGGCCCCAGGCCGGTCGCGATCGTCGCCGAACACACCGGCGTGACCGACGGGAACGCCGCCACCGCCTCGCGGCTGTAGCTGCCGCGCTCGATCAGCGTCGCAAGGCACGGGGCACGGCCCTCGGCGACCGCCTGGTCGATCATCGCCGGGCGCGCGCCGTCGATCACGGCGAGAACCAGCTTCTTCAGCGCAGCACCCGGAGGCCGGCGAAGCCGCGCTGGGCACGCGCCCACTGCGCCCAGCGCAGACGGCCGAAGAAGGCGAGCGCGAGCAGCGCCAGTGGGCCCGCGAACCAGCAGACCAGGGCGAGCACCAGGGCGGCCGCGTCGGCGTACAGCGCGACGGCGAACTGCGCCCGCCCGTCGCTCAGGCGCTCGCGCGCACCGTTGAGCACCGGTCGCGAGGCCTGCTGCGCGAGCGCGGCGGCCAGCGCGCCCGCGATCAGCCCCGGCCACGCCGCGTCGTGATGGGCCGCGAGCACCGCCGCGAACAGCAGGCCGCCGAGCGCGATCGCGGCGACGGCCACGAGCTCGCGGACAAGGTGGGGCCGCAGGACCGCGCATGCCACGAACAGGCATGCGACCGCCAGCAGAAACGGGCCCGATTGCAGGAACGCGTACTGGGTGGCGTGAAAGTCCGTCAGGGCGTCGGCTCCGGCCAGTCCGCCGACCGCGAGGGTGGGCGTGAACGGGCGGATTCCGGCTGCAAGCGCGAGGCCAAGACCGGTGCAGATGTGGAGAAGGAGGCTCGTCATGCGCTAGCGTGGAGACGGTCATGACGATAGTTGACCGACCAACGCAGCGATGAGCGGGCGTCAGCCGCCCCGTTCGGCGGCGCACGAGCTCGAGCGCTACAGCGGGCTCTTCGCCAGCCGCACGAGCGTCATGCGCTCCTCGGCGATGCGCGACCTGATGGCGGTCACGGTGCGCCCCGAGGTGATCTCGCTCGCCGGCGGGCTGCCCGACACCTCGACCTTCGACCCCGCCCTGTTCGTCCGGCTGCTCGGCCAGATGCCGCCCGCCCAGGCGCTGCAGTACGGCCCGAGCGAGGGGCTCCTCGGTGTCCGCGAGGCGATCACGACCGTGATGGCGGCCGAGGACATGGCCGTGGAGGCGGACGAGGTGATCGTCACCACCGGCGGACAGCAGGCGATCGACCTCGTCTGCAAGGCGCTGATCGATCCCGGCGATGTGGTGATCGCCGAGGCGCCGACGTACCCCGGCGCGGTGCCGACGTTCTGCTCCTATGAGGCCGACGTGATCCAGATCGAGATGGACGATGACGGGATGAACGTGGACGCGCTCGAGGAGACCCTGGCGGCGCTCGATCGCGAGCAGCGACGGCCGAAGTTCATCTACACGATCCCGACCTTCCAGAATCCGGCCGGGGTGAGCATGTCGCTCGCGCGCCGCCGTCGCCTGGTGGCACTGGCGCGCGAGCGCGAGCTGCTCGTGCTCGAGGACAACCCCTACGGGCTGCTTCGCTACGAGGGGGATGCACTGCCCACCCTGCGTTCGCTCGAGGTGCCGGCCGGCTCCACCGACGCCAACGACTTTGTGATCTACGCCGGCACGATGTCGAAGATCCTCTCTCCCGGGGTGCGCGTCGGCTGGCTTGTGGCGCCGCGCCCGCTGCTGGCCAAGCTGATCCTCGGCAAACAGTCATCGGACCTGTGCTCATCAACGATGACCCAGCACTTCGTCGCCGGCTACTTCGCCGCCGCCGACTGGCGCGCCTATGTCGATGAGCTCTGCAGCGTGTATCACCGCCGCCGCGACGTGATCCTCGACTCCCTCGCCGAGCACCTCCCGGCGGCGGCGAGCTGGACGCGCCCGGAGGGCGGGCTGTTCATCTGGGTGACCCTCCCCGACTTCATCGACACGACCGACCTGCTGGCCCGTGCGCTGGCCGAGAATGTGGCGTTCGTGCCGGGCGAAGCCGCCTTCGTCGACGGCCGCGGGCGCCACTGCATGCGGCTGAACTTCTCCAGCGAGGCCGACGACGACATCCGCGAGGGAGTGCGTCGCATCGGCAAGATCGTGGCCGAGCAGGTCGCGCTCTATGAGACGCTGACCGGGCGTCGCGGCGGCGCGAGCGCGTCTGGCGCACCGGCGGGCGCGGCGGCAGCCGCGCAGGACCCCGCCGAGCCGCTCGCGAACGTGCTCGAGCTGCCGCGCCGGGGCGCGGCGGAGGGCCGGCGCTCGCGCGAGGCATGACGCGCGTCGCAGTGCTGAAGGGGGGACGCTCGCTCGAGCGTCAGGTGTCGCTGGCGTCCGGAGCACGGGTCGAGGACGCACTGGCGCGGCTCGGCCACGACGTCGTCGCGATCGACGTCGGCCCGGATCTGGTCACGCAGTTGCGCGAAGCGCGACCGCAGGTCGCCTTCGTCGCCCTGCACGGACGCGGCGGCGAGGACGGGACGGTTCAGGAGCTGCTGGAGGTGTTGGGGATCCCCTACAGCGGTTCCGGGGTCCATGCGTGCGTGCGCTGCGCCGACAAGATGCTTGCCAAGCACGCGCTGCGCGACGGTGGGCTGCCGACCCCCGACTGGGTGGTGCTCGGGCAGATCGGATTCCACGAGCTGGGAATGGCCGAGGCGCTGGCGGACATCGGGCAGCGACTTGGGTTTCCACTCGTCGTCAAGCCAGTTTCGCAGGGCTCCTCGCTGGGGGTCAAGTTCGCCGCGTCGCAGGAGGAGCTGCCGGCCGCGCTGATCGCGGCGCTCTCCTACGGCCCGAGGGTGCTGCTCGAGCGCTACATCGAGGGGCGAGAGCTGGCGGTGTCGCTGCTGGCGGCCGAAGACGAGCCCGCGCAGGCGCTGCCGATCGTCGAGGCGGTGCCACGGGACCGCCAGTTCTACGACTTTGCGGCGCGCTATGAGATCGGGCGCACCGACTTCGTCTGCCCGGCGGTGCTCGACCACGCGCTCGGCGAGCGCGTGCGCGAGATCGCGCGCTCGGCATGGGGTCTGCTCGACTGCCGCGGCTTCGCCCGCGTCGACATGATCCTCGGCGCCGATGGGCCGACGGTGCTCGAGATCAACCCGATCCCGGGGTTGACCGAGACGAGCCTGCTCCCGCAGGCGGCCGACGCCGCCGGCGTCAGCTTCGACGAGGTCGTCGCAAGGGTGCTCGCCTCCGCAGGCACTCGCTGATCGCGCGCCGGCCGGCGGCCGCGACGAGCGCCTGGGCGATCAGCTGTCGCCGGCGGCGAAGTCCTCGGGCGTGACCTGGTCGAGGAACTCCTTGAACTTCTCGACCACGTCGTCGGTGTCCTCGACCTCGTGCTCGAACTCGATCGCCGAGTCGGCGATCACCTCCTCGGCCGCGAAGATCGGCGCGCCGACGCGGACCGCGAGCGCGATCGCGTCGCTCGGCCGTGAGTCGATCTCAAGCTCGCGGCCGGCGACCTGCAGCGTGATCTGGGCGAAGAACGTGTTGTCGCGCAGCTCGGTCACCGCCACCTGGGTGCAGCGAACGTCCAGTTCGCCGAGCACGTCGCAGAGCAGATCGTGGGTCATCGGCCGCGGTGTCGTCGCGCCCTGCAGCTTCATCAGGATCGAAGCCGCCTCCGGGTGCCCGATCCAGATCGGCAGGAACTTGTTGCCGTCAGCGGTCTTCAGCAGAACGATCGGCTGCTTGCCGACCATGTCGAAGCTGACGCCATAAATGACCATTTCCTGCACGAGCGGGCTCCGTGGGCCGGGGACCGATCAAGTATAGGTCGCTCCCCGTCCCTTTAGACGGGGTTGCTTGGCGGCGTAGCGGAGCGTGATCGCGCCGACGACCACCAGCGGCACGAAGTTCGAGACATGCAGGACGAGGGCGTAGGGCAGGGCGGCGCTCTCGCTGACGTGGTAGGCCGCCAGCGCGGCAACGCCCGCCGCCTCGAACACCCCGACCGCCGCCGGCGGCGACGGGATCAGGTTCGAGAGCCCGATCGCGACGGTCACCAGGACGCCGGCGCCGAAGCCGAAGGTCGGCTGGAAGGCGAGCAGGACGAGCCAGGCCCACAGCGACGCGGTCATCCAGGCGGCGAGGCTCCACGCCAGCGCCTCGACCGCGACGCGATGCTCGCGCAGGCCGGAGAGGCCCTCGGCGAGCGTTGCCGCCTCCCGCTCGACGCGCTCGGGTGTCAGCCCCGGAAGGCGCCCGAGCGGGCGGACGATGAACCGCAGCGGGCGGTCGCCGTGGACGGCCAGCACCCAGATGACGATCGCGAGCGCTGCCGCGACGACGCCGGCGAAGATCGCGGCGGCGCCCGACCAGCTTTCGTGCGGCAGCCATGGCGAGGCGCAGAAGTAGATGATCAGGATCGAGAGCACGTCGTAGGCGCGTTCGACGACGACCGTGCCGACGATCTCGGCTGCCGGCGCCGTCGTGCTCTGCGAGAGCGCCACGACCCGGGCGGCCTCCCCGGCACGCGCCGGCATGATGTTGTTGAACAGGTAGCCGATCATCGTCGCGGCCATCACGGGGCGCCGCGGGGGCCGGCGGCCGGGGGCGAACAGCGAGCGCCAGCGCATCCCGCGCAGCACCGTCTGCACGGTGAACGCCACCATCGCCGGCACGAGCCACCAGGCGTCGCAGCGCTCCAGCGCGCGCCACGCCTTGTGCCAGTTCACGCCCCGGACGGCGAGGTAGGTGAAGACGGCGGCGAGCAGAACCGTCACGCCGAACAAGACCGCGCGCTTGCCTGGGCGCCTGCCGGAGGTTCGCGACCCCGATTCGCGCGCGAGGGCCGGAACGACCGGGGCACCCTCTCCTACGGAGCTGCCCACCGCGCGAGCGTATCGGACCTCGCCGACACTCGGGCCCCCGGGCGAGCACCCCCCGCCCACGCCACGACCGGCGCCCTGGAGGCCGACCGCGCGCCAGCGGGGTGTTAGCGTGCCGGTCATGCACGTCCTCGCGGTATCTGCAGGACTGGAGGCCGCCGGTGGCTTTCTCGTACTGGCGATCGGCTATGGCGGGTGCTTCGCCCTCTGGCACTTCGTGTTCAGCCCCCGCAACAGCCACGACGACGACCTCGACGCTGCGCGCAGCGAGGAGTTCCTGGACTAGCCCCTCGCCGCCTCAGCTGGCGAGACGCAGAGCGGGGCGCGCGCGGTCGAAGCCGGCGTCGAAGCGGAACAGGTCATCCTCGAGCGGCTCCTCGATGTCGTCGTCAAGGACCGTGAAGGCGAAGACGGCGAGGCCGCGAGCGGAGCACAGAGAAAGGTTGCCCGGGTCGAGGCGAACGCCGGTGCGGGCCTCAACGGCCGAGGCGATCATGCCGGGCATCGCGTGCATGGCGACGGCGACGAGCGGGTCGGCATCGCCTGTGCCGCAGTCCTCGGCCGCCTCAGGCTCGAATCGCAGCAACAGCAGCAGCGCCTCCTCGTCGCGGTAGGCGCGCACGGCCAGCGGCCGCGTACCGCAGTACGCGCAATAGAGGTCGGCGAGCACCTCGCATGCGAGGAGGTCGACCGCGTCGGTTGAAAGCGATGAGTTGGTCACGTCGAACACTGCGTCACCTTCCAGGGTTTTGATGCCAGGGCGTGCGTCCCGGACCTGCCACTAGAGTCGGTAAATCGCGGCCGTCGCATTACCGAACCACCCCAACCGGGGATTTTCGTGCCCACCTAGGGTCATACAAATGGCCAAAAGGTGCTTTAGCCACCTCCGGGTGGTGACGCCTTCACCGCTCGAAAGGACGTCGCTCACCCGCCGCGGACCGTCAATTCACCCCGCCGTTGCTGGGTCCGACGGCTTACGATTGCAATTACCGGTCAGCCGTCTAATACGAACGTCCAGGTGGCGGGTGAGCCCTTGACCCACTTGGCCAGCGCCCCCATTATGGCGGCATGACAACCAATGAGCCGGCTGCTTTCACCCTGACCCGCGAAGACCTCGATCGTGCACATGAAGACTCCAAGCCGACCGACCGCACGCGCGTTCTGGTGGCCGACCCCGACCAGCTGGCCCGCCGCGCGCTGACCGACTCGCTGCGCTCCAGCGGATCCTTCACCGTCGTCGCCCAGGCCTCCGACGGGGTCGAGGCGGTCGAGCTCGCACGTCACTACCGTCCGAGCGTGGTGCTGATCGCGACGGGGCTGAGCGGCCTCGACGTCGCCGCGGCGTGCGAGCAGATCGTTCGCGCCGACGCGGAGATCCGTGTCGTCGTGCTCGCCACGGCCCCCGACCTCGAGCTCGAGATGCGTGTGGTTCGCTCCGGCGCGAGCGGCTTCGTCATCAAGAGCACCGACTCGGACACGATCACGCGCGCGCTGGCCGTCGTCGGCGCCGGCAACGCGATCATCTCCCCCGAGCTGACCGCCCAACTGGTCGAGCGCCTGCGCCGCACCCCGGCCGACGGCACGGGAACGCGCCCGGTGCGCAGCAAGCTGACCAACCGCGAGTGGGAGATCCTCGACCTGATCTGCGGCGGCCTCGGCACGCGCGACATCGCCGACTCGCTCTACCTCTCCCCC
>Ga0182015_10005805_pt1 | contig 12653 bp, 11 predicted proteins | sample 712P3MmetaG_FD_120478 | JGI IMG/M metagenome (GOLD analysis project Ga0182015, IMG submission 120478) | Permafrost microbial communities from Stordalen Mire, Sweden - 712P3M metaG | ecosystem: Environmental > Terrestrial > Soil > Wetlands > Permafrost | place: Sweden: Stordalen | collected...
GGAATTGGGCGGCGATCAACCAGTTCCTGCAGACAGGCCCGAGCGGCGTCGACGCCAACTCCTACGGCGCGTCAAAGGTCCTTTCGGAACTCCTGAGCGGCAACATCCTCGACTGGCACCATCTGTATTTGATAACGCCCCTATTCCTCCTCGGCCTAGCGCTCTGCCTTGTGAGCTGGCGTCGGGGCGAGGGCCCCGGACCGCTCGACATCGCAACAGGCCGGGCCCTCGTCCTCGTGTTTGCCACCAGCCTCTTGTTGTTCTTCGGCCGGCCCACGCTCGGGCCGTTGCTCGACCTGCTGCCCGGCTCAAAGGACCTGTTCCTGCGCCGCTTCATCGTCGGCGTGCAGCTCTCTGCCCTGCTTCTCGCCGGGGTAGGGGCCGCCGAGTTCGTGGCTTGGGTCATCGCGGGCGCAAAGCGGGTTCTTGGTAACGGCGGTGAGCACATAGGGCGTCTTTTGACTGCACTTGGTGGACTCGCGCTCGGTTGTGCCTGCATCGCGGCTCTCGTGCCCGCTTGGTCGTTCCTAATCAGCCAGACAGACCTCGACGCCTCTTTCGTCTCCCGTCAGTCCGCACCCACACAGACTGCTCAGCTCGACGCCCTGCTCACGACGATCACCGAGCAAGGCGGCGGCCGGACCTTCGCCGGCGACCCGGGGGACTGGGGGGCGCAGTTCACCATCGGGGAGGTGCCAGTCTTCAAGTACCTGGCCTCTCAGGACATAGACGAGGTTGGCTTCACAGTGCGCACGGCGTCGCTCATGAGCGACCCCGAGGTGAACTTCGACGAGACGAACCCGGCCGACTTCACTGCCTTCGCCATTCGCTGGCTGGTGCTCCCCACCGGGATGCAGCCGCCCGTCAAGGCAAAGGCCGTCGAGCACCGGGGGGCGTACGCGCTCTGGGAGATTCCTGGCAACGGTTATGTCCAGCTCGTCGACACCCGCGGCAGCGTCGCGGCGACACCGGGCGACCTCGGCTCGTTCTCGGCGGGCTTCCTTGCCGGCCTTACAGCCCGCGAGCCTGTCTACCCGACCGTCGCCTACGGCTCAGGCAAAGCGGCCGTCGGCACGCTTGGCGCGGGTGTGCAGCCCTCTGGCCCGCCGGGAGAGGTTCTGTCCGAGTCGCCCGATCTCGCCGACGGCTCGATCGAAGCGACCGTGTCCGCAAAGCGAACCTGCGTCGTGCTCTTGTCGGTGTCGTACAACCCGGGATGGCAAGTGCTCGTGGACGGGCGCCCGGCAACAACCGACATGGTGGCGCCGGCGCTCATAGGTGTGCGCGTCGGCCCAGGCGTGCACTCGGTCCGCTTTGTCTATCGAGGCTATCCCGACTACCCGCAGCTGCTCTTGCTCGCCGGCGCAGCGCTAGTCGCACTGGTCGTTGTTGAGCGGCGCCAGAAAACCAAGACCGCATGATCGCTGCCAAGAGCATTGCTCGCATGCAGGCAGTCGCCCGCGAGGTCGTCGGCAAAGACTTCCAGAGCTCACTCACGCCCAAAAGCTCGCCGCGCCGAGGAGGTCCCGGCGAGCCTTCGGGCAAGGTAACGGCGCTCCGACTCGTTCGGGGCGAGATGGAGGGCGGCGCGCTGGTAAGGCGAGGCGTCTTCTCTCCGACTCACACGACGCGCGAGCTCATCGCGCGTTTGCGACCGGCAGGTTGTAGGCGCGCAGAACGCCCGAACCTCCAGCCCCTCACTCGCCGGAGACCGGCGCTTTGCCATCGTCGGCTCGGAAAGAGAACGCCCGGGCGCTCTCGCCCATCTTTAAACCGGCCGCGGCGCGAGCAGCAAAGTGCACCCGTCGCTCGGCCCCTTGAACGACGGGGCAGCCGCCAGTCCAACTCCGGCGGCTGACACGGTGGAAGGGAACTTAATTTAGATCGTTTTGGCAGACTGCCACGACGTCGGCGTGCGAAGGCGACTCGCGTTGCTTGGTTGCCACGTTCGATGTCGACGCCAAGGTAACTCGGTGACTTCGTCGCGTTACCATCCGACCGAGCCGTCAACCAACTCGCGAATCAGGTCCGCATGACCGTTGTGTCGCGCGTACTCCTCGATCATGTGGACATAGATCCATCGCAGCGAGCATGGCGCCCCGCGACGCAAGCCCGTGTCATCGAGAACATGGCGGCTCGCGATCTCGCGGCTTGCCTCACACTCGGCCTGCCAGGCGACCAGGTCTTCTTCCCAGCTCGCGCCATCGAGCGGAACCAGCTCGCTGTCGTCTACCTCCGGGTCATACCAGATCGGCGGCGTGTCCGGCCGGGACAGCAAGACACGGCGGAACCAGTTGCGCTCTACCTCGGCCATATGTCGAACCAGCCCGTGTAGGGACAGCTTCGAAGTGAGCACGGGTCTGGCCTTGCGCCGCTCATCGTCCAGTCCCTCGCACTTCAATAGCAATGTGGCCCGGTGGAACTCGAGCCACCCCTCGAGCATGTCGCGATCTCCCAGGAGGAAGGAGGGCTCCACCCTGCGAGGATCTTCAAGTTCTTCGACCATCTGTCGCCCCCGTGACGCGTCCCGTCATCCTACGGCGAACCAGATGATCGCCACCTGTCTCGCGACCTTAAGCGGGCGCATGCACCTGCCCCCATGCTCGAATCGCCTCCGTCGCGAGTTCAGTCCCTCAACCTAACGCCGGCCGCGTCATGGTGTCCCGCCGACATAGTGTTCGAGGGCCTGAGCTGCCATCGCGTGCTGACCTGCCCGGCCGCCGAAGCCGACCGGTACGCCGAACGCTCCGCGTGGTACACGCCCGGCGCGGAAAAGCGCAGACTCACCTTTTGATTAGGACGAACGGAAAGCGCCGACCCGGTGCCGCCAGATTGGGAGGTCCATCCAGTCAGCCTCGAGGAACTCGCCTTGGCCTACCGGCGCGAGCCCGGCGCTTCGCCTCAGGTGCGCGTCACTGTGACCACCTCCAGACGCGGGGGTGTTCTGGTCGCGAAGCCGACGGCTTTGCTCTTACGGGTTCAAGTGCGCGCACGTCTTGTCGGCCTTTTGAAACGCTGGAGAGGTTACGTCGAAACCGCTGCTGCCGGCGGGGACGGAAAACCCACCGTTAACGGGATCAGGGAAGTTTGTGACCCCGTTTTTTCGCATGCACTCGGCGTAGGCGAGCAGTTGCCTGTCGTGCTGTGCGTCCTGGGCCGCAGTGTGAATCCACCCAGCGGCGATCTCATCCGACCGACATGCCTTCAATGCCGCCTGGTATTGGGGCGAGTTCGGATCGACAGCGTTCAGCGCGCCGCGCGAGTAGCCGCCGCCGGGCGACGGATCAGGGAAGTTCGGTATCGCGTGCGATTGCATGCATCCGGTGAGCTTGAGCAACGCAGTCATCGTTGCGGGCGCAGAACCGCTATTGCCACTGCTCCCGGCACCCGTGCTCGGTCCCGATGTGCTCGTCGTCGTCGATCCGAACTTCGCTACGCCAGGCGACGCCGAGCCACCACAGGCTGCCGCGCCGATCGCGAAGCCGGCTAACAGAACCACGAGGGACGCTCCTCGGCCAATTCGTCCCCAATCTGCCGGGCCGGACCTTCGGTCGCGGATGTGAAGCTGGTGCCGTGATCGAAGGAGGTCGATTGCCATGAGCTTCTTATACGGCGATTGAGGTAACAAGAGATTAACGGCGCGGCGTTCACTCGTTGTTACCTCACTTCGTGCATCCTGGAGCCAGTGACCAAAGTGCCCACGTCATTGATCGACCCGCTTGAGCCAGCCCAGTTGAGCGAGGTTCGTCTCCAAAAGCGCTTCCTCCCTGCCCTAGCCAGACGGGTTCCGGTCCGCACCGTGCGTCTGCGCCTTTCTCTTGTCTATGGGGCTCTGTTCCTCGTCTCCAGTGCTGGGCTCTTGACCATTACCTACCTGCTGGTGGACGGCTTGCCGATCTCACCTCCGGCAAATTTCGACGTCCCGGGGCACTCTGCGAACGGCCCGGCTGCGATCGCAGCCGAGCGCGCGACCGTGCTCCACGCGCTCTTGTTCCGTTCCGGCATCGCTCTTGCGATCATGGCCGTGATCTCGCTCTGGCTTGGCTGGCTCGTGGCTGGTCGGGTGCTCCGTCCGATACGGACGATCGCCTCGGCGACTAGACGAATCTCCGAGGAGAACCTCCACAAGCGGCTCGCGCTCGAGGGGCCGAACGACGAGCTAAAGGAGCTGGGCGACACGATCGACGACCTGCTCAGTCGCCTCGAAGGGGCGTTTGGGTCCCAGCGACGCGCGTTCGAGGCCCAGCGCGCCTTTGTCGCGAACGCGTCCCACGAGCTGCGCACCCCGCTCGCGATGATGCGCACCTCCCTCGACGTCGTGACTCGCAAATCGCCGCCGCCGTCCCAAGATGCGTCCGTGTTGGCTGCGAAGGTGCGCAAGGGCCTCGACCAGGCGGACCGGTTGCTAGAGGGCTTCCTCGTCCTTACACGCGCACAGCGAGGGGTAATGGCCGACCTGCACACCGTCCCGTTGGCGAGCCTCGCAGCGGCCTCCCTCGCTGCCCACGCGAGCGACGTGACCAGTCGGCGTCTCTCCGTGCGGACGGACCTCAATGAGGCCGACGTGAGCGGCAACGAGACGCTCCTTGCCCGCATGGTGGCGAACGTCGTCGACAACGCGGTCCGGCACAACGAGCCGGAAGGATTCATCGAAGTCACAACGCGTGCCGACGACCAGTGCGCTCACGTCGTCGTCGAAAACGGAGGACCGCGCCTCGACCAGCACAAGGTTGATCAGCTCGCCGAGCCTTTCCGGCGACTCGGCACGGAGCGAATCGCCTCGGGCGGCGGCTTGGGCCTCGGGCTCTCCATCGTCGCGGCAATCGCGATTGGCCACGGCGGCATACTCGAGCTCCGAGCGCGGGCCGAAGGCGGTCTCCGAGTGACCTTGGTGCTGCCGCTGGCCGGACATTCAACCGAGATCGGCGACCCGGTGTGAGAGTGCTCGTCGTCGAGGACGTGGTGAGCTTCGCGGACGACATCGCCGAGGGACTGCGCGACGAAGGCATAGCCGCTGACGTCGCCTATGACGGACTGCAGGCCGTCGCAAAGCAGGGCGTGAACCGTTACGACGTGGTCGTCCTCGACCGTGACCTACCGGGGCTGCACGGTGACGAGGTGTGCCGCAAGATCACTGAGGCTGATGACCCGACGATGGTGCTCATGCTCACCGCGGCGGACACGTCGAGCGACCGCGTGCACGGACTCCGCCTGGGTGCGGACGACTACCTCGTCAAACCGTTCAACTTCGACGAGCTAGTCCTGCGCATCCGTGGCCTCGCTCGACGCAAACCGACCGCCACGCTCGCGTTCTTCGTGCGGCGAACGTCACCCTCGACCCGCTACATCGCGTCGTGAGGCGGGACGATTTTCCGATCGGTCTCTCGGTGAACGAATTCGGGCTACTCGAGGCGCTGATGCGGACGGCACCGGCTCCCTTGAGCGCGGAGGACTTACTTGAGCGCGTCTGGGACGAGCACGCGGACCCGTTCACGAAGACCGTGTACGTCACCATCGGACGGCTACGCCGCAAGCTTGGTGATCCCGACATCATCGAGACGGTTCCACGGCTCGGCTATCGCATCGTGGAGGTTGAGGAGGAGGAGCCGTGACGAAACGGCAGCCCTCACCGACGGAGCGCACGTAGGTCCTCAGTCGGCGATGGCACCGTGGACCCGTGACGTCGTTTTGCCGCGCCGTCGCCGGCATGGGCCTCCGACTGGGGGAAGGTGACGACCACAGCGAGGCCGCCACCGACCTGCGAGCCGATGGTGAGAACAGCTCCGTGGGCTTCGGCGATCGCCTTGACGATGGAGAGCCCGAGCCCGAATCCCTCCCCGTGCCTCGTGCGATCAGAACCTGGTCGCTGGAAGGGTTGGTCGAGACGGTCGAGGTCTTCCAGCGGCACGATCGGCCCGGAATTGAGGACGGATAGGCGCGCACAACCGTCTCGGATCTCCGTGATCACCGCGACCTCACCCTGGTCAACGTTGTAGCGGAGGGCGTTGTCGACCAGGTTGGCGACGAGGCGCTCGACTAAGCGTGGGTCACCGGTCACGGGAGCAGGCGCAAGGGTGGATTGGAGTTCGACACCGCGTCGGAGCGCGTCGGGCCAACTGGCGAGGAGAACTCGCTCGGTCACGGTGCCGAGGTCGAAGGGTGCTCGCCTGTCGATCCCTGTTTGTCCGCGGGTCAAGGTCAGTAACGCTTCGAGCAAGTGCTCTTGCTGTACCCCTGACGCGAGCACCCGCTCGTGCACAGCACGGAGGGAGTCCGCATCCGCGTCGGGGGCGGATAACGCCACTTGGATGAGCGTCCGTTGCAACGCGAGCGGAGTACGAAGCTCGTGCGAGGCGTTGGCGACGAACTGGCGCTGGGCTTGGATAAAGGTCTCCAATCGGGCGAGCAGATCGTCGAAGGTGTCGCCGAGCTCTTTCAGCTCGTCGTTCGGACCGTCCATTGCAAGGCGCCGGTGCAAGTTGGTGGCCGAGATGGTCCGCGCCGTCGTCGTGATGGTTCGCAGTGGGCGCAGCACCCGCCCGGCGATGAGCCAGCCGAGCCCGACCGACAGCACCGCCATGATCGCCAGCGCGAGCCCCGAGTAGAAGAGCAGCTCGTGGAGATCGTTGGCGTTCTCACTTCTCACGAGGACGCCCAGCTGACGTATCTGCGTGACGCCCTTGGCGTGCGGCGCTCCGCCGACGCGGAGAACGCTTCCGAAAGAGACGACGCTCGAACCGGCGCCGTGCGCTCTCGTGATGTCACATACGACCGAGCCGTTCCGGTCGGTACGGCACGAACTCCCTGCCGTCGCGTTTCGCACCAGCACGTAGGTGACCGCGAGCAGCCCTGCACCAGAGGCGAGGAAGAGCCCTCCATAGATCGCGGTCAGCCGCAGGCGGATGCTCCTTCGAGGCAGACGGAGACGATCCGCGAGACGGGAGATTCGGTCGCGGAACATTACCGATCAGGCCCCGACCCGGTAGCCGGATTTGGGCACCGTCTCGATGAGCGGAGGGTCGCCGAGCTTCGCCCGCAGGCGACTGACCGTGACGGCGACTGCGTTCGTGAACGGGTCAGCGAACTCGTCCCAGACTCGCTCCAACAATTCCTCGGCCGAGACGCTTCGGCCCTCGGACGCGACCAACAGTTCGAGGACTCCGAACTCCTTCGGGCCGAGGTCGAGCGCCTGACCAGCCCGAAAGGCCCGCCGTTGGGCTGTGTCGACGACGAGGTCACCGACTCGCAGCAGCGGAGGGACGACGGGGTGAGCGCGGCGCGCGAGCGCGCCAACCCGGGCGACTAGGACTGGGAAGTCGAACGGCTTGCCGAGGTAGTCGTCGGCGCCGAGACCTAGACCCTCGATTAAGTCCTCGGGTTCCGCGGCGGCGGTGAGCATGAGCACCCGGCTCCGACACCTGGTGGCCACGAGTGCGGCGCAGACCTGGTCCCCGTGCAGCCCCGGCAGGTCGCGATCGAGCACGACTACGTCGTAGTCGTTGACCAGTGCCCGCTCGAGCCCACTTGGCCCGTCGAGCGCGACATCAACGGCCATTTGTGCGCGACGCAGACCAACGGCCACCGCCTCGGCCATCTCGACCTGGTCCTCGATCACGAGCACCCGCACGCTCATCCCTCTCGTTTCTGCCGGGCCACCTCAACCCCGCGCGTCTGTGGCCGGACCAACGGACCTCAAGCATGGCCGAGAACGGGTTTCAAAAAGATTGCATCCGAGCGACCCCCGCCCCGCGGTCACCGCCCGGCATGGATAAGGGGAGGGCTGGCGTTAAGTATTTGAAACCCCCGCTCGTCCAAGCTGAGCTCCCAAGGCCAACCCAGCCAAAGGGGCACTGCGTGCACGACGACGACCGACACGACAAGTCCGATCCGCGAGGCAGGCGACCTCGGCGCGCCCGCTGGCTGTTCATCCTGGCGCTAGGCAGCCTCTCGCTTCTCGCGGCGGCCTGCTCCAGCAACTCGGGGAGCCCTGGCGTCGCGAGTGTCGGGTCGACGACCACTACCGCCCCGGCCAGCTCGTCACCGGCGGGCAACTCGGGCGCGTCTACGGCGGGCGCGCTCGCCTACGCGAAGTGCATGCGGACGCACGGTCTCACGGACTTCCCCGACCCGAACGCGCAAGGCGGCTTCGACGACCTGCCGAGCAACATCAACTTCAACTCGACGCAGTACATCGGCGCGAACAAGGTGTGCCAACCGCTCAACGGGGGCGGGCAGCACCTCAGCCCCGCCAAGCAGGCGCAGATTGAAGCAAACCAGCTCAAGTTCGCCCGGTGCATGCGAAGCCACGGCGTGCCGAACTATCCAGATCCCACCTTCAAGCTCAGCGGCGGCGGCCTGACCGAGACAGAGGGCTCGAAAGGAATTGGCGTCGACCCCCAGTCGCCGCAGTTCCAGGCCGCACAAAAATCCTGTCAGCACGTTCGGACTGCGGGCGGCGCGTGAGCCGCCGCACTCATTACGACCGCGTCTCCCGACTCTCGGTGATCGACCGATCGGCGCCATCGACCTATCCGAGGTCCAAGCCTGGGTGCGCAGCCTCGCCTGAGATCCTCGAGCCGAGCACCGTCGAGCTTGTCTACTGGTCGCCCTTCTCCGGCCGCGTCCGCTGAATGGGTCATCCCGCAGAACCCCGCCAGGCGGACCCCGCTGCCGATGCGGAAGCCATGATCAGCAGTAGGCACAGGGGGTATTGACAGCACGTATACACGCAGCGTATGCTCGCAGATATGAGCGTCCCAATGGCCCTCCTCGGACTCCTCGATCGCGAACCGAGCCACGGCTACGACCTGAAGCGCGACTACGACGCCTACTTCGGCCGAGGCAGACCGTTGCCGTTTGGCCAGGTGTATGCCACCCTCGCCCGTCTGGCGAGGGACGGAAAGGCAATTGCAGGGGAGGCGGAGCCCGGCCCCGGTCCGGACCACAAGCGCTACACCATCACCGAAACCGGGAAGAGCGACGTCGAGGCGTGGCTCGCCGAGCCCATCCCGGCCGAGCCCCACCTCCAGACCGACCTGTTCGTAAAGGTCGTGCTCTCGCTCATGCTCGGTCGCCCCGCGGAGGAGTACCTCGACGCGCAGCGGTCCGCCCACCTCCGGCGGATGCGCGAGCTCACCGAACTCAAGCAGAAAGGCAAACTCGTGGATGCCCTCCTCGCCGACCACGGCCTCTTCCACCTGGAGGCCGACCTCCGCTGGATCGATCTCACCGCGGCTCGCCTCGCGGCGCTCGCCGAGGAGGTGGCGTCATGACGGGCGCCAACGGTTCCTCGGTGGTCACGGTCGGAGGGGCGCTCATCGAGGGGCGAGACCTCGTGCTCTCCTTCGGGGAGACCCCGGCGCTTCGCGGGGCGAGCATCTCGGTGAAAGAGGGCGAGATCGTGGCTGTGATGGGTCCGAGCGGCTCGGGCAAGTCCACGCTGCTCCACTGCCTGGCGGGCATCCTCGTTCCGGACTCCGGCGGCGGGGTCTACTTCGATGGCCGCCGCCTCGACACCATGCGGGAGTCAGAGCGCTCCAAGCTGCGGCGTGATCGCTTCGGCTTCGTCTTCCAGTTCGGTCAGCTCGTGCCCGAGCTCACCGCCGAGGAGAACGTCGCCCTGCCGCTGTTGCTCGGTGGGACGCACCGTAACGAGGCCCTCCGTGAAGCACGGAGCTGGTTCGAACGGCTCGACCTCGAGGGTATGGAGCGCCACCGCACCGGCGAGATGTCCGGCGGCCAGGCACAGCGCGTCGCGTTGGCGCGCGGTCTTGTCGCCCATCCCGACGTGCTCTTCGCCGACGAACCGACCGGGTCACTCGACTCGCTAAGCGGGGAGCTGGTCATGGGCCTGTTGACCCGGGCCGCGCGCGAGCAGGGATCGACGGTGATCCTCGTCACCCACGAACCCCGCGTCGCCGCGTATGCGGACCGGGAGGTCATCGTGCGGGACGGGCTCGTGACCGTGCCGGAAGCCGCCCTGCGGTGATCCGCCTTGGTCTTCGCTTGACGTTGGGAAGCGGTCGCGAAGCGGTGTTGCGTGTCCTCGTCACCGCGGCAGCCGTCGCCCTCGGCGTCGGTCTGCTGCTGGCTGCCCTGGCCGGTGGCAACGGTCTGCACGCTCAGACCGACCGTGGTGCGTGGCTCGACACCTCGGCGCAGGCGTCACCGTCGACGTCGGGCACGTCAACATCCGACCGGCTGTGGTGGCTGTCGAGCATCGATCAGTTCGGCAACCAGGCGATCGATCGCGTCGACGTTGCCGCCGCCGGGCCGAACGCTCCGGTCCCGCCGGGGATTCCGCATCTACCGGGACCGGGTGAGTACTACGCCTCGCCAGCCCTCACGATGCTCATAGCGTCTCAACCGGCGAACGAGCTTCGTGACCGGTTTCCGGGGCACCAAATTGGGACCATCGGCGAAGCGGCGCTTCCGTCCCCGAACTCGCTGACCATCGTGATCGGTCACGCGGCGCGCCAGCTCTCCCAGGCACCTGATGCAGTCGAGGTCGGAGCCATCCAGCACACCCCGGCCAGCTGCTACGCCTGCCAGAACACCATCGGGAGCGGACCCGTTCTGCAGTTCATTCTGGCCGGCGGAGCCGTCGCCCTCTTATTGCCAGTGATGATCTTGATCGCGACCGCGAGCCGGCTCTCGGCGGCGCGGCGCGAGGAGCGCTTCGCCGCGATGAGGCTCGTCGGTGCCACGCCGCGCCAGATTTCGGTGGTCTCCGCGGTGGAGGCGGTGGTCGCGGCAGTCGCGGGCGTCGCAGTCGGCTTCGCACTCTTCTTCGTCTTCCGGCCGCTGCTCTACCACGTCCCGTTCACCGGAGTCCCCCTCACTCAAGGCGACCTCTCACTGCACGGGATCGACATCGTGCCTGTCGTGATCGGCGTCCCGGTCGCCGCGGTCGTGTCCGCGCGCCTCGCGCTTCGCAGAGTCCAGATATCGCCGCTCGGCGTGAACCGGCGAGCGTCGTCCCGCCCACCGCGGATGGTACGGATCATCCCGCTCCTCGCCGGTATCGCCGTGCTCGCTTACTTCGACGCGCACGGCAAGCCGGGCAGCAATGGCGGCCAGATTCTTGAGCTGCTCGCGGGCTTCGTGCTCCTTGTCGCGGGGCTGGTTCTCGCTGGACCGTGGTTCACGACCGCGGGTTCTCGACTCATGACAAAGCGGGCCAATCGCCCCGCCACGCTCATCGCCGGCCGCCGGCTCCTCGACAATCCCAAGGCGGCCTTCCGGTTCATCAGTGGCCTCGTGATCGCCCTCTTCGTTGCGAGCGCGGCGATCGGGGCGCTCAGCTCGATCGCCGCCGCCAGCAGCTCCGGAGGAGGAACCGCGGGCAGAGGCACCCTCGCCGAGCCGTTCTGCAGCTTCTCGACGTCGAATTGTCCCGCCTCCGCCCAAGTTCCTTCCGTCCCAGGCCAGGTGCTTGCCGAGCTTCGCACGACGCCCGGAGTGCGCGGCGTGACGGTGGTCCACGAGAGCCCGTCCCAAGCTCCGCTCAGGAACTCGTTCGGGGTCGTCGCGTGCGCCCAGTTGGCGAAGACGCCCGCGATCGGCAAGTGCGCTCCGGGAACCACGGTGGCGAATGTCGGCTACTTCCTTTCGAACCTCCTTGGGCACAACTCACACGCGTCGTCGACGGTCTGGCCGTCCGCGCACCTGCCTGCGGCGAAGGCGGCGAGACTCCCCGTCGACGTGGTTGTCGTCGCGACGAACGGGTCGTCGAGTGCCATTGAACGGGCACGGACTGTGCTCGAACGGGCCTTTCCCTTCCAGGGAACACCGGTCACAGTCGAGGCGCTCGATCCGTCGACCGCGCGCCTCCTCGCAATGATCCAGGACGTGACCGACGTCATCATCGTGGCGAGCCTCATCATCGCCGCCTGCAGTCTCGCCGTGAACGTCGCCGCCGGGTTGGGCGAACGCAAGCGCCCGTTCAGCTTGCTCAGGCTCACCGGTGTCCCCATCGGCGTCCTGCGCCGGGTCGTCGCGCTGGAGAGTGCGCTGCCGCTCCTACTCGTTGCTGTGGTGTCGATCGTGGTCGGTCTGGTCTCTGCTGCGCTCTACCTCAGCTCCCAGGTCGGCATCGCGTTCCGGATCCCGGGGATCGCGTACTGGGCGACCGTCCTCGGCGGACTCGCTGCTTCGCTCGCGATCATCGCCTCGACGTTCCCGCTCCTCAACCGGATCACAGGACCCGAGGTAGCGCGAAACGAGTGAACACTCCGAACCCGATTCGAGAAGGTGACCGATCGTGGCAAAAGTGATCTGGTTTGCGTACAGATCAACTGTTCTTGAGTGATCCTCAAAGGCGAACGCCGGTCGCTACCGGATGTATAACGGTTCTCGAGCCCCAGAACATGAGCACCGCTCGACGAATCGGGCGCCGCCAGCATCGCATGCTCGGCGCGACTTGGAGGCCTTCGGCTCGGCATTCTGCGCCATGCCGAACCGTTGCATCGAGCGGTCGCGCTCGCGATTGTTGCCTGTCCGCGAACGGCACTTCGGCCTGCCCGTGGGTCGCGGTAGTGAGACAGGTAAGCCGCATGCTAGGTGATAGCTCGCCATGTCCCAACGTGCCTCTCGGCAGCCGGACCGTGACGCGACGATGCTCGCAGCCCAGTGAGTTGGCCAACGCACGACGA
>Ga0182015_10005806_pt1 | contig 12652 bp, 11 predicted proteins | sample 712P3MmetaG_FD_120478 | JGI IMG/M metagenome (GOLD analysis project Ga0182015, IMG submission 120478) | Permafrost microbial communities from Stordalen Mire, Sweden - 712P3M metaG | ecosystem: Environmental > Terrestrial > Soil > Wetlands > Permafrost | place: Sweden: Stordalen | collected...
GTCAACCACGACACCGGCTTCAGCGCGTACGTCGTGCGGCGGTTGGGACTCGAGATGAACGATTTTCGTGCCGCCGTTGCAGACGCGCCCGATGAGGAAGCGGTCGCCGCATGGCTGTCCGCGCGCATCGATACGGCGCTGGCACCCGTATTGAATGCGAAACTGGAGACGTTCGTCGTCGAACGGATGTCCGCCGAAGACCAAGTACGGGTGCGCGAGGGGCATCCGGTCATGGCACAACGGCCGGAGCTCTCCAACATCCTCGACGTCCTCGACGCCGACGACGACCTCACGTTCGCCTGATGGCGCCGATCGCCGATCCGCTCCCGACGTACTACATTCCACACGGCGGCGGACCGTGGCCGTTCATGCCCGAGCGCGCAGCCACGCTGGGATCGCTGACGGCATTTCTGCGCGGCTTGCTGGCCGGCACCGCAACGGCGCCGCGCGCGATCGTCGTCGTATCAGGTCATTGGGAAGAGCCGGTTCCAACGGTCAGCGCACGCTCGGATTACTCGATGTTCTACGACTATTACGGCTTCCCCGAGCACACCTATGCGCTGCAGTATCCGGCACCGGGTTCGCCCGAGGTCGCCGGTGAGGTCACCGCAGCGCTCGCCGCCGCCGGGTTTGCCTCCGGAACGGAACACGAACGCGGCTACGATCACGGAGTCTTCGTGCCGTTCATGCTCGTTGCGCCGGAAGCGCAGATCCCGATCGTCCCGCTCTCGCTCGTAAGCGGCCTCGAACCGGCCCGGCACATCGCAATGGGCCGCGCGCTCGCCCCGTTGCGGCGCGACAATATCCTGATCGTCGGCAGCGGAATGAGTTTCCACAACCTGCGCGCGCTCTATGGAGGCGCCGACGTGCTCGCGCGCTCGAGCCGCTTCGACACCTGGCTGAACGACGCGGTCACGGGCGACCCCGCGTCCCGTGACGCGCGGTTGGCGGAATGGGCGGCGGCTCCCGAAGCGCGCTTTGCGCACCCGCGCGAGGAACATCTGTTGCCGTTGATGGTCGCAGCCGGTGCGGCCGAAGGCGACCGCGGTCGGCGCGTGTATCGCGATGACATCATGGGCGCCGCGACGTCCGGCTTCCGCTTCGGGTGACGCGCACCGGATGACCGACGCGCCCACGACGCGGGAGATATTCTTCGCGTTCTTTCGCATCACGATGCTCGCGTTCGGCGGCGCCATCGCCTGGGTTCATCGCGGACTCGTCGTGGAACGCAAGTGGCTGACCGAACACGAGTTTGCCGAAACGCTCTCGCTCTGCCAATTCCTGCCCGGTCCGAACATCACCAACTTTGCCGTCGTCGTCGGGATGCGCTTTCGCGGAGTTCGCGGCGCGCTCGCCGCCCTGGGCGCCCTCGTCGTTCCGCCGATGTTTATTCTGATCGCGATCGGGGTGATCTACGAGCACGTCGCCGGCGTGGCGGCCGTTCGCGGCGCGCTCAACGGCCTCTCCGCCTCGGCAGCCGGCCTCTTCGTCGTCTTGCTCGTCAACCTCATGCGGGGGCTCGTACGGTCGCGACCCGCCGTCAATATTCCCGTCGCGGCGGCGTCGTGTGCACTCGTGCTCAGCGGTTTTCTCTCTATTCCGCTCGCGCTGCTCACGCTCGGACCGATCAGCATCGCCGCCGCTTGGTTTCGCCGCCGCTGATGCACGCCGGCCACGAGTTTTGGGTCGCGCTCGGTGTGCTCTTCACGCGCGTCTCCGTTCTGGCACTGATCTCGTTCGGCGGCGTGAACACCGTCCTGCCCGCGCTGCACCATCTGGCGGTGAACGAACAGCATTGGATGACCGACCGTGACTTTGCAAGTCTCTTCGCGCTCGCATCGGTTTCGCCCGGGCCGAACTTCATGGTCCTCACGCTGATCGGCTACAAGGCCGCCGGCGCGACCGGCGCCATCTTGGCAACGTGTGCGCTTTGCATCCCGACGTCGCTGCTCGCATTTGCAGTCGTGAAAGTGTGGGATCGCTTCAAGACCGCCCGTTGGCGGGTAGCTATTCAAGAGGGTCTCGTTCCGGTAACGGTGGGCTTCGTCGGCGCTGCCGCCGTGTTGCTCGTGCGCGCTTCGGACAACAGCATCCCCGCGTACGCCATCACCGCAGCGGTCGCCGTCGTCGGCACGGCTACGCGCTTCAATCCGCTCTGGATCTTCGCGATTTCGGCCGTCGTGGGCGCCCTAGGCTGGGTGTAGGATGCGCGCCGCAGGTCGCCAATGGCGGCCCATGTGTCCGTGATCGCGCGTCTCGTCACCCTCGTCGCCGTCGCGGCGTGCCTTGCGGGAGCGGGGCCGCGCAGCACGCCGGCCGATCCGTTTCTGTGGCTCGAAGACGTGCACGGCGCGCGCGCGCAAGCGTGGGTGAAGTCCGAGAACACCAAAACGCTCGCCAGCCTGCAGCGCGATCCGCACTTTGCCGGCTTCTACGCGACCGCGCTCGCGATCTACGGCGCCCGGGACCGCATTCCGTTGCCCGAAGCGATCGGCGGCCGCGTCTACAACTTCTGGCAAGATGCGACGCACGTTCGCGGCATCTGGCGCAGTACGACGATGGCGGAGTTTGCGAGGCGCGCGCCGGTCTGGACGACGGTGCTCGACCTCGATGCGGTTGCGAAGGCCGCGGGCAAGGACTGGACCTGGCAAGATGCCGATTGCGATTCACCCGGCGGTCAACGCTGTTTGATCTCGCTCTCCGAAGGCGGGGAAGACGCATCGACGATACGCGAGTTCGATCTGCGCTCGCGGCAATTCGTTACCGGCGGTTTCACGTTGCCGCGCGGCAAGCAGTCGGCGGTTTGGGCGGACGATGACACGCTGCTCGTCGCGCGTGAGTGGCAGCCGGGCGATGTAACGGCTTCGGGGTATCCGTATATCGTCAAGTCCCTCAAACGCGGCCAGGCGCTCGCGGATGCGGTCGAGATTGCGCGCGGAACGGCAGCGGACGTGAGCACGTCGCCGGGGGAACTCCACGATGGGCAAGGCCATCGCCTGCTCTATATCGGCCGCGGTGTTTCGTTCTTTGAATCGCAGGTGCAACTCATCACGCCGGCCGGCCTGCTCCGCCTGAACGTCCCACTGAAATGCCGGCTGCGTGCGCTGGTCGCAGGCCGCTTGCTGATTTCGCTCGGCGAGCGGTGGCGCACCGCCGGCCGGACCTTCGCAGCCGGCGCGCTCGTATCGGTCGATCTTGATGCCGCCATTGCCGATCCCTCGAACCTCGTGCCGACGCTCGTTTACGCACCCGGGCCGCGCGCAGCACTGGCGAGCGTAAGCGAGACGCGCGATCATCTGGTCGTTACCTCGTATGAAAACGTGCGCGGCCGCGTTTCCATCTACACGCCGCAAGCCGCCGGCGGCTGGTCCAAGCGCCCCCTCGCCGTGGCTGATAACGCCACGATCGAGCTCGTGTCGGCCGACGACCGCGGCAGGACGGCCTATGTCGCGGTCACGGGCTTCTTAACGCCGACGACGCTGCTGCAGCTCGACACCGATCGCGGAGCATCAGCGGTCGTCAAAGCCCTCCCGGCGCGGTTCGATGCAACGCACGACGTGGTCGAACAACGCGAAGCGACCTCGAAGGACGGCACCCGAATTCCGTACTTCATCGTGCATCCCAAGCACCTCGAGCTCGACGGGGACAACCCGGCGCTGCTCTACGCCTACGGCGGTTTCGCCGTGCCGGAGACGCCGTTTTACAACAGCTTGTACGGCAAGCTCTGGTTGGAACGCGGCGGCGTCTTCGTACTCGCGAACATCCGCGGCGGCGGCGAGTTCGGGCCGGCCTGGCACGAAGCCGGTCTCAAGACGCACCGCCAGCGCGTTTTCGATGACTTCGCCGCCGTTGCGCGCGACCTGATCGCGAAGAAGATCACGAGCCCGCGCCGGCTGGGCATTCAAGGCGGCTCCAACGGCGGGCTGCTGATGGGCGTCGAGTTCACCCAGCATCCGGAGTTGTTCCACGCGGTCGACATTCAGCTACCGTTGCTCGACATGCTGCGTTACGAGAAGATTGCGGCCGGCGCATTGTGGGTGGGCGAGTACGGCAGCGTTTCGAACCCGCGCGAGCGCGCGTTTCTGGCCTCGATCTCGCCGTACAACAACATCCGAGCCGGGGCGCACTATCCCGAGCCCTTCATTTGGACGACGACCAAGGACGACCGCGTCGGGCCGCAGCATGCGCGAAAGTTCGCTGCGAAACTCGCGGCTATGAAGATCCCCTACCTCTTCTACGAAGTCCCCGAAGGCGGCCACGCCGGCGGGGACAACATCAAGGAAAACGCGTTCACGAGCGCGCTCGAGGTAACGTACTTGACCCAAAAGCTGATGAATGACCGGCGATGAACCTCGACGGCCGGCACCGCATCGGGATCTTCGGCGCGGGCTATGTCGGCATCGTAACGGCCGCGGGGCTCGCCGAATTGGGCCGCAGCACGGTGCTCTACGACACGGACGCAGCAAAAATCGCCCTGTTGCGCCGCGGCGGCTTGCCCATTTACGAGGCCGGGCTACCGGAACTCGTCGCGAACGGCGTTGCGTCCGGACGGCTGCAGTTCACCGCCGATCCGAGCGCGGCCGTGGCCGGATGCCGCGCGGTGTTCATCGCCGTCGGCACGCCGGACGTGCGCGACGCTGCCGTAGCGATCGCCGCGCACCTCGACGGGCCCACGGTGATCGTCAACAAGTCGACCGTTCCGGTTGATACGGGCGACGTGGTGGCCGGTATCGTGCGCGACGCACGCCTGACGCGCCGCGCCGTCGTCGTCTCGAATCCGGAGTTTTTGCGCGAGGGCAGCGCGGTGAGTGACTTCTTTCATCCCGATCGCATCGTGCTGGGCTGCGATGATTCCGATGCGGAAGCATTTCTGCGCGAGTTGTACGCGCCGCTCGCGGCGCCCATCCTCGTAACCGACATGCGTACTGCCGAGATGATAAAATACGCCGCCAACGCGTTTCTTGCGACGAAGATCTCATTTGCCAACGAGATCGCTGCGATTTGTGCCGGTGTCGGTGCCGACGTGACGACGGTACTCGCCGGAGCCGGTGCCGACGCACGCATCGGCACGGAATATTTCGGCGCGGGACTCGGCTTCGGCGGCTCGTGCCTGCCCAAGGACGTTCGCGCGCTACGCGACCTCGCCGCAGCCGTGGCGGCCGAGCCGGCGCTGCTCGAGGCGACCCTCGAGGTCAACCGCCGGCAAGTCGGGCGCGTCTGTGCGCGCATCGATACGCTCGTCGACCACCTTCCCGCGCGGCGCATCGGCATCTTAGGGCTGGCATTTAAAGCCGGCACCGGCGACGTTCGCGATTCCCCCGCGATCGCGCTCGTCGAGCACCTTCTCGCTGCGGGCGCCGAGGTTGCCGTCCACGATCCGATCGCGATGGACAACGCGCGCGCGAGTCTCGGCACGCGCGTTACGTATGCGCCGGCCGACGATTATCTTGCCGTTGCCGACACCGCGGACGCGCTCGTCCTCGCGACCGGCTGGGACGCCTACCGCGACCCCGATCTCGCCCGCCTGCGGGCGACGATGCGCCGGCCGCTGCTCGTCGACGCGCGCAACTTCTACGATCCCGGCCACATTGCACGGGCGGGCTTCCGCTACGAAGGAGTCGGGCGCACCGCGTGAGGGTCGTCATCACCGGCGGTGCGGGCTTCGTCGGCTCGCACCTCGTCGACCGCTTCCTCGGCGACGGTCACGAAGTCGTCGCGATCGACAACCTCTGCACGGGAGTGCTGCAGAACCTCGACGATGCGAGCGAGAACCCGCGTCTGACCTTCATCCGTGCGGATGCGAGCATGCCGCTGCCGGTCCGCGGCGACGTCGACGTGGTGTTGCACTTCGCATCGCCCGCAAGCCCCGTTCATTACGCGCGGTTGGCGCTCGAGACGCTGGCGGTCAACAGCACCGGCACCGCGCACGCATGCGATCTCGCCGAGCGAACCGGCGCGCGGCTCATCTTCGCATCGACCTCGGAGATCTACGGCGAACCGGCGGTGCATCCGCAGACCGAATCGTATTGGGGCAACGTCAATCCGGTCGGCGAACGCGCATGCTACGATGAAGCAAAGCGCTTCGGGGAAGCACTGGTCGCGACGCGCGTGCGCCGGGGTTCGCTCGACGGACGCATCGTGCGCATCTTCAACACGTATGGTCCGCGCATGGCGCCGGACGATGGGCGCGCGATTCCGAATTTCGTCGCGCAAGCGCTCGCGGGCCGCGCGCTCACCGTCTACGGCGACGGGCGGCAGACGCGCTCGTTCACCTACATCGACGATTTGGTCGACGGCATCGCGCTCCTCGCCGCGCACGACGGCGCGCGCGGCGCGCTCCTCAACCTCGGCAACCCCGAAGAGGTGACGATTACCGGCGTCGCCGCCGCCATTGCCGCAGCCGCCGGGGTTCCGCTGCACATCGAGTTCCGGCCGCTACCCGCCGACGATCCGTCGCGGCGCAAGCCGGATATCACGCGCGCTCGCGCCCTCTTGGGCTGGGAACCGGGCGTAACGCTGCACGCCGGCATCGAGCGCACGCTCGCAGCGTGGCGCGGCGCGCGTCCGGCCGATGTTTAACCCGGGGGCGCGACTCACGTCCCTCATCGTCGCGAGCGCATTCTTCATGGAGCAGCTCGACGGCTCGGTCATCGCCACCTCGCTGCCGCAGATCGCGGCCTCGTTCGGCGTGCGCGCCGTGGACGTTGCGATCGGCATGACGTCGTATCTCGTCGCACTCGCCGCGTTCATCCCGCTCAGTGGCTGGATCTCGGACCGCATCGGCGCGCGCACGACGTTCTGCACCGCGATCGTGCTCTTCGCGCTCACGTCGGTTGCGTGCGGCCTCTGCACGTCACTGACGGCGTTCGTCGTCACGCGCATCCTGCAGGGCGCGGCCGGCGCATTGATGGTGCCCGTCGGCCGGACCGTCGTCCTGCGCTCGTCGACCAAGCAAGAACTGCTGGCGGCCATTTCCAATCTCACCTGGCCCGGACTCATCGCCCCCGTTCTCGGACCGCCGGTCGGCGGCTTCATTACCACCTACTTCACCTGGCGCTGGATCTTCTTCCTCAACGTGCCGATAGCGATCCTCGGACTCATCCTCGCGCTCGCATTCATCAGATCGATACCGGTCGCCGAGCGGCGACCGTTCGATACCGCCGGCTTCGTGCTGATGACATCGAGTCTGGTTGCGGTGATGTTCGGGCTCGACGTGCTCTCGCGCGGCGAACCGCTGGTCGCAAGCCTTACGCTGCTCGCGGCGGGCTGCGTTCTTGCGGCGCTCACGTGGCGGCACGTGCAACGCGCCGCAGCACCGATCCTGAGTTTTGCGGCCGCCGCCATCCCGACGTTCGCAGCGGCAACCTTTCGCGGCGGCAGCTTTTTCCGCGTGGCGATCCAGACGGCACCGTTCCTGTTACCGCTGCTCTTCCAAATCGGCATGGGTAAAAGCGCGTTCGCGTCCGGGTTGCTGATGCTCGCCTACGCCGCGGGAAACCTCGGAATGAAGAGCCTGACGATACCGATCGTGCGCCGGTTCGGCTTCCGCCGCATCATCGTCACCAACGGGTTCATCGTTGCGTTCTCGCTCGCGCTATGCGGGATCATCTCGCAGGCGATGCCCGACGCCGTCATCGCCGCATTGCTGTTTGTGTCGGGCCTCTGTCGCTCGCTGCAATACACAACCGTGAACACGTTGAGCTTCGTCGACGTACCGCAGCCGATGATGAGCTCCGCCAGCACGCTCTCGAGTATGTTCACGCAACTCGCTCAAGCCGGCGGAATTGCGGCCGGAGCGCTGATCCTGCATGGGATCGAAATCGCACGCCGGTCCGGTCCGACGCCCGACATCACGGATTTTCACATCGCCTTCGTGATTTCGGCAGCGATCGCGGTCGCGGCGACGCTCACGACGCTATCGTTGCCGAAGAGCGCCGGGGCCGACGTCTCCGGTCAGGCCGCCGGGTAGCGCTTCACTCGACGTATCCCTCGACGGTCTTCGCGTCGCGCATCTTCGCCCGGTCCGGGTTGGCCCCGGCGTCGCGCAAGCCCTGACGCTGGTGAAGCAAATCGTAAAAGCGGTCGAGTTGGACGGTGATCTCCGCTAGCCGGGCGCGTCCGCCCGCATCGAGTCCGCCGCTCTCGCCCTGGTGCCACAGGTCGTGCTCCTCGCCGACGAGAGCTTCGATCGATTGATGGATTGACGCATCGTTCATGGCAGGCTCTTTCCCCGGAATGGTCACAGGCTCACATACAGATCGCTCGCCGGGAACGGCGCGGCGATGCGGCCGTACTTCGCCATCAGGTCGATGAGGGGCTGGATCAACGCGTCGTCGAGCTTAGGCGCGAATGTCGCCCGCGTCATCGTCGCAACGAGATCCGGATCGAGTTTGGCGTCCGCAACCAGAATCTTGGCCGAAGCGGCGTGGTCTTTGTTCGCCCACAGCTGCGCTTCGGTGACCGCCCGGGTGAAGCGCTGCACCGCGTCGCGATGCGTCGCCACCCAATCCTTCTTTGCGTACCAAGCGTTGATCGCAAAACGCTCGGAGACCGCACTGTAGGGCAGGCCCAAGACCCGGCCGGTCTGCATGGCGGGTGCCAGCGCGGGCGACGAGATGATGGCCGCGTCGATCGAACCGCGCTCGACGGCGGCGGCCATCTGCGGGTTCGGCAGCTCGATAAAATGTACGGTCGACGCATCGACGCCGTTGCGTTCGAGCCACGCGCGGATGGCGATCGTATTGATATCGCCCAGCGCGATGACGCCGAGGGTCTTCCCGATCAAATCCTGCGGCGTGCGGATCGGAGACGTCTTCGCGACGATAAGCGCGTTGGTCGGCGCACGGCCGACGTATTCCGCACCCGGCGCAACGAATGTGAAGCCGACACCCTTTTCGTGCGCCAGCACGAGCGACACCACGTTCGCCGCACCGATATCGGCGCTGCCGCCAACGATCGCAGCGGCCGCAGCTTCACCGCTGCTAACGATCCCGACGTCGACGTCCACACCGTATTTCTTGAAGAGGCCGAGCGCCTGCGCGTACTGCACCCCCTCGGAAAACTCGACGGCACCACGCAACACGCGCACCTTCGGGACGTCGTCTGCATGCGCCGGAAGCGCAAGCGCGAGCAGGCCGAGAAGGAGCAGCATACGGCGGAACATCCTAGAGCATCGCTTCCAGCTCGACGTTGCCTTCGCGCACGGTGGTGCGCCGCATGTCGCGGCGGTACTGCTGGTCCTCAAACGGCGTGGCTCGATGCATCGTCGCAAGATTGTCCCACATCACGACGTCGCCCACGCGCCAGGCGTGCGCGTAGACGAATTGGGGCTGCGTCGCAAACGCCATCAGCTTGTCGAGCACCGATCGGCTATCGGCGTCCGAGAGACCGACGATCCGCGAGATGTGCGAGGCGAGATAGAGGGCCTTGCGCTGCGATCCGGGATGCACGTGCACCAGCGGATGTTTGGCCGGCGGCCGGAGCGAGCGCTCCGCAGAGCTTGGCGCGGGGCCGCCGCCAAGGACGCGTGAGTGGTAGTAGTCGTGTTCCGCAACGAGCGGCTCGATCTGCGCCTTCGTCACCTCGGGCAGCGCATCGTAGGCGGCACGCATGTCGGCAAATTCCGTCGGAGCCGCATCGTGCGGCGGGATCACGTGCGCGGAGAGGAGCGAATAGGTCGCGCGGACCGCGTGAAACGACATATCCGTGTGCCACAGACGGTTAGCGCGCTTGTAGAGCATACGCTTGTCATCGCCGGCAAAAATCGCTCCGTTCTCATCCAGATTGCTCTGGTCGATGATCTCCGGGAACGGTACGCGCGGCGCACCCCCGCCGGCCGCCTTCATGCGCTCGACCGGACCGAACTGCCGGCTAAAGGCGACGTGTTCGGCGTCGCTGAGGGGCCGCGCGTTGCGAAACACGCCGACCGGATAGCAGTCCATGATCGAGACGATGCCCGCCAGCGCCGCCGGGGTCAACGGCGCGCGAATATCAGCCTGGATTTCGGCGGCCAGGATCGGATGCAGCGCCGTGGCTTCGACCATACGCCATATTTTCGCGCGCCGGGTCTAACTTCCGGCAACGGCCTCGGCGATCGCTTTGCCGACGTCGACCGTGTTGGCCGTGCCGCCGATGTCGCGCGTGCGGGGGCCCGTGGTGAGGACCGTTTCGATCGCGGTGACGATTGCGGCGCCCGCTTCGGGGTAACCGAGATGATCGAGCATCATCGCGCCGGACCAAATCTGGGCGATCGGATTGGCGATCCCTTGGCCTGCGATGTCGGGTGCCGAACCATGCACGGGCTCGAACATCGATGGAAATTCGCGTTCCGGATTGAGGTTGGCCGACGGCGCGATACCGATCGTTCCGACGACCGCAGGACCGAGATCCGAGAGGATGTCGCCGAATAGGTTCGAGCCGACGACGACGTCAAACCAATCGGGGTGCAACACGAAGTTCGCCGTGAGGATGTCGATGTGGTACTGGTCGGTCCGCACGTCGGGATAGCGCTCCGCGGCTACTTTGACGCGCTCGTCCCAGTACGGCATCGTGATCGTGATGCCGTTCGACTTCGTCGCCGACGTCAGATGCTTCTTCGGCCGGCTGCGCGCGTACTCGTAGGCATAGGTGAGGATGCGGTCGACGCCGCGCCGCGTGAAGATCGACTCTTGGAACACGATCTCGTTCTCGGTGCCCTCGGCGAACCGGCCACCGACGGCAGAGTACTCGCCCTCGCTGTTCTCGCGCACGATGATCATGTCGATGTCGCCGGTCTTCCGGCCGGCCAGCGGCGATGCAATGCCCGGCATGAGCCGCACCGGACGCACGTTCGCGTACTGCTGAAATTGGCGCCGGATCGGAATGAGCAGACCCCACAGCGAGACGTGATCCGGGACGCCCGGAAAACCCACCGCACCGAGAAAGATCGCATCGTGATTGCGGATCTGCGCGAGGCCATCCGCCGGCATCATCGCACCGGTTTCGCGATAGTACTCGCAGCTCCACGAAAAGTTCTCCCAGGCGAAGCGCAACCCGAAGCGCTTCGCGACCGCGTCGACGACGCGAATCCCCTCCGGGACGACCTCGCTACCGATACCGTCGCCCGGAATGACCGCAATCTTGAACGTTTTCACCGTTGCGTCTTACGGCCGTGAAGAGGCCTTCCCTACGCGGCCGAACGGCCGGCAAGGCGGCCGAAGACCGCCGCAGACACGAGCCCCGAGCCGCCGGGATAGTTGAAATAGAACAGACCGCCGACCATTTCGCCCGCGGCGTAGAGTCCGGGTATCACGCTGCCGCCGGCTTCGAGCACGCGCCCCCGTGCGTCGATGCGCACGCCGCCGAACGTGAACGTGATGCCGAACGAAACCGGATGTGCCTCGAACGGCGGCCGATCGATCGACGTCGCCCAATTGGATTTTGGAATCGCGAGCCCAACCGTTCCGCGGCCGTCTTTGCGGCTCGGATCGTGCGGCACGTCGTCGCGCACGGCGGCATTATACGCCGTCACCGTTTCGAGGAACGCCGCGCCGTCGACGCCGGTAAGGCGTTCGGCAAGTTCGGCCAGCGTGTCCGCGCGTACCGGCGCGACGCTGGGGTTGTGGTAATCCTCGCTGAGCAGCGGCACGGTCTTGGCATCGAAGATCTGCCACGCCACGGAACCCGGTTGCTCCATGACGACGCGGCCGTATTTTGCATAGGTGAGCGCGCGCAGATCGGCGCCCTCATCGACGAACCGCCGGCCTTTCGCGTTGACGAAGATCCCGTGCATGAAATCGTCGCGCTTGAACTTCTCGCCGATCGTCACGTCGCCGTAGGGCGGGGCGTGACGAGCCCAACTGGCTGCGTGGCATCCCGACCACTGTCCGTAGGGCTGCGCACCGGCATCGAGCGCCATGCGCAGACCGTCGCCGGTGTTGAAGCGCGTGCCGCGGACCGTTGCGAGATCCCAACCCGGGCCGAGATAGCGCGTACGCCACGCGACATCCGATTCGAAGCCGCCGCTGCCGAGCACGACGGAATTCGCGGAGATATCGTAGGTCTTGCCGTTGCTCGTGCGCACGCTTGCCCCGTGAACGCCGCGGCCGGCGCGCAGCAGCCCGATCGCGCGCGCGCCGTACGTCACCCGCACGCCATTCGTTTCGAGCGCAGCGTAGAGTGCATTGACGAGGCCCGCTCCCAATCCCCGCGCTTCGACCGCGCTGCCGCCGTAAAAGGTGACGCGCCCGTCGACCGGCGGCGCCTGCGCCGACCACAGCGGATCGTAGCGGACCCCGTGCGTCATCAGCCAGGCCAATACGTCGAAGCTCTCGTCGACCAGGATGCGGCTGAGCATCGGATCGGCCCGGCCCTCGGTGACGCGCGCGATGTCGGCCAAATAGCGCTCGGGCAAGTACGTGCCGAAATCGGTGCACGCAGCCGATTCAACGCTCAGATCGGGGATCAGGCGGCGGATATCTTCAAGGCCGCGGTACACCGCACGCAGCGCGCCGTTGGAGAACCGCGTATTGCCGCCGCGTTCGGCCTTCGGTGCACGTTCGATCAGCCGCACCGCCGCACCGGATTCGCGCGCCGCAAGCGCGGCCGAGAGGCCGGCGATGCCGCCGCCCACGACGAGGACGTCGACGCGTTCGACCGTCACCGCCGCCGCCAC
>Ga0182015_10005807_pt1 | contig 12648 bp, 10 predicted proteins | sample 712P3MmetaG_FD_120478 | JGI IMG/M metagenome (GOLD analysis project Ga0182015, IMG submission 120478) | Permafrost microbial communities from Stordalen Mire, Sweden - 712P3M metaG | ecosystem: Environmental > Terrestrial > Soil > Wetlands > Permafrost | place: Sweden: Stordalen | collected...
CAAAGCATCGAACTCTGGACTCAACGTCCGTAGTACCGTATCCGTCAACTTGCGAACGGCTCGCAACGGATGTTCCTGGGGAACACGCTGCTCCAACGAAACATAGCTGAACATCCCGTCCTGTACTCGCTCGTCTCCACGCATGTCCGTTAGACGAATACCGTCAGCCCCACGTCGCAAACGGGCACCTATTTCAACAAGTTCCTAGCTCTAACTCAACTTTTCGAAGTTTTTCCTTGCGCCCGCTACGCTTACCCGCGCAGTTTATTCAGCAGATCCTGCGGGTGAACGGGCTTGGCCAGAATCTCAAACTCATACCCCTGCTTCCGAGCATTGTCCAGCAGGTCCGCCGTTGCAGCCTGCCCGCTGAACAGCAGTATCTTGATCTTCGGCACCAGTTCCTTAATCCGGATCGCCGCGTCAATCCCATTCAAGTCCGCCATGATCACGTCGGAGATCAGCATTTCCGGCTCGAAAGTGGCCGCCATCTCTACCGCCCCTTCGCCCGAATAGATCGCCCTTGCCTGAAAACCGCTCTGATTCAGGATCATCGCCAGAGTATCGGCGATCACCCGCTCATCGTCCACCACCAGCACCTTCGGCCTTGCTGCGTTCTCCGGCATACTCTCCCTGACGTTACGGATACGATGTTCTTTTCCCACTAATGGGACGTTGTTCTTGCAACAAAGGACGCTTCGGCCCCAAAGCCTGCTTTGAAGCCCTGCTCGAAGCGGTAGCTCCTTGCCCGGCACTCCGCTCTCATGGAATGATACCCTCTGGAGAAGCTGTTGGGATCATCGTCCTCGGGCCGCGGGCTTCCGGGCATTGCCCATTGCGACACGCTTCTCGATTTGCCGCTTCGCTCCACGGCTCGCGGCCATAACTCCCACAGCCTGAATCGCATTCATCTGGGTGCAACCCAGCGCACATAAACTGGCAACAACAACCGGCCGCTTCCCCAACCCTCGGCGGACCCTCACGGAGAACCTCGCATGTCCCAGGTTGGCATCCCCACCGCCGCCCCCGCTGCCGCTGCTTCAGCAGCCGTCGAGCCCATCATCCGCGCCGAAAAGATCGAAAAGTACTACGCGCAACCCAGCCAGAACCGCATTCAGGTTATCTCGGCCACCGACCTTTCCGTCGTCCCCGGCGAAATCCTCGCCCTCCTCGGACCCTCCGGCTCCGGTAAATCCACCATGCTGCGAATGCTCACCGGCCTGTCCACTCCAACCGCCGGCCAGGTCTACTGGCATGAGAAGCCCATCGCCGAATCCGAAATCAACGTCTCCATCGTCTTTCAGAGCTTCGCCCTCTTTCCCTGGCTCACCGTGCTTCAAAACGTGGAGGCCCCGCTCCAGGCTCGGGGCGTGCCTCCTGGGGAACGTCGCGAACGGAGCATGAAGATGCTCGACACGGTCGGTCTGGACGGTTTTGAAGGCGCCTATCCGAAGGAGCTCTCCGGCGGCATGCGCCAGCGCGTCGGTTTCGCCCGCGCCCTCGTCGTCGAACCCGAAGTCCTTTTCATGGATGAGCCTTTTTCCGCCCTTGACGTGCTCACCGCCGAGAATCTTCGCTCCGAACTCCTCGAGCTCTGGTCAAACAAGACCATGCCCACCAAGGCCGTCTTCATCGTCACTCACAACATCGAAGAAGCCGTCCTGCTCGCCGATCGAATTATCGTTCTTGGCCGCAACCCCGGCCACATCCGCACCGACTTCCGCGTCCAGCTCCCTCAGCCTCGCGATCGCAAATCTGAGCCCTTTACCCAGCTCGTCGACTACATTTACAAGGTCCTCACCCGCCCCGATGTCCCCGCAGCCGCGGCTCCCGATCAGCAAACCGGCACACGTGTCCGCGATCAACGCCAGATGCACTACCAGATGCTGCCCCACGCTCGCCCCGGCGGCATTGCCGGCCTGCTTGAACTGCTCATCGATAAGGGCGGCAAGGACGACATCTATCGCCTCGCCGACGATCTTGGCCTTGAGCTCGACGACTTCTTGCCCATCGTCGACGCCGCACAGTTGCTCGGCTTCCTCACCATCGAAGAAGGCGACGCCTCCATCACCCCCACCGGCACCGAGTTCGCCAACTCCGAGATTCTCCGTCAGAAGGAACTCTTCCGCGCCGCCGCTACCGAAAACGTCCTGCTCCTGCGCCAGATTCGCCGCGCGCTTGAGTCAAAGAGCGACCACACAGTCCCCGAAGATTTCTTCCTCGATATGATCGACGAGCAGTTCTCTGAAGAAGAGAGCCGGCACCAGATGGAGACCGCCATCACCTGGGGCCGCTACGCTGAGCTCTTCGACTTTGACGCCGCCCGCCGCCGCTTTATCCTTCCCGACGCGCAGGAAGAGGTCGCCGACTCCGAGGATGCGAAGTGAACTTCCCTCATCCTCTCGCGCGCACGCATGTCACGCAGCGCCCTTGGCCGGTCCTCATCGATATGGGTGTGGCTGCCGTTGGCCTGGCTCTCTTCTTCACGGTCATTCGAACCGGCACCTACTGGCTCGGCAAGCCAGTTCCCGTGGTCGAGATCTCACACTCCATCAACGCACTGCCGCTATACGCCTCTTACTCCGTCGTGCGCATGGGCATCGCTTACCTGCTCAGCGTGGCTTTCGCCGTCGGGTATGGATACATTGCCGCGTACAACCAACGGGTTGAGGCGTGGATGATCGCCGTTCTCGACATCCTTCAGTCCATCCCGGTGCTCAGCTTTCTTCCGCCGGTCGTGCTCGCCATGATGTCGCTGGTTCCCGGCCATCAACTTGGCATTGAGCTTGCGGTTATCCTGCTCATCTTCACCGGCCAGGTTTGGAACCTCGCCTTCAGCTTCTACTCTTCGCTCAAGACCATTCCAAAAGAGATGATTGAGGCCTCGCGGATCTACCGTTACTCCGCTTGGCAGCGCTTCTGGCAACTGGAAATGCCGTTCGCGGCAATCGGCCTCGTCTGGAACTCAATCGTCTCCGTTGCTGGCGGATGGTTCGCACTCATGCTCTGCGAAACCTTCACCATGGGCACGCGCAGCTTCCAGCTTCCGGGGCTCGGCAGCTATATCAAATCGGCCGCCGACTCCGCCGATGTGAATGCCCTGATGAGCGGCATCGGGGTGATGGTCCTCATCGTGGTGGCCACGGACCAGCTTGTCTGGAGGCCCATGATTGCCTGGAGCGACAAGTTCAAATTTGAGCAGGTAGAGGCCGCCGACCGCGTCACTTCACCAATCCTTGAGCTGCTCCGCCGCTCCAATCTCTTCAGTTCCCTCCCGGGCCGAATTGCCGCCCGCATCGAGGAACCCATCTACGCACGGCTGGCTCATACCCCGAGGGCCCGCGTCGTCCACCCCATCGACGACGATAGCGCCACCCGCAAGCCATCCCCTTTGCTCTGGACTCTCGCGGTGGCGTTAGCCTGCGGTGTAGGCTGGGGAGCAATCCAGGCCATACTCATGCTACGCACCGTTACCTGGCCTGATCTCCGCCTGCTGCTCGAAGGCGCCGGAGCTACTTTTCTGCGCGTAAATGCCTCCCTGGTCCTTTCCGCGCTGTGGACGGTCCCGGTCGGCGTCGCAATCGGCTTCAGCCCCCGGCTCTCCCGCGTCGTGCAACCTCTTGCCCAGGTGCTGGCCTCCGTGCCGGCCTCGGCGTTTTACCCCGTCTTGCTCATCGGCCTCGTCAGGATCGGCCAGGGCGTCGGCATCGGCTCCATGGCCCTCATGCTCCTCGGCACCCAGTGGTACATCCTTTTCAACGTGATTGCCGGAGCCATGTCCATCCCCTCCGACCTGCGTGAAGTCTCCTCGCTCTTTCACTTCACCCCTTGGCAGCGCTGGACAAAGCTGATTCTGCCTGGCATCTTTCCCTATCTGCTCACCGGTATGGTGACCGCCTCCGGCGGAGCATGGAACGCTTCCGTCATGGCCGAATACGCCCAGGTAAAGGGCGAAACGCTCCAAACCATCGGCCTCGGAGCTCAGATCAGCTCCGCCACCGACGCCGGTCGATTTCCCATTATTCTTCTCGCCACCATCCTCATCTCCCTCATGGTCGTCACCATGAACCGCCTTGTATGGCGTCGCCTCTACCGCCTGGCCGAAACCCGGTATAAACTCGAAGGTTAGTCAAGGGCTGCACGCCCATCGAGAGCGCCCCATGATTCGTGTTGGTCTCATCGGTTTCGGCATGGCAGGCCGCGTCTTTCACGGCCCACTCATCTCGTCCGTCGACGGACTTGAACTCGCAGCAGTACTCGAACGCTCCACCGACAACGCCGTCAAGCGCTACCCCCGCATCACGACCTATCGCTCACTCGACGCAATGCTCGCCGACTCTTCCCTTGACCTGTTTGTCGTCGCAACCCCCAGCGGATCCCACTTCGAGGTCGCCAGCCAGGTTCTCAAGGCGGGCAAGCCGGTTATTGTCGACAAGCCAATGTCCACCACTTCCGCCTTGATTGCCGAACTCATTGAGCTTGCTTCAGCCAAAGGCTGCCTCCTAATTCCATTTCATAACCGCCGCTGGGACAGCGACTTTCTGACAATTCAGAAACTATTACATGAAGGTTCGGTCGGCCGTCTCGTCTACCTCGAGTCGCGCTTCGACCGTTGGCGTCCCAGCCCGCCCTCTGACCGCCTCTGGAAAGAGGACCCCTCCGCCGGCGGTGGCGTGCTGATGGATCTCGGCACCCACATCGCCGACCAAGCCCTGCATCTCTTCGGCCTTCCGGAAGCTGTCTCCGCCGATGTTCTCTGCGAACGTGAATGGGCTCGCGCCAACGACGCATTTCAGTTGCGCCTCCGTTACTCCGCCTTCACCGTCGTTCTCGGCGCCAACTGCCTTTCCATGCCCCCGCGTCCGCGGTTTCACATTCGTGGGTCCAAAGGGAATTTCTGGAAGTGGGGACTCGACCCGCAGGAAGCCGCCCTCAATCAGGTCGTCCGCATAGCCGACCCTGGATGGGGCCGCGAACTGCCCGAAAACTGGGGTACCCTAAACGTCGATGTCGAGGGAGGTTCCGTCAGCCGCCCAGTCGCGCCAGCCCTCGGCGACTTCCGCCTTTACTACGCTGGCGTCCGCGACGCCGTCCTCGGCAAAGCCCCTCCGCCGGTTGCCGCGATCGACGCGTGGCGCGTTGCGCGCCTGCTCGAATGGGCCGTCGAAAGCTCCGACCAGCGCAGTGAAGTCGACTGCGATTGGACCCTCCAGCCGAAATAGGCATCCAGCCGCAAAAAAAGGCCTCACAAGCGGAAACCTGAATTGTCTAGAACCGCGCCGGTTCAGAATTGCTCCATCGCTTCTCCCAGTCCCGAGCCACGCGTCACCCCGGCTCGATGCCCGCCAACCGTCTCCCTGCTCTGATGCTGTTCCACCGGCTCTTTCTCCACCAGCGGCACCCAGAATCGGAAAGTCGTTCCCCTGCCCGACGTCGACTGCACCTCAATTCCTCCGTCGTGCGCTTTCAAGATCGACCGTGTGATCGCCAAGCCCATACCCGAGCCCTTGCCTCGCGATCCCCGCTTTTTGCCCCGATAAAATTTCTCAAAAATCAGCGGCAAATCGATCGCTTCGATGCCTGGCCCCGAATCCTCCACGCTGAACTCCAGCCGTCTTCCATCGCGCCAGCTCTTCAGCGTCACTTTTGTCCCTGCCGACGTGTGCATCGCCGCATTCTCCAGCAAATGCCTCAGCACGCGTCCCAACAGGTGCGGATCAAACCAGGCCGGCTCGTCTCCGCCCTCCACATCCACAACGACTTTGTGGTCTGCGAGAGCCTTCCGCGATTGCTCCACTGCAAGCTCGAGCAGCGCCCGCGGGTGTTGCGGCTCCAGGTGCACCTGCACCACATTCGCATCCACCTCCGCCATCTCTACGGCCTCCCCGATCAGCAAATCCAGCCGCGATGCCTCCTCATCCACAATCGACACCAGGTCAAGCCGCCCAGCCTCATCCAGCCCTTCGGTCTGCAGCAGTGTGGTTGCCGCCGCGCGAATCGAGGTCAACGGCGTCCGCAGCTCATGTGTCAGGGAATCGATCAGCGCAGTGCGCAGCCGTTCTCCTTCCCTCGCCGCTTCCATACGAGCTGAAGTCTCCACAGCAATCAGTCGCGCCAGCGCAATCGAAACCTGCGCGCTCACGGCTGCAGCCACTTCGCGCGACAGCGCCGCCGGCCTCCATCCCAGCGCTCCCACCGGCCGCATCCCCAGCATCAGCGCCGTGGTAAAAAAGCCGGCATGCTCAAACAGGGTCGGATTCTGCCCCTGAGTCAGTCCCCGCATCGTCTCCTTCACGCCCTCGGGCAACTTTGACGTCGACGAATAAAACTGATCCTGGTCGCACACATACAGAGCCACGCCGTTCAGCGCGAAAATCCTGTCAATCATCCTCGGCAGGTCGTGGATCAGCCCCTCTGCTTCCTCGTGTAGCATCATTTCCTGGCTCAACTCGTACAGCCGCTCTACGTCTTCGCGTCGCTGCTCGGCCTGGCGCGTCTGCCTCCGCGCTAGCTCTGCCACCCGCCCCACCACCAGACAGCACGCCACAAACGAGAACATCGCCACCCATTCCTGCGCTCCCTCAATCCGCAGCGTCCGATAGGGCGGCAAAAAAAAGTAGTCAAAAGCAACCGCGCACAGAACCGCCTCGAACAGCGCAAGCCAGATCCCCGCCTGCGTCGCCGACCACACCACCAACACCAGGAACACCATCCCCGCGGCTGTCGAGTTCGCCCCCAGCTTAACCAGCACCAGCGTCGTCAGCAGCGCCAGTCCCGTTGCCACCAGCAGCCGGGCCCCTTTCGCAGAATAGGTGCGTGCGCCCATCTCTCTCCTTCCCCGAATGATAACCCCGTGCTCCCGTCCGCCAACCCTGGTGCGGCGAGTTTGTCACCTTGCTTCCGTGCCCAGATGTTGTAAGCTTCCGTTGGAAGAAGGTGTCCCATGCCAGGCAGAATTCTGGTCATTGACGACGAACCTCAGATCACACGAGTCCTGCGCGCTGCGCTCTCGGCTCAGGGTTATGATCTCCGCACCGCAAACGACCCGGAGGAAGGCCTCGAGATCTATCGGGAGTGGTCGCCCGACCTCGTTGTCACCGACCTGATGATGCCGGGGATGTCCGGCGTCGAAGTCACCCGCGCCATTCGCGTGCGCTTCTCAACGCCCATCATCATCCTCTCGGTACGTGACCACGAACGTTCCAAGGTCGAAGCCCTCGATGCCGGTGCGGATGACTACGTCACCAAGCCCTTCAGCATCCACGAACTCCTCGCCCGCATTCGCGCCCATCTTCGCCGCGCTCCCGAGCGCACCGCTGCCGCCCTCGAAGCCGGCGATTTTGTCGTCGACGCCAACGCCCATTCCATCACTGTGCTAGGAAAGCCCATTCATCTCACCCCCAAGGAGTTTGACCTCCTCCTCCATCTCTCTCGCCATGCCGGGAAGGTGATTACGCATCGCGCTCTGCTCACGGCTGTCTGGGGCGCACAGTCTGCCCATCAACCGGAATATCTCCGCGTCTTCATCGGACAGCTCCGCAAAAAGCTGGAGGCAGAAACCGGCAAGCAGTACATCCAGACTGAACCCTGGGTCGGCTATCGCTTCATTCCGGAAGGTCTCAGCAGCAACGAGGAATAGCTTCCCTCTTTGCGGCCCTGGGAAATCCGGGTCTCGCCCGCATCAGTTGCTGCGAACACAACTCTGCCCGCCCTTATGCCTTATTTAGGAAATCCTTTCGATACTGTTAGGAGACTTAGTCGAAGATCAATCTTGTTTAGGAAGCCCTGACGGCTCTCCGCCGCGCGGCACAGCGAGACTTGAAATGCAAGATGCAACCATGTTGCTGTTCACTGTAGTCTTCTTCGCCCTGGCGTTTCTCTACGTCAAGGCTTGCCAGAAGCTGAGGTAGCTCTCACATGCACATCGATGTTGTTACCGTAATCGCCCTGATTCTGTCTGTCCTCCTTCTGGCTTACCTCACCCTCACCCTGCTCTTCCCGGAGAAGTTCTGACATGTCCGTTAACGGCTGGTTGCAGTTTGCAATATTCTGCCTCGTTCTGCTTGCGACCGTTCGTCCGGTGGGCACCTACATGGCACGGGTACTTGAAGGAGAGCGCACCTGGCTCGATCTGATCTTCCGCCCCATTGAACGGATTCTCTACAAGCTTTGCGGCGTCAATGCCAAAGACGAGATGAACTGGCGTCAGTATGCTTTTGCCATGCTCGGTTTTTCCGCGGTCAGCATGCTGCTCACGTACGGCATTGAGCGTCTTCAAAATCTCCTGCCTTGGAATCCGCAGCACTTGCCCGCAGTAGGTCCCGATCTGGCCTGGAACACCGCCGCCAGCTTTACTACCAACACCAATTGGCAGTCCTATACGCCGGAATCCACCATGAGCTATCTCACGGAGATGGCCGGCCTCGCCACCCACAACTTTTTCTCGGCAGCTGTCGGCATCGTCGTTGCCATCGCCCTGGTCCGCGGCATCAAACGCACGAATTCCGCCACCATCGGCAACTTCTGGGTCGACATGACGCGCACCATGTTGTACATCCTGCTTCCGGGATCAATCATCTACGCGCTGCTCCTTGTGGGACAGGGGGTTCCGCAGAACCTGCACGCTTACACCGTCGCCCACCCCCTTGAACAGCCCACGCAAACCCAAACGATCGGCCAGGGGCCGGTTGCTTCCCAGGAAGCCATCAAGATGCTGGGCACCAACGGCGGCGGCTTCTTCAACGCCAACAGCGCCCATCCCTACGAAAACCCCACGCCATTTTCCAACTTTCTCCAGATACTTTCGATTTTCATCATTCCTGCCGGGCTCACTTACACGCTGGGCCGCATGACTGGCTCGCCGGGCCACGGGTGGGCCGTGCTGGCCGCCATGTTCGTGCTCTTTGCGGCAGGCTTTTCGGTTGTCTACTGGGCTGAAGCCCATCCTCACCCGCTCATTCATGGAGCGGCTCAGACCCGCACCTTGACCGCACCCGGCGGCAACATGGAAGGGAAGGAAGTGCGTAACGGCATCGCCGAGTCCGCCCTGTTCGCAACCATCACCACCGACGCCAGTTGCGGAGCAGTCAACGGAATGCATGACAGCTTCACGCCCCTCGGCGGCATGGTGGTGCTCATCAACATCATGCTTGGCGAGGTGGTCTTCGGCGGTGTCGGTTCAGGCCTCTACGGCATTCTCATCATGGTGGTGCTCTCCGTGTTCATTGCCGGACTCATGGTGGGACGAACTCCTGAGTACCTCGGCAAGAAGATCGAGTCCTACGACGTGAAGATGTCCATGCTCTACTGCCTCATCTTCCCACTGGTCATCCTCTCGCTCACTGCCTTCTTTGTTCTCTCACCCACCATCGGCCTGTCCAGCCTCAACAACCAGGGACCGCACGGGCTCACCGAGATCCTCTACGCCTACACCTCCGGCGCCGGCAACAACGGATCTGCCTTCGCTGGCCTGAATGCAAATACTTGGTGGTACAACGTTGCCCTCGGCTGGGACATGCTCTGCGGGCGCCTCCTGATGATGCTCCCCGTCCTCGCTTTGGCCGGCAACCTCGCCATGAAGAAGAGTGTACCTCCATCGCCGGGAACATTTCCGGTCGATACGGCCCTGTTCACCGTGCTTCTGGTCGGCGTCATCGTGATTCTCGGCGCGCTCACATTCTTCCCGGCCCTCAGCCTTGGGCCCATCCTCGAACACCTGCTGCTGCAATCCGGCAAGCTTTTCTAACCCGATCTGAACGAGGCGAAACGTACTCCCATGGCTGAAAAACAAAGTCTCTGGAACACTGAAATCATCGGAAGCTCAATCCTTGACTCCGTGCGCAAGCTTGATCCGCGCGGCATGGTCAAGAACCCCGTGATGTTCGTTGTCGAGGTTGGCAGCGTACTCACTACAGCGCTCCTGATTGACAACTCGGTCCACCATCGCCCCGGCTTCGGCTTCAATCTCCAAATCACTCTTTGGCTTTGGTTCACCGTGCTCTTCGCCAACTTCGCTGAGGCCATGGCCGAAGGCCGAGGCAAGGCCCAGGCCGACACCCTCCGCAAAGCCAAGGGCGAAACCGTTGCGCACCGCTACAAGGCCGACAACTCGCTCGAGGATGTAGCCAGCGGCCTGCTCCGCTCCGGCGACATCATCTACGTCGCAGCCGGAAGCTACATCGCCGGCGACGGTGAAGTGATCGAGGGCGTTGCCTCCGTCGACGAATCCGCCATCACCGGCGAATCCGCTCCTGTAATCCGCGAGGCTGGCGGCGACCGCAGCGCTGTCACCGGTGGCACCAAGGTTCTGTCAGACTGGATCAAGGTCAAAATCACTTCCAACCCAGGCGAAACTTTTCTTGACCGCATGATCGCTCTGGTCGAAGGCGCGACCCGCCAGAAGACCCCCAACGAGATCGCTCTCAGCATTCTGCTTTCCGGGCTCACCATCATCTTCCTGCTTGCCGTGGTCACATTGCAGCCTTTCGCCATGTACTCGAAGGTTCCGCAGTCCGTATTCGTTCTCGTCTCCCTTCTCGTTTGCCTCATCCCCACCACCATCGGCGGACTTCTCTCCGCCATCGGCATTGCCGGCATGGATCGCCTGGTTCAGTACAACGTCCTGGCCATGAGCGGCCGTGCAGTTGAGGCTGCCGGCGACGTGAATACACTGCTCCTCGATAAAACCGGAACCATCACCCTTGGCAACCGCCAGGCCGCGGACTTCATCCCAGCGCCCGACGTAAGCCAGGAGCGGCTGGCCAATGCCGCCCAGCTCTCATCGCTTTCCGATGAGACGCCCGAGGGTCGCTCCATCGTTGTCCTCGCAAAAGAGAAGTACAACCTGCGCGGCCGCGACTTGAGCGGCATTCACGCCGAATTTGTTCCCTTCACCGCGCAGACGCGCATGAGCGGCGTCAACCTGCCTGGAACCCGTATCCGCAAGGGCTCTGCAGACGCCATTGCCCGTTATCTTGAGGAGCAGGGCGCTCAGATGCCGCAAAAGGTCCGCGAAAACGTTGAAGAGATCGCGCGGCTCGGCGGTACGCCGCTGGTCGTTGCGGAAAACGCCACCGCTCTCGGCGTCATCTACCTCAAAGACATCGTCAAAGGCGGCCTCAAAGATCGCCTCGCCCGCCTCCGTGCCATGGGCATTCGCACCATCATGATCACGGGCGACAATCCGCTCACCGCAGCCGTCATCGCTCGCGAGGCCGGCGTCGACGACTTCCTCGCCGAAGCCAAGCCCAAGGACAAGATGGACCTGATCAAGCGCGAACAGGCCAAAGGCAAGCTTGTCGCCATGACCGGCGATGGCACCAACGACGCCCCCGCCCTCGCTCAGGCAGACGTAGGCGTTGCCATGAACTCCGGAACTCAGGCCGCCAAGGAAGCCGGCAATATGGTCGACCTCGATTCCAATCCCACCAAGCTCATCGAGATCGTCGAGATCGGCAAGCAGCTCCTCATGACTCGCGGCGCACTCACCACCTTCTCCATCGCCAACGATGTGGCCAAATACTTCGCCATCATCCCCGCAATGTTTCAGGTGGCATTTCCCGTGCTCGGCGTCCTCAACATCATGTATCTTCATTCACCACATTCAGCCATTCTTTCGGCCGTCATCTTCAACGCGGTCATCATCGTCGCGCTCATCCCGCTGGCATTGAAAGGCGTCAAATACGAGCCCAGGCCCGCGGATGCGCTCCTCCGCCGCAACCTGCTCATCTATGGAGTCGGCGGCATTATCATCCCGTTCATCGGCATCAAGGCGATCGACATGCTCCTCGTCTTCGCGCATCTCGTTTAGTCCTCGTGCACCGGCGCCGCTTCTTCGCAGCGCGCTGGAAACTTGAAACCCGGGACCTTTGGCCCCATCTGAATTGGAGATTGACCGTGCAACCCGCCCCACAACTCGCACCCCCAGCGCCCGCCAGGCACTCCGTCTGGATCACCTCCATTCGCTTTACCGTAGTGACCACCATCCTGCTGGGCCTCTGTTACCCGCTCGCCATCACCGGTGTGGCTCACTTCCTATTCCCCCGCAAGGCCGCCGGAAGCCTCATCGTCCGTAACGGGCAGGTCATTGGCTCCGAACTCCTCGCTCAAAGCTTCACCGCCGACAAGTACTTTCATCCCCGCCCTTCGGCTGCCGGCAACGGCTACGATGCGACCTCATCCGGCGGCTCGAACCTCGCGCAATCCAGCAAGACACTCGTCGATCGCATTCAGGGATCCATCGATACACTCGCCAAAGAGAACCCTTCTAAGCCCGTCCCCATCGACCTTGTCACCACCTCCGGCTCCGGCCTCGACCCCGACATAACACCCGACGCAGCTTACTTCCAGATTCCACGCATCGCCAAAGCGCGCAGCCTGTCAGAAGATGCTGTCCGCCAGCTTGTCGATGCGCACACCACTCCGCGCCAACTCGGAGTTTTTGGTGAGCCCCGCGTCAATGTCCTCCGCCTCAACCTCGCCCTCGACGGTCTCTCGAAATAACCAATTGCCACCGCACCAATCGGGATAGGGGGAGCGGTTGCCCGCTCTCCCCTCCCACACCACCCGGCATGCGGGTCCGCACCGGGCGGTTCGAGAAGTTGAGGTTTACCCCGTGCTTCTTGTGTGAGGGCGCGGGCGTCGGTCTTCATC
>Ga0182015_10005808_pt1 | contig 12648 bp, 9 predicted proteins | sample 712P3MmetaG_FD_120478 | JGI IMG/M metagenome (GOLD analysis project Ga0182015, IMG submission 120478) | Permafrost microbial communities from Stordalen Mire, Sweden - 712P3M metaG | ecosystem: Environmental > Terrestrial > Soil > Wetlands > Permafrost | place: Sweden: Stordalen | collected...
AATATTTTGCAAAGGCACGTATTCCGCTTCATTTTCGATATCGAGTAGTACGGAGTGCCGCTGGTTGAAGGTTCCGCGGCGGCTGTCCTGTCCGCTAAGCCGCACCGGTACTCCGGCTTTGGCCAAACTCCCGAAAGCCAGCGCCTCGGCCATTCCGTAATCCACAGGACGTTTCCCTAACCCCATCTCGGCGCGCTGGTCCAGCAATTTTTTCACTTTGGGGTGAACGTGAAAATCTTTGGGATACGTTGTCAGCCGGAGGGTAATCTCGTGCACTTCATCGGCGGATAAAGCTGTCTCCACTTCGTATTCTGGTTTGTAACGCTCACCGACGTAAGCGTCCCAATAACGCGGCAACTCTCGCAACAACGGTTTTTTCTTGATGGACCCAGCTTTAGTCTGCGCGGCTTCGAGTTCCGCCTTAATTTCCTGCACGCGATCGTCGACGTCGATCGCGCCGATGTTTCCGGCGTAAATTTTCCACAAAGGTGGATGATCTTTGATCGCTTTATAAAGCAAGGGCTGGGTAATTGTCGGATCGTCCACTTCGCTGTGGCCGTGGCGGCGGTAGCCGATTAAATCAATGACGACGTCGCTTCCGAAAATGTATCGGTACTCAAGGGCAATGCGTCCAACCCGGATTACCGCATCCACGTCTTCGGCATTGACATGGAAAATTGGGATGTTTTGCCGGCGGGCAAGCTGGGCGGCAAAGTGCGCGGAATGCAACTCGCCCGGAGTAGTCGTAAACCCGATCAAATTGTTAACGATTATGTGGATGGTCCCACCGACGCTGAAACCCATAAGGTCAGCATAGTTGAGGGTCTCGGCAATGATTCCCTGACCGGCGAATGCCCCATCGCCGTGAACCAGTAGCGGCAGGAATTTTTGCGTGCCGTCTTTTCCCGCGCGGTCCTGCTTGGCGCGGGTACGGCCGATGGTTACCGGGTCGACGGCCTCAAGATGACTCGGATTCGAAACCAGATGGATGTGGATTTTCGCGCCGCTGCGGGTTGCGTATTCGCCCGTTGCGCCCATGTGATATTTCACGTCGCCGCCGCCAAGGGTGCTGCGGGGATCGACATCTTCGAATCCGGCGAACACTTCAGCAGGATCGCGTCGCGCCACATGCGTGATGACATTCAAGCGGCCGCGATGGCTCATTCCCATCACCAATTCGACCGCGCCGCGTTCGCCCGCGCCCTCCAGAATTTCGTCTACCAGCGGAATGAGCGCAGTCACGCCTTCCAGCGAAAATCGTTTGCTTCCAAGATAACGCTGCTGTAATACCTGTTCGAACAGATCGGCGCGAATGAGTTGATCCAAAGCGTGCGTTTGATCAGTTCCACGGGGCACGGACTCCATGCGCTGCTGAATCCAGTCCCGGCGCTCAGGGTCGGGGATATGCGCAAATTCGACGCCGATACTCCCGCAATAAAAACGGCGAGCTTCTTCCGCAAATTCATTGCGAATTTGCAAGTCAGGATGCCTCTCGGTTTGCAAAAATTGCAACGGATCAAGCCGCGCTTCGAGGTATCCCCAGCGCCGGAATGAGTCTAGTACGCGCTCGCGATCGTTTTCAGGAGCGTCTATGAGTGCGGTGCCGCCGGAGTTGCCGGCAGCCTTTCTGTGGTTGGTCGCCATAAGAATATGTTTATAGGATAACGGATGGCGCCAAAACGTGGGGAATCCGAAAGTAACTGGAACGATCTCAGAAATACAGGAGGGGCGAGAAAAGTCGTCGCTGGATCGAGAAAGGATCGAGCTGCACCCATCAAGATTCGAGCATTTGGTTTACCTCTGAATAGCTGGGCGCTCCTTCAAGCAAGCTGTAAGTCCCAATTGTCTTTAAATCCTGCGCTAGACGCTTTAATAATCCTAGCGTCGCACGCATCGGAGCTGCTCCTAAACTCACACGCGCCACGCCCAATAGCTGCAATGCCGGGACGGGCAAAGAATTCGCTCCGGCGAGAATATTCAACGGCGATTTCAAGTCCTGCACCAAACGGCGGATTGTGATCTCATCCTGCACGCCGGGCGCGAACAGGCAATCAGCGCCGGCGTCCCGATATGCGGCGAGCCTGCGGACGGTTTCGTCGTATCGGGATTCAGGCTTGCCCACTTCAGCCAGATAAACATCAGTGCGGGCGTTTAGAACGATTGGCACGCCGGATGCAGCCACGGCTTCCCGAACCGCTCTGATCTTTTCAACTGCAAGGGTCAGATCAATCAGCGGATCGTCTGGATTACTCCGGCTATCCTCCAAATTCATTCCAATCGCGCCGGCAGCGATGAGCTCACGCGCAGTTTCGGCGGCATCTTCAGGACGATCGCCGTATCCTGCCTCGACATCGGCTGTCACAGGGAGCTTTACGGCACGAGCGATGCGGGCCACAACCGCCAGCATTTCTGATCGCGAAATGCGCTGTCCGTCGGGGTATCCCAGACTGAACGCGATTCCGGCGCTGGTGGTGGCGATGGCTTCGAAGCCCGCTTCCTCAATGATGCGTGAACTGGCTATATCCCATGTATTGGGAAGCACCAGAATTCGCGACGCGCGGTGCATCTTGCGGAACGCTTCAGCTTTTGACTTAAGGCTGTCGGTATCGGGCATATCTGAGAGTTGAGGTACTACGCGCCAGATTCTTCGGGACTGAAGTCCCTCAGAATGACGTCTGTAATTTGCAATGGAGGGCCGGGCGTCCCCGCCCGGCATGACGCTCGTCTCTCCATCGAACAGATTAGGCGCCTAAATACTGCACATGGACATATGTGCCGAGGCGCGTGTTGTAAGCGAGGTACCAACCGATGTGGTCCGGGTCGGCATAGATGACGATGTCGTCGTCATTCCAATTCCAGTCACCGCAATCGTCGTCGTCGTAGGGTGCAACCTGGAAGAAGAATCCGCCGATGTCGAATCGGTCGCGGCTGCCGCCGTGCAGTCTGTAAACGTGCTGAGCGCCGATGCCGCCGGTGAAATGGCCGTGCTCCCAGGGATGATCGAGATGGTAGTGGGGATCGTTCGGTCCGGTGTCGTGTCCGACCCATTGATCATTTTCCGCGTGAACGTGGGGCGCGGTGGGATGACCGGGCTGATCCGGGACGGTGCGGCGTGGCTGCCCCTGGGTCGCGGGAGCGGCAGCGTGTTGAGCCGGAGCTGCGGGGTGCGCCATACGCGTGGGCGCGGGTCCGTGAGCCGGAATATGTCCGTTGCCGACGCCGTGTTCAGCATTGGCCTGTGGCGCGCGTTGTTGCGGCTGACTGTGCGGTTGGTCGGCTCCACCCTTTTGATCGTCGCCGCGTTGGCAGAATGCGGGCACGAATAAGATCAGTGTCACTGCGAGAAATCCTGCAAACTTGTTCATGCATACCTCCTTATGGATTCAATGCTCATCCTTGGATGTTAAAGACAGAGGAATAATAACTCTTCGCCAATAAAAATACCGAGCGCCGGGTCAGCACGAGAACAGCAATATAATGCGAGTGTTATTGCTGGACAGGTTATGCCGTTATCCTCCGACACAATAAATATTCGCTGCTGCATTGCAGGCGGAGGTCCCGCCGGAATGATGCTGGGTTTTCTGCTCGCGCGGGCGGGAGTCGAAGTCGCAGTGCTCGAAAAGCACGCTGATTTCCTGCGCGATTTTCGCGGCGATACGGTTCATCCGTCGACTCTTGAAATGATATATGAACTGGGTCTGCTGGATGAATTTTTGCGGCGTCCCCATCAGCAATTTAATTCCTTCACCGCTCAGGTCGAAGATTTTCATGTGACGGTTGCAGACCTGTCTCATCTTCCCACGCATTGCAAATTTATAGTATTGATGCCGCAGTGGGATTTTCTGAATTTCCTGGCTGAAAAGGGAAAGGTTTATCCGCAATTCCATGTGCGGATGGAGACGGATGTAACGGACGTGATTCAGGAGAATGGCCGGGTCGTTGGAGTGCGCGCCCGCTCACCGGGCGGAGAGTTGGAAGTGCGGTCGGATTTGGTGATAGGCGCCGACGGCAGACATTCCGTGGTGCGCGAGAAGGCCGGACTAGAAGTGATTGATCGCGGAGCTCCCATCGATGTTTTGTGGGTGCGGATCCAAAGACAACCTGGGGATCCAGATGAAACTTTGGGGCGATTCAAAGCTGGGAAAATTCTGGTCATGATTAATCGCGACCAATATTGGCAATGCGCGTTCGTGATACCTAAAGGAGAATTCGAGAAGATTCAGCAGCAAGGGCTAGCATCCTTCCGGCAACGGATCGAAAGCATCGCGCCGTTTTTGAAGGGCCGCACTGAGCAACTGAAAAGCTGGGACGACATTAAGCTGCTGACCGTCGCGGTCGATCACTTGCGCCAATGGTGGCGTCCGGGACTGCTGTGCATTGGGGATGCGGCCCACGCGATGTCGCCCATAGGCGGGGTGGGCATCAATCTGGCCATTCAGGATGCGGTCGCGGCAGCGAATATTCTGGCCGAGTCACTCTTGCGCGGCGCAGTTACGGACGAACTCCTGCAAAAAGTACAAACAAGGCGTTTGTACCCTACGCGCATGATTCAGGCTCTTCAAGTCTTCGCGCACAAGCGCGTGATCCGGCCCGCGCTGGCAAACCAAGCGCCGCTTCGCAGCTTGCCACTGCCTCTGAAACTTCTGCAAAAGTTTCCGGTGTTACGGCGCATACCGGCGCGGGTGATCGGAGTTGGATTCCGGCCGGAACATATTCACACGCCGGATGCGAGATCGACGATGGCGGCACGTTAGGCTGTGTTGGTTCTGCGCGCGAGGTCCTTCGGGACTGAAGTCCTTCAGGATGACTTCAAAATTAAAAAACGTCAAAAAATGTTCACAACCACCAAAATCCATCCAAAAAAGCCGCCTTCACGTGAAAGCGGCTTGGAGAAAAAGCAGATGCCAGCGATGACTAGAATGAAATTGATCCGAAGGTGCCTGCGAAATTATTCGAGGGCCCCGCAGTAAAGAACAACTCATTGGTGCGTCCATTGCTCGCCGTGCCTCCTCCGAATTCGATTCCCCAGAGTTGGTCGATACGAATTGCTTTGCCGCTGGTGTCTTTAATGGTGCCGACAAACTCGCCGGTGATGCCATCAAAAGCATTAATGGTGCCTCTGTTAGTGTTGTTGGAGACCAGCAAAGTATTGCTGAGAGGACCAAAGTTTTTCGGCGCCGCAGCCATGCCCCAAGGTTGGTTTAGCGGTTTGCCCTGAGCGAGGGTCTTCAGCCAGGTGCCATCTTCGCTGTAGATATCGATCACGCCGCCGGCGCTTTCGTTGGTGGGCGCGAATGCCACGTATAGCAGACCGTCGATATCCTGGATGCCGAATGGAGCGTATCCCATAGGTATGTTGGGATCGGTAAACGACTTCACGAGAGTGAAAGTGCCGTCGTACATGTCGACTTTGTTGTTATTGATGTCGGCTGCGAAAATGTGATTTCCGGAGGCGTTGCTGGTGATGGCCAACCCTGTGTACGAAGCTCCGGGATTGCTTACCACGATGACCGAGTCATTGACGTCGACTGCGGGAGCCCATCCGCTAATGGTTCCATCCAGCGTGGCAAACATAAAGATCGCAGAGTGTCCTTTGATCTGGAACTCGGTCGAACCGTTGAAAACGATTCCGGTCGGAGAGCCCGTTCCGGAGCCGCTAGCGGAAGGAATCTCAACTTCGAGACCTTGCTTGACTCCGTCACCGTTGTAAAGGGTTGACCAGCCCGAGCCGGCATCGCTCACCCAGAATGGCGAGGTTACGGCGCGCGCAAGTCCCCATCCATTCACCAGAAGAGGATCGATATGTTTTGCCTGGCCCACCTGATTTGAATCGAGATTGGTGAGTTTATATTGGGCGAGACTTGCGGTACTTGCACAAATCATCGCGAGCATGGAACCGAGAACTAAAGAGCGACGTAGCATGGGAGATTCTCCTTATATTGACCTACGGGGCTTGGGGCCGCACGAACCTCGCGCTCGTGCGCGCCACTCCGGGTCTTACGTACCAGTGCCGGATGCTAGGCCGATCCATTGCGCGGATTGTCATGGAGTAGTCACGAGTTTGTCTTATTTGCCCCGCTAACTTTTGGGCAGTGGTGTTTTGATCCGATACAATTGCTAACTTTTCAAACGAGGAAATTGCATAAGACATGTCATTACCGAAGCCAACCCACTGGTCTTTGATAGTCGCAATTTTGTTATTGAGCATGATGGCTGTGCTCGCGGGCGGCGCCGCGCTAAAGGAATCGGTGACCGTGGACGAAGTGGCGCACATTGGGGCGGGCGTCAGTTATTTGCAAAAGCGCGATCTGCGCATGAATGAGGAACATCCGCCGCTGCCCAAGATTTTGGCTGCGATTCCACTTGTGATACGCGGCACTCATGCCGACTATTCGCAGGTTTCGTGGACGTTCAGCGGCACGAAGCTCTTTGGCGCGTATCTCGGTCAATGGGTCTTCGGTGACTGGGTGGTGAACCGGTGGAATGATCCGGTGAAAACAGTGGCATGGGCGCGACTACCAATGTTGCTGCTTGCTCTGGCGCTGGGCTGGACGCTTGTTGCGATCGGGCGGCGTCTGGGTGGAAAGTGGGGCGGGCTTCTTTCTCTCGTCGTCTATATCAGTTCGCCGGTCTTTTTGGCCTTTGGCCCGTTGGTACATACTGACATTCCCGTGACGCTATTTAGCGTGCTGTCCCTATGGACATTTGCCGAAATATGGCGCGAGCCCGACCGGAAGAAAGCAGTGATATTTGGATTGAGCCTGGCGGGGGCGATCCTTTCGAAATTCACTTCCGGAATTTTATTTTTTGCTTTTGGAATTTTTGCCGTGACCACGCGATGGTGGCCAGTCCTGGGTCAGCCTCGCCCCAAAACAGAAGCGCGCATATGGAGACGGCTGCGGTGGCGTGCGACCATCCGCGGCATTGGATGGGCGTCAGCGGTTGTCTACATCGTCTATTTCGTTTTTTCACTCGGCCAAAGCACCGAGAGCCTTTACTTCATCGGGCACAGCTCTGCGTGGGGCCCCTTGAGGCGGCCGCTGATGCCGGTGTGGCTGTTTTTGCGTGGATTGTTCATTGTCCTTATTACCGCGAGCCGGCCGACGTTTATTCTCGGACACTCTTATCCTCACGGCGTGTGGTTTTACTATCCGGTCGTTTTCATATTGAAATCGCCGCTGGGATTTCTGGGATTGTTGCTGCTGGCGTTGTTCACAGCTTTATTTCGTAATCGTGGATCGGCAGAAGCTGCGATTCCCGATGCAGTCCGAGTTCATTGGCGTGTTTTGTGGGTATCTCTCATTGTGTTCACCGGCGTCTGCATGGTGAGCCATCTTGACATCAGCGTTCGGCACTTTACCGTGCCCATCGCTCTCATCATTTTGATGCTGGCCCCTATGCCGCATGTGCTGGAGGCCTTAAGGCAATCGCGTCCTCAAGTCGGCCGGCTCGGAGTGGTGCTGGCAATTATTCTCGCTGGCAGTTGCGTCTTTACCGCTGTAAAAACTTATCCCTTCTACTTTCCTTATATAAACTCGCTGAGCTTCGTCCATCCAAGCTACACGCTTCTGAACGATTCGAACGTCGATTGGAACCAATCCATTCCAGAGGTAAAAAAGTTCGCCGAGCAGCATGGCCTGCACCGAATTGCCCTCGACTGGTATGGTCTCACCGACAGCACTGCCAATGTTCCAGGAGCTTACCAGTGGGATTGTGAGCAGCCGACGCCGGGCGATGGCGGCCAATGGGCGGTGGTCTCCGCCAATCTCATTCTTGATTCGCGGAACTGTGCGTGGTTGCTCTCCTATCCACACGACATTATCGCCGGCGGCAGCATGATGGCGGTTCAATTGCCCCAAACCATTCCATCGCCCGGAACGCCGGCCGGTCCGCCTGAGCCAGGGGATTATCATCACTTTTTCGGAGTTCCATTTGATCTTCGATCCATGTTCCTGGAACTGGATAACAATCCCGAGAAAATTCCGGCAACTTACGCGCGAATGGCGCAGAAATTCCGGGAGCAGATGGAGGCGCAAAAACAAGCCCGGAAGCAGGCCAGGCGGGATTCGGAACATTGAAAGCCTTTCATTGCAATCGCGGTGAAAGGAGGAGGATAATCCAACTAGCCTTCGACTAAGCCGCACGCCCAAGGCCTGACGTTAGTCGTGAATCTGCCAAATTCCATCACGCTTACCCGTATTTTCAGCATTCCGCTGCTGATCTGGATTTTGTCCTCCAATCATTTCCGAAGCAATTATGGAGAAAAGGAAATTCTCGCGTCGGCGCTTTTTATCGCTGCATCGATCACCGATGGGATCGACGGATATCTTGCGCGGAAGCGTGGGCAGATTACGACCATGGGCATGTTGCTCGATCCGCTTGCGGATAAGTTGCTGATTGCCGCAGCTTTTATCACGCTGGTGCAGTTCAATCCCCGGCTGGTTCCGGCGTGGATGGCGGTAGTGATTATAGGCCGGGAATTTCTGGTTAGCGGATTGCGGTCCATCGCGGCGTCGGAAGGCTTCACGATTGAAGCGAGCGAGTTGGGCAAGTTCAAGATGGTGGTGCAAATTGTTTCGGTCGTGGCGGTGATTCTGGATCATCGCTGGGCCGAGTGGCCAATTTACGGATCGTATTTTTTTCCGGTGGATTGGATTGCGCGTCTAGCCATCTGGTTCATGGTTCTATTGTCGCTGGTATCCGCTGCCGACTATTTTGCCGCGTTTTGGACGAAGATCGACCGCCATGTAGTGAAGCGGAGGCGTCGAGCCTTTGTGCTCAGCCGGCGAAGGAAACGCGATGTCCCCGCCGTCTGATAGCGCCCGCGAAGATCTCGAACTTTACCGTCGCCAGGAATTCTCCGATCCAGAACGTGCCGATCTTCTCGCTTTGTCCCACGAAGCAATCCTGTCCATGGTGGAGCACCGTGAGATGGAGGCTTGTCCCTGCCCACCGCATTGGGACCAGCATAGGGGAGCGTTCACAACTATTTATATTCACGGGCGACTGCGCGGCTGTGTGGGGTATCCGTTGCCGCTTCTGCCTCTTCGTCGCACTATCATTGAAACTGCGCGAGGCGCCGCTTTTGAAGACCGGCGCTTTTCCCCGGTCAATGCAGAAGAGTCGCGCCAACTGGAAGTGTCGTTGAGTATTCTTTCGGCGCTAAAGAGTGTGAGCTTCGAAGAGGTTCAGATCGGGGTTCACGGCCTGCTCATAAGTCAAGCGGGACATCGCGGGCTGCTGCTGCCGCAGGTGCCAGTGGAGCATGGATGGGACAGAATCACGTTTCTAGAGCAGACTTGCCGGAAAGCAGGCTTGCCTGCGGATGCATGGCGAAGCGGCGCGACCATCGAAACGTTCACCGCCGAGGTATTTGCGGATAAAGACCGTCATAGCTGAACGGCGGACCAAAAAAATCAAGGGGAGAATCTTCCGATTCTCCCCTTGGATAGAACCCAATTGGTCAACTATTGAGGATCGAGTTCGACTCCATCGCCGAGGTGAACATCCTCGAGCGAAAAGACGATCATCCCGGTTGAGGTGGTCGGGGTGGTGCCTATGACGACTATTTCTCCGACGGAGCGGCGCGGCAGGTCCGCCACATGAATTTTTGGGCCGTTACTCCGGTTGAAGAAATTCGGCTCAATCGCAGGTGGCGCCTTTTGCGTATCTTCCGATGTGGAGGCCTTGAACGAAAGCGAATCCACCGGATCTGCCAGGTCGGCGGTATAGGAACGCACTGCGCGGAAATAGTCCCCCACTTTCACGCCCTGGTTTGAACCTACATTCATATAGACCTTGAAACCTGTTCCCAACTCGGAATCAAAATCCTTGGCCAACAGGATTCTGCCGGTAACCTGGTTGTTGCGAGGCAAAAAGCGGTCGAAGCGAATCTGCGGATGGAAACCGATAGCCTGTTTTTCCACGAACGGAATTGCGACATCGCCAGGGTTTACTGGATCGCAACTGAATTCAATTTGTGCAATGGCCATCTTGTTGCGCGTATCCACGATGCGGACGCGGGCTTCTTCCCCATAAGGCTCGCCTATCGCCCTCAGCGCCGCATGCTGTCCGGCAAAAAGTTCGTACTCATTTACGTCGCGCAGTTCGCGCACAATCATATATTCTTGGCCCGCCTGGTATCCGCCACCGGCCAGATAAATCATGTCGCCGTTAACGAACTTAGTGGTGGTCGGAGTTTGTAAGCCTCCCGCCACGAATGTCGAATCTGGCAGCGCTTTCGGGCTGAGGAACCCCGAACAGTAAAGATCGGCATAGGTCGGCGTTTGCACGCGCTCAGTCGGGAAACTTACCGTTGTAGGAAGCGTGCCCTGAGGAGAATTCTGGCCTGCGAAGTTTGCGGCTACATTCTGGGCGACCGCTACCCCAGACAACGCCAAAATCAGCAACAATCCTGTTTTCTTCATGTTACCTCGTGGACGGGAGCCGCAATTTTCGGGCCCGAGACGTCCTTTAAGTGAAGTAAATAAAAGGCTTTCAGTCTGGACAGTAACAATGGCCGCTCACCCGGTCAAGGTTACGGCGGTGTAACGTCATGTAGGTCAACTGGTTTCCCCCGCAGGGAATTGTTAATCCATTGTTGCATCTGGGATTACGCGCCTGTAATATCGCGCCGACCTGTTCTTTGTGCGATTTTACGATGACAGCCTCCCCTAACCATTTCGCGGCCAAGCTACTTCATCAACGGCTCCCCCGCGTATGCGTGGCCGTCACGGGCTTGGACGCGTCTGACATGATGGAAAAGGCGGAAGCCTTGATCCGGGATAACACCTTTCTTGAGTTCAGGTTAGATTACTTAACCCATCCCGCGACCGCCTTCCCGAAGATAAAGAAATTCACCGATTACCATCCCCACGTAAACGCCATTGCCACTTGCCGGCGGGTGGCGAGTGAGGGCAAGTTCCGCGGGTCGATAGCATCCCAGCTCGATATTTTGGGCAAAGCATCCGCCGCCGGGTGCCAGTTGGTCGACGTCGAACTGCAAAGCGCGATCCGGTGCACGGCCGCGCAGTTGGAGAAGCTACGCTCCAAGGCGGCGCTGGTGCTCTCGCATCACGATTTTCGCGGCACAAAAAATTTAGACAAGACGCTCGAAAAGATGGTTTCGATTCCTGCGGACTTTTACAAGATCGTATCCACTGCGACGACTCTTTCCGACAATGTGGCGATCATGAAATTTCTGGAGGAGAACAGCGACAAATATTCGCTGGTCGGGCTGTGCATGGGCGAGCAGGGAATCATCAGCCGCATTCTCGGGGTGCGCGCAGGCAGCGTATTTACATTCGCGGCCGTGAGTCCTGATGAAAGGACTGCGCCCGGCCAGGCCACGGCGCAGGAATTGCGCAGCATTTATCGCATTGAACAGGTCGATGCAGCCACGCGCGTGTATGGAGTCGCCGGCGACCCGGTTGCGCACTCGCTATCTCCGGCCATCATGAATGCGGCGCTGGGCCGTGAAAATGTGAACGGCGTTTACGTAGCCTTGCATGCGAAAACGCTGAAGGACTTGCTGACTTGCGTTCGCGAAATCCCCATCCACGGCCTGTCGATCACCATGCCATACAAGCAGGCCATTATTTCGCATCTCGACAACACCGATTCGCAAACCACTAAAATTGGGGCTTGCAATACGGTAGTGCGGGCGCAGGACGGAAAATTGTATGGCTTCAATACGGATACGGTGGGCGTAGTTCGTCCGTTGGAGCAGCGAATTACTTTGGACAAAGCGAGAATCCTGGTGCTGGGCGCCGGAGGCGCGGCGCGCGCGGCGGTATTTGGACTGAAGGAGCGCGGAGCGGAAGTATATATCCTGAATCGAAGCGCAGTTCCGGCGCAGAAACTCGCGCGCCAGGCTAAAGCGCGGACCATCAAGCGCGCCGATCTCAAGAAGCTCAGTTTCGACGTGATCGTTAATGCCACGCCGGTGGGCATGACGAACAGTCGCGAATCGCCGTTGACCGCGGATGAAATTAAATCAAAGTATCTGTTCGAGATGATCTACGATCCGCCGGAAACACAGTTAGTGAAGCTGGCAAGAGAGCGGGGAGTCGAAGTGATTCCCGGCAGCGAGATGTTCGTGCATCAGGCCGCGCGCCAGTTCGAAATATGGACAGGGAAGCCCGCGCCCTGGGATGACATGCTGAAAGTGGTGAACGTGGCGTTGCAACAGCGCTACGCAGCAAAAATAGCGCCGGCAAAAACCTAGCCCTCGTTCAGTCTCCGCACGAGGTGTGTCACCCCGTTACGGATAAACGGTGCCGCACGGTTGGGCATTGTCCAGTTCTATTGTGTCAACGCGGCCGTCCCGCGATCAGATGGATCGGAGCAAAACCTGAATTCTGCTGCTGAGACATCAACCTTGGGGAACTGGGCAATCGCCTTCTTTATTCTGCCCGCAAAGCGTTGTAATGTAAGTATGGCCTCTGCGGAGGGATGTGTGAGCGGTTGAAACAGGCAGTCTTGAAAACTGCTGTACCTGAAAGGGTACCGGGGGTTCGAATCCCTCTCCCTCCGCCATGTAGTCTGGGTTGCAGAGAAACTGGGCTGCGTCCCTCTGAGAAACGCCAGAAATACCCGCAATTCAGCAAGCCTCTCGCTCAAACCGGACCAGAGAAAGTGTCCCACTGA
>Ga0182015_10005809_pt1 | contig 12646 bp, 10 predicted proteins | sample 712P3MmetaG_FD_120478 | JGI IMG/M metagenome (GOLD analysis project Ga0182015, IMG submission 120478) | Permafrost microbial communities from Stordalen Mire, Sweden - 712P3M metaG | ecosystem: Environmental > Terrestrial > Soil > Wetlands > Permafrost | place: Sweden: Stordalen | collected...
CGCACCGGCATGGGGAAGCAAATGCGGGAAATCGCCGCGAAGCGGGCGGCTAAGAAGGGCGGCGGCCGGCAGATGGTCCGCCGCTAGGGCTACGGCCTACCCCGGGCCTCTGATGTCAAGCGGCGGAAGGTGCAACGAATCTGCGGGTGCCCCATCCTTCGCGGTTTTTTGCGAAGGGTGGGAGACCACAAATCTCGATACCGACCGTCGCGGATCCCACCCTTTGCAAAGAATGCAAAGGATGGGCCACCCGCCTTTTCGTGGTGGTTCCTGCCGTGCCAAACACCCACCACGGCTTAATCGAAGCGCTTGTTTCTTCTCAGGGAAATTATGTGCGGTCCCGGCCAGCCCGGACTGCATCGATTCGGGTGCCCCTGCAAGCTCTACAGGAAATCCTGGTACTCACAGGGCTGACTTCCCTCCACACAAAATGCGATACTAAACCGATGCCGATTGTCGATCACGCGGCTGCAGCTCAGAAGATTGCAGCGTTCCTCAAGACCCTTACCGGCACCGGCGGCCTGCGATTGAAATACCGGATCACCGCCGGCGCCGGAGCCCATGACCCCGATGGCCTGGAAGCTCGCGAGATTTACGTGGAGATGTCCGGGCCGGATGCCGTGCTTCTGACCCAACGCGGGGGCGAGTTGCTGCGGGCATTGGAACATATCGCGGCCAAGATCGTGCGCCTCGAAGCGGAAGAGCACGACACGATCTCTTTTGACGCCAACTCCTTCAAGGCGATCCGCGCGCGGGAGCTTAAGCTGGCCGCGGAGACAGCCGCCGAACGGGTCCGCGGCACATCCCAGCCCTACAGCTTTGCTCCCATGAGCTCGCGCGAGCGCCGCATGCTGCACCTGGCCTTCCGTGACTATGCTGATCTCGAGACGGAGAGCAGCGGCGAAGGACTGCGCCGTTACGTGGTCGTCTATCCCAAGGGTGCGGTGCGGCCTCGGCCTCGAGCTTCTGAAGTTGGGAACTCTGGGTCACGCCCCCCGCGGCGCAACTCGCCTCTCTAAGCAGAGACCGAGAGGCTCCATGCAGCCCGATCCACACGTCGTTTTCGAGAACGAGACCATCGTTGCCATTGCGACGCCGCCAGGCCGCGGTGGTATTGGGATCGTGCGCCTCTCGGGCGCCGAGGCGACCCGGATCGCCGAACCGATGTTGCGCTTACGCAATCCTCTGGCCCCTGCGCAAGCTCGCTTTGCGGATCTGCTTGATCTGGAAACCCAGGAAAAACTCGACGAGGGAGTGGTGACGTTTTTTGCGGCGCCCCATTCCTATACTGGCGAGGATGTAGTGGAAGTGGCCGCGCACGGCTCGCCGGTGATTCTGGAGACGCTGGTGCGGCAGGCGCTGAGGGGTGGGGCGCGCCTGGCTGCTCCGGGCGAGTTTACCCAGCGGGCATTCTTGAGCGGCCGCATCGATCTGACCCAAGCCGAAGCGGTGCGTGACCTGATCGAAGCGCAGACGCTCTACCAGGCGCGGGTTGCGGCGCAACAAATGCAAGGCTCTCTTTCGCGGCGGATCAAGCCCATCAAAGAGGGGCTGGTCGCGCTGATTGCTCTGCTGGAAGCGGGAATCGATTTCGCGGAAGACGATGTGGATGTGCTGCCGGGCGGCGAGATCCTGAGCCGGATCGAGGAGATTTGCGGACTGCTGCAGCCGGTAGCGGACAGCTTTGCGCACGGACGCATTGTGCACGCGGGGCTGATGCTAGCGATTGTGGGCCGGCCGAACGCGGGAAAATCTTCTCTCTTCAATCGCATCGTGCAGCGGGAGCGCGCGATTGTGACGGCTACGCCGGGGACGACGCGCGACTTGGTGACCGAGCGTGTTTCGTTGGGCGGAATCCCGGTTGAGCTGGTGGATACGGCGGGCATGCGTGAGCCCAGCGACGAAGCGGAGCGCATTGGCATTCGCAAATCGCGCGAGACGTTGGCGGATGCGGACATGGTGCTGCTGGTGCTGGATGCGACTGCCGGGCCTGGGCAGGACGAGATGGAGCTGCTGGCGGCGCTGGCGCAGCGGCGGGCGATTGTGGTGGTGAACAAGAGTGACCTTGCTCACCCATCGGCTGTGATGGAGGAGGCGCTGGGCGGCTTGGGCCTCCCAGTGGTGCACACATCGGCCCTCAGCGGAGAAGGAGTGGGTGAGCTGAAGCAGACGATGCTGGCGATGATAGGCGACCGCACGGTGGAGACGGAGAACGGCATGCTGACCAGCCTGCGCCAATACGAGGCGGTGACAGCAACGCTGAAAGCGCTCGCAACCGCAGTTGCGGCGGCCGAACAAAGCATTCCCCACGAGATGGTCCTGCTGGATCTATACGGAGCGCTCCGTCATCTCGACTCCCTCACTGGCGAGACGACCAGCGACGACATCCTGAATTTGATCTTCTCCACGTTTTGCATCGGGAAGTAGGGTAGTAGTCCGATTGGACACCTTTGGAGTGGACTTTTTGCTCACGTGCCGAGCGAGTGCTGTCGGCCGGTTTCCCACTCCTTTAGCATGCGCTGCGCGATCTCCGCGGCCTTCGTGTGCCCAGCAGCGTAGCTGCGGAGCTCTTCAGCGGTTTGCGCCAGTGCGTCAGAGATGCGTTCCAAAATCTGTCGAATCTGCGCGGGCGTACCGGACATGCGCGTCTCGCCCAACCGGCGTAACTCCTTCGCGCTGGGCCACCGCGCGGCGCCGTTCAGCGTGAGCGCAATGCGGTCGTTGGGCAGATATACAGTCGTTGTGACTAGGTCGTAAACAGGAGCTAAGCGCGCCTCGCCCAGCACATCGTCATAGACGATTCCGAAGTTCTTCAGGTGGGCGTCCCCATTGCGGAGGGCGCAGTTGAGCGCAATCAGGGTGAAGAGCTTTTCCAGATCGGCGAAGACATGCGGCGAGTTTGCAAATTGCTGAAACCGCTTCATGACCGAGGTTTCGTAACTGCCTCGGTACTTCTCATCGGTTCGCCGCGCATTGAGCACGCAGAAATCTTCAAAGCCGCGGTACGTACCATCTACGCGGAGATCGAAGCGGTCGATTACCAGGGCCATTCCATCGTCTGCCAGCCGAAACGGGGGCGCTTCCAGTCCACAACGTTCTGCGGCCCTCAGGCAGAAGTATTCATTTGCAGCGAGCTGGGGGAATTCGTTCGGTTCCCAGAACTTCACAATATGCGTCGCACCCCTGTAGCTCTGGGAGAGCCGTTGCTTCGAATCGGAGACGTGAAACGCAGACTCATCGCGGACCAGGACTTTCGGCTGGACGCCGCTGATGCCGGAGACAGCTGCGAACTTCTCCAGCAAGTAGCGGAAGAGATCGCCGCCGCGCCGGTTGGCGAGGATTTCATCGACTGACTGGAAAGGGACGTTCTCGTCGAGCTGATCTTCCTCTCCGGTGTAGCGAAGGCGCCCCACCTGGGACCGTCCGACAATCGATAGCAGATCATAGTCATCGAAGCTGCCGGTCGCCTTGGCAAATGCCAGACGCAGCCGTTCCCGCAATGCGCCTTCCGGTAAATTCATCTCGAAGATGGGGGTTAGGCTGGTAGCAGCATCCCACGATTGGAGTCTGACAGGCATAGTTACGGATACGGCGCGCCTTTGAGGGGTTTTCGGTAAGTAGGCGAAGGTGCTTCCGCGGTCTTTTAGGCGATCGAGGTATCCAGCTTCCCCGTCATCAGCCCAAACCTTAATCATCGCCGGTCTCATTTCGTAAATCATCGAGCGTAGGCCTACCCAGATGCCCTTCTTGGAGTTCTAATTCCAACCCCAGAGCAGCCAGGATGCGGACTACCTTCGAGAATCCGAGTTCAGTCGTCCGGCCCTGTTCCAGTGCTTTGAGCGTGGGTAAACTGACCCGAGAGGCCAATGCAAGCTCGGCTTGCCGAAGCCCCATCGCCTTCCGTTTTGAGACAACTTGTCTACTAACCTCCTCTAACGTGAGCATCTTAGGATAATATAATATTCTTAGCAGCGCATACAATTTAAAAAGAATCTTATATCATCCATAAACACGAAACCTCCTACGAGGCTAGGCGCACGGATCACCCTTTCCCCCCGGAGCTGGAATCGATTTCTCGAAAGACGATGCTGTGGTTCAGGGAAATCCCCAAGGTTGGCGATTCCCCAGACATTTTCTGGGGAATCGCAGCAAGATGAACAACCCAGTTTTCTACCCTCGATCAGTACAGATCCACGACGGCCAGACCCTGCGCCCGCACGCCGGCAGGAAGGCTAAAGATGATCGGTGAGCCGGTTTCCGCTATCGTGCCGTCGCTCTTGATGGTAAGTGTGTGCAGAACATTTCCCTGACCTGCAGGAACTGTCGCTGCGGCTTGCTGAGAGAGGGCGAAGAGGGATTTCCCGTCTGCAGACAGTGAGATTTGGAAAGCGTTACCAACGCCTGCAAGTGTCAGCGTCTGTATTTCAACAGGTTCTTCAGGATCGGTGCTGTCGTAAACGCTGATTTGGTTGGTGGCGGTATCGCTCGTATAGATCCTGGTACCGCTCTTATTCACGCGTATCCAGCAGATACCCTGCCCGGCATTGGGAACGGTGCGGAGGAAGTCTAATGCCCCCTCTTCGTTGTAGCGGTAGACACCCATCTTGTTCGCCGTGACATAGCCAACATAGAGGATGGGCTGTTTGGGGCTGCTCCACAAGCCGAGTGGCAGACGTGGGGTGGTTGAACCGAACTCCGAGGCAGGCAACGCGATCGGTGGCAACGCGTGAAGTTGGCCCTGCCCATCAAGTTGGAACTGCTGCAGCAGCCCGCCAAGGAAGTCCGCACCGAACAACAGATTTGTGCCGGAAGCGAAGAATGCTTGCGAAGGTGAGCTACCCGCAGCCACGCTCACTGTTGATTGGAAGGGACGCGAGGTGTCGTTGGTGTCATTGCTTATCGGGACGAGGTTGCCTTCCCCCTCGACGCGCATGGTGGTGTAGTTGGGAAGAATCGTCGAGGGCCGGGCGAAGTCACCACTCTGATTGGCGATGAAAAGGGTGCTGCCAGCGAGCGCAAGGCTGACCGGATCGTTACCTCCGGATGGAAAGGGCGAACCATCAACCGGTTTGAGCGCGCCATTCTCGCCGATATGAAAGACGGCTATGCTGTCACTCCCGGCGTTTACGGCGAAAAGAAGGGTCTGTTGCGGATTGGTGATGATCTCCTGGTCGGAGTCTAGAGGGCCAAGGTTAGGTCCGCTGTACTGTACTCCTGCGCCTCCGGTAAGAAATGGCGAGCCAGGGATTGGCTTCAGATTGCCATCGCTTCCACGGCTGAATGCGTAGATGGAATTGCTGTTGGCTGCGGGCAGGTTGCTTTCGACGTAGACGTATTGGCTTAAATCACTGGCATGAAGGATGGAGCACGAAGCGGCTACACAGGCTGCCGCTACGCTGAGATTCAGAAAGTTCTTTCGCATGGATTGGCTCTCCAGAGAGGATTAGTGGATACGTCCCTGCCCATTAGGCAGGGGCGTCCCCTCTGTGAGAGTTGGAATCGCTTCAGGGGTTACAGCTCTCGACAAAAAAGTTTCGACTGAGGGAGAAGGAGCCTGCCTGAACTTTTCGGTGGCCTTCATTGGGAACAGATAATCTGTGCAAAACGACAGTGCCCCGAGGGCCTATAATTCGCGCCGAGGTGTACGCATGCCCACATACCTTTCCCTTCTCAGTTGGACAAAAGAAGGTCTGGAAAAGATCAAGGAAAGCCCGGCCCGCCTGGACGCCGGTAAGAAAGCCATCGAGTCTGCCGGCGGAAAGCTTAAGGGTTTCTACCTGTTGATGGGTCAATACGATATGGCGATTATCGTCGAGGCTCCCGATGACGCGACGCTCGCCCGCATCAACCTTTCTCTCGCCTCGAAAGGTGGTGTTCGCTCCGAAACGCTTCGCGCCTTCACCGAGGACGAATATCGGAAGATTATTTCCGGCGTCTCCTGATCCAAAAGGTTTCGAGGATCGGCGGTCCCCACCGCTCAGCCGGTGAACGAGCAGTACGAGTGTCCGCGCTCCGTATCGCCTGAATCAGGCAAGTTGCTATCATTGTCCCCCAATGAGGCTGCCTCGTACTGGCTTCGCTTTGCTGCTCGGCGTTGTGCTCGCGTTCACCAGTGCCGGTGCGCAGACGGAGGGCCCCGGCATTGCACCTCTATACCAAGTACCGTGTGTTCAACGTCACGGTGAAAATGCTGCCCCATAGCTAGTACGCCCGCCCAGGTCCTCATGGAAACCCGCGCCACATGGGACAATCGTTTTGCAAGCGAAGGCAAAGCTGCCATTTTAAGAGGAGTTCTGGATGAGTGCTGAAGCAGCGCTGGTAAAAACCAGCTACGTTTCAAGTCTGCGGCGGGAGTGGCTTCTGGCGGTGGCCTTCGCAACCACGGCGTTGTTTCTTCTCTTTGGCAAAGGCTGGCTCGCAGACCTGTCCAATCCGCTCTGGTTCGCCTTGATGCTGGTTTGGCTCTTCGCTGTCATCATGGGCTCCGCTTTTGCCGTGGTGCACCAGGCGGAGAGTCTGGGGGTGCGACTCGGTGAGCCTTTGGGGACGTTAGTGCTCACGCTTTCCGTCATTGGCATTGAAGTGATGATGATTTCAGCGGTCATGCTCACCGGGGATGGCAAGCCCACTTTGGCGCGCGACACCATGTTCGGCATCGTCATGATCGTGCTCAACGGCATGGTTGGGCTCGCATTGCTGCTGGGCGGTTTACGCCACCACGAGCAGGAATACAATCTGCAGGGCGCGAACGCCTTTTTGTCCCTGATCGTGCCTCTGACGGTGCTCGGCCTGGTGCTCCCTAACTTCACCGAAGCCTCCGCCGGCCCGACACTGTCGACCTTTCAATCCATCTTTCTCGCGGTAATGTCCATTGCGATTTATGTCATTTTTCTGATCATTCAGAACTGGCGGCACCGCGAATACTTTCTGGGCCCGGCCACTGGCGGAGCAATCGAGCGCCAGAACGTAGCGGCCCATCCAGTCGAAGCAGCTCATAGCGAAACAAATTCATCAACGTATCATGCTGTGTTGCTGGTGTTGTATCTGCTGCCCCTGGTGGTGCTCGCTGAGGAGATTGCGCTTCCCATCGACCACGGGATTCATGTCCTCCATGCACCCGTGGCGCTGGGAGGTTTCCTGGTGGCCGCGTTGATCTTGTCTCCCGAGTCGCTGAGCGCAACGCGCGCGGCCCTGGCAAACGACCTGCAGCGCTCCATCAACATCCTGTTGGGTTCGGTGCTTGCATCCATCGGGCTGACGATTCCCGCTGTGCTGACCATTGGTCTGGTCACCGGTAAGACCGTAATCCTCGGGCTGGCTCCGGCGGATTCGCTCTTGCTGGTTCTCACCCTGGCGGTCAGCGCCCTCACCTTCACCAAGAATCGAACCAACGTTCTCATGGGCGCGGTGCATATTCTGCTTTTTCTCGCCTACCTAATGTTGATCTTTGAACACTAGAGGTCATGGCTTGCGTGCCTGGGACAGAAGCCTGAGCAGACGCCTTTCTTCGGTCAGTGAGTGCACGCAGGCAAGGAATCGTTGCAGCCCTTCCCATTCAGGCATGCCTTCCGCGGCCACCAGCCTGTCTTTGTAGTTTTGCCGTGCCTGGTGCCACCTGGCGGCGATCCGGGCAGCATTCTCCGTCGTATCCACTACCTTGAGATCCGAGAATCCGGCGCCCAGGATCAATCGTTCATTCTCCCCAGGTGGACTGAACAAGTAGAACCCGATCGAGCTACGGGTAGCGATTTCATTGTGCGAGATCACTCCTCCAATTACCAGGGCGTCACTGAATAGCATTCGCCCCACGCCAGGCTTCAGGACCCGGTACATTTCGGCGAGGAGGGAAGGCCTTCCCTGGATGTGGCACACTACGTCGTTGGAGAAAACTGCGTCGAAGGTCTCATCTGCAAAAGGCAGCGGCTTGGAAACATCGCACACTTCGAAACGCACCTGTCCAACCAAACCGCCGCTCAAGGCCAATTGGTTCGCGTTGCGAATTCCCAAAGCGTTGATGTCCAAACCTGTAACGCGGCAGCCGAACTCTTGTGCGATATGCAGGGCATACATGCCAGACCCGCAGCCAATCTCCAACACCGACGAATCGCGCGTGAGTTTGAGCGTTCGCGGAATCTCCTCTGACTCCTCGGTTGTGACCCAGCTCGTCTGACCGAAATCTACCCCGTACGTCTCGATTCGTACTTGCCGATAAACATCCGAATCATAGTTCTCGTATGCGCCGTCGTAGAGTTTAACCCGGTCGGGCATAGCGCTTTCCCCCTTTGCCACGAGAATGCTCTTAAAGTTCCCCGGCGAGTTCCTGGGCGAGAGGTTTGATCGCATCGACCGTGCAGGGGCACGTCGAATACGTAATGCGAATCAACTTGTCCCCCTTGCGGACCATCATGACCGCGCCGGAAGCGTCAAATGCTTCATCCCCGATTCCCTTGATGGGCTTTCCGCCAGGGCTTATTCCCCCAAGTACGTTCTCGTTCATACTCATCTGGGTCTTGGCAGCGTTCGGATCGATTGTGAAGGCCATCACCACGGAATTCACATTCGGGCTTTGGCCATTTGCCCCCGGCTGGTTTTGGCTGTTGCCGAGGAGCCCGCGGGAGAGGTTCTGGATCATCTGCTGCTGCTGTGCGGTGGCTCCCCTACTCGCCATCATGGCGGACAAATGCCTGGCTGTCATGTCGGCTGACGTGCCTTTTGCCAGATATTCGCAACCGGCGTCTGTTGCTTTCGTCGCCACGATGGGCACACCGATTGCACGGCTAACATCCTCCTTGCTGAGGAAGCGGCAGTCACCAGGCCCAACCGTCCCGGCCGAGCCATCTTGTCTCCCCGCGCTCGCGCTGTCAGTTGGAAGGATTCCGCCACTCTCCAGCACTTGTCTGGAAAACTCGTGAGCCTTATGGCTTGCGAGGTGAAACGCATAGAAGATGCCAACCAGGGACAGGGTCCCGCCAACGACCAGCAGCACAACCACGACCAGGATGATCTTGACGACGGGGCTGGATCCCTGCCTCACTGGTGGGAGCGGAGATAAAGGAGGGAGCGAAGAGACCGGTGACGCCTGGAGCGGAACATTTGTCGGCTGCACTCTCGCGCCGCACGCGCCACAGAATGTCGACGTCTCATTCAAGGGGTTTCCGCAATTGCCGCAAAATTTAGCCACAATAGCTGCTCCTTTATCCGGGTCGACCCAATTATGCAGAGGTGGTGGCCACTCCGCAAGCCTGGGATATGTAAGTCAAGAGTCGCGGCAATAGGCTGTCGATGCGCGGCGCCTGCGACTGTCCCTCGCCTTACGGTCGAGGACGCTCTTTACCAAAAGGAGTTCGTTGACCTTGATCGGACTCCTCGACTAGCATCTCGCCATCCGCCAAACCGGCAGGGGGATGCATGCTGAGGTTGCTCTTCTGTTTGAGTCTCGTGGGTGCGGTCTCGGGAGTGACAGCTCAGGCGTTAGCCGGAGGTCAGGCCCCGCAGAGCGGCGCCCCGACAGTCCCAGCAAGTCCGCCACCACCGACTACCGCACCATTTACGGTACATACGGTCGCGACCGGCATTAAGGGCGGTTATCAGGTGGTGGCGGCCGATGTAAACAACGATGGCAAGGTCGATCTGATCGGGTTGGGCCTGACGGCAGACTCTCTGATTTGGTATGAGAACCCCTCGTGGACGCCTCATGTCATCGTTTCCGTCCCGCGCATGGTCAACTTGGACGCGGCAGACTTGGACGGTGACGGAATTCCGGAGATCGGATTGGCCTACGGTTTCAGCCCGAATGGTTCCAAGAGCACGGGCAACATCGGCATCATCCATAGCAATGGCGATCCCAGGGGTCCATGGACGATCAAAGAAATCGACCGGGAGCCCGCGACCCACCGCGTCCGATTCGCCGATATTGAAGGGAACGGGAAAAAGGTGTTGGTGATCGCCCCGATTCTCAACCTCCAGGCAAAGGGGTTTCCGGATCCCGATCACTTGCCGACGCCGCTCTTGATGTACCGTCCCGGAGATTGGAAACGCGAAGTGATCACGGAAGAGAACAAGGGTGTGGTTCACGGGCTGCGTACATTCGATTGGTATGGTGACGGACGTCAGGACGTACTGACGGCCGGATACAGCGGAGTGTTTGTTCACAGCTTCGGCAAGGATGGGAAATGGAAACGGCTTGAGATCACCCCGGGCAATCCAGCCGAATGGCCGAATGGTGGTGCGGGCGACATTGTTGTTGGGAAAATGGGCGGCAAACAGTTCTTCGTCACCATCGAACCCTTCCACGGCAACATGGTCGTTGTGTACACACAGGACGGGCAGGGCCAGTATCACCGGAACGTCATCGATACCAGTTTGGTAACGGGCCACGCCCTCACATTAGTAGATGTCGATGGTGATGGCATTCCCGAGATCGTTGCTGGAGGCGGTGGGAGCAGGGTCAACCTGTTCTACTACAGGGCTACCGATGCAACGGGTCAGAAATGGCAGAGGATGCTGATGGACAATGACATGTCTGCGCAGAGCTGCGTGACGGCCGATATCAAGGGTAACAAGGCGGGGAACGACGTTGTCTGCCTAGACGGCCGGCCACCGAATTCGCTGAAGTGGTACGAATACAAGGGTAAGTAAGAGCTGGTCGGTGGCCCTCAGCGGAAAGTGCAACAAATCTTTGGGTGCCCCATCCTTCGCGCTTTTTGCGAAGGGTGGGATACCACGAATCTCGATACCGACGGTCGCCTATCCCACCCTTTGCAAAAAGCGCAAAGGATGGGGCACCCGCCTATTCGTGATGCTTCCTGCCGTGCCAAACACCAACCGCGGCTTAATCGAGAACTTGTTCTTATCAGAAAGCCGCATGAAGGTCCCAGCACCAAGCTCGACAGGAAATCCGGGGTAGCGCAGTGGGGGGATCTGCGGTTTATTGTCTCCCTGCGAAGGCCACATCCGCTCTGTGCTAGCCGATGTCCTCGCTCCAGTTCTCCAGGTATTTCTTCAGCTCCGCCATAAACCTGCCCGCATCGGCTCCATCGATAATGCGGTGGTCGAAACCCAGGGTGAGACGGATGATGCTGCGAATCGCGATGGAGTCGGAGCCGTTCTCATCGGTAACCACGGTAGGTTCTTTAAAGAGACCACCCACGCCTAGAATCGCGGACTCCGGCTGATTGATGACCGGAGTTCCGAACTGCTCGCCAAAGATGCCAGGATTGGTAATCGTGAAGGTGCCAGAAGCGACTTCCTCGGGTTTGAGCTTCTTGGCCCGCGCTCTTTCCGCCAAGTCGACGATCGCTCGCGCGATGCCCAGGAAGCTCTTCTCCTCCGCCTGGCGAATGACCGGCACGATCAGCCCCCAATCCAGGGCTACGGCAATCCCTAGATTGATATTCTTGTGGTAGCGAATGGCGTCTCCCTCCATCGAAGCGTTCACGATGGGCATCTTGCGCAGCGTGGCGATGACCGCACGCGAGAGAAACGGCATGTAGGTAAGCTTGACCCCGTTGCGCTGCTCGTACTTGGATTTCTCTTTCTCCCGAATGCGCACGATGCGGCTCATGTCGATCTTGAAGACGGTGTGCACGTGAGCGCTGGTGCGCTTGGAATCGACCATCCGCTGAGCGATGATCGAGCGCATCCGCGTAAGCGGAACCAGTTCATCTCCAGCCGTGGCCACCGGAGCCGCTGCAGCCGGGGGTTCGGCCGCGGCAGGCGCCGCTGCCGGAACGGGCGAAACCGCAGGCGGCTTCGGTGTGGGCGTTGCTGCGTGTGCCGCGGGCGCGCCGCCCTTGGCCAGAAAGCCGAGAATATCTTCCTTGGTAATCCTGCCCGCCGACCCAGTCCCCGGAACCTTCCGCAGATCGAGATTGTTTTCCTTGGCGATGCGGCGAACCAGCGGCGAGGAGCGGACCCGTTCTCCGTGTTCCGCGGTCTCGACCTCTGCCTCTTCCTCGATCTCCGCCGGCGTTTCCGTTGCCGGCGTAGGCGCGGGCTGGGCACTGGGCTTAGCAGCAGGAACGGCTGCTCCACCGGCACTGATCACCGCCACCACCGCGTTGATCTGGACCGTCGTTCCCGCCTGCACCTTGATTTCGGAGAGAATTCCCGCGGCCGGGGAAGGAATCTCAGCATCGACCTTGTCGGTGGAGATCTCGAAGAGCGGCTCATCCTGTTGCACCGCGTCGCCGGGCTTCTTCAACCACTTGGTGATGGTGCCTTCAAAGATCGACTCGCCCATCTGCGGCATGATGACATCGGTAAGGGAAGCCGGAGCAGCAGTCTCAGCCGCCGGCACAGCGGCGGGAGAAGGCGCGGGACTTGGCGAATCGGCTTTCTTAGGGGTCTCCGCCGCAGTCGGCGAGGGAGCAGCCTGACCGTCCGCGTCGGAGATCACGCCAACCACGGTATTGATCTGGACCGTGTTTCCTTCCGGGATCTTGACCTCGGTAAGCACTCCGCTTGCGGGCGAGGGTATTTCAGCATCCACCTTATCGGTTGAGATCTCGAAAAGAGGCTCGTCCCGCTGCACCGTATCGCCGGGCTTCTTCAACCACTTGGTGATGGTGCCTTCAAAGATCGACTCGCCCATCTGGGGCATGATTACATCGGTCGGCATGGACTCCCTTTCGCAACTTCCTTGAGC
>Ga0182015_10005811_pt1 | contig 12645 bp, 25 predicted proteins | sample 712P3MmetaG_FD_120478 | JGI IMG/M metagenome (GOLD analysis project Ga0182015, IMG submission 120478) | Permafrost microbial communities from Stordalen Mire, Sweden - 712P3M metaG | ecosystem: Environmental > Terrestrial > Soil > Wetlands > Permafrost | place: Sweden: Stordalen | collected...
AACACCGTCGGCTGCAATCCTAGTTCTTCACACAGATCGGAAACCGGGACCTTGTCTAAAAGATGGCGCCGCAGAATGGCCACCTTCTCCTCAGCAGTGTAGTGCTTGCGCTCTCTTTTCATACGTTCGCTCCGCTATCTTAACGGACGAACGCTTTCTCCATTTCCAACTGAGGCAGAACACAATCCCATTGATGGTGAGAAGGATTGATCTCAGCCGGGAGTAAGAGAAGCCCGCTATTCCTGTGGCCTCGCATCGGGCGGCTAAAGCCGAGTAGGAGTCATACCCAAATTGTGCTCCCCGTTGACACAATCGGGCCATTTACATGCTCTGAGAGACCAGCGTAAAAAGCTACTCAACACAGACTTCTACACTATCAATCAGACTGAGCGCACTAGATAGACGTGTGTGAACAGTCCCCGCGCCGCTTCGAGAGCCTTGAGAATGAGTTGCGGTCTGCACGCCAAACAGACCTCAAAGGAGGACACGGAGATGAAAGGCATAGTGCGCTGCCCTTATTGCATATTAGGCGTTGAGTTCCGACCGATGGTTGCCCATGTGGACGGCAGATACATATGCAGCAAATGCGGCCATACGACACGCCCAAGGGACGCGAAATATGAGTGTCGCTGCCCCAAATGTGGAAACCTGAGATCTCGTGCTTTTGTTGCAAGTTGAGTTGGTTTCAGTACTTCTCCTCGCCCGGAACCGGCAGTGTGCTTACATTGGCGATTGTTGTTACCCTCATTGACCAGATCGGCCAGTTCATGAGTGAAAAACCCGTACATTCTCGTCTGAGGTGACTGGTGGACTGGATCAACCTGACGGGTGCCAAGATGATAACCTTGCAAGATGCCTCGCGATCCTGATGCCGGTCCCCACTCTCCTAAACCTGCTCGGTCCTCCGCGGCGGTCGTATTTGCTCTCGTCATCGGACTGTTCCTCGGGGTACTGTCTGTCGGCTCGGTTGGATGGTTGATGTTGTCGCGAAATTCCGGGCGAGCTCTGTTGAGCCATTTGTGGTCGGCGGTAACAGGCAGAACCCTCAGTATCGATGTAAGCCAGCCCACTGTGGTCGATCGCATTCAGCGGTTGCAGCGGCTGGAGACCGTGGTTTACACCATGGACAAGCTGGTAACGGGAGCGAAAGAAAACCCCATCTTCCCGGATTTTCTAGCCGGAGATCGCCTCTTGATGATGGTGCACGGCGAAGTTGTCGCGGGGATTGATTTCTCGAATCTAAGGCTGGGAGACGTCAGAGTGGATGGCAAGCAGATTCACTTGCATCTTCCCGCGTCGCAGGTGTTCCGAACTCGGATCGACAGCGCGAAAACCCGAGTGTATTCCAGGCAAACTGGGCTGCTGGTGCCCACCGACCCGAATCTGGAAACGCAAGTTCGCCAGGAGGCGGAGCGTCAGCTGCAAGAGGCCGCCATGGCCGATGGAATTTTGCAAACGGCCCAGCAGAATGCGGCCTCGACTATCAGCAGTCTGTTGCAGGGTTTGGGGTTCGAGAAGATTGACTTCAACTAACGGCGTGCCTCGGGCGTGCCACGCGCCGTCTCAGCCAACACTTCGATGATCTACCTCGCCAGTCAGGGTTCTGTCATCTTGGTCGCGAGCCTGTGCAAAAGTGACCATCCTTGGGGGTGGCTTCAAGACTAGAGTGGGATTTTGCTGCAGATTCGAGGCAGTGAAGCAGCTAGCTAGAAGGCCGCATTTGCGGCGACAAGGAAAGGAGAAGAACAGTGAATAAGGATCAGGTTTTCGGCAAGGTTAAGCAGGCGGTGGGAAAGGTAAAGCAAAGCGTTGGGGAAACTCTCCGCAGCGAGAAACTAGCCAATCAGGGAGTTGTGGATCAAGCCAAAGGTGCGGCAAAGGAGACGTGGGGCAACGCTAAAGACGCTGCCAAAGAAGTGCAACAGTCGCACCAGAACGGCGCAACCGACAAGGCACACGAGAGGCGGAACAAAATCAGTCAGTCGGTGCAAAACGCCAAGGAGAAGGCCAACGAGAAGATCGACGAATTCAAGGAGCGCCATTCAGCCTGATGCGCCGTGGATTCGATTCGAATATTCGAGTCAATCGAAGACTCAAGTCGCAGCGCCTAGTGCGACGGTGATTTAGGACGGGTCGGGGGGGTGGTGAGTTTGGCAGAAATTCGACTGCAAGAAGGGGAGTCAATAGACAGCGCCCTTCGTCGCTTCAAGCGCAAAGTTCAGACGGAAGACATCATTAAGGAAGTGAAGCGCCATTCCTTCTACCTGAAGCCGGGCGCAAAGCGCCGGGTGAAGCAAGCCTTGGCGCGAAAGCGTGCTCGGAAGAAGATTCGCAAAGAATCCGATTAAGTTGCAACCAACGGGGCGCATGGAACCAATGAGGAGGGTTTATGACTCATTTGCACGTATTACAGGTTTGGATTGCAATCGTGGTGCTGAGCACCGGATTGGCTGTCGTGCCGAAAGTGGTTGCGGGTGGCACGCAGACCTTTACCGGAAAAGTTAGCGATGCCATGTGCGGTGCGAAGCACACTGAGGGGAATCTTGCCCCAGCAGACTGCGTTCGTGCCTGCGTTCAAAAAGGAGCTAATTATGCGCTGGTGGTCGGCGATAAGGTCTATACCCTTGACGCAAAGGATCAAGCGGTGTCGGCCGAACTAAACAAGCTGGCTTGGCAGCAAGCCAAAGTTACGGGCACAGCCAACGGAGACACCATTTCGGTGAAGTCGGTCACTGCTGCCACCAACTAGCTGATCTATTCTTAATTAGGTTTGCGCCAACCTCAGCGGTCATGGGTTAGCGTCAATATCGTGGACCCTCACGACCGCTATGTTTCTCCCGTAACCCAACCAAAGTTTTCAAGCTGGATGTTCGTGGGTGGCTCACACGTGCAATTTCCAATAGCCTATGAGCGGAGCTTGTTGGACTTTCTGCTCTCTCAGCAGTAGGTTAAGCGCCCTGGCGACTGCATCGGGGCGTTTTCCAAGTTGCTCTGCCAAGTCTTGCACGCTGACGACCACATCCCCGGACGGGTAGCGTTGATGAACGCCCTGAGCATACTCGGAAATCTTGTTGGCCAGCGAACGGAGTTCTTTTCCCCGCTTGCGCTCGTCAGATTTTGCTCGCGCCTCGTCGGTTTCAAAGACCCGCATACAGATCGCCGCGATTCCAACAGCGGAAACTATCGCTGCGACCCACGGAATTGACGAGCGAACATCTGGGATAGAGTTCATAACTGGGATATTTCTCATTCGAGATCGGGAATCAAGAGAATACCTTTCCCCGTTGACCGCGCAAAGATTACCGAAGTCCCGCCCTCCGGAGGCATCACGGAGGTTCCACTGGACTTCGACGCAGTGCCTCTCGTGCCGAGGATGGTCGCCGCATTCCGACCGGTCGGGGACAAAGAGGAAGTCGATCCGCTCACTCAACACCGTGCGGGCAGTTTTTCGGCTCCTGTTGGCCTGCGGCAGTGACGCAGGGATCATGTTCATCCGCTGGGGACTGACTGGGCTGAATAGAAAAGCCTACGCCTTCGATTTGTGCCATCTCGCAATCACAAGCTGATTTTGTGATACCCCAGCGTTCTCGGCTTCGCGGAACCACTTCTCCTGATTCGACAGAACCTTACTCTTTCACCCCTTTGGACTCTACGAAGACTGCGCTCGATGAAGAGCCATCCCGCCACGCGATGATATCTGGAGTACCGCCACCATCGGGGTCTACGGCATTTGTAACGACTCTGTATAGGGTTTCCAATGGTAGCGGCGGCGATTCCGGTGTGACGAGCCACTCGGCCCATTTCTGCGGAGCCTTCCCCCGCGTGTCCACCCACGCAGCATGCCAACCTGCTCTGCGAAATCGTCGCACAAGCTCGATTTCGGCGACTGTCCATGAGCCGTCGTCACGAGCGATTAAGGTCTTGCCGTAGGTTTCACTCCACGGAGGCTTCGGGCTGTACAGTGGTGGAGTCCACCGTACAAATTTCAAAATCGCGTGCCAAACCAGAATGTCACTGCCGGGAAGCACAGGTTCGAGATGACACTCGCCAACGGGCCCTAGAACAGCGAGCCAAGATGGGGCTCAGAATCTCCCTTACTCACGCCAGTTGAAAACATAAAATGCCCCTTTGCGCCCGCCGTTAGACCGCCATCGTCCGCTACTGAAAAATCGGGAATAAATTTGAAGAAAGCAGTGGTTGATTTCTTCGCAATCGGGTCACCCCTACCGCCCAGAAACGCTTGCCACACCACACTGCAAGCAACGTGCTTGTCGAGATGTGATTAATCCGCAAGACGGGCACATCCTCTGTGATTGGTATCCGCCCGCTTGCGCGTTCTTGTGCCTCCGGTGGAGCAGCAGGAGCGCGACCGCCAGAATTAGCATACCGAGGGAAATACCCATTGCGTTCATAGTGTACCCTTCTTGGCGAGGCCTGCACCAAACGGCATGGCAGACCACTCACTCGCTGAAAAGCCTAAGGTAGGGAAACTTCAGATGGACTGGCTTAGGTCAGAAGACCTGAAAGAGGAGAAAAACGTAACCGCCCCAAGATTCATTGTAGCAGCCTATGCACTCTATCGTTTGCCAACGACTGGCGAGGCGTACCATTGGGCATGCAGCGAATGAATCCAGAACACCCCGACTCAGAATCTTCTGATCGCTCGTTATCCGCCGATGTGCTCCTTCGCCAAGAGCCCGACGAGTAGGAGGACGAAGAGGAAGACGACCGCAAGGAAGAAGATGAAGATGGCGACGAAGGCCACTCGGAGTGAGTGGCTTCAATGGGTGAAGGATGAAGCGAGAACATTTCGTCAAGGTAGTCGAGGAGACGCTGGACTTGCTCCCACAAGAATTTCGCAGTCGCATTCAGAATGTTGCTGTTTTGGTGGAGGATTTGCCGCCGAACCAGCGATCAGTGAAGCCGGGGCAACGAGGTCGGCTGCTTCTGGGCGTCTTTCATGGCGTGCCCACCACCAAGAAGAGCATATTCGACTTGCCGAGCGGACCCGATCACATTGTTCTCTATCAGAAGAATATCGAAGCGGTCTGCTCAAGCGAGGCAGAAGTCCGCGAACAAATCCGCCTGACTGTTACCCATGAACTCGGCCACTATTTCGGGATGGATGAGGAACAACTGAAGGATGTCTAGCTGCTCCGCTGGAGCGCGGCGACGTGAGTAATCCGCTTCGCGCCGTGAGAGTGTGATGCCCTTCATAAAACGGCGTCCAGACCAGCTAGCTCTGGACGCCAGCAAACCTTAAGGGAGCGTCAAAAAGACTCTCCTACACGCAAGTTAGATCGCACCCTCGGGATACGCAAGATTCCCGTCGTACCTCAATCCACGTTACCTGATGGGTCTAATTCTGTCAGAGAACACTGCGCTCTCCAACTAACGCCCAGAGCCCACAACCAAGGACGTGTCATAGATTCTTGAATAGTTGCGATAGCGGACGGCGACCTGTGTACCGGGTTTGTGGTGTTTGATCTCGGCGTCGAGTTCCTCAGCGGTGAATAGGTAGTGATCATCGACTGCAAGAATGACATCGCCCGCCATTGTATGAATGCACGACCGCAGGTTTGGAGAAATCTTAATCGGTAAGAAAATGCGGAGGTGGTGTCTGGTCGCAAAGTATCCGTGCATGGATCGGAATTGTCCGCCTGCGAGGGCAAGGAAGAACTACGCCCGCTTGTTCGCCAAGTATCGGGAAATTGCGATCCGGCTCGGCCTCCACGAGTTTTCGGCCCTTTTAGCCGCTCTAGGATTCGTCCAGCAAAGGTGCTCATCATCTGTGTGCGACGGTTGATTCTTGGTAACGAAAAGCGCTTTTTTTTGGAATTTCCCGTGGAGAGAACCAGCTTAGTGCTAGTCGCATTATTGCTGCGCCAGTTGCGAAGAACGACAGTTGCCGATGGTAGTATTTGTCGCTAGAGATTAGCCCAGATGTCGCATACTCGACGGGAGGTGAATGTGGCAAGCGCATCTATTCCGAAGGATAGATGGTCGGCTCGTATTACTTTGGTTGAGCACCATATTAGACTTGAGAACGAGCACGATCTTGAAGGCGTTCTCCGCACCTTCGGAGATGTTGCACAGTACGATGATGAGGCGTGGGAGGAACGCCATAAGGCCGGAACAGTGTCCGGCTGTTTTACGAGCAGCTAATGAAGCCATTGCCTGACTTAGAAATCGAGGTGCAGCGCCAACATTGTCGCAGAAAACGCAATCCTCGTTGAAGTCACGATTCGTGGCACGCATCTCGGCTGGTGGCGTGGTCTTCCGGCGACGGGGCGGCGAGTCGAGTTCCCGCTCCGCGGTGTATACACATTCGACGCCGATGACCGTCTGTCCGGCGAAAGAATCTATTACGACCGGGGGACGGTGTTGAGACAACTCGGCGTCTTCCACGAGCCGCAAAGCGTATTAGGACAAATCTCCATTTTGGCAAACTCATCCCGTCACAATTGCGCGTGCTGTCGCGAGGAAGCTCCTGCGCAGGTGACCCGTTTGTCTGCTCGAAAAGTCGGAATAGGACTCTCGAAAAAGCTTACACACTTCTCGTGGAACGCCGCCAACGCCTGTTCACATTCGCTCGGAAGCCCAACCATGAGGTGCCTTTCGCTGGTTCTGCTAGTCGGCATGGCCTCTGCGCAGCACTGTCGTAAAATGGACATCGACAAGTCCAGTGGCTTCTGCACGGTTCCTGATCCCGCTCTGACGCCGGGGGAAATGGACCCGTCGCTCGCCTGTGTATCAAAAATGACCGCCCTCGCAGCGTCACGAAGGTCGAGAAGGATGCAATCCTGCGGCGGACCTACGGATACCCGGCGAATACAGATAAGTCCACGGGCGAATTCGATCCCGCAGTCACGAAGTAAGGGGAAACACCAATTGCTCTTATTATAATCAACCGATTACGAAGTGAGGTGTGCGTGACTGAAGCCGAACTGAAAAGGCATCTTGACGCCGCCGAGGAAAGCCCCAAACAAATTGCTGCCGCAGTGTTGGGCCTGCCGGATAAGACTCTGCGCTACAAACCGTCCCCGGACAAATGGTGCATTTGGGAGATGCTTGGACATCTGGCTGACATGGAAATCCTGTACGCCTACCGGATTCGGCAAATGCTCGCCGACAAAAACCCGGTGATCGCGCCGATTGATCAGGACGATTGGGCGAAGAATCTGGAGTATCTGGAATCCTCGCCCCCCGAGTTGGTCGCCCTCTACGGACTCAACCGCCACGCCAACGTGCGGTTGCTGCGGCGGCTGCAGGCCGTAGACTTGCAGAAATCCGCACGCCATCCTGAACTCGATCACAGGGTCACTGTTGCCGACTACGTTCAGATGATGTCGAAGCACGGGCCGAATCATCTAGAGCAGATCGAGCGGCTGAAGAAAGAAGCAATAGAGAAATAGAGTCTAGAGACTCGACCACCATCGAGCAACGTTTCAGGAATGGAGTGGCACATGCATCCGTTTCATTGCAGAAGGCTTCGTTCTCTCCTTCGCCTTCTCGTCATCGGACCCTTGTTGATCGGCTGCGGCCTTATGCCTGCTACGGCGAGCGAGCGTAAGCCAAAAATTCGCACCATCACTGCTTTTGTGCGGATTGACTCCTCGCAGTACCGACAGCAACTTGAGGAAGCCCTTACCGTGCTTCGTCAGGCGAAAACCGCGTTTGAGCGAGGCGGGTACGAAGTCCAAACAATCCGCATTACTACGCAGCCGTTCACCCAATATGTAGGCAGCCGATCCGCAGCGGAGGCTCTAGATTTCTTCAAGAGTCTGGACGACCTGTCGAAGCGAAACGCGTTCATCCTGAATATCGGGCCGCTGACTCTGGCGAACTCATCGGACGCCATCAAAGTTGACTTGCTCAGCCATGTTCTCGCCCAGACAAGAGCGAACGCGAGCTTGGTGGTGGCGGATGAAGACGGGGTGTCTTGGAGCGCGATCCGAAGTGCCGCGCAGGTGATCAAGTACGTGGAAGAACACAGCCTCAATGGCACGAACAATTTTGATTTCGCCGCTGTTGCCATGGTGCCGCCCAACGTGCCCTTCTTCCCCGCGTCCAATCACGACGGCGCTGGGCATGAGTTTTCGGTTGGCTGGGAAGCGGGCGCATTCGTTGAGGATGTTCTGGCTCCGGCTAATCGAGATATGAAAGAGGCGAAAGAACTACTTTCCAGAGCATTCGAGCAGCAGGCAAGGGCGGTGGATGCAATTGCCAAGCGGGTAGAAAAAGACTCTGGATGGAGCTACATGGGGCTTGACCCAACACCTGCGCCGAATATGGATTCATCCATAGGAGCCGCAATTGAGACGCTTACTGGGGCTAAGTTCGGTTCCAGTGGCACGCTTTCGGCTGCTGCCATCATCACGGAAGCCGAACGTTCTATTTCGGTCAGGCGGATAGGTTACTCCGGTCTCATGTTACCCGTGCTCGAAGACCCCGTGCTGTCGCAACGGTGGAGCGAAGGGACATTCGATCTCGACTCTCTGCTGGCCTACTCGGCCGTGTGCGGCACTGGGCTCGATGCAATTCCATTGCCCGGCGATGTTTCACAAGAACGATTAGAACGAATCATGGGGGATGTGGCGAGTCTTGCCTTCAAGTGGCACAAGCCGCTCACGGCCCGGCTGATACCAGCACCGGGCAAAAAGGCAGGAGATCGAACGGATTTCGATTTTGCAGTCGCTAAATTTCCGAACACAATTATAAAGCCGCTGCGATAGCACGAGTCAGAGGAGGACGATATGCCAAGTTCGCAAGATACCCTCAAAGAACGCCTCGCCCGATACCGCCAGATCAAGATCAGCGTGATCGGCAGGAAGTCCGGCCAGACCATCTCGATTCCGGTATGGTTCGTGATGGAAGGCGAAAAGCTCCTTCTCCTGCCCGTTCAAGGCTCGGAGACGCAGTGGTACAAGAACGTGCTCCAGAGCACGTCGATTCGGATCGATGCGCGAGGCGTTGGAGAGGAGTTCGGAGCCGTCTGCGTGACCAACGCCAAAGCCGTGAAATCCGTGGTCGAGAAGTTCCGCGAGAAGTACGGGGCGAAGGACGTGAAGAAGTATTATTCGAAGTTCGATGTGGCGGTTGTGGTGGAACTGTCTTGATGCGTCGCATACCTCTCCCTGAGCCAGCATGCGAGCACGACCAACTCGCCAGCGATGAAGAGCACTCCAAGAATGACTTTGTTGTATTCGGCTAACCAGTTCGGCAGGTAGATATCGAAGTTGTCGGCGCGGCTGTCAGTGAACCGGGCAGCCAAGTCGGACAGCGGGGCACCTGCCGCCATTGATAGCCAGCACGCCGCACTCAAGCAGCACGAACCCCGTCAGGATCGCAGCCCAGTGGAATCGGCGCAGCACGCCCGCGAGGGGCAGGGTAAGGATGCTCCCCGCGAGAATGGCCCAAATCACTGTATGCAAGAGTTTGACCGTTATCAGCATTGGGATTGTCGCCCCTAGTATGCCGAGGCCACTGTCAGCGAGAAGTGACGACAATCACTCTCTGAGGTCACCCCGATTTCGTGAAGACTGTCAGGTAGAGGAATAGCAAGAGTGCCAATCCGCTGAGGACACTTCTAACGGAATGCAAAATAGCCCAGCGAGCAAGTAGCTGACCCGTCTGTGCTGAGTGCTTGTCCAGCGCAGGATTGAGCAACTGCTTATTGGTCGGCAGGATCGCAATCAGCGTGAATGGGATAACGGAGCCCAGCAGTATCCCGCCAACGAATCACAGGACGCTCGCCCCTGCGAGCCACGCTGCAATGGAAGAGACCAGTCCAACGGCAGCTAAGATCGCCTGCATGACAGTGGCTCGGCGATAACTAGGCGGAAACTCGGTCGCGGCTATCTCCACTCCGCATTCCATTCTTGCGGGATGTTCGACCAAGCTCAAGTACACAGCAGCCCCCGTGAACAAACTGCACGTGAGCATGGAGACGAATTGAGCGATGTGGCGCATCAGTCACCACTTTCTAAGGTGAAGGCTCCAAGCACTGTCTTTACCACTACTCCATGAAAGCAACGTCCGTTTCATGTCAACGCGGGCTCCGCTTCTGCTGCGGATTAAGGGTTTGGTAGGTCATCGATGGAGAACCTTCGAAGGCTTGCAGATAACGCTCAGCTGAACGGCGAAGTGCCTCTTTTGCGTTCCCTTGCACTACAAAAGTGGGCCACGCCCCATACAACTTGGCAAACGAAAACGGCTCAACGCTTGAAACGATTTTCCGCACACTTGCGGCATCGAGTGGAACGAAGTTCGGATAGCTGTACATGAAGCTGACGTACCGTCTGTCAGGAGAGACTTGTGGCTGGTCTCCGGTGAACAACGCTCCGTCCCCATGTTCGGCTTCGGCGGAATGCAAGACTTGGAAGCCGGGGAAATGACCACCCACACGGATCAGCGTCAGTCCATGCTCCAGCGGGTAGGTGTCTCCCTGCCAAAATTTAACGCTGGCGTCAGGACGCTGTACCCATTCCCGGTCATCTTCGTGCAGGCGAATGGGGACACCGCCGAACGCCTGACTCCACTGGACCATAGAGGTGTAGTAGTGAGGATGGGAAATTGCTATTGCGTAAATTCCGCCTAGCGCCTTGATCAGGGCAACGGTGTCAGAATCTATCAGGCTCACGCAATCCCACAGAATGTTTCCTTCTCTCGTCCGTACAAGCAATGCTCGTTGGCCAATTCCGAAGGCGGGCACGGTCAGATTCCCCAAATCCCATCTCCTTCCTGAAATAACGTATTGCGATGCGTCCGCTGCAATTTCTCCAAAGTGATCCACTGTTGCCCCCGTAAGCCGACGAATTGCCGCTCGGTCCTCGCAGATGGGACAGTGCGAAGGTGGTTGTCAGCGGGAGGAAATTGGGTTCCACAAGTCACGCACAAGTGGGTCATGGATTCTCTCTGAGACCTACGCCAGGAGCGGTTCCGTTGAAACGTGGTTTGCGGTTCGAGGCACGAACGGTTCAAGCAACGACTTGAACTGGGGGCTCAGATGTAGTTTCTCACTCTGCTCCTTCAGCAGTTTTCGTGGGTCAGTTGCAGACTTGAGCGCGTATCGCAAGGAAGAAAGGCGCATAAGCCACAGGGCATGCGTGAGGTCATCTTCATTGCGGACGTGAAAGGTGATCCAGCCGGAGTTAGGATCCCAGTGGTGCTCTTCGGCCAAACCTTCTGCCAAGAGCGCATCGCGGAGTCGGCGTGGAAACGGTATATCGACGATCCCCCCGGTGTGGACGTGTCCGACTTCGGCACTTTGGAATCGGAATTCCCGACCTCCGAAACGATGTGGATGAGCCGACACGTTCGGCCATGCGGAGACTTCATCTTCAAGCCTCTTTAAATAATTCATGCTCCACACTCCATTGGCTCCTGTTTTCGATGCCTGAAAACCACCGCTCGATTCAGCGACCGAACTTCCGCCCTGTTCATCCAAGAAGGTGCTCGACCAATGAAGTTGTGTCGGAGGAGAAACTATGACTCGCGAAGCAAGATTGATGTCCGGGGTCATCCTCATCACGGTACCGACGATTCAGTATGGCGGATATTTTCTGCTGACTTCTTTGATGAACAAGGGTAGCGGGTACATGGATAACCCGCTGCGCCAGAATTTCTTTCGCGCCGGCACACCCACGCGGGCGTCATCGTGATTCTTTCGCTAGTTTCCCAGGTGCTAGAGTATGGTGAATGCGGGTCGAACACGCTTGGTGCGTGAACCCGAGCAGGCGATAGCTATGATCGAAAGCTATATGTGGGGGCCAGCGACCTCGTCCTCTAACTAGATCGTAACTGCCGCGTTGAAAGATCGGCACTTGCAGCTTTCAGGGCAGGCCGAAAACTATGCCCTTTTGGCCAACATCGGTTTTCTTGCGTTTAGGAGATTCGGAGGCTACTTTGGACGGAACTTGCACACCGAGAAGATCATGCTCGGACTACAAATGAAGACCGAGCGAAGTAGTCAAACATCCAGCCCGATCGACCTCATTAGTGCCAGCCCATTACTCTTCGTAACAACGCCTTCTCGCAGCTTGTAATCGAAGAGCATCCTTCCGTTCTCGAATTCTTCTTGGAAATGGACGTTGTACAGTTGCCCGTTCAGTGACCCACCAATGTCGGCCAGCGCCAGATCGTGCGTACTTACCAACCCGATAGCACCGCGATTAAGCAGAGCACGGACGACGCCCTCGGCCCCGATACGGCGATCATTTGAATTTGTGCCTTGCAGCAATTCATCCAGCAGGAAGAGCAACGACGGATTTTCGCTCGCGAGATCAAAGAGCTTACGGAGTCGTGTGATCTCTGCATAAAAGCGTGAGCTTCCCTCTAGCAAAGAGTCGTTTACCCGGATGCTAGCGCCGACGTGCAAAGGAGTCATACGAAGTCGTTGTGCTCGTACAGGAGCCCCGGCCATGGCGAGCGCAGCATTGATTCCAACCGAACGCAGCAACGTGCTTTTGCCAGACATGTTCGAGCCACTTACCAAGAACACGTGCTTGCCATCAGATAGGCAGACATCATTACGAATACAAGTTGCTGCCGGGATTAGCGGATGCCCGATACCTGTAGCCTCGAAGCATGCAGAACCTTGGACGAAATCGGGGAAAGGATCGTCGGGATGCTCATAGCTGTAGG
>Ga0182015_10005812_pt1 | contig 12644 bp, 13 predicted proteins | sample 712P3MmetaG_FD_120478 | JGI IMG/M metagenome (GOLD analysis project Ga0182015, IMG submission 120478) | Permafrost microbial communities from Stordalen Mire, Sweden - 712P3M metaG | ecosystem: Environmental > Terrestrial > Soil > Wetlands > Permafrost | place: Sweden: Stordalen | collected...
CTGAAGCTGGCCGCTACATTTGCCGGGAATGGCGATGTTGCCTGCGATGTCGATGTTGCTTGAATTCCGGATTCGGTAGCCCGCTGGATCAGAATCTCGATTGCTGTTGGCGAGCTGTCTACTGCTGTGACCTTCCAGCCATTTTGCGCTAGCCAGATTGCGTTGCGTCCTGTGCCACAGGCGAGATCTAGGGCGCGGTCTGGTGCGAGGCGGCTCGCTGTTTCCGCTACGAGCGGGGTCGGCGCCGTCGCGAAATCTTCTTCGGGGCGTTCGTGCGTGCGGTAACGTTCTTCCCACCGATTCGTTTCCATGTCACGAGCTCAATTTAGATTCAAATTCAGGGGACGAGTTTCTTCAAGGTGTCTTCGACGCCGGCGGGCTTGAAGCCGAATGGGCCAGGGGCCGATTTGAAGGCGATGCGGCCATCGCGATCGACCACGTAGAGGCGATCGGGCCAGCCGGTGTAGGCGCGGTCGGTGGGGTTGTCAATCGTGTCCACGACGGCGGGAAATTTTATTCCGAGCTTCACGACGCAAAGTTGGCCGAGTTCGCTGCGCTCGTCGAAACTTTTCGGACTCGCGAAGAGGATGTGATCGTCGAGATTGTCGGAATCTTCCCAGAGATCCGTTGTGTGCGCCTCGCGGATGTAAACGACATAGAACGCCGCGCGATCTTTGTATTGCTCGTAGAGTTTGTTGAGGGCGGGAACCTCCCGCCGGAACGGCGGTCAAGTGTAGCTGCCGAAGACAAGTACGACGGGCTCCTGGCCGCGCAGGGACGACAATTGGAAATGGCTCTTGTGGTCGGTGCTTTCGAGCGTGAAATCGGGCGCGGCGTCGCCGACGCGGAGCGTCCCTTTGCGCGCGTTCATCCAGAGCGGCTTCAACGGAAACACGAGGAACGAGATGTCCGGGAGGTGGCGCATGGCGCGCGCGAAGAAGTCCGGGCCCTGGCACATGGCGAAGTAAAACGCGCCGGTCGCGGCGGCGTAGAGAACGACCAGGACGACGGCGGCGGCGACGAGCAACTTTCTCATGAACTTTTTCATGGAAGAAGGCCAAGAGGCGCGCGTGCGCCGGACGGCCTGAGAGACGAAACGCTACATGGGAAACGCGGCTGAGTCTCTAGTATTTTCAGAGTATCAAGTTTCAGAGGCAAGCGTTCAAAAAGAAAGTCTCGCCGCCATGTTTATCGTTCTCTTCAAAAAGGGCGGCGAGGCTTAAGAGTGCGAATTGATTCGCGAACGGCCGACTATTGCAGCGGGTGCGTGTTTATGTATTTGCAGACGTCCTTGACTGAATTGCTGAGCCACGCTGTAGATGTTGCGTATACGACCTGGCCGCCCTTCCTAAAGAGGACGAACTTGTAGCCGTTTGGCCAGCCGACCGCCTCGAGCATGAAATCGGACTTCATTGAATCGGTCACAATCGCAGCGTTGGAGCACTTGTCGTTCAAATTCTTTACGATATCTGCCAGAGGAACGTTTGATCGCGGTGACATAAATATTTTGACCGGAGCTTTCTGTGCACTTGCGGGAAGCGCGCATGCGGCAAACGATAGCAATAATAAGACGATAGAGCTGAGCCGGAGCGATTTCATGGTCTGATCCTCTCTTGCAATTTGGATGTGGGGACCATCACTAGTGGGACGAGCTTTCGAATCAAATGGTTGCACATCACAGAGGGGAACGTTCCCGGGAAGTCATCGGCAGGCGGCGATTAGGCTGTCTATTCGTGCGTCCATTTGAGCGGCGGGGCGGAATTGGAAAGAAGCGTCCGGTGCGCGCCGCGTACTCGTCGTATTCGGGGCCGAAGACTTCGCGCAAGTGGGCTTCTTCGAGGCGCACGCGCTCGAGATTCACCCATAGCCAGCCGATCGCGAATCCCCATGCCAGAATGCTGGCCATCGAGAGAGCGAACGCGATTCGCGCGGCGATCAATGCGGCGTAGCGCGGGTGACGGACGTAGGCGTAAGGACCGTCCACGAGGACTTTTCGATTGCCGAGGTCGCCCTCAAATTGTCGCGAAAGAAAGCGGTCGGTCCAGATGAGCCATAGCGCGCTGAGAAGATAGATTCCGAGGCCAATCGTTTGCAGGACGGGCTGTTCGAGCACGCGGACGAAATGCCAGTGGCCGTAATCCATGTAGACGCTGATCTCGGCGACGCCGAAGACGCCGATCCAGAACAGCATCAGCGAGTCATAGGTGGTGCCGACGGCCTCTTGCAGAACTTCGCGCGAGCGGAAGATGACGCGGTAGAACTGCATGGTCGCGTATACCCAGATCAGGCTGATCGCCAGGAATCCGCCTGAAAAAATATCGAGGCGCGACCAGGGATGCGGAGAGCCCCACTGGCGTAAGCAGCAGAGCGCTGCAGCAGTGTAGAGAATGATAAAGATCAGCGAAGTCGCGAACGCTTTCACGAGAAACTTTTGATCGGAACTGCGATTGCCGGCCGGAGAGAGTGATGCGCCGTCGCGAGGGATTGCAGAATCGCCTAGCATCTGCCGTGGATGTTAAGCGGATATGCGTTTCGGGTCAATGGCTGAGAGCAAGTATCGGCGAAGGCGAAAAAATTACGAAAATGTCAATAGTTCCATGACGGTCGCACTACGTACGTAATTATTCCTAAATTCCCCCTGCTGCGATATACTCGCGGCGTTTAGGCCGCTTGGGGCCCGTCCTCGCATGTAAATCCTACAGTGACCCAGGAATCCCAGTCCTGGAAGGGGAGTTCTATGAAGAGAGTCTTGTGTGTCCTGTCCGTATCGCTCTTTATCTTTGTTTCCGCCTCGCGTGCCACTTCATTCGATAGCCCAAACGCAAAGGCCAATATTCTGGTGGACGACGACAAAGTGCAGTGTCCGACCGCGCAATATACGACGATTCAAGCGGCCGTCAATGCCGCGCAACCCGGAGACGTGATTCGCGTTTGCGCGGGCACTTACCCAGAGCAAGTGACGATAACGACGGCGCTTACACTTCGCGCCGATAATGGGGTCATCGTAAATCCGAGCACTACGCAGACTGTCACGGACGTCGCGGGGACCGAATCGATCGCGTTCGTGTTTGCTGTGCAAGGCGCGAATGTGGATATCGATGGTTTTATCGTTGACGGCTCGAATAACGGCCTGACGGAGTGCTCGCCGCGGTTGGTTGGCATCCTGTATCAAAACGCGTCGGGGCACGTACGACATAATGCCGTGCGGCATATGAATCTTGGCTCGAGCTCGATCGTCAATGGCTGCCAGAGCGGCAATGGAATTGAGGTCGAGACCGCGAGCGGCTCGAGTTCGAGTGTCACGGTAAACGAGAACAGCATTTGGGATTATCAGAAGAACGGCATCACCGGGAATGAGGCTGGCACTGAGCTTACGGCTGACGGAAATACCGTCACGGGAATTGGGCCGATGACGGGCGCAGCGCAAAATGGCATCCAAATCGGTTTCGGCGCGGGCGGAACTTTGACGAATAACACGATCGCCGACAACGTCTGGTCATCGTGCACGTCGCCGACGGCATGCACTTTCAACGCGACTGGGATATTGATCTTCGAGTCCGACGGCGTGATCGTTCGAAACAATTCACTGGCGACGAATCAGGTGGGCATTTACGTTGGCGGAGATAATTCCCGGGTGGCTATGAACACGATATCGAACTCAGTTACGCTGATCGGCGTCGCGCTGGTGGGCAATAGCAACGCTGTGGTTCGCAACACGCTCAGCCATGCCGACCAGGCTGGAGTCTACATCCAGGGAAACAGCAACAGAGTGACAATGAACGAGATCATTGATGCTTCGGTTGGAATCTTGACGGTATCTGGTTCTACCGGAAGCATGATTAACGACAACACCTTCTTCGCGAATTTGGTGACGACTCAGGATCCGGCGGCGATGCGTGCTATTGCCGTAGTGCCGGTTCGCTAACAGGCTCGAACGGTCTGTTCAGGGCGCGCGGTACGGATCTGTTGATCTGTGCCGCGCGTTGACTTCATCTCATCCGTGAACTAACATCCGGCGCGCATCGGAAGTGCGAGATTTATTCATCCGATAGCGCGACCGTGACCGACTCTTCCTCATTGATTGGCAGCACCGTTTCGCATTATCGCGTCCTGTCGAAACTGGGCGGGGGCGGAATGGGTGTGGTGTACGAGGCTGAGGATCTGAATCTCGGCCGCCGCGTGGCGCTGAAATTTTTGCCGGACGATTTATCCGCCGATCCTCAGTCGCTTGAACGCTTCCAGCGCGAGGCGCGCGCCGCTTCCGCGCTGAACCATCCGAACATTTGCACGATTTATGAGATCGGGCAGCACGACGGGCGTCCCTATCTCGCGATGGAAATGCTCAAGGGCGAGACGCTGAAGCATCGCATCGCCGGCGCGCCGGTCGAAACCGAATCGCTTCTCGAAATCGCGACGCAGATTGCGGACGGACTCGATGCGGCGCACAGCGAAGGCATCGTCCACCGAGACATCAAGCCTGCGAATATTTTCATTACGTTGCGCGGACAGGCGAAAATTCTCGATTTTGGCTTGGCCAAGCTCGTGCCGCTGAAGGGCGTGGCGCTCGACTCGGCTACCGCCGCGACGCTTGTCGACAAGAACATTTCCACGCCGGGCGCGGCCGTTGGCACGGTTGCCTACATGTCTCCCGAGCAGGCGCGCGCTCGCGAAGTGGACGCGCGCACGGATATTTTCTCGTTCGGCGCGGTGATTTATGAAATGTCGACTGGGCGCCAGGCGTTCAGTGGGAACAGCTCGGTTGAGATTTTCGATGCGATTTTGAATCGCGCGCCCGTGGCGCCGGTGCGGTTGAATCCGAACGTGCCGCCTGAAATCGAGCGGATCATCAACAAGTGCCTCGAAAAAGATATGAAGCTGCGGTATCAGCACGCTTCCGATCTGCGGGCCGATTTGCAGCGAATGCAGCGGGACTCCGCTTCGGGTGCTCTGAGCGGCGCGCATTCCGCGCAATCGGGATCTTCAGCGACGCTGCCCGCTTCCCCCGGCTCGGGCACGGTTGCCTCGGTCGCGGCTGCACCAGAGGCTCAGCCAGCGCACGCGTCGGGCAGTTCTGTGGTCGTCGCGGCGGCGAAGCAGCACAAAGGGGCTCTCGTCGGCGGGATTGTAGTCGCGCTTCTGCTGATCGCCGGCGCGGGATACGGCCTCTACTCGTTCTTCGCGAACCGAACCGTGACAATTCCATTTCAGAGTTTCACCGTCACGCAAATCACGAATTCGGGCAAGGCGGTGTTCGCGGCGATTTCTCCGGATGGGAAGTACGTGGTAAGCGTCGTGGACGAGAACGGAAAACAAAGCCTGTGGCTGCGGAACGTGCCGACCGGCAGCAACACGCAGATTCTCGAAGCTGACGCTTTTGCCATTCGCAGCGCCGGGTTCTCTCTGGACGCGAACTATATCTTCTACCGCAAGGCGGCGGATGCTACGCAGACCGTGTTCGTCATGTATCGAATGCCGGTGCTCGGCGGCACGCCGCAAGTCTTGGCGCACGATGTTGACCAAGGCCCATCGTTTTCACCGGACGGCAAGCGCATGGCGTATATGCGTGCGAACGATCCGGAAAGCGGCAAATATCGTATCCTTTCCGCGAATCTGGACGGAAGCGACGAGAAGGTTCTTCAAAGCGCTCCGCTGCCTTTCCCGGACAATCTCTCCTGGTCGCCCGACGGAAAACGAATCGCGTTTATTTCCTATTCCCAGAGCAACGCTCCGGGGCAGATCAGTACGCTCGAGATTGCGAATGGCAAAGAGACTCCGCTTACATCGTTCGCGGACAAGACCTTCTCGGATCTGACATGGAATCCTGATGGACGAGGGCTTCTGGTGAGCTATCGCTCCTCGGGTTCAACCAACCAGCAGATCGGGTTTGTTTCTTATCCTGCCGGCCGGTTCCAATCGCTTACGAACGACACACGCGGCTACCAATGGCTGAGTATTTCTGCCGACGGCAAGGCGATGGTCTCGATTCAGCGGCAAGAGACGGATTCAGTCTCCTTGCAACCCGTGACAGGTAAATGGGCGCCTACGGCCGTTTCGGGCCTCCCCAATCAAGCCGTAATTCAGGGTGTGGACTGGGACGCGCACGGAGATTTGATCGTCACGACCACAAATTCGATCCTGCGAATGTCGCCTGACGGCAGCCGGCAAGCCACGCTGCTGAGCGACCCATCTGAGACCATAAACTACTCCTCCGTTTGCGGTCGAAGCGGGATCATCCTCTTCGCCACGCATCTACGGGAAGGGAAGACGACGACGAACATCTGGCGGATGGAAGCGGATGGGTCCCGTCCAAAGCAGCTCACGAACGGCAAGGATGAAGTAGCCCCACTCTGCTCGCCGGATGGAGCGTCCTTCTACTACTTTGACCGCGCCACGTTTCAGTCCATGAAAATGCCCATCAACGGTGGATCTCCGGAACTCGTCAAGGCTAGCGTCGTTCCCAGCGGGTTCATGGAAGGCGCACTGAACTTTTCGCCCGATGGCAGGTGGATGCCGGAGGTCGCCGATATCGCCGAAACGGCGACGCAATCGGTAGCGATCAGGGTTGCTCTCGTTGATGTAGCCATGAACTCCGAAACGGCTGCGAAAATCGTCGTCCCCCGAACTGACATTACGCCTCCGATTGCCTTCACGCCGGACGGCAAGGCCGTGGCTTACAATTTCGTCGAAAATGGTGTCGGCAACGTTTGGGCGCAGCCACTCGATGGCGCGCCGGGTCATCGGTTGACGAACTTCACTTCAGACCAGATTCGCTGGTTTCAATTCTCGCCCGACGGCAAGTCGATCGCCGTTGCGCGGCTGCACATAGTCTCCGACGCTGTCCTCCTGCGTGATACGCATACGGCGACTCAATAGGCGCGCTCAGTTTGAGACAGGTGCGGACAGGTTGACGCTAAGCTTCACGGAGTTGCTTATGCGGAAAGTGATCCTCGGAGCGGGAATAAGCTTGGACGGCTACATCGCCCGGCGAGACGGTGGAATCGACTTTCTCCGCCAGCCGAAGAGTTATTCGATGAGCGCATTCTTCGCCACGCTGGACACCGTCGTTTTCGGGCGCAAGACTTTCGAAGAAGCGATAAAGCGCGGCGGTGGATCGTACAAGTCTCCGGCAAAAATTCCCACCTTCGTGTTCTCAAAGTCAAAGCCCGCCGGGGAACGCGAGGGAGTAATTTTCACCGGCCAAACACCGGCGGCGTTCGTAGAATCCATTCGCACGGAGCCAAAGGGAAAGAATATTTTTGTGATGGGTGGCGGCGAACTTGCCCGATCTTTCTTGCGGGATGACGTGGTGGATGAACTCTACATCGGCGTGTATCCGGTGCTTCTCGGCGACGGCATTCCTTTTTTTCCGAGCGGCTTCCCACAGCGCGGTTTCACACTGGTTGACAGCAAAACCTACCAGCCGGAAGGATTTTTGGAACTGAGATACTCAAGGACCCGCTAATAAATCGGGCCCGCTTCAGAAATTCGCAAAGGATATATTTCGACCTTGGATTCAAGCCTCGCAAGACATTCTAATGGCAGGTTTTTCGGATCATCTCGAGCTTGCTGGCCGAAATTGTTGGCACTTCCTGATTCTTGTCCGGGTCGTCCTTAGTATCTTTGTCCGGCACGAAAGTGCCTGTGATCGTCACGGTGTGGTGGACATGTGCGGCGAGGTCTACGGTAGAGCTTTCAACGTAATAGAGTTTTCCATCGCGGGTGGTGAGAGCAAAATCGCCCGGCTTGTCGCGACCATAGAGACAGCCGGTGGCGACGGCCTCTTGCGGGTCGTGGTGCGGAGCTTCGAGTTCCTTTTGCGGCGGCGGGTTATTCCCGATCTTGCTTTGAGCAGCCGCGGACATCGGGAACAAAGCCGTTCCGATTGCGATGAATATTGCGACCCGCAACGATGCCGAGATCGCCTTCATGTTTCCGGCACTCATCGCCATTTTCCTCCGCGCCAATGATGCGGCGCCCCTGCTATCTGCCCGAATCTAGTCACGCCTTCGGTCTAGTGTCCTGCTGACTGTCCCGAAAGATTGGAGGCGCTAATGCGAGTCTGCAGCGCGCCCAGAATCGAATCGCGGCCGATGATTCCCACGATGTTCCCCTGATCGAGAACTGGCATCTGGTTGACGTCTTCGCGCTGCATGCGCTCGAGGATTTTGAGAACTGGATCGGACGGCGCCGCCCAGTGAATCTTGTCAATCGGCAGCATTGCCGCTTGCACTGAGTTCGTGGCCCATTCATCGCGAGGAATCGCACGGGCGGCATGAAGCGTGATCAGGCCGACGGGAGTGCCAGCGCCCGTCACGATGTGGCAGCGACGGCCGGTTCGCAGCACCTCGTGGACGTAATCGGCGAGCGAAATGTCGCGCCCGACCGTGGGCACGTCTTTGGACATGATGTCTCCGGCGGTCACGCCCGCCAGCACGGACTGCACCGCGACCTGCGCGTAACTTTCTTGCGCGGCGTTCAGAAGAAACCAGCCGATGAACGCGAGCCACAGCCCGCCGAAGCGGTTGCCGCTGACGAATTGCCAGATGCCACCAAAAATCATCAGGTAGGCGAGAAGTTGGCCGGAGCCCGAGGCGTAACGCGTGGCCCGCGCGAAGTCTTTCGTGATGCCCCACACAATCGATCGGAAAATTCTTCCGCCATCAAGAGGGAAGCCGGGAAGGAGATTGAACGCCGCTAGGGCGAAATTGATCTGCCAAAGCCATGTCGTGGTGGCGAAGATAATTTCGTTGCCGGGCACAACTTTGCTGACGAGATAGAAAACTCCCGCGAGGAAGAAGCTGGAGGCGGGCCCGGCGATGGCGATGTTGAATTCCTGCTTGGCGCTCGACGGTTCCGCGTTGATGCGCGCAATTCCGCCGAAGACGAATAGTGTGATCGAAAGCACCGGCAGGCGATAGCGGAGCGCGACGGCGCTGTGGCTTACTTCGTGAAAAACGACGGAACCGAAGAAAAGGATGGCGGTTGCAACTCCCACAATCCAGTGCTGCGCCGGACTCCATGAAGGATGCTGCGATGTGAACTGTGTGCCCAGTGAGAACGTGATCAGGGCGAAAATAATGAACCAGCTCGGATGCAGATAGATCGGGATCCCGAGTATTTTGCCGAGCCGAATTCCAGAGGCGCGATCCATCCAATCTCCAGCCGGAGATTATAGCAATCCCACATCGTTCTGCCATCGTTGCGTCTGGGAATCCACGGCGTGTCGCTCGGGCCACGTCGTATGGGGCGCTAGCGGCCTGTAACCTCCTCAATTACAGCAAATTTAGTTTGGCGCGGTGCGTGCGATTGTGCGTGGCGAAGTGCAGATCGAGCGTTGCGGATCGAGCGCCCAGCCGGAAGGAGATGCCAATGGTAGCCGCATTTCAGTTTGCTGGATTGGCGATAATGGTGCTGGCTTCGATTTCGTTTGCGCTGTTGCTGGAGTGGTTGAGCTTGTGGGGATTGATGAAATTGATGCCCGGGAGGCGCTCTGTGGCGCTCGCCGAGTCAACCCCTGAAGAGCATGCCGCGGCAATGCAGGTGCCGCTAGCCGCGGCAATGCCGCAGCGAGTGGTGCCGATTCACGCGCGGCGCTTGCGGCTTCGTGCGGCGGGGCGATGAGACGTGATTAGGCAGCTACGCCATGCGGTAAGGACGTGGTGAGTGGAGGAGGAGCTATGCTGTTTCTCAAGCTGCTGTTCGCGGTCAGCGGTCTTGGTTTGCTCGCGATGATCGCGCTGGTTGGTTACGACGTCTATCTCGCGCTGGAGCTTGAACGATTGAATCGGCGCGCGGAAGTGGTGCTGCCGGTTCGGCGCTCTGTCGAACGCGCGGTGAATGGCCGGGCGCGAATCCCATGAAAATTCCTCGCCGGCTCGCGTCGAAGATCGGGGACCGGTGCGGATGTAAACGCTGGCAAAAACCCTTGCGGGCGGTTTCGACTTCGCCGCAGCGAAACCGCCCTGCCAGCGGCTCGGGCGATCGCGAATCTCCATTTTCGAGTTACACGTTTCAGGTCTCGCGTGCGTCCTCGTGAATGATGTTCTTACCGTCCCGTCGCGGAGTCGTCGCGCGAGGTCGCATTCTCCGTGTGTTATCATGACGAATTACGAACGCTTGGCGCACAACGATGCGGGCCGCCCGCCGACTGCTTCTCCTCCCAACGCTAGTCTTGCTCGCGATTTCGTGCTTAGCCATGTCTGCCCCCGTTCCTCAAGGCGCGCACTGGTGGGATTCGGCGATCGATTCGCTCGTCGCGAAGATTGCCGGCGATCTCAAGCCTCGCGCTGCGATTTCACTGACGGTGAAGAATCTCTCATCGCTCGATTCAGTGGCCGTCGCCGGCATCCGCACGGCCTTGGAAATAAATCTTCAACATCGGGGATTTGTATTGTCGTCGTCGACGGCGCCCGGCGCGCCGATCAACGTGACGCTCTCAGAGAACATGCAAGACTATGTCTGGGCGGCGGTAATTCATCGAGGTGACGAGGAGCAGGTCGAGATTGTGAGCGTCTCGCGGTCCGCGGCTGCGCCTGCCGCTGTGTCCGAGCCGCCGATATCCCTGCAGCGGCAAATTATCTGGCAGCAGCCTGGGAAGATTCTTGATTTTGCATTCATCGAGGACGATGCGAATGGCGCGATTGCGCTGGTGATCCTTGAGCCGGAGCGATTGGTTTTCTATAAGAGCGTCGCGGCGCAGTTGCAACTGGATCGCACCGTTACAATCGCGCGTGCGAAGCGGTGGCCTCGCGATGTGCGCGGCAAAATTGATCTCGAAGCGCAGAGCGCGACTTTGCCGGGAGTTCAGTGCAGCGGGCGTTTCGATCATCCGGAAACAATTCAGTGTTCGGAAACAGCGCTGGATAAGACTGGGCTTGCGCTATTGAATGGCGCGACCGTTCAGCTTAGCGGGCGAGATGTCGAGGCCGTCAGCCTCGGTGCCGTGTGCGGCGTAGATTCGCTGTTGCTCGCAAGCGGTGCTGGCGACTGGACGCAGCCGGATTCGATCCGCGCGTACACTTCGGCGGATCAGCAACTCGCCGCTCTTGGCAGGCTGCTTGATTATGCGGGACCCGTGCTTGTTCTGTGGCCGTCGAGCGATCACCAGTCAGCGCGCGCGGTCTCGCGAAATCTTTTGACGGGAATGTATGAAGCTTCGATCGTATCTGTATCCTGCAATCGTTAGCGCGATTGCACTGGCGGGGTTTCGCGCCGCGGAGCGCCCGCGATACGGTGGGACGCTGAGGGTCGAAATTGGCGCGAGCGTTGCCTCGCTTGATCCCGCGCAGGGCGCCGTGAACACCGCCGAGGCGAGCGCGAAAATAGATCTTCTTCCGCTGGTGTTCGAAACACTCGTCGTTCTCGACGCAAACGGCGTGCCCCAGCCGGGGCTCGCAAGCTCGTGGGATCACGATCCCAGCGCTCTTCGATGGAATTTTCACTTGCGTCCCGGCGTGCATTTTCACGATGGTTCGCCGCTCACGCCGAGTTCCGCCGTTAGCGCGCTTGCAAATGTTAATCCATCGTGGCGCGCCAGCAGTTCATCCGACGCCGTGAGCATCGAAACGAGCACTCCGACTCCCGATCTTCCATTTCTCCTCGCTGAGCCGCGGCATGCGCTGGCGCGGGGCGCTGACGATGGAACTATTGTCGGAACGGGGTTGTTCAGGATTACCCTTTGGCAGCCAGGGAAGCGTGCCGTTTTCTCCGCGAATCCGGATTATTGGGCGGGGCGTCCATTTTTGGATTCTGTGGATGTCACGATGGGCACTGCGCCGCAGGCCCGCACGATTGATCTCCAGCTCGGCAAAGCAGATCTCGTGGATTTGCCACCGGATATGGTGCGGCGCGCGGCCGACGACAAACTTCGCGTGAGCGTAACCGTTCCGACGGATCTTTTGGCCTTAATATTTCAATTGGATCGGCGGGCGGTGCAGGACGCGCGCGTGCGCGAAGCATTGGCTCGTTCGATTGACAGGGCAGCCATCGTTAATTTTGTTTTGCAGAAGCAGGGCGAAGCGGGGGCGAGCCTGCTGCCGGAATGGCTGAGCGGCACCGCGTCCCTGTTTTCCGCATCAGCCGATCCTGCCGCCGCGCATTCACTCTGGGAGCACATCAAGCCCACGCCTGCTCTGGTCTTGGGATATGATTCTGGTGAGGCCCTGGAACAGTCCATCGCGGAGCGAATCACGGTGAACGCCCGGGCGGCCGGAATTTCGATCGCCACGCGTCCGACACCGGCTGCGGCACGGCCGGGGGATTTCGATGCGCGGCTCGTACGGTTGCGCATGTCCTCGCCTGAGCCGCGCGAGGCGCTTAGCGATTTATTGAGCGCCCTACCGGCGGCCTCGAGCGAGGACGTTGAACCATTGCCGAATCCAGCCGGCGCGGAAGAAATTTATGTGCGGGAACGCGAGGCACTCGATGGTTTTCGCGTTGTGCCGCTCGTGCATTTGCCGCGGGTATACGGCGTGGGAAATCGGGTAAGGAACTGGGAGATTCGCGCGGGAAACGCTCTCGGTGGTTGGCAACTCGCCGACGTTTGGATTGAAGGGGAAGCGCAGTGACGTTTCGAGCCAAACTTTTTTGGCTGTTCACATTTTTCGTGGTGCTCGCCGTGGGCCTGGTGGCCACGGGCGTAACGA
>Ga0182015_10005813_pt1 | contig 12643 bp, 17 predicted proteins | sample 712P3MmetaG_FD_120478 | JGI IMG/M metagenome (GOLD analysis project Ga0182015, IMG submission 120478) | Permafrost microbial communities from Stordalen Mire, Sweden - 712P3M metaG | ecosystem: Environmental > Terrestrial > Soil > Wetlands > Permafrost | place: Sweden: Stordalen | collected...
GATTGAAATTAAACGGTACGGATAGCCCTCTAGGGCACTTATCGGACTGTGGAGACGGGTTATCGGACTGTTAACGGACTGTGATGGCCAGGTGCCAAGGAGCCTGAAAATCATGGACCCGACCCTTCTTTCCCTGCTGGAAACGATCCCGCAGAAACCGCCTCGCTCCAAACTCGAAACTCACCGCGAACTGATTCGCCAGTTGCGGCGCAAAGGTTGCACGTATCGCGATATCCTTCGCATCCTTCACGAGCGTGTCGGTCTCGACGTGGCGGTCAGCACGATCCACTCGTTCATCAAGGTTCGCGCAAAACACCGAAAGCAGGTGCAGTACGAACTGCCACCGCTCGAACCGCAAGCGCCCGTGACCGCCCGCACGAACCGCGAAGACGTTGCCTCTCGAATTGCAGCGCTCAAGGCAAAGCCAGTCGAGCATAGGACAAAACCCAAACACTTTCACTTCGAAGAAAGCGAGCCGTTGAAACTCATCGGCCAAGGAGGATCGCGATGAACACCCAATCAAAAAACAAACGAGTCGTTTTCACTATGGGTGGCAAAGGCGGAGTTGGCAAAACGGGCCTGATGGTTGCCCTGGCTGAGTGGTTCGAAGCCAATGAGATTCCGTTCACGCTGCTCGACCTCGATACGGAAAACAAGGCACGGGGATCACTCAAGCACTTCTTCAACGGGTCGGTAGCTAAGGTGAATATTCACACGCCAGCCGGCCTCGACGCGTTCGTGGATCATCTCGAATCCGGCGCGGCGATCATCCTCGCCGACATGGGAGCCGGTTCGGGGCAAGTAGCGAGTGACTGGTTCGACGCGATGTATGAGGATGTCGCTGCTACCGGCGCGCGTTTCACCGCTGTGGGTGTTGTCACGTCAGACCCGGCAAGTGTTGAGAGTGTCCTCTCATGGGCGAACCGACTGCAGAGTCGGGCGCAATATCTGATTGTCCAGAATGCGACAAGTCCCCAGGCAGACTTCAGCTACTGGGACTCGGCTGAGCAAGCCATTCGTTTCCGCGAAGCGCTGTCGCCGACCGTGATTCGCATGGAATTTCGATTGGCAGAACTGGAAAACCCCGCACGGCAACACGGCGTTCGCTTAGGCCAGGTTGCGACAAGGCAGAATTCGATCAACGAACTCAAGCGTGCTTCGATCGTGATGCGTGCCGAAAGCTACCGGCGGCGGCTCTTCTCCGAGTTCGACCGGGCAAAGGAGCTCTGCCTCCCATGAGCGCCGATCAGGAACTCCTAAATCTGGCGGGAACAGAGCCCGAGAAGCAAACTCTGTTCGATGAACTGGCGGGACTAGTGCCGGCTGAACGGCAGGCGGAATACTACAGGGTCATTGCGCACACTCGCACCCTCAGCCCAAACGACGAGGTGCTCCGCGTACTGGAAGCAATGGGCATCCTGGCGCTTCTCACGAGAGAAACGCCTGCGGCGATCGCGGTAGAACGGAAGTCTTTGCAGAAGATCCTGGAAAATGCTCTATCTAAGGCTGGTGAAGTCGAGAAGCGAATGGCAGCATACTCGTCACGGCTTGAGTCACGCATTGCGCAATTGCCCAAGGAATTGGAAACAGGTTTGGACCCGCCACGTATAGCGAAGCTGCTGGGCGAGAGCCTGCGACAGTGCTTCCAGCAGTCCGGTCTGCCGGGTACGGCCAAAGCGCTTGACCAGTCCTGTTCTGAAATGAACTCCGTTCAGAAGCAACTTGTGAATGTGCTGCGAGAAGTAGCTCACCCCGACATCGGAGTGATCGAAAAGGTCAGAAGCGCCAATGACTCCCTCCTGCGGAGCATGACCACTAGGGCGCAGCAGATGGACGATTTCCTTGTTAGGCTGGAAAAGCAGGTCTGGGCGATTTGGTTGCCTGTCGTTGCAAGTGCTGCTCTGGCACTGGGATTCGCGTTGGGTACGTGGTTTGCCAACGAACGGCAACTGGCACCAGAGACACGTAGGACCGTGGAATCACAACAAAGCATTGGCGGCCCAATCATATCTAAGGAGACAGTTCCGCGGCGGAATGCAAAACACCATTGAGTCGAGACTAGATCAACACGGCACCCGTTCGAGTCTCGGCGAGATGTCGGGGGCAGCCCCTTCCATCCGACATCTCTACGGACTTAGGACAAGCGCCAATTTGCTAGTTCCCGTCTGCCGTGCAGTGAAGATCAATGAACTCTGGTATTTCATGATTCGAGCATAGTCTTGAGGTTCGAAATGATCTCATGGGCGCGGTCCTGGTTCATCTTCTCGAATACGGGCTGTGATGCGAACCGGGCGACCACATTGCCCGGAATCTCATATTGCACATCCAGTGTCACTTGCGCGTTCGCCCCATTGGGTTCGATCTTGTAAGTCCACGTGCTCGGATTGCCGGTTGTCGTTTGAAACTCGAATACCTTCGGCCGCTCGCTTCGAGTGCACTTCGAATTGCCTGATACTACCAGACCAAACCAGTCGAATTCGTACTCCCATGTCTGACCAGGTTGCGCCGTAGCGGGTTGCACGTTATGGATACGCGAAAGCCCCGGGATGAAGCTTGTTGCTCGGCTTGCTTCGGCGACGAAATCGTAGACCTTTTGCGGCGGGGCGGAAATGGTTGCTGAGTGGGTTGCTTTTCCGGTGGGCATTATTCCTCCTCAAGTAAGTGAAAGCGAGCGGCCTTTAGCAGCGTGGTCGCGACCAGAGATTGTTTGGCCGCCGAAAACCCCTGCAGTCGAACTGTAATCCTCGTCACCCAGCGGCGTTCGTGCCATGTAATAAACCCGCGCTCATCGTTCAGCTGAATATGTCCGGGCTGGGGCGTGTGCGATAACCATATCAAATCGAGGGTTGAACTGAAAATCTTTTCCCAGTGGGTAGGAACGCGGCGGAACGCAACCCATGTTTCTTCCAGCGCATCGTCACTCCGCCTCGACACTCGCCAAACGCGCCTGCCCGGATGGAGGAATCGTAGCCGAATCATTTCGTGGCCTTGAGAAAACCCTGAATCCCGTGCGGATCCGCAGATGTGGCGAGCCTGAGAAAGCCCGCACGTCGAGCTATGACTGCGAGGTCGTCGGCCGAGCGGTACCGCACATGCAACTCCGCCAACCGCAAAAGGTAATCCGAGAAACGAAGGCAGCGCATCGCGCTCGTCACCATGACGCCTCCAGGCCGCAAGACACGATGGAAAGCTGCGTACAATGTGGCAAGCTGTTCGTCATCTAGAAACTCTCCCAACCCCGTCGACGTGATGAAATCAAACTCGCCCGCATAGGTCCTCGTGTCCAAGGCATCGCCATGATGTGCGATAAGGGCAATGCCGTGCTGGCCGGAAAAAGCCTCAGCTTGGCGCAGGACATCATCGTCCAGGTCCAGCACATGGAATCGTATTCTGGTTGTCACTCCTCCAGTTCCGCGGAACTGTTCCACTGCGGCGACGAACTCGCGAGGAATGCCACACGGAACACTTATAACGTCCAAGGATGCCTGGTCCTTCGAATGCTCCCGAAGAAACTCGCACAGCTCATCGCGAGCCATGAAAAAGCGACTGCGAAAGGATTCAACCGCTCGCATCCCCAGAATCCGCTTATCTAACCAGCGCCCAATTCCGAACGAGCCCGAAGGTTGGCCCCGATAAATATGGTCTGCGAAACGGTAACTGCCGGAATTCTCGAACCCCTCCCGTGCGAGATCGGAAGTCCGCAGCAGCCAGTAGACTGGCAACTCCAGCACTCTCCCACTGCGCAGTAGCTTGGCGGTGATGGAGGAGGATCGCCGGGTTCGGTTATGGAATTCAGCCATAGGGGCCGTTCTACACCCGCATGAAGGCGGCAATCATTTCCCTGATGACCTCCGGCGTTCCGGCCGCGATGGTGAGAGCCCGTGCGTCGCGATAGAAGCGGCTTGTCCAATGATCGTCCATGTAGCCGAGGCCGCCATGAATCTGGAGACACTGCGTGATGACCTGCTGCGCCACCTGGTAGCTGAAGAGCTTGATCATGCAGATCTGGCGGGTAACGGACTCTCCTGCGATCCAACGAGAAAAAGTAAGGTAATTGAGTGAGCGAGCGGCTTCAAGCTGGGTGGCCATATCGGCAAATTCGTGCCGTATGACCTGGAACTGGTTGATGGTGTTTCCAAAAACACTTCTCTCGCGCGCAAACGCTAGCGTTTTCTGCATGGCATAGTCTGCCCAGGCAACACAGGCAAGACCGCCAAAAAGCCGCTCGCGGTTGAGAGCCCGCTGGACCTGTCCAAAGCCTTCGCCCGCGGAGCCGAGGACTTGGCCGCGCTTCACCACGCAGCCGTCGAAGCGAATGCGACCCGTGCCTGAAGCGGATAGTCCCAGGGTTCGCACCCGCTCAATCGTAACGCCGTCGCTCTGCGCCGATACCAGGATTAGCGTCAGCCCTTCTTCAGTCAATTCAGGAATTCGCGCAGCGACAATCAGAAAGTCGGCAAAGGCGGCATTCGTGATGTACGTTTTTTCTCCGTGCAGGATCAGGTTATCGCCCGAGATGTCCGCCCTGCACTGCAAGGCAGCAAAATCGGATCCGGATGCAGGCTCCGTAACCGCCATAGCGCCCATCATCTTGCCACTGCTCACTGCGGAAACGTACGTAGCCTTCTGCTCATCAGTGCCGAAGTCTTCGAGCAATGGAATGATGAGGTTCGACTGGACCAGGAAACTTAGGGCGAATCCCAGAGACTCACAACGCGGCAACTCCTCGGCAACGATCCCATTCCGCCACGGGTCGGACTGGAACAATCCCTGTTGCGCACATTCCAGAAGGACCGATCGCGGGAACTCTCCCCCATGCTCCCAAGCCGTCGAGCGCGGCCGGAGTTGCTGGTCGATAAACGCGCGCGCTTTTTGGCGAAATTGTTCGTGCTCGGCAGAGAAGAAGTTAGTCATCATTCATAGTTCATGCGGGAGAGGGCATGACCCGGCGGAACGCGTCAACCACATCTTGCACAGTTTTTAACCGCCATAGATCGTCTTCGTTAATCTCGATCTTGAATGCGTCTTCGAGTGACATTACACACTCGAGCTTTTCCAGCGACTCCATGTCGAGATCCGAGAGCTTTACTTCAGGCTTGATCTCGGCAACCGGCACGCCTGAAGCCCGGCTGATGATTTCCCTTACTTTATCTTCAACATTCACGGTGCGCACCTTCCTCAGGGAAATCGATGGCCAGCCGCGAATGCAACTGTTCGGCCACCTTTTCATCTATATCGCGCCACTTCGCTCGCGTCGCGGCAACTTGCTCTGGGGGCATGCGGGCAATCAACTGCTCCGCCCAGCCGTTTTCACCGCTGTGTGCCTCTTCATCCTCAATAATCCGCTGCAAGGTTCCTCGTAAGTGCGGGTGCACGTCAGAGCGCTGCAAGTGCTCGCGATAGCTCATCAGGACGCGTGCTTCGAGAATCTCGGAAAGAACGAGCAAATCAACCATGTCTTTTGGGATGCCACCGTCCTGAGAATAATGCATCTGGATCGTCTCGGTTGAGGGGTCGATAGCACCACCGAGCTTCACGATCAGTTCGGTGAGAAGAGCGGCGTGATGTGCTTCCGTGGCGCAATGACGAGTCGCTCCCACCAGCACATCGGGGTTTGTGACACTTCGAGCCAGACGGCCCATCAAAAGCGCCCCGTGCAGTTCGCTGTTGCGATACAAGTTCAACAACCAGAGATCACGTTTAGTAAGCGGCATGCATTCCCGCCTTGGCGAAATCGGAGAGTCCAATCCCGCAGAGCCGATGCATTTTCTGATCCAGCGTCAAGATGGCCTGCAGGTCGTTCTTCTCTGAAATAGGTGTGCTGGCTACGACGTCGGTCCCGATGTGACGAAAATTCAGGCCGGCGTGGAGACACCGTTCGCGCGCACCGGAGTCAATCCGCACCCGCGGTTCCAGGAGGTCAAAAGCGAATTGCGCATGACGGAATTCATCTTTGGCGATGAAAGCACAGATCTGCGCCAAAACTGGCTCCTTTGCCTGGCGCGAGGCGCGCAGAAAAAAATAAGCCGCGAAGTGCTCGCTGATCATGTAGCGGGTAAGTTCCGCGAGTGCGTCCGCAATCACGTTTCCCAGGTTTCGCTGGCGCACCGCGACGAGTTCCTCGTCTTTTACTGGCCGGTAGCCCACCAGATTCAAGTATCGGTTTAGCACGTAAAAATGCTTGTAGGATTCGTAGAGTTGCACGGAAAACACTGAGGTCACGTCGAGTTGGTCCCACATGCACCGCATCAAGCCAGACGTGTAGATGGGAAAGTACGACTCGATCAGTGCCGAGTCGTGCATCTGGTCGAGCAAGGTAGGCTGACTCAAGGCTCGATCGCGATCGATCTGATTCCACGCAACGTCGATTTCAAGGATCCAGCGCTGCAGTTCCGCCGTTGTCAAATACTCATCGTAAATCATCTCTGCTCCTACCCGACCAGCCTGAACGCCTCATTCGGCCCGAGTGTTACTGCCAAGGCTAGAGCCCAACGCTCCAGTCCAAAGGCAACGCATCCGGAATACGCATCCGTGCCGTCCTCCAGACTAAATCCGAAGCGGCGCGAAAAGAAGGTTTCATGAAGATTGAAGGAAGAGATTGCCAGCTGCGTTCCTTCCGCATCCATTTGCGCTCGCAGTTCGAATTTCAGGCCCTTGATTTGCTGAAGCAGCTTCCTGCCCCGAGCTTCACCGCCAGCGAAGAACGAATCAGTCGCCACGTCGAGTTGCACGGCTAGCTGAAGCGATTGCGCGAACGCCAATATGCGATCCATCCATTCCTGCCGCCGTTCCCGTACCCAGGCGGCAGACCCGACGAACACAATCTCCCTCATCGTAAATGCCCGCAAGCGGCCCGGCTCCCTGTTGTCCTCGTTGCGGCGGCAGCGCGCGACACACGTCCAAACACAGGGCTCTTGGAGAGAAGCCGCGGCGAGTTTCGCATAGCAGTGATAGCAGACCGCCGGAGGCATGCAGCCCCCCTCCGACTGCTCCACGGTACTGCCAGGAAAAGACTCAAAGTAACCTGCGCGTTCCAGAATTGAACGCTCGATCAAGGAGGGCACCCGCAACTCGTGGGCGCGCGCTTTGATCGCGAGCTCGACGACTTTCGAATCGACCCAGTCGACAAGTGCCGACATGCGAGGACCTAACACGGCCTCGCAGTCAGAAGGCACCCACTCCTGCAGGCGCGCTAGCTGCGTCATCGGATCCTCAATGCTGATTTCTCTTGTCCTCATTATTTAGACCGAAGTGCTCAACGATCATTGTCACCGTTCGAAAGTTCTTCATCACGATCTCTTCATCCGGGATGTTGCGACCGATCATCAGCTCCACAAAGGCGATCAGTTTCAAGATCTTTAACGAGTCGATCCAACCATCCTCGAATAACGGCGTGTCAGGGGCGGCTCGACGCGTGGGGTCCGTCAACAATTCGCCATTAATATAGGTGAGCAACTTGTCGCGCGTGTCGCTCACGCCCCCGCGCCTCCTGCCAGGGTCCTGTGTTCACCCCAGTCGCTCTCCACTAGCCAGCGGACGACCTGCGGGTAAAATTCCAGCACGCTGGGCTTGAGAAGCCCCTTCGCTTGCAGCGAGCGAGCGCATTCGATATCGCTGAATATCTTTGAATACACAAGCTGAGGAACGAAGTGTCTGATGATCGCAACGCTGCTACGCAGGATATTATCGCCGACCTCTTCCACAGAGCGAGCAAACAATTCAAACGTTGGCAGGTCAACAATGGCAGGCATCTCAATGGCGCGTTTTCTCCACGATGGCCGATAACGTAGAAACGCCTCGCGAGTCAATTCGAGGAGGCGAGCCAGTGTAAGAGCATGTTTGCCGCCGCAGATGTGGAAGGTGCGGCCCGCCAGAAAGTCCTCCACTGCAAAATGCTGGACAGCCCCGGCCGCATATTCCACCGCAATCAGATCCACTAAACTTTCCTGTTTTCCTGGAATCATGGGCGCGAGCGAATTGTAGTAGAGCCTTAGGGCATGATGGATCGCCGCCATCCGCCTGACTTCGCCGGTCGTCGAACCCAGAACTGTGCTTAGCCGCAGGACTGAGATAGGCAACGCGCTCATACTTTCGCGCAGCAGGAGTTCCGCCTCATACTTCGAATGCTCGTACGAATTTACAAATCCCGAGGTATGCTCCAAGTCTTCCTCGCAGATTGTGCCCGTGCGCTTGCCGGCAACATGGACCGTGCTTAAGGCCGCGAATGCCTTGAGCCGTGGGCAACGCGACGCGAACGCAAGCAGGTTCTGCGTGCCTTCGAGGTTTACGATACGCGCTTCATCGAGCGAAGCCGAAAACCGCGTGTTGGCAGCGGCGTGTACGATCACGTTGGTATGATCTAGAATTTCCCGACTGGATTCTGGTGTTATCCCCAAAGTCGGACCTGCGGTGACATCGCCGCGTACTGGCGTCACCTTGCAGGACGAGCCCATATACTCGTTCGTGTGGGTGAGTGCGAAGATCGCCCTAACGTCATTCCGACGGGCTAGCAGCGGAACGAGTGCTTGCCCAATCATGCCCGTTGCGCCCGTGACTAGGACGGTGTGTGCCATCAATGTTCCAAAACCATGCAGGCCCAGTTTGCCCCGAACCCGAACGTGAACAGAAGCAACTTGTCCCCGTGATGCAGTCTTCCAGTTTCACAAGCGTCCCGTAAATTGATCCAATTGTCGGCAGCGATCACATGCGCCATTCTGGCTATATTCTCGGCGAACAACTTTTCACGACCAATCTGGATCAGACCGAGAAGTATCTCCCAGCTACGCAACGACACGTTGTGTGGAAGGATGCATGAAATATTAGAAGAATCCAGGTCCGCATCCGCGAGAGTGTCACGAACGATGTTACGCGCAGTAGGAAAATAAGCTGCGGTGATCTCGTTTTTTTGCACAATCGAGTTCCAGTAGTATCCTTTAGTAACTTGCCGATATGCGAGGATGCGGTTGCGATCGCATTCTTTCTCCAGAAGGACAGCGCAGGCCCCATCGGAAATCACGTTATAGATCATTTCCCGCTTACAGCCTACAGGCAACACATCAGCACTCACGCAAAGGGCCCGGCTCGCACTCTTGCTGGAAAGCAGAAAGTCCCTGGCAAGCGTTACCGAGGCCATCAAGCCCAGACACCCTACTTGGCTCACTCCGAAGGCAGCTGCGTGGGTCAGCTCCAACTCGTACTGCAATTGCGCAACGGGGTAATTGAAAGCTGAAAGCGGATCAGGAGTTTCGACTGCATGGCAACCCGGTGTTGCCCCAGCATAAAAGAGCGCACCTATGCTGGCGCGGTCTACGCCTGTGGTGCATAGCAGCTTGTTGGAGGCAGCAGTCGCGAGGGCGTATGACGATTCCCGGCTCAGTCGCGCGCAGCTGAACCCAAATTCAGACAAACTGGCCGCGGGGCTGTCGAGCGCGCCTCGTGCTTCGAGCTCCTCTACAGAAACGGTGTCCGAACCCAAAACATACTCGATCGCCGAAATGCCAACTTGCATCAAATTACTCGCTCGCTCGGAATTAGAATCCTATCCACAATGTACCCTCCACAACTCATCGAACTATAGCGTATTGAGGAGGAACCGCCGAAAGCCACTTGTGACACTTCCCCAAGTGTCATACTTTTGACGGCATGCCGACCACCGGACGTGGGCGGGCGTAGCATGGCGACATAGTTCTGAAGGCTGCGCATCCTTGATTATTAAGACATAACTTCTGTGCGTGAGGGTTCGCCAAGTCCAAACACTGGCCGTTTCTACTTCTTCAGTGAAGGGTGATTTTTCGTAATCCAGTCTTCGACTTCGCTGTAAAACTGGGATGCTTGGATGAGGATCTCCTTCGCTTCCGTCTCCGTCGCAACGTTGGAGAAAGTGTAGTCGATAGTGTTTCTCTTCCTCCGACAGGTTTCGAAGTAATCGGCGTACTTGTGCATGGGTTTGCCCAACACAAGTTTCGTGCTCTCTAACGACACCCGGTGGTGTCCAACCTTGCTCGTGATCCGATATCCCGCACAGGCAATCGCCATGTTCGCGGCCTGGAGTGCTGCGTTGTAAGCAGTCGCAAATCTCCGATCTGCCGAAAGGCCGGCAATGCCCGCGTCTGTGAGGTCGCGAGCGATGAGCGCCCGCATGTTGTCCAGTTCCTTCTTGGAGGTCCCGTGTTTGTGGGCTTCCTTATTTGCCAACAAGCTCGTCCAAGTCACTCTGGCCTCCTTTCACAAACTGTTTCCGCCCTCGTAAAACGGCGGCAAGGAAATGGTCGCCCGATTTGATTTTCTCCCGAAACTCCTCTGGGGAATAGGCCGTAACGTTTACCTCTCTGCTGAGGCGCTCCTCCGCCTTGCGGAGCGCTGGAGACAGGTCAGCAAGACCTGCTCTGCCAATGACCATTACATCCACGTCACTCATCGCATGTTCCCGGCTTCGTGCCACGGAACCATAGATAAAAGCACTCTGAATCTTATTCCCGAACGGCTTTAGTATTTGCTCCAAGATCGGAGCCAGCCCTGCCGTTTTCTCGAACAGCTGCTGCAGGTCTCGGAACACTGGGGACTGGGTCTCCGCCTTGAAATAAGCCCTTGTGCCTTCCCGACGATGCACCAATATTCCGCTTGCCACGAGAGATGATAACTCCCGCTGAAGGCTCGACGGGCTCGTCCCCAAACGGCCGGCGAGTTCCGAAAGATACCACCACTTGTCTGGCTGGCCGAGGGTAGCTGCAAGCACACCTTGCCGTACCTGTGGGAACAACGCAGTCAGCACGGAAGAGTTACGCATATTGCGTACATTATTACGCATATTGCGTAACCATGTCAACCGGTAAACGAACAGGGTTGTCTGCGGCGAGTCTTGAGTACTCTAAAGTGTCAGTACAAATTACTCATATCCGTTCGAATGAGAATCGGAATGCAATTCGAACGGACTCGAATGTTGTTCGACTTCGTGCGAGCAGCGTTCGATAGTCCCCGGAGGGCCTTCACCGACCTAAGCCGAAGGCTTAGGGATGGTGTCTCTCTCTCCCTCCCTCGCACGTAACCATTCGAACCAGTGCGAGATGACCGATCTCGCACTGGGGCCGATGTCTGGCAAATGAGGGCAACATTAGGAAGACTGACGGCCGATCAGCTGACCTCACAGGCGAACCGGCATAGAATCACTCGCTAGCCGGTTCCCGATGTGCCAGTTGTGTGTCGTATTGCGAGCCTATCTGCACGAGATGGAATGGATCGTTGCTGCGATCTCTGTCGTACTGTCTGCTTGCTTCCTGCCGGCACGTACCTTACCGCAAAACAACAAAAGGTGAATGCCGCAAAATGCCGAAAGGTACCCTCCGCAAATTGCGGCACTACTCAGGTATTAAAGGACTCAGGGAACGGTGACGAAAACATGTCACCTAAAGCTGACGCTTACTCTTCCGCTCTGACGAGCGGTAGTAAGAAAGAAAGTAAGAAAGTTTCGCCTTCGGCTTCAAACGCCTCGCCTTCCCTTCGGGAAGTAGAACAGGTCAAAGTCAAAGACGCTGGTGTGTATGGTGATAAAGCAGAGCGAGATCAAAACCAACCCCAGTCGGTGCAGGAGTTCTGGGAGAACGGCGGGAGCAGCACCTCCAGCTTCCTCCTCAACGCCATCTGCCCTCAGATCACAGACGATCTGGTCAAGGAGCAGTTGCCCCTATGCGACGACATTTTGGCGTTCTTCGACGAAGAGCAAAGTAACAACGTCTATGGCGTACCCAAGAAGTATCAGGGTGTCGCCGCTGAGATGGTGCTCGAATGGAACCGGGCTCATCGGTCCGGCAAGTACGCGACTAAGGAAGACAAGAAGCTGTTCATCTACAAGCCCAAACAGTTCCTCAAGGCGTTGAATGGCGACCTGCTGAATCAGTATCACACCCATGACTTCGAGAACTGCGAAACCTGCAAGGATCGTGGCTGTGTAAATTACCACAGCTATGTCCGCGAACAAGTGACCAAGCACGAAGCCTTTGAGCGTGCTCGCATCTTCAAAGAACAGGCTGCCGCTGAAGCCCTGCGTAAAGAGCCTTTGTGCATGCACTGCGAGAACCCGCATACATTCAAGTGGCAGGAACGCCAAGGCGTGACCGAGGTGACGTGGAAGCTGTGTGACGCCCATTACGACGAAGAGGTGACTTCGCGCAGTCGCGTTGGTGTCTCAGCGTATGGCAAGCCTCGGCTAGAACCAAGGCTGCATCCAGAACCAGTGACGGTTTCCGCAAAATCTGGCATGCAGTATTTCCCAGAGGAGGCAGATTGAGCGAACACTATTGCCAACTGCTGGTCGCGACCACCGGGCAGATATGCCTGCCATTCGACGGCTGGCACGACGATCTCGTCCACGAGTGCGGTCAGCCCGCTTGTTACTTCCTGCATAACAGTTTGTTCTCCCAGATTGGAGGCACCGACAAGGTCTGGGTCTACGCCAAGCACTGGGATCGCATCGAGAGCCAGAAGAGGGAATCACATGGCGTCTAAGAAAAAGCCCAGCAATGCCCCTAGCAGCCCGGGGTGGAAGTAACTAATTTTCGGCACGACCAGCCGCGCCGAGCTGCGATTCGAGCTTCGTGATTCTGTGGCCGATTTCTTACAAGATATTCAGATTCCTCTTCCGGAGAGC